>Ga0265298_10007599_pt1 | contig 13150 bp, 11 predicted proteins | sample AusTroGonzalo_MG_3_FD_193486 | JGI IMG/M metagenome (GOLD analysis project Ga0265298, IMG submission 193486) | Bovine rumen microbial communities from tropical cattle in Woodstock, Queensland, Australia - Gonzalo_01 | ecosystem: Host-associated > Mammals > Digestive system > Stomach > Rumen ... | reverse complement strand
TCCACAGAATGTATCGCGATGATTGGGTTGAAAAGCAATTATTGGCATTCAAAGATTCACTAGATAAATCGTCGGCGTTGATTGTCGATTTGCGTGGTAATGGTGGTGGTAACAGTAAGTATTCTGATAACTTGGCAGAATACTTGTATGGTGGCGATATTCGCAGTGCAAAAAAAACTTTTGTAAGGAATAATCCAGATGCAGCAAGGTTTTTACCGATGGCACGTCCAGATGGTGCCTGGTGGCAGAATAAAATAAAAGGCAATACAGACCCATTGTCCTGTGGAGAAGAGCCATTGATTAGTTTTAATGCAAAAAAGGGTTATAATAAACCGATATATATTTTGACAGATGGTCGGACAGGTTCGTCGTCAGAAATGTTTTTATTGCGTATGATACATCATCCACTTGTAAAGGTGGTTGGTGATAATTCCAGAGGAATGGAAGTATATGGAAATGTCGGTTGGGCTTATTTGACGTCCAGTAATATAATCGTCGGTATTGGTATGAACTATCGCGAACTGGAATTTGATAATTTTGAATCAAAGGGCTATAAACCAGATATTATGTGTAAAGATGGTCAAGATGCGTTTGAAGTTGCGATGGCAGATTTAAGTAAGCAAAGTATGTTGTCGCGGGGTGGAACAGAAAGATGAATCCAAAAATCGAACGTTTGATAAAACAATTTGCAAAGTTGCCGCGGGTTGGAAATCGGGCGGCGGTGCGTATTGTTTTGTCCATTTTGCAGACGCGTGATGGTCGGGCGGAAAATCTGGCGGCGGCAATTCTGGACGCGACCGAAAATGTTGTGCCATGTCCGGTGTGTGGGGTGCTGACCGATAAAAATGTGGGTACTTGCGAATTCTGTCGCGATTTATCCCGACAAAATGGTCAAATCTGTATCGTGCGTGATATGGGCGATGTGTGGACGTTGGAAAAATCATCGGTGTTTCATGGTCGGTATCATATAATTGGCAATCTTCTGTCGGGTGGGGCGGGGGTTATGCCCGAAGATTTGAATATATCAAACCTGGGCAATCGTATAAAGTCCGAAAACATAACCGAAATTATTTTTGCGTTGCCGAATACAGTCGAAGGCAAAACAACCCAGCACTATATTATGTCGGTTGTTGGTAATCAAAATGTAAAGTTTAGCGAACTGGCATCGGGTGTGCCATTGGGTGGCGATTTAGACTATATCGATGACGGCACATTATCGTTGGCGTTTGGGGGGCGGCGTGAATTATGACAGAAAAAATAGAATCTTTGCCACCGGTCGCTGAAATGATGCGTGATTGCGGATTGGAGCCCAAAAAACAATTCGGGCAAAATTTCTTGTTCGATTTGAACCTGACGGGGCGTATTGCACGTGGTGTGCCGGACATTACAAAAACCCCGGTGGTTGAGGTTGGACCCGGTCCGGCGGGACTGACCCGTGCATTATTGTTGGCGGGGGCAAAACGCGTTATTGCAATTGAAAAAGACAAAACAACCGAACCGATTTTAAGTAAAATTGTCGATGCGTCTGATGGTCGGCTGGAAATAATTTTTGGTGATGCGTTGCGGGTTGATTTTAATTCGTTGGGTGTGCGTGAATATGCAATTTGTGCAAATCTGCCATACAACGTGGGAACAGAATTATTATTACAATGGTTGCATCAAATTGTTTTGGGTGCATCAATAAAATCAATGACATTAATGTTCCAGCGAGAGGTTGCCGAACGCATTGTCGCAACCCCGGGTGATAAACAATATGGGCGTTTGTCGGTTTTAACGTCATTAATTACAGATGCAAAAATTTTGTTTGGTGTGCCATCGACGGCATTCGTTCCGCGGCCGCGGGTGGAAAGTGCGGTTGTTCAGATTATTCCAAACAAAACAAAAATAAAACAAATTGGCGATTTGGAAAAAATAGAAAACGTGACAGCAAAACTTTTCGGGCAACGTCGCAAAATGATACGCGGGATTATGCCGGGGGTTGATTGGGCGGCGTTTGGTCTGACCGGAACCGAACGTGCCGAAGAGTTACCCCCAGAAACATTTGTAAAAATTTCACGAAAATTATGATATAATTCAACAAAAGCGGAGAGAGAAAAATGCCACTATCTTTTTTAATTTTCTTTGGAATTTTATTTGTGTTGGTTTGCATGCTGCGTGCCGCACGTATTGGTGCGTTGGTTGCGTTCCTGGCGGCGGGGATAATTTCGGGGCCGTTTGGATTAAATCTTTTTGAAATGAACCAGACGTGGCAGTTGTTGGGCGATATGGGTATTCTGTTTTTGTGGTTTAACATTGGACTTGAAATTAATATGAGCCGCCTGTGGAGTATGCGGAAAACGATATTTGGTCTGGGGGCGTCCCAGGTATTGACTGTTGCCGTTATGCTGTTTCCAATTTTGTTTGGAATAACGCGTTGGTCGGTGTTGGGCTGTATAATGGTTGCGTTGATTTTGGCAATGTCCAGCACATCCGAAGATTTGCAGTTGTTGTCCGACAGAAACGAATTAAACACTAATGTCGGAAACCAGAGTTTTTCAATTTTGCTTTTCCAAGATTTATTGTCGATTCCTATTTTGGCAATGTTACCGTTGTTTGCGGGTAAATCTTTCAACCTGGGGGCGACAGCGATTGATATTGCGGTGTTATCAATGCTGTTGATTGTGTCGGTTGTTATTGTTGGGCGATTTATATTAAATCCGCTGTTAAAACGCGTGATAAAATTAAAAAGTCGCGAGGCGTTGTTATTAACCGTTATGCTGAATATCGTTGTTTGGGCAACTGTTCTGGATATGATGGGGTTGCCGGTTGGTTTGGGTGCTTTCTTGGCCGGTATGTTGATGTCAGAAACAATTTACCGTCATCAAATAAGTGCAGAAATAAGTCCGTATTCAATGTTGTTCCTGGCGTTCTTCTTTATTGCGTTGGGCATGGGATTGAATCTGCCGTTGTTAATGATTAAATGGAAATATGTTTTGGTCGGCCTTGGGGGGTTAGTGTTTGTAAAGTTTTTGGCACTGTTTATGGTGTCGCGGGTGCGTGGAACAATGGTCCCAGATGCTGTATTTATGGCATTGATGTTATCCCAGGGGGGCGAATTTGGCTTGCTTATGTTGCAGACAATGAAAACCGCCGGAATAAGTGCAATTCCAGCAACCAGTTCCGAAGTTTTAACAGCAATTATAATCTTATCAATTATGACAACGCCGGTGTTATTGGCAATATATGATTTCTTGCGTCGTCATGGTTGGGTGTTTGCGGCGTATCGCCCACGCAGTCTGGATCGTTCGGGGCTGGAAGTAAATCCATCTGTGGTTATTTTGGGGTTTGGTCGTGTCGGTCAAATTGTCGCAAAATTGATGGAACAAAATGGTGTTTCATATGTCGCCATAGATATGGATGTGAACGCAATTGTTCGTGGTCGTGAAAATGGTTATAATGTTGTTTTCGGTGATTGTAAAAACGGTGAAGTGTTGACTAATTTTGGCCTGCACCCACGTAAAACAGACGCAGTAATCATCGCATTGGATAATGCAGAATCTGCAAAAGATGCACTTTTGACTGTAAAGTCAATTGCACCACGCGTCAAAGTCTTTGTTCGTGCACGCAACTTGGCTGAATGCAAGATATTACGCAAGCATGGTGCGTTCCGGGCATTGCCAGAAACAATCGAAACCGCATTTTTATTGGGGTGTCGTGCGTTGCATCACATGGGTGTATCGGACGCAAAATTGCATGATGCAATGAATGAATTGCGTGAAGATGATTATGCAAGTCTGGATAATTCTGTAAGATTATCATAATAATAAATGTCCCACAATCGTGGGACATTTTATTTGATTTTATATGTTCATATTGCTATATTCAAATCTGTTATATAACAAAGGCTTTTGCATGAAAAAAATATTCAAGTATTTGGCCATTATTCTGGCAATCATTTTGTTAGACCAGGTGACAAAAGGTGTCCTGGTAAAACTTATAACCGGTGGTGTGCCGGTGTATGGTCGTGCATGGGATTTGATACCGGTACCGTATTTAATGACACATGTAACAAATTTCTTTAATATTGTGTTCACATGGAATCCGGGAACGTCGTTTTCACTGTTTCGTGCATTGGGCGAGGCCGCACCAATTATCATTGTCGTGATAACCGCCTTTGTAATTGGTTTTTTAACGTACTATATGACACGTCGCAGTGCCGCATACGAACGTCTGCCGTTGGCATTTATTATTGGTGGGGCATTGGGAAATTTGATTGATAGAATTCGTTTTGGTGCAGTTATCGATTTCTTGGACTTTCATATTGGTGGGGCACATTGGCCGGCATTTAATGTTGGGGATATTTTTATCTGTGTTGGTGTTGGTTTGTATATATTAAATTGGATTATCGCACGTCGTCGCTGTATAAATAAACAATAGGAAAAATAAAATGGTTAAATATTTGGATAATAATAACAATTCTGGTTTTATGGCATGGAATGCAAATCGTAACGCAAATGCGAAAAAGTCTGGCGGTGGTTTTTTTCGCTGGTTTTTAATATTTGTTGCCCTGTGGTGGGTAATTGGAATAATGTTGGGTAAAAACACCAACGTTACAAATATCCCAGATACCCCGGCGATTGAAGAAGATATATCAAACGTTCCAACGTATGAGATTAAGTCGGACAAAATTACAGCAAATGTCCAAGGTCTGCGTATATCAAATGTTGATTTATTGGATTTTCCTGTATCGGCAGAAAGTTCTGATACTGTGAAATTATTATCGGGTGAAAATGCGTTTGCTGAAATCGGTGTTATTGGTGTTGGCACAATCGCTCCGGGGGTTGATACGGTCTGGAAAACGGATGGTAATTCATATGTGTGGCGTAATGCCGACGGTGTTGAATTCCGTCGCACAATTACAGTGGACGATTATGTTATAACGGTTAATGACAATATAAAAAATAATACCAAGAAAGATTATTCTTTTTCGCCATATGCAAAAATACGTCGTGGTGGGGATAAATCGTCTTCGGCGGGTGTTTATACCGGTCTTGTTGTATATGCCAATGGCGATATCGAACACGATGATTGGCGGGCGTTAAACAGAAAACCATATGCATACACAACAACAAATGGGTTCGCCGGGTTTGTTGACCAATACTGGGAAACGGTTGCAGATATTGACGCACCAGACCAGACGATACGTGGTCAAAAATATGGCGATGTATATCAATCGGAAATAAATGCACGTAATGTTAATGTGGCGGCCAAGACAGATGTTAATATAAAAACGTATTTGTATGCTGGGCCACGTGATAGTTCTATTTTGAAAAACGCATCGCAAACAATAAATGGCATAAACAAAACGGTTGATTATGGTTGGTTTTGGTTCTTGGCGATGCCGATGTTGTGGTTGATAAATGCGATAAATGCAATTGTTATGAATTACGGTGTTGCGATTATCATAATGACGATTTTATTACGTTTGTTGTTGTGGCCATTGACACGTAAGTCATACACATCAATGGCGGCAATGCAGAAAATGCAACCAGAAATGCAACGTATCCAGAAATTATATGCAAATGATAAGCAACGTCTGCAAATTGAAATGATGAAATTGTATCAGACGCACAAGACATCGCCAATGTCGGGCTGTTTGCCGATGCTGATTCAAATTCCGATTTTCTTTGCGTTGTACAAGGCATTAATAATATCGGTTCAAATGCGTAATGCACAGTTTTTATGGATATCTGATTTAGCGACAATGGATCCATACTTTATATTGCCGATATTGATGGGGGCATCAATGTGGTGGCAACAACGGATTCAATCGCAAAAGACAAATGGGGGCGATAAAAATGATGTTGCGGCACAAACCCAGCGTGCGATGCGTTGGATGCCGATAATCTTTACGGTAATGTTTGCGTGGATGCCGGCGGGATTGGTTTTGTATTGGACGGTATCAAATCTGTTTGGTATTGCCCAGATGTATATAATTAAAAAGAATTCTGAAAAATAAAAATGCCCGTTTGGGCATTTTTATTTTCGTGTTATGTATTTGTAAAGTGCATCGGGACGTTGTATAAAACGATTCTTGAATCCGATTGCACGTTTCGATAAATCAACACAAGAATATATGTGCGATAAATTCAGATTATGTATTGTTGTACCCGGCGATATATAGATAAAATCCCAACCATGTTTTCTTAGAATTTCAATATCGCGGGGTTTGATATGTATTTGTTCAATATGATTGTGTCGTATAAATTGGTACATCACTAAATCATTGCCGTTGCAGAGTATCGGTGCACAATGGCGAAAATGACGACATAATATACGCGGTAAAATTTTAGAGGTTTTTTCAGAAAACGCGATTATTACCATTTTTATCCCTTTTTGTTTCTTTTTATTTTTCAATCCAACCGTTTTGTGTTGCTGCGGCGTCTATTGTTTCCATGGCACTTCGCCATAATGCAGCCGCACGATTTTCTGACCAGATATATTGGTGTGGGGCACGTCGCCGATCGCCAAATTTTTTCATGACTTTCAATTGTTCTTCGCTTAATTTTCCGCACAGGTAAAGTTTGGTTATTAATGTTTCAACATCCAGCAATTCACATGGACGACGTGTTGGTGAACCGTTTGTGCGAACATAACCATTTTGAACCGATTTTGAATATAAAAACCAGAACCATAATTGTTCGGCGTTGTGAAATTTTTCCTGGGTGTATGCGATTTGCGTTTCTGTCATTTTTTATGCTCCTTGGTTATATGTCGTTGTTATTTGTTTATAGAATCATAAGAGAAATATATAAATTGTTACAACTTTGGGTTGATATACGATTCGGTTTTCCGATTCGTATAAATGTTTTGTTTTTTGTGACTGCGAATCGCAAAAAATATATTTTTGCAATAAAAAAAGCGTGCACAAATTTAGCACGCTTTTATCGCATCGCAAATATAAGTGTTTTTTATGATGTGTTCATGTTAGTTCCTTTGTAATAAAAACGCCCCACTGTTTATGTGAGGCGTAAATATCCCATTGTGTGTTCTTATTATAATATCGGCGGGAAACAATCACCACCTGTTTCCGGACAGCAATTAAACCCTTGGTCGCCCATATCTGTATATATTTCACCCGGACAACAACCGTTGCTATCTGGGCTGCTGCCGTCGGTGCATTTGATTAAAGATTCTGTTGCACCCGATTTCGACGATGATTTCTGGAACGGATTTTCGATTGCCCCATTGTCATTATACTTTAACCCCAAAACTTGTTCATTATATGCCTGGGTTCCCTTGCCGCCTGTATTGGCCACGCTGTTTGAATTGTACGGGTCTTGTTGGTTTTGATATACCGCTGCCTGTTTTGCATTGTTGATTGCCTCATAATTGCTGGCCTGGCAATACGCGACCAGTGTGCTGTACGAATAACCTAATTTCTGTAATTCTTGGGCAATTGTTGCACTGTTTGCGGGTGCTTTTAATACACCATTTTCCGTAACACAGAATTGGCTTAAATTAAACGAACGTGCCTGGCCAGTCCATGAACCATCGTTGTAATCGGCGACTGCACCCCAATTTTGTGGTTTTTGAAGTTCATTACTTGGTTTGCGTGCACTGACCATACATTTTTCATTTGTTGTGCATGCAACCATTAAATCGTTTTCAGAATATACCGTTATACGTGTACCCGCAGGAATCGTAAATGGCGGAACAGTATTATCCATCATATCAACCAGTAATTTCTGGGCAACCTGGTTCCAGGCGGTGATAATCTCATTCTTGGCAAGTTCTGATGAACGCAAAGTTCCACTTTGTACAACAGTGTTATTATCTAAATCAATTTGGTTAACAAATTTATCAGCAACAGGTGCAATCATATTCACCGCCGCTGGAACAATAGATGTTAACATTGGCATAACAAATTGTTCAAGATAATCGGTACTGCCACGCCCCGGAACGCCGATACGACCCTGGGCATCTGCGGATACAGGCTGTTGTGCACTGTTAAAATTAAATTCAACGCCATTTGGTAAAACAAACTGGTACCATTTTATGTTCATACGACCAATCGCCTTGTACGGGCCGGGAACTTTGCCAGTTACGTACCCTAAAAGTAATGTCCCAGTTGGAATAATGATTGTACGTCCGTTATCAGAATATACATTGCGGTCAACCGTTGCACGAACCGGGAAATGCAAATTGTCGGCGTCCAGTGCCGTATCTGCACGAACATCCGACACAATTGTTGCCGGAATCGGTTTGTATTGACGCAGGATGAATGTGCGGTCATATGGTTGCGTTGATACAACAGCGTTCGGGTCGGTTGTATCATATGTAACATCGGGAATTGGTGCCGGTGTTAATTCTATTTTCCCCATTTGACCAATTGGATCGCTTAACAGATTTGTTTGGCGACTTGTAACGCGTGCGGTACGTGGCGAAGCAGACAATGTTGGCATAATGCCCGTCGCCAAGACAGAATTTACATGTTCTGCATCGGTTCCAATTTTTTTACCAGTATCATTTATATCAACAATTAAACCAGTCCCTGGGTTATATATCCCAGTTGCATTTTTGCAATTACGGTCGGAAAACGGATAGAAATAGTACCCACCACTTTCTGGCTTTATCCAGCCACTTTGTGCACCATATGTATCATAACCTGGAAACGCAAAGTCCGAACAACTCTCGCTTGGGCGAACAGCAGGTGCAACCGGCGTATCAACGATTGTTTTTTTACTAGACATCTTTAATTCATCTGCAAACGGGTCAGATGGTGCAAGCGATTTCACCGATTGTTCAACTTTATCTGCAGGTTTTGGTGTCGGTTTAGTATCAAATTCGTCTTCGTCATCGATATCTGGTTCTGGTAAAACAACAGGTTTTTGTGTTGGGGTGGATTTTACAACAGGTGTTGGAGAATCAGCACCCAAGATAACCATTATTTTTTCTGCAGATTTCATTTCTTCGGGTTCGTGTTCACCACGATAGTATATTGACAATGTTAATGTTTCCGGCTTTGCCGCAACGGTTGGACTATATTCCAAATAGACATTACACGATATTTTTTCGCCAATTACCGCCGCGTCGGTACAGGTTGTCTTGGCACTAAACCCCGCAACAGTTTTGTTTTGACCCATTGATACCTTTGTCGGGGCGGTTGCACGCACAGAAATCGTTTCAGACTTTTTTGTGCCGACCGTTACGTTTGCCCAATCAACCATATCTGTGGACAGGGTTATCTTTACCGGTATTTCTTCACGTGTATGTTTTGTTACCTTGTTTTTACCGCCAGTCATAAGCAACGTCAACAATATCAGCACGACAACAAATGTCGCCCCCAACAGCAACCACTGGACACTTTTTGGGGTGGAATTACGTATGTTTTGAAATTGTTGTTTTAACTTACTCATCTGTTACAAATCCGATATGTTACTGAATACGAACGACACTGCAACTGGTGCCACTGAACTTTAACAACTGGTCGCACAGTTTTTGTGCCGTATCAATATCTGCCATTGGACCAATACGCAGACGATACAGACGTGCCGCCGATGCAGATGCACCTAATTCGCCAACCCCCTGTTCATCAACCGCAAAGAATACTTTATCTTTATATGGTGTCAACAATCCGGTTCCGTTATCGCCACTGAATTTGGCAAGCAAATCGACCCAGTAATCATTTAATGCCTTGACCGAAGAATCAGATTTTAATTCAACGGCAACACCGGCCTGGTTACTGGTGATAAGTGGAATGTTGGATTGTGGTAAATATGAACCCGCTGTTACACGTTCGGTTGGCATCATTGTAACACCGCCCGACGATTGTGTCATTGGGGTGATTGTGGCGGGCTGGGGATAAACCTGGCCGGCAACAAAGCCCGATGGCATATAATAACCCGCCGCTGCGTTATTTGACATGTCGCCAATCATAACCGGGGTGCCAGTGTAATTCACACCAGCAGAATTTATCGCCGCCATATCATAGCCATAGGTCATATTATTCAATGATTGACCCGACATCATCGATTGGGCAACATTAGCCTCAGCCAGTGCCATTACCGATGCGGTATCTGTAATCAAGAACGGTTTTTCACGTTTTTTAATACATACTAAACGTTGACCGCTGCGCAGGACCATATCGCCAACCGCTTCGACAATCAAAAGACGTCCATCTTCGCCGTCGGTGCGGAAACCAACCGGGGATTCGCCACCTTCGACCAATAATGATACGACGGGACGTTGTGTCATCGATATAACCTTGTCCCCGAAATCAATATATGTAAATATGCGATCACGCCATACGCGTTCCGGTGCAATAACATAATCGTCGGGGTTTGGAACAAATATGTCCAGGTCAAAACGGAATTCAGATGGGTCAATCTTCATAGATTTTATCCAACCATAATCTTCGCCATCAACACCAACCGTATTCGATTTTTGAACATTCTTGTTGAACACAGATGACATTGTCCCAGATGGTGTTTGTGTTGGATTGGAAATGCCAGGTATAACGGCACCATTGTCCATAATAACCTCTACCTGGGAATAGGTGATTTCTGGTGAATTTGTTGGTTCCGCACGCAGATAGAATATGTATTTATTCCCAGATTTACCGGTTATAATTAAATTTGTATCGCCCCCCTGGACCCCCGGATTTGGTGTTAAATACATAATGTTTGTGCCGGCGGTCCCTTCGAATTTAAACAGGCCATCGTCGCCAAACATACCATCTTCGATTTGTTCACCGTTTGGCAAAATTACCATTGTAACCATACCACTGCGTAATTTGATTGGTAAAACCGTCCCCTTGGACCAGGACATTTGTGCGTAACCGGGTTTCGAACTGCCCGAAGTCATGTTGGCATTTGGATTGTTCCATGCACCCTGGGCTGCGAATGCAGACATTGGCATTGCACAGACACACGCCAAACATAACACAGAAATGTTCAACTTAATCGCATTATAAAAAGTCATATTCCTTTCCTTTTTCCCTTTACGCATTTAACTATTCGTTGCCGATGACAAAAGCATCCAATGGATCGCCATCGCCAGATTCAACCGAATATTCAACAACACGCATACCCAACGGATTTTCCATAACGTCTGTCCAACGCATCGATTTTTTGTCGTCGGTCGCCAGTGTTATTTTTATTCTATAATCTTTTCGGTCGGTCTGTCCATAACTATTTGCACAAAACCATTTGAAATCAACCGTATATGATGAACCGTCAGCGGTGTATTTATTAACACTGCCCGGGGAAAATGAAACCGAACACGAAAAATCAAGCCCGCCATTGTTTATCAAGAATTCTTGATACATTGCCGTTTTTACAAAATCTGCAAATATATCCGCAGACGATGTTGTTTTTATTGTTCCGTCCTGCATCCCCCAATTTTGGTTCATAACCCGAATATTTGGTGTAATTTCATTACGAGTTTTGATGTATTCTTTGATAAATTCGCGTTTATAACGGTCCAAATCGTCGCCATTTGGCATGACCTGGGTCAATGTGATTTCGGTATTGTTGGCATCCACAGACTGTAAAAAGAATACCTCTGGCCGATTAAGTGGGAATAAATTATACAACGTCACCACCATTGCACCCAACACAACCAGTGTTGCCGCAAACACAAGCGTCAGTAATCTGGACAGCAAAATTGGCGGTTCTATGCGGTTTTGCACAAATTCCTCCCCCTTTTATAAACCGATTGTAGAAAAAATTGCGGCGGTGGTGCAAGTAAAAATTACACTTTTATAATAATAGATAATTGCATCGGTGAAAAATGGATTAATTTTTGCTTGCGTGGAAATTTTTTAATCTTTATAATATTTCCACTTGATTTTTTATATGGCTGTGGTATCTTGGCACAGACTATTGGGGGTATTGCGGCAGAAATCAGGCGATATTTTAAGTTACAGGGGCATAGTTCAACGGTAGAATATCGGTCTCCAAAACCGCGGATGAGGGTTCGATTCCTTCTGCCCCTGCCAGAAAACTGGTCAAAACAATAGTCGTAAAATTGATGGAAATTGGGCAAGTTTTATGAAAAAAATGCTGGATTTTATTAAGTCGGTGCGTTTGGAATGGTTCAAAATTGTGTGGCCATCGCGGGACGAAGTTACACGTGCAACCATTATGATTTTGGTGTTTTCGGCGTTGGCTGCGTTGTTCTTTTTCCTTGTGGACAGTGCGTTAAACGCGATTGTTGGGTGGATTTTCTAAAAGAAATAAAATATAACTAGCGAAGGAAGCATAGATGGAAGACAAAATGCAATGGTTTGTTGTGAACGTTCATACGGGCTGTGAAGACAAGGTCGCACGTGGTTTGCGTGAACAGATTGACAAACGTCGTTTAAATGCGTTTTTTGGTGAAATTTTGGTTCCAACACGTGAAGTCGTGGAAATCAAGGCGGGCAAGCGTGTAAAGTCTGAAAAGAAATTTTTCCCGGGTTACATCGTTGTTCAAATGGTTATGAATAATGAAACATTTTCATTGGTTAAATTAATGCCCCAGGTGGTTATGTTCTTGGGTGCAAAACAAAAACCAATCGCGGTCAGTGAAGAAGAAGCACGTCGTTTGATGAAACAGGTCGAAGAAGGTGCTGTTGCGGTTGACGAAGTATCTTATGAAGTAGGCCAAGAAGTTCATGTTATCGATGGGCCGTTTGCCGGATTTAATGGTGTTATTTCCGAAGCCGACAATTTGAAACAAAAAATGACCGTTACTATTTTGGTGTTCGGTCGTGAAACCAGCGTTGAATTAGACTTTACCCAGGTTGAAAAGGTGTAAAGCAAAAGAGTTTTCGCGATTTTGTAAAATCGCAAATAAATGTGGAAGATGCGCCACATCGGACCACAACACAACAAAAACAAATGGAGTGAAAAAATGGCAAAAAAAGAAGTAAAGGGATTGGTCAAATTGGTCGTTCCCGCAAAACAGGCAAACCCAGCACCACCAATTGGGCCGGCTTTGGGTGCCGCAGGCGTTAATATCGCCGAATTCTGTAAACAATTTAATGACAAAACCGCAGATAAAGAACCGGGTATGCCGATTCCATGCATTATTACGGTTTATACCGACCGCAGTTTCGAATTTATTATGAAATTGCCACCGGTGTCTTACTATATTAAAAAGGCACTGAAATTGAAAATCGGTTCAC
>Ga0265298_10007597_pt1 | contig 13154 bp, 9 predicted proteins | sample AusTroGonzalo_MG_3_FD_193486 | JGI IMG/M metagenome (GOLD analysis project Ga0265298, IMG submission 193486) | Bovine rumen microbial communities from tropical cattle in Woodstock, Queensland, Australia - Gonzalo_01 | ecosystem: Host-associated > Mammals > Digestive system > Stomach > Rumen ... | reverse complement strand
TCGGAAGTGGCGTGCAGGGCGGAGCCGGAATCCTGAATGAGGTACACGATACCGGAAGCGGTGGAGTCGGCGCTGTTCTTCACGAAGAAGTCACGACGGAATGCATCACCTTTCTCTTTGTTCAGGGCACCTTCGTAGGCCATACGCTTCTGGAGGAAGCCGTTGATCACCATGTTCATGGTGGAAGGATCGATCTTGAACTGCTTTACGAAAGCGGAGTCCATGGGCTGGCCTTCCTTGGCGTTGAGGGCGTCGTTCATACCCTTGCGCACCTGGGCCATATTGAGCTCGCCGAAACCGCTCTGGGTAATGGCAAGGCCGAAGTTCACACCCAGCAGGTAGGAAGTGGTATCCACCTCACCCTTGGAGGGAAGCAGTGCACGGACATCTTTGGAGCCCTCCACCTTGGGAGTGCCGCAGGCCACCATCAGCACGGCGGCCGATGCGATGGCAAAGAGTTTGGTAAGTTTCATATTATTATACATTTAAATGTTTGTTTTCTGTGCTTTTGAGCCAGTTTTTACGCTCAGTCTGCAAAGATAGTGATTATTTCCCGGAAAAGGAATTTTTTATTTTCTTTTGGAAAAGTTCGGGATTATTGCTAAATTACAACCCGAAACACAGTCTGAGCCATGTCCGTAGATTCCGTCACCCTCCACGCCAAGCTGAAGACCTTCTTCGGCTTCGACTCCTTCAAAGGAGACCAGGAGCAGATTATCCGGCATCTGACAGACGGGAACAACGCCTTCGTACTCATGCCCACCGGCGGGGGCAAATCGCTGTGTTACCAGCTCCCCGCCCTGGTGATGGAAGGCACGGCCATCGTCATTTCCCCGCTCATCGCCCTCATGAAGAACCAGGTGGACGCCATCCGCGGCTTCGAGGCCGGGGACGCAGGCATCGCCCACTTCCTCAACTCCTCCCTGAGCCGGATCCAGATCACCCAGGTGCAGGAAGACCTCCTGAGCGGGGTCACCAAACTGCTGTACGTGGCGCCCGAATCGCTCACCAAAGAAGAGAACATCGCGCTCCTGAAGGAAATCAGAATCTCCTTCTACGCCGTGGACGAAGCCCACTGCATCTCCGAATGGGGCCACGACTTCCGGCCGGAATACCGGAAAATCCGCGCCATCATCGACCAGATCCAGCCGGCGCCGGTGATTGCCCTCACGGCCACCGCCACGCCCAAGGTCCAGAGCGACATCCTCAAGAACCTGCACATCCAGGACGCCCGCGTCTTCAAGTCGTCCTTCAACCGGCCCAACCTCTACTACGAAGTGCGGGACAAGGTGGAAACGGAGAAGGATATCATCCGCTTCATCCGCCAGAACCCCGGCAAGAGCGGCATCATCTACTGTCTCAGCCGCAAGAAGGTGGAGGAACTGGCCCAGCTGCTGGCCGTAAACGGCATCCGCGCCCTCCCCTACCATGCAGGGCTGGACGCCAAGACCCGGGCCGAGAACCAGGACAAGTTCCTGATGGAGGAAATTGACGTCATCGTGGCCACCATCGCCTTCGGCATGGGCATCGACAAGCCGGACGTGCGCTTCGTGATCCATTACGACATTCCCAAGAGCATCGAAGGCTATTACCAGGAAACCGGACGGGCCGGACGGGACGGCCGGGAAGGCATCTGCATCACCTACTACAGCTACAAGGACATCCAGAAGCTGGAAAAGTTCATGCAGGGGAAACCCGTGGCCGAACAGGAAATCGGCAAACAGCTCCTGAGCGAGACCGTGGCCTATGCCGAATCCAGCCAGTGCCGGCGCAAGCTGCTGCTCAATTACTTCGGGGAAGATTATCCCCAGGACAACTGCGGAGCCTGCGACAACTGCCTGCATCCCAAGACCCGCTTCAACGGGCAGGAGCACCTGTGCCTGGTCATTGAACTGATAGACTCCCTCCCGGAGCATTTCAAGCTGGACCACCTGGCCAATATCCTCTCCGGCGTTTCCAACGCCATGATCAAGTCCTACCAGCACGACAAACTCCGCCTGTTCGGCGCCGGCAAGGAGCACCTGCCCCGCTTCTGGGCCACCGTCATCCATCAGGGGCTCATCCTGCACTACCTGGACAAGGATATTGACAATTACGGACTCATCTCGGTCACGGACGCCGGCCTGGAATTCTACCTGCACCCGCACGAGGTCCTGCTGGTGGAAGACCGCACCTTCTCCGACGGGGAAGACGAGGAGGAGGAAGACAGCGCCGCCGTACGCGGCGGGGGCGGCGGCGACCCGGTCCTGCTGTCCATGCTCAAGGACTTGCGCAAAGCGGAAGCCCGCCGGCGCGGCCTTCAGCCCTGGGTGCTCTTCTCGGACCCGTCCCTGGAAGACATGACCATCGTATATCCCCTCACCCTCAAGGAACTGTCGGAAAAGTGCCAGGGCGTGGGAGAAGGGAAAGCCCATAAATTCGGCCCGCCCTTCATCGAGCTCATCGGCAAATATGTAGAGGAGAACGAGATTGAACGGCCGGACGATTTCGTCCTGCGATCGGCCCCCTCCAAGACCGGGAACAAGGTCTATATCATCCAGTCCATCGACCGCAAGCTCCCGCTGGAGGACATCGCCTCGGCCAAGGGGCTGGACATGGACGAACTCCTCTCGGAGATCGAGGCCATCGTGTCGGCCGGCACCCGGGTGAACCTCAATTACTACATCGAGGAGGAGCTGGATCCGGAGGTGGTGGAAGAACTCTACGACTGGTTCCGCAACGAGGCCAGCTCGGATTCGCTGGAAGAGGCCCTGAAAGCCCTGGAATCGGACTACGAAGAAAGGGAAATCCGCCTGGTGCGCATCAAATTCCTCTGCGAAATCGCGAACTGAAGAATTCTTCGTATCTTTGCATCTTAAAAGATAGCTAAAGATATGTTTTCATTTGGATACAGAGATAGAAAATGGCAGATAATCAAAGATATCTGCTTTATTTTGGTGGGCCTTGTCCTCATCTGGAAAGGCCGGTTTTTCGGGGTGCTGCTGGGCGCCGCCATCCTCTCCTGGTATGGCTACAGCCTGTACCTCCAGATCAAGCTGGCCAAGGCCGAGAAGGCGCAGCAGCAGGACGTATCGGCCCCGCAGCCCCAGGGCCCGGCCGATGACGGAAAAATCAAGATTACGAACCTCTCCGACGCCAAAGAAGTCAATTTCGAGAAAGAATGATTCCCAAGGAGACCGTAGACCTCATCCTGGACACCGCCCGCATCGAAGAAGTGGTGGGCGATTTCGTGACGCTCAAGCGCCGCGGGTCCAGTTTCGTGGCCTGCTGTCCCTTCCACAATGAAAAGACCCCCTCTTTCCACGTAACCCCTTCCAAGGGCATTTACAAGTGCTTCGGCTGCGGGAAAGCCGGCAGCTCGGTAGGTTTCGTGATGGATTATGAGCACCTGACCTACCCGGAAGCCCTGCGTTATCTGGCCCGCAAATACAACATCGAGGTCAAGGAAGAGGAAGAGACGGCCGAGCAGATTGCCGCCCGGCAGCGGAGCGAGAGCCTCCTGGCCGTGAGCGAGTTTGCCCGCAAGTACTTCAACGAGCAGCTCCAGGGCGGCGAGGGCCGCGCCGTGGGGTATCAGTATTACCGCAAGCGCGGTATCGAAGACACCACCATCGAGCGCTGGAGCCTGGGCTGGGCCCCTTCGGGCAAAAGCAGCTTCGTGGATGCCGCCCGCGCCGCCGGCTACAAAGACGAATACCTGGTGGCCGCCGGCCTGGCCATCCAGACGGAAGACGGCACGCTCATCGACAAATTCCGCGAAAGGGTGATGTTCCCCATCCACTCCATCAGCGGACGGGTCATCGCCTTCAGCGGGCGCACCCTCAAGGCCGACAACCCGGCCAAGTACGTCAACTCCCCGGAAACGGAAATCTATATCAAGAGCCGGAACCTGCTGGGCATCTACCTGGCCAAAGGCGACATCGCCAAGCAGGACCGGTGCATCCTGGTGGAAGGCAACGTGGACGTGGTGATGATGCACCAGATGGGCATCACCAACGTGGTGGCCTCCTGCGGCACCTCCCTCACGGAGGAGCAGATCCGCCTCATCAAGCGCTTCACGGAGAACATCACCATCATGTACGACGGGGATGCCGCGGGCCTGCACGCCGCCCTCCGGGCCATCGGCCTCATCCTGAAGGAAGGCATGAACCCGCGGGTGGTCTTCCTCCCCGACGGCGACGACCCCGATTCTTTCTCGCGCAAGCATACGCTGGAAGAAATCCGCGATTTCATCGCCGCCAACGAGAAGGACGGCATCACGTTCAAGACGGAACTCCTCCTCTCGGAAGCGGGCGGAGACCCCTTGAAAAAGGCCGGCATCATCCATGAAGTGGCCGATACCGTGGCCGATATCCCCGACGCCATCAAGCGGCAGGTGTACATCGACGCCGTGGCCCAGCAGGTGGGCATCGATGCCGATGTCATCCAGGAGCGGGTGCGGAAGACGCGGGAGACCGCGCAGCGGGCCGAGGCCGGCCGCCGTTTTGCCCGGCAGGAGGTCGCGGCAGAACGCCCGGCGCAGGCAGCTGCCGAGGCACCCGAAACCACCCCCGCCCCGGCATCCCGGCCCGACGAAGCGCATGGCGGAATCTCCCCCCTGGAACGCCTCCTGGCACCGTCGGAGCGGGAACTGCTGGGCTTCATCCTGCAGGACGGCTGCTCGCCCCTGCAGTTCGAGTCCGATTCGGAATTCTACGACCCGGAAGGGGCGCAGACGGTGGCGGAATTCATCGACGCCGCCCTGTCGGCCGATGACATCCACTTCTCCCAGGCGGCCTACGAAGCTACCTACCAGGCCTATTTCCAAGGCTACGACGAAGGGAAAGGACAGGAAGAAATTATCCTGGCCCTGCTGAACGGGGAAGACCGTACGGTGGCTGCGGTGGCGGCCGAGCTGTCCACCCAGAAATACGAACTCACGGTGCACAATTTCAACGAAGCGCTCACCACCCGGGATTCCTGGCTGGTGCACTTTGTCCCCCGCGCCATCCTGGCCTACCACGACAAGCGCCTGAGTGCCGCCCAGCAGGAGCTCACCCGCTCGCTGGCATCGGCCGCTCCGGAACAGGTGAACGAGATCATGCTGCGCCTGAACCGGCTGAATGAAATGAAAAAAACCATCAATATCAAACTTGGAAGACTGAGCAAATGAGTTACAAAAGAACCCTGGTGACCTGTGCGCTCCCCTATGCGAACGGTCCTGTCCATATCGGCCACCTGGCCGGCGCCTATATTCCCGGAGACATCTTCGTTCGGTACCTGCGCATGCGCGGGGAGGACGTAGTGTTTGTCTGCGGCTCGGACGAGCACGGTGTCCCCATCACCATCAAGGCACGCGAGCAGGGCGTCACCCCGCAGGATATTGTGGACAAGTACCACAAAATCATGAAAGATGCGTTCACGGGCCTGGGAATCAACTTCGATATCTATTCCCGTACCTCGTCGGCCGTGCACGCGAAAAACGCGTCTGAGTTCTTCCGCAAACTCTACGACCAGGACGACTTCATCGTGCAGGAATCCGAGCAGCTCTACGACGAGCAGGCCGGCATGTTCCTCACCGACCGCCTGGTGGAAGGCATCTGCCCCAAGTGCGGCAATCCGCACGCCTACGGCGACCAGTGCGAGAAATGCGGCTCTACGCTCTCTCCCAACGAGTTGGGCGATCCCCATTCGCGCCTGAGCGGCAGCGTGCCCGTAAAGAAGAAGACCAAGCACTGGTACCTGCCCCTGGACCGCTACGAGCCCTGGCTGCGGGACTGGATCCTGGAGCAGCACAAGGAGTGGAAGACCAATGTCTATGGCCAGTGCAAGAGCTGGCTGGACGGCGGCCTGCTGCCCCGCGCCGTAACGCGCGACCTGGACTGGGGCGTGCCCGTCCCGGTGGACGGGGCCGAAGGGAAGGTGCTGTACGTGTGGTTTGACGCGCCCATCGGCTACATCTCCAATACGCAGGAACTGCTGCCCCAGAGTTGGGAGAAGTGGTGGAAGGATCCCGAGACCCGGCTGGTGCATTTTATCGGCAAGGACAATATCGTGTTCCACTGCATCGTATTCCCGTCCATGCTCAAGGCCTATGGCGACTATATCCTGCCCGACAACGTGCCTTCCAACGAGTTCCTGAACCTGGAGGGGGACAAGATTTCCACCTCCCGCAACTGGGCCGTTTGGGTAAACGAATACGAGGAGCAGTTCCCAGGCCAGGAAGACGTGCTGCGTTACGTGCTCACGGCCAACGCCCCGGAAACCAAGGACAACGACTTCACCTGGAAGGACTTCCAGAGCCGCAACAACAGCGAGCTGGTGGCCGTGTTCGGCAACTTCGTGAACCGGGCCGTAGTGCTCACCCAGAAGTACTTTGGCGGGGCCGTTCCGCAGAACCTGAAGCCGGAAGCCATTGACGCCGAGACGCTTGCATCCATCAAGCCTTGCCGGGAAGCCCTGGAGAAATACATCGAGACCTATCACTTCCGCGAGGCGCTCAAGGAGGCCATGAACATGGCCCGTATCGGCAACAAGTACATCTCCGACATGGAGCCCTGGAAGGTGGCCAAGACGGATATGGACCGCACGGCCAGCATCCTGTACACCTGCCTGCAGCTGTGTGCCGACCTGGCCATCGCCTTCGAGCCTTTCACGCCCTTCAGCGCCCAGAAGCTCCGCGACATCCTGCGCGTGGGCGTGAATGCTGGCTGGGACCACCGTGCCGGCGAAGGGACGCCTACCGTGAACTTCTACCGGGCCGATGAAGGCAAGGCGGTGCATACCGTGCCGGCCACGGATTTGGGCATTACAGCGCCATCCGGCATCATCTTAAACTGGGACATGCTGGGCCAGGCAGAGCTGCTGCCGGCCGGGCATCAGCTGGGTGAGGCGGTGCTGCTGTTCCAGAAGATCGAGGACAGCGTGATTGACGCGCAGGTGGCGCGGCTCCAGGCCATCAAGGCCGAAAGAGAGGCCGCTGCCGCCGCCAAAGCGGCCGCCGAGGCGGCCAAGAAGGTGGTGGAGCCCCAAAAGGACGAAGTGAGTTTCGAACAGTTTGGCGCCATGGACATCCGCACCGCTACCGTACTGGCCGCAGAGCGGGTTCCCAAGACCGACAAGCTCCTGAAACTGAGCATCGACACCGGGATTGACCAGCGCACCATCGTGTCCGGCATCGCCGAGTTCTACAGCCCCGAAGACATGGTGGGCAAGCAGATCTGCATCCTGGCCAACCTGGCGCCCCGCACCATCCGCGGCATCGAGTCGCGCGGCATGATCCTCATGGCCAAGCAGGGCGACGGCAAGATGCGTTTCATCACCCCGCAGGAAGCCCTTTCCAACGGCGCCCAAATCGGCTGATATGAGAAAAATCGCCCTCCTGATGCTGCTCCTGGGGCCATTTGCCCTGGCCCAGCCGCCGCAAAAAACGGTAAAGCAGTTTCTTAAGCTTTCCCAGAGCGACACCACCAGCTACCTGGTCAAGGGGGTGGTGAGTAAGGTGCGCAGCAGTACCAGCGGCAGTTTCTACCTGCAGGACGGTACCGGCACCCTGCTGGTCTATGGCCTGCAGGACCCGGCGCGGCCCGGTATCGGCTTTGGCAAAATGGATATTGTCCAGGGCGATACCCTCACCGTCCTGGGCCGTTTCACCCTCTACGGGGGAAGCACCAAGGAGATGAAGGACGGACGGCTCATCGCCAAGGCCGATGGCCCGGACCACGACAAGAGTTTCATGGAGCGCCTGGACCAGAAGCCCTCATTCAAGGGAAAACAGGGTCCCGAAGCGATGAAAGCCTTCAAGGAGTGGTGCCAGTCGCAGGTCAAAACGCCTGCCGACGGGGCCACGGGCCGGGTCTGGGTACGCTTTGTCGTGGGCCGGAACGGACGCGTGCAGGAAGTGCAGATTGAGCGCAGCGCCGCCCCGTCTCTCAACGAGGAGGCCCTCCGCGTGGTGCGCAGTTCGCCCAAATGGAAGCCCGCCAAAAACGACGGCACCGCCCTCCGCACCAACTGCTCCGTCGCCATTGATTTTTAGCTATACCTTTTCCCAGCGGATGGTGTCGTCACGGCGCCACCAGGTGAGCTGGCGTTTGGCGTAGTGGCGGGTGGAGGCCTGGATGCGGGCCACAGCGGTGTCCAGGGTGCAGTTGCCGTCAAAGTAGTCGAACAGTTCGCGATAGCCCACGGTCTGAAGGGCGGGGAGATTCCGGTACGGAAGCATGGCGCGGGCCTCCTGCTCGAGCCCGTCGGCCATCATCTGGAGCACCCGGGCGTTGATGCGCTCATAAAGCTCCTCCCGGGGCCTTTCCAGGCCGATTTTCACTATCTCGAAGTCCCGTTCCTTGAACTGGCGTGTCTTGAAGGAGGAGAAAGGGCGGCCGGTGTAGAGGCACACCTCCAGGGCCCGGACCACGCGCTGGCCATTGGAAAGGTCTATCTCCCGGCAGGTGGCGGGATCCAGCTCCTGGAGCTGATCGGCCAGGACCTTGACGCCCTCGCTGCGGAGACAGTCCATCAGGTGTTCGCGCAGCTGGATGGGAACCTCGGGGAAATCGTCCAGGCCATAGCAGAAGGCGTCAATGTAGAGCATGGAGCCGCCGCACATCACCAGGGTCTCGTGCCCCTGGGCAAAGAGGCGGTTCACCAGCTCCAGGGCCTCCATCTCATAGATGCCGGCGGTGTAATTGCGGGTGACGGGGATTTCCCGGATAAAATAATGCTTCACGGCGGCCAACTCCTCGTCCGAGGGGACCGCCGTGCCGATTTTCAGTTCCTTAAAGATTTGCCGGGAATCGCAGGAGATGACCGGAGAGCCCACTTCCAGGGCGCGCCGGATGGCATAGCCGGTTTTGCCGACAGCGGTAGGACCCAGTATGATCTCCAGCCGCCGGGGCATCCTTATTCTTCGTTCTCGTCGTAGATTTCCTTACCGTCTTCGTCCTCTTCTTCCTCCGGCTCCTCGTCCAGGTCCTCCTCGTCATCGAAGTCTTCGTCATCCGACTCGCCGGGCAGGATGCGCTGGCGCTCGGGCAGGTCTTCGAAGGCCACGTAGCCGTTCTCGAAGTCAATGGGGTTGGGGCCTTTTGTATCGGCCAGAACGGGGAAGTCCGGACTCACCTTCACGGCTTCCAGCTCCCCTTCCACGGTGATGTTCACACTCTTGCGGTTGGTGACGTCGTAGAAGTACACGAAGTCCGTGGCGCCGGCCTTGACGGCCTTCTCCAGGGATATCTGGTCCACGGTGCCGCTGCCCAGGTCAAAAAGGCCGTAGCGGGCTACCAGGCCGCCGGTAACGTCCAGGGCCTTGAACATGATGAGCTGGTCCTGGGGGAATTCAAGATCGGCCCGTAACTGCTTATGGAGGGTGTACAGCGTGGTGGCGCCGTTGATATGGTAAACTCTATAAAATCCTTTGATACCCGTAAGGGTGACCCTGATTTGAAATGTCATAACTAGCCCCTGTTAGATGGGATTCAAAGATACTGCTTTTTTCCGGTTCCATTGCAAATTTCTGTAAAATTCGCTACTTTCGTGTCCGTGGAAGCACCGGACGCATACAAGAGCATCGGCACCAGAGCCGAGGGCCTCTTCAAAGACAACGGTTCCCGTTTCATCGCCCTGGCCTACCCCGTGGAAACGGAGGCCGAGGTGAAGGAAATCGTGGCCGGTCTGAGGAAGGAATACCACGACGCCCGACACCACTGCTACGCCTATCGGCTGGGATACAAAGGGGATGTTTTCCGTGCCTCCGACGACGGCGAACCTTCCGGCAGCGCCGGGCGCCCCATCCTGGGGCAGATTGACTCGCTGGGCCTGAGCGACGTGCTGGTGGTGGTGGTGCGCTACTTCGGCGGCATCAAGCTGGGCATCCCCGGCCTTATCCGGGCCTACAAAACCTCCACGGCCGATGCCCTCTCCAACGCCCGCATCGTGGAAAAGATTGCCGGCAAGAATTTCTCCCTCCAGTTTGACTACCTGTCCATGAACGCCGTGATGAAAGTGGTCAAAGATATGGCCCTGCCCGTGCTGGCGCAGGATTTCGGAGAACAATGCAGCCTCCAGACCCGCGTCCGCCTGAGCGCCGTGGACAGCTTCCGGCAGCGGCTGGAAGGAATTGTCACGCAAATTATTGAAGTTTTTTAAAAATTTTTTCTTATCTTTCGGGTTCAAATATTAGTTAGCCGAAAACTGTTATTATTATGTCAAAGAAGGTTCATGTTTTCAACGCAGGCCCCTGCCTGCTGCCCCAGGTTGCCATCGACCACGCCATTGAAGCGCTGAAGGACTTCAGCGGAACAGGTATTTCCGTGCTCTCCATCTCCCACCGTACCAAGGAATGGGACGCCGTAATGGACGAATGTCGATCTCTCTGGCGGGAACTCCTTCACATCCCCGACACCCATGAAGTCGTATTCCTGGGCGGCGGCGCCTCCCTGCAGTTCCTCTATGTGGCCATGAACTTCCTGGAGAAGAAGGCCGCCTATCTGGATACCGGCGTATGGGCGCACAAGGCCCTCAAGGAAGCCCAGGGCATTGGCGAGGCCTATGCCATCGCCTGCTCCAAGGACAAGAACTACACCTATATCCCCAAGGGATTCGATATTCCGGCCGACCTGGATTACCTCCACGTCACCACCAACAATACCATCTACGGCACCGAGCTCCACGAAGACCTGGACTGCCCCTGCCCGCTCATCGCCGACATGTCGTCGGACATCATGTCCCGCCCGGTGGACGTGAGCAAATATGACCTTATCTACGGTGGCGCCCAGAAGAACGTGGGCCCCGCCGGCGTCATCTTCGCCATCGTCCGCAAGGATGCCCTGGGCCGCGTGAGCCGCTACATCCCCACCATGCTGGACTACCGCACCCACATTGACAAACTCTCCATGTTCAATACCCCGCCCGTGTTCTCCATCTTCGTGATGAACGAGACCCTGAAGTGGATCAAGAGCATCGGCGGCGTGGAAGCCATCTATGAGATCAACAAGAAAAAGGCAGCCCTCCTGTATGAGGAAATCGACCGCAACAGCCTCTTCGTGGGCACGGCCGAGAAAGAGGACCGCTCCCTCATGAACGTCTGCTTCGTCATGGCCCCCGGCAAGGAAGAGCTGCAGGATGAATTCCTGGCCTTTGCCAAGGCACATGGCATGGTGGGCATCAAGGGCCACCGCAGCGTGGGCGGTTTCCGCGCCTCGCTCTACAATGCCTGCACCCTGGAAGATGTCCAGGCCCTCGTAGACTGCATGAAGGAATTTGAAAATCTGAAGAAGTAATGAAAGTACTGCTTGCCACCCAGAAGCCCTTCGCCGCCAAGGCGGTGGAAGGCATTGTTTCCATCCTGGCCGATGCAGGCCACGAAGTGGTGAAATTGGAAAAATACCCCGAGCAGGCCAACCTGGTGGCCGCCGTGGCCGATGTCGAGGCCATGATCATCCGCTCCGACAAAGTGACGGAAGAAGTGATGGCCGCCGCCCCCAAGCTCAAGATCGTGGTGCGCGCCGGCGCCGGCTTCGACAACGTGGACCTGGCCGCCGCCACCGCCCGTGGCATCGTGGTCATGAACACCCCCGGACAGAACTCCAACGCCGTGGCCGAGCTGGCCCTGGCCCTCATGATCTTCATGGCCCGCACGCAGTTCACGCCGGCTACCGGCAGCGAAGTGCAGGGCAAGAAGCTGGGCGTCCAGGCCTACGGCAATGTCGGCCGTCTGGTGGGCCAGAAAGCCAAGGCCCTGGGCATGAGCGTCTGCGCCCTGGATCCCTTCCTCACCGACGAGCAGATCATCGCCGGCGGCGCCGAGCCCGTCCACTCCCTGGAAGAGCTGTACGCCTCCTCCGACTACCTCTCCGTCCACATCCCGGCCCTGCCCGCCACCATTAAAAGCATCGGCTACGACCTCATCTCCAAGATGCCCAAGGGCGCCACGCTGGTGAACACCGCCCGCAAGGAAGTCATTGACGAGGAAGGGCTGATGCGCGCCCTGGAAGAGCGCCCGGACCTCAAGTACGTGGCCGACGTGATGCCCGACAACTACGCCGCCCTGCAGGAGAAGTTCGGCCTGCGCGTCTTCGCCACGCCCAAGAAGATGGGGGCCCAGACCGCCGAGGCCAATGTGAACGCCGGCCTGGCCGCCGCCCGTCAGATTGTGGATTTCTTTGCCACCGGCAACCGTAAATTCCAAGTTAACAAATAGTTTCATGGTAAGAGTAAAACCGTTTGCGGCCATCAGACCGCCCAAGGATCTGGTCACCGAGGTGGCGGCCCCGCCGTACGACGTCCTCAATTCGGAAGAGGCGCTGGCCATGGCCGGCGAAAAGAGCCTCCTGCACATCACCAAGCCCGAGATTGACTTCGCGCCCATTGCCGGCGAGCACGAGCAGCGCACCTACGACAAGGCCGTGGAGAACTTCAAGGCCTGGAAAGAGCGCGGCTGGCTGGTCCGGGAAGACAAGGAGAAATACTATGTCTATGCCCAGACCATGGGCAGCCGCACCCAGTATGGCATTGTCCTCTGCGCCCATACCGACGATTATGCCAACGGCATCATCAAAAAGCATGAGCTCACCCGCAAGGACAAGGAGGATGACCGCATGGTGCATGTGCGCATCCAGAACGCCAACATCGAGCCCGTCTTCTTCGCCTTCAAGGACAACGCCGAGCTGGGCGAGTTCATGGCCCAAACGGCGGCCGGCGAGCCCGAATACCAGTTCGTGGACGAGAACGAGTTCACGCACACCTTCTGGGTCATCAATGACGACGCCGTCAACGCCCGCATTACGGAAATCTTCACCCATGACATAGACGCCTTCTATGTGGCCGACGGGCATCACCGCACCGCCGCCGCCGCCCGCGTGGGCGCCGAGAAGAAGGCTGCCAACCCGCACCATACGGGAAACGAGGAGTACAACTACTTCATGGCCGTCTGCTTCCCGCAGAGCCAGCTCGCCATCATCGACTACAACCGCGTGGTCAAGGACCTGAACGGCCTCTCCACGGCCGATTTCTTCCAGGCCCTGGAACAGGACTTCGATATCGAATGCAAGTGCGACTGCACCCAGGACGGCGGCAAGTGCAACTGCGAGTACCCCTGCCACTGCAAGTGCAGCGAGATTTACCACCCCGCCGGGCTGCATAATTTCGCCATGTACATCGAGGGCGTCTGGTACAGC
>Ga0265298_10007596_pt1 | contig 13155 bp, 9 predicted proteins | sample AusTroGonzalo_MG_3_FD_193486 | JGI IMG/M metagenome (GOLD analysis project Ga0265298, IMG submission 193486) | Bovine rumen microbial communities from tropical cattle in Woodstock, Queensland, Australia - Gonzalo_01 | ecosystem: Host-associated > Mammals > Digestive system > Stomach > Rumen ... | reverse complement strand
CTAGGGCAGGGCCCGCATATGAAGAACCACCGGCTACGCCGGTGGGTCACTTTTTTGCGTTATTGCCTGCAGGCTTTTGCGGCGAGCATCTAGTTGCAGGCTTTGTATGCGCGAACGTTTGCTTACAAACCACGTTCAAGCGAGTAGTCTGAAATCTTGATGAGCGTGTCGAGTGTTGCGTGCATTTTGACCGTGCGTTCGGTTTCTGTTTGCGCGAGGTCGTGTTCCTGACGCATGTCGCCATCATCAAAAAGGTACACTTCATCGTTGCTTGCGGTCTTTGAGACGACACGGTAATTGTCAAGACCAAGTGCAGAGTAGCCCGAGTAAGCGCCTAGCGAGAGGCCTGCGCGTTCCCCGGTATCGCGCAATAAGTTGTGACCCATGAAAATATTTGGGACGGCGTAGCCTGCTAGTTCAAGCACCGTGGGAGCGATGTCAATTTGGGCGGCGGTCGTCGTGTCGCGTGTGGCTTCAAGTCCCTTGCCGTGGATAAAGAAAGGTATCCAGCTGATGTTTGAAAATCCCCCCCCGTTCATGGTGGAAACGCCGTTTTCTCCCAAGGGGAATCCGTGGTCAGCCATGATGATGACGTAGGTGTTTTTGTACCATTCTTCGTTTTGAATGGCTCGGATGAAATGGGCTAGTTGCCTGTCGGCGTAGTTCATTGTGATGTTGATGCGCTCTTGCAATGGGAGCGCTTTTTGTTCTTCGGTCATGCCGGCGGCAAAATTGAACGGGTAATGGTTGGAACGCGTCATGAGCGTGGCGAGGAACGGTTTGCCTACTTTAGAGAGTGTATCGCGTACGAATTCTGCGGCGTGGCTCATAAATGTGGAATCGTCTTCGCGTTCGCGGCTGTAATGCTCGGCGGTGTACCACTTGGACATCCAGACTCCGAGATTGTCCCAGGCAGGGTCGGCAGCAGACATGTAGTGCGTGCTGTAGCCATTTTCAGTCAGTACCGAGACGAAGCTCGGGAGCGTAACGTGCGCAAGGTCGGTGGCTTGTGCGAGCTTAGAGTGGTGTGGGATGCCAAGGTGCGTTGAAAGAACGCCGCCTGTGGTCGGAACTCCGCTTGTATGCATGCGCATCCACACGTGCGAATTGGCTGCAAGCGAATCGAGGAATGGTGTGGGAGAGGGCTGAATCTGCGGATTCATGTAGCCCGTGTTGAGCCCGCGATGCGATTCCATGAGCACGAGAATAAAATTCGGTTTCATTTCGCGCTGGGCGGCGAGCTTTTCGCTGTTCTGGAGCCTGGCGGTTGGCACTCGGTAAAGCGGGAGACCGTGACCTTCCTTGGCGTCCGAGAATTTCCACAGGCTGTCACCTTCAACGCGCTGCCACAAATTCTGGTAAGCGGTGCGGTAGGCTGTGAGATCTTTTTCTGTAAGCCCTTCTACTTTTTTTGCGACAAATAAATCGTTATAGACGAGCGATACGACTGGACGGAGTTTTGCCATGCGGGCATTCCCAGTCCAGATAAAATAAACGAATAAGTATGAGGCGATGTAGAAAACGACCATCGCAATGACGGACTTTTTCATGCGGAATCCGTCAGGCGTATGGTAATGCTTGTACAAGAGCTTGTAAAGACCGTAGGTTAGCGGGAGCATCAGCACGAGTACAACAAACTGCAAGTAAGGGACGGACAAGTCGTTTGCCACGTAGTCATAGAACATGGCAATAGACGATGTGTCTTTGTACGTGTCCATAAGCCCAAAACTTAAGTGCCCGCCGAGGAAACGCATCACTTCGTTATCAAGGAGCGTAAAGAGCAGGATGACGCTGTGGAAAACGGTGTAGACGATTGTCGTGACTTTTGTTTTATTGAAGCGTGCGGCAATTCCTACGAGCACCATAAATACGACGAGCGCATTGCAAATCCACATGAAGTCTATGCAGACCGCATGGAAAATGAACCAGTCCGGCTTTGAAACAAGCGGAAAACCGTAAGGGTTGCTACGGAACAGAAGCATTACGCGGAGCAGAATGTGCGTTATCCAAAAGGCGAGCGAAATCAAGACCAAGTTCTTGGATGGCTCTAAGAACCTGGTTATTTTCTGTAGAACGTTTTTCATTTTTTAAGTCCGGTAATTTCTTTGTACAAGGCGAGTTGGCGTTTGAAGCAATCGTTCCAGCTGAATTTTTCAGCGTACTTGCGAGCTTTGGCTTTCTTGTCGGTGAGGTCCGAATGGTAGAGCTCGACAATGGCGTCGGCTAATGCTTCGGGTGTGCGTTCCTTGAGGATTGTGCCTGCGCCTGATTCTGTGACATGCTCAAATGCGGCTCCGGCGGCGGCCCCGACGAGAGCGTTTCCGCTAGCCATGCTTTCCAATATCGAAAGTCCAAACGTTTCCCAGCCTGAAAGCGCAAGTCCCATATCGACGCTCGCATAATAGCGTGCCATCTCGTCAATAGAATTGACAAAGCCGATATAATTTACGTGCTTGTACTTTGCGGCTGCTTCTTGTACAAGCGGGAGGCTTGGGCCTGTACCTGCAAAGACTATGGCGGGTTCGTGCCCGAGTTTTTGAGTTAAAATGTCATAGGCGCCGAGAATTAGGTCAACGCCTTTTTCGTTGCAATGCCTGTGCGGGAAGAATATCGTGAGGCGGTTCGGGTTACCGTCCTTGAGTTCGTTCACAAGCGCTTCATCGCGGCGGCTTGGCGAGAATGTATCGATGTCGCAACCGAGCGGAATCCAGCGTGGATCGGGGAGGCCGTTTTTTTTGAGGCGTGCCATCGCTTCTTTTGAAGATGCTTGTACGCAGTCGTACCCTTTAAATTCTTGTTTTGCGTACCAGAAGGCGATTTTGCGGAAAATTGTTCCAACGCTTGCACCAAATTTTTTGGCGATGGGGCGGCCTACGTAAGTTACAGGGAAGTCGGCATGCCAAAAGCTAAACAGTGCCGCATTGGGGACGATCTTTTTTGCAATGCGGCGTACGGAAGAAGGCAAAATGTAGGGCGATCCAACTTCAATCGCATCCGGCTTGTACTTCTCTAGAATCGGGCGAATTTGTTTGGACTTCCACATGAAGCGGTATTCCCAGTTGCCTGGAAATCTAAACGCTTCTACATGTTCGATAATCAGTCCATCGCTTCGTGTCTCTGTATAAGTGCTCGCCGAAGGCATCACGAAAACGGAACGGACTTCGTTTTGACGTTCGTAAAACGCCATTTTTTGTAAATGGTAGCGACGGACTCCGCCTCCAGACGGACTCCAAAAATTGTTGAAATCGACAATGGTAAACATTAAGCTTCTTTCATGCGGCTAGATTGTGGGTCAATCAAAATCTTGTCCTCGTAAATACGGCTTGAACCAAGCCGTTTGGAATCAACGGAGAGGGATAGTTCGCCATCCTTTTCCGTGAGCCAGTAAATGGCGTCGGAATCGCGGAGGTATGCACGCGGACCTAAAAGTCCCATGTTGGAATCGATGAGTTCGCCTCCGAGGAATATCGGAATGTCGAGCGCCTTGTACAAGTCGAGCATAATAGACGAACGCTTCTCGTGGATGTCCGGGAGTTCCGGGCGATCGGTGATCTTCAAATGATCAATTCCATCGATGACAAGAATCAGATTCGGATGGTCCTTGAGTTCTTGCCTAAACGTCTTGAGCAAATCGTTAAAGTCGAGCGAAGGCATGTCATCCCAGATTTCAAGGCGATTGTTGCGCACATAGCCCATCAGGTCGCGGGTCGCCTCCAGGATTTTCTTATTGACTTCGTTGTCTGCATTTTGTTTGCGGACGTTCAAAATCGATTCGCCGATGAGCATGGAGACAAAGCGGTCGAATATTTGACGGCGCGGAGTTTCATAGGCAACGTAAATGACTTTGAGATCTGGATTGCTTTCGATGAGGTCTAGAGTGAGGCTAGAAAGCAAAAACGTCTTGAGACCGAACGGGTGCGACGAGACAAAGAAACATCCCGATTGCACACCGTCAATTTCTTTGGTGAGCTTTGGAAATTTTTGCAGTGTATAGCCAACGCTTTGGTCTGGTGGGCATGCCATCGCGGTGTCAAAGTTTTCCTTGATGTCCTGCAACAGCATGGAGCGCCGGTGGGAATGGATGGTATCGACTTCGGTCTTGGCTATGAGATCGATGAGCTGGTCGGCGCCGTTCTTGCGGACGAACGTATCGACGGTTTCGTCTTTGGGGAGAACGATGGACTTGAGGCTCATGTGCATTTGCTCGGCGAGCTTCAAGTATTTCTGAATCTTAAGTTCCTGATTGCGACGGTCTTCTTCACGACGCAAAATGACGGTGAACATTTCGGCGCCGCAGGCTTTAAGCTTGTATAGGTGATTGACGTTTAGCTCCTGGAACATCGTGGAGACTACGCCCGGGATGCCGGCGAGGTCTGCAGTGAGTGCGTCAAAGAACCCTTGCACAATGATGGGCTGTTCGCTATCCGCCTGGATGTTGAACGGAATGACGGTCGGTCCTGAAGCGTAAGTGATGTAGGTATGGCTCTTTTCATTATCGTCAATGAGCCGTCCATATACGGAATGGATAAAGCCTTTGGAATTGCGGGCCGGAATGGTGATTCTCGGTTCGTGATACGCTTCGAGGTTGTCCAGGTAAAAACTGATTTGGTGGCGTTCAATGCCGGAGAGCATGCAGTAGCTGATGAACGGTTCGGGATCGCCACTGTAGTATCCGAGACCGTAAAGCTGTGCTTGACCAATGCTCCAGCCTCGGGCTTCGAGGAACTTTGCCGAAGAGGGGCTCTTGCAGGCAGCCCAGTGGCAGTAACGCACAAAGCATTCGAGCACCTTGGACTTTTCACCACCGACTTCCTTGACCCATGGGTGTTCGCTATCCTGGTTGTTTGCCAGGTCCTTGTCGAGGGCGCCGAGAAATTCGAAGGCTTCGGTGCGGGCGGTCTGCTCGTCCATGCCGTTAAAGCGGCTCTTCATGAGGAAATCGACCAAGTCGCCTTCGGCTCCGCATTGGAGACAGCGGTAGCGCCAATAACCTAGCGCATCGTAGAAAAACAACGATGTTTCTTCAGGAGCGTGGAACGGACAGCAGGCGATAAGGTTACGCCCCCAACGGCTCAGGGGAATTCCCAGCTGCCTTGGGTGGGCTTTTGTTCTCATGTAGTCAGCGTGTTCCTGGTCAATTAGCATTGCGGCCTCCTATAGAGAAATCTAATAAAGTACGCTCCCGTAGATGCGTTTTTTTTGAAAAAAAGGCAATTTTATCTATTTTTTGAAATATGGTTATTCTTGGTATTGACCCGGGCTCGATTACAACCGGATATGCATTCTTGAAAAAGACCGGCAACCAAATTCAGGTGCTGGAGTACGGCACGTTCCATGCGAACGCCAAAAAAAATCTCGAAGACAGGCTTGTGCATATCGTGACGGAACTGGAAAAGCGCCTGGACCATTACCACCCGGATGCACTTGCGATGGAAGGCGTGTTCTTTGCAAAGAATGTGAAGAGTGCCTTGGTGCTTGGACATATCCGCGGGGCGATTCTTGTGGCGTGCCACCGTCGCGGAGTGACGTACGAGGAATACCCGCCGAAAGTCGTGAAGCAGGCCGTGACAGGCAATGGTGCAGCCTCGAAGGAACATGTGGCGAACATGATTTTTGCGCATTTGGGAATCGTTGGTGGGGACCTCCCGCTGGATGCTTCGGATGCGCTTGCTATTGCGTGGACTCACGCAAATCCGGCCCCGTTGGCGCAGTCGCTTTTGGGTAAAAAGTCGAAGCCCAAAAGGAAAACGACGGTGCAGCAGTGGAAAGACTTGATTGAAAAAATGGGAGGGACGATTCAATGACGGAGTTGTCTCAGGATTTGTTGCCCTACGGCCTTGGAACGCCGGACTTGGTGGAATTCCAGCCGGGATACTTTGTAGACCGTGAAATTGTGGATGATTTGCGAGCCTTGTCAAATGACGCCAAGGCGAACGGTTTTGAACTGCGCGTTGAATCGGCGTATCGCTCGTTTGAAAAGCAACTCTCGATTTGGAACCGCAAGGCGCGTGGCGAACTAAAACTCTTGAATGAAAAGGGCGAACCGATGGAACGCCCGAAAGACGAAGAAGAATTGATGTATGCGATTCTCACATGGTCGGCATTGCCGGGGGCGAGCCGTCACCATCTGGGGACGGATATTGACGTGGTCGATGGAGCTGCGTGCCCGGAGGGCTATGAGGTCGAGCTCACGCCCGCGGAGTGCAGCGGCATGTTTGCGAAGTTCCATGCATTTTTGACCTCTCGGATGGAGTCTGGAACGTCATTTGGCTTTAGCCGAGTGTTCATTCCTGGTCGCGGAAAAATCAAGCCCGAAGGCTGGCACATTGCGCACTTGCCGACATCGCGTAAGCGCTTGGAACATTTTTCGCTAGACGCATTGCGTAGCATCTATGAACGCTCGGACATGGAATGCAAACGCGCCGTACTGGCGCACTTGCCCGAACTCGCCGAGGAATACATTTGTCCTTACTTTGTATGAGGTACGGCTTTGCCGCAGTTCTGAGTTCCGAGTTCCAAGTTACTAGAATTTCATGCCAAGAATTACTAGTAACTAGTATCTATTAACTAGTAACTATTAACTAGTAACTTACAGTTCCTATTATGTTTCTATCACCTGATTCTCGCGGTATTATCCGGTTGCCTTTTCTTGAATATGGACGCTCTGTGTTGGGTGCTCCGCTGCTGTACTACCCGTGCAAGAGCAAATGCAAGTTGCTTGTAATGGCTGGAATCCATGGCGAAGAGCCGGAGACAACGTTCCTCCTGAGTCGCGTGCTTCGTGCTTTTGGCGAGTCTTTTGAATCCATTGCGTTTATTCTGTGCGCCAATCCGGATGGCGTCTCTCTTGGGACGCGCGGGAACGCCAACGGCGTAGACTTGAACCGCAATTTCAGGACGCAGAACTTCTCGACGGAAAAGGTCGGTTCGCGCTCCATTCTTGAGGCGCCTCGCGATACGCTTTTATCGCCAGGCGCATTTGCAGGGAGCGAACCGGAAACGCAAGCGCTTGTCTCGTTAATTGAAAAGCTGAAGCCTTCAAGCGTGCTTGCGATGCATGCCCCGATGGGTTGCGTCGATGCTCCGCAAAAGACATCGCTTGTTGAAGGCTTGATGGATACGTTCAACTTGCCTTGGTTGCCGGACATTGGATACAAGACGCCGGGGAGCTTCGGGACGTGGTGCGGGGAACGCAACCTGGAATGCGTGACACTTGAACTCCCGCGCATGTCGCTAGAACATTTGTTTGACCGCTATGGTCGCACGTTTGCTGAATTCTTGGAATGCGAAGAATCGCACTAAAACGCGAGGAATCTCGTTAATGCGTTTTTAGGAAGTTCTATAAAAGAAAATGCCCGCCGGCGGCGGGCATCACTTTAAACTGATGACTAATGACCTGTGGCTAGCGACTAACCACTACTTCTTAGCTGCTTTCGCTTCTTCGATAATCTGCTTGCGGTAGGCGATGCCCACGCCGAAACCAATCAGCATGTAGCTAGCACCAAGGATGAGCAAGTATTCGAGAATGAACGGCACCTTTTCGTTGTAGAAGAGGAGACCGGCAACGTAGGTGAGCAAAATCAGCACAATCTGGAAAATGTTGAATGCCTTGTTCTTGCGCGGCTGGAGTTTCGGGAGGAACAGCGGGCTTACCATCAAGAATCCTGTGACAACGAAAACGATCACCGGGAGCCAGAAAAGGAAGGAACTCGGATCCGCAAAAACGCCCTTGCTCTTGAGAAACACGATGAGTGTGGCGTTGACCATGCCCGCGAATGTGGAGGGAAGGCCGGAGAAATGGTGGTGGTAGGTGTCGCAGTCGCAGGCGTTATACTTGGCGAGTCGCATTGCTGCGCAAAGCACATAGACGGCAAGAGCTACGACCATCAAGAGACCGTGGTTCTGGAACCATTCTGGTGCGTAGATCTTGTAGCTGAAGAAAAAGCAGAATGCGGGGGCGAGACCGAAAGCAATCAAGTCGGCGAGGCTGTCGAACTGTGCGCCGAATTCGGAACTGGCGTTCACGAGGCGTGCTGCAAAACCGTCAAGCTTGTCAAAAAGCGCGCTCAGCATGACGAAGTAGGCACCCATGCGAATTTGATCTGCCGTGCTAAACGAACCGAACGCTCCGGTTGTCCAGCAAATGGAAAAAACACCCAGCAAAAAGTTCAGGCTAGTGAAAGTATTTGGCAAAACAAAACGAAATTTTCCCACGATATACTCCTTGGATTGGTCTGCTAAAGATAATTTTTTTATGGAGAAATAGAAACTTTTTTATTGATTATCCGGCTGCTGGACGGGCTGAATTTCCCAAAGAGCACTCACTCCTGCCGCGACAACGAGATTATTAGGCGGTGCATAGGGGTTTTCGGCTGTGGGGAAGTTCGTCCAGTGCTTGGTGGAAAATTGATAATAGGTCGATGGCCTATACATGACCGGGAGGACGGGGACTGCTTGCATGAACAGCTTGTTGAGTTCCCGGTAAGCCTGTGTAAGCGAGTCTTCGTCTGTAATGGTCGGAATATCCACCAAGAGCTTGTTGATTTCGGCGTCTTGGAAACGTCCCTGGTTTGCAAAGGATTCTTCGCCAACGGGCTTGTAGCCTATGCCGGTCAAAATCTGGTAGAAACGGTTCCATGGACATGCAACGGAGTGCTCTGTCGGAGGCGTCTTCATGGATAGGTCAAAGGTGCCTTTGCGGAGGTTCATGTCCCAAATCCCGTAATCTACGGTCTTCGGTTCTGCGGTAATGCCGATTTCTGCAAAAGACTCGACGATGACGTTGATTGCGTCTATCCAGTCGGTCCATCCTTGCGGACATTCTATGGAGATGCTTCTGATGGGCTTTTTCTTCTTGTCGAGGAGCTTGCCTTCTTCGTTCCAGGAATATCCCGCTTCGGAAAGAATCTCGCGAGCCTTTTCGGTATTGTAGCTGTAGCCGAACTCGTCGGCATCTTCTTTGTTGAAGTATTTCTTTTCGGGGCCAAACGGGAGGATGAACCCTGGCTGCATGGCCGGCGTGTAGTTGGAAAGAGCCTTTGCCTTGATTTTTTCGAAGTCAATGGCGTGGGCGAGGGCTCGTCTAAAGCTTACGTTGTTAAAGGGTTCCTTTTGCGTGGCGACGATCAGCGCGGTAATCGTTGCTGGAAGCTGGTACGGTTCCTCTCGACTCCAGGCCCGGATGCTGTCTTTTGCCTTTTCCCAGATTCTCGGCAAGTAAATCGAGGACACGTCAAGATTTCCACGCACCATGGCATTGTTGAAATTGTCATTTCCGTCGTAAATCGGATGGATGATGTATTTGGGGGCAGGCTTTTTTCCACCGTAGTTGCTTGTGCGCCAGTAGTTCTCTACACGAGAGAGCACAATCTGGTCGGGAGCGTAGTTCTTTAAAATGTATGGACCCGAGGCTATAGGATTGTTCTCGTTGCGGAATAAGAGAATCTTCTCCATGTTGTAGGTCTTGCCTGTCTTGGCGGACTTCATGAGCGGCTCGAAGACGGACTTGGGAAGAATGGATGTCTCGGTAATGGCGTTCAGAACCATGAGCGGGTTTCTGTTCGCCGTCAAATGGAACGTGATATGGTTATCGCTATCGGCGGAAACCATCTTGATATGCTTCCAGTTGTTATGGTGGGCCGTTGGGAGGATGGAATCTATCTTGAATGTGTAAAGGACATCTTCCGTGGTGACTTTTTCACCGTTGTTCCACTTGGCTCGAGTATCCAGATGTACGGTAATAGTCGAATCCGTCTGGCTGTAGGAATCGGCAAGCATCGGGTCTAGTTTGCCCGTCAGCTGGTTGTAGGCGAGGAGCGATTCGTACATGAGACGGATGTTTCCGTCTGCAGGAAAGTTCGGATCGGGATCGAGCGGGTTGAACGTTGTGGGGGGGGCCCAGTCAAAACCGCCGATATAAAGAGTTTCGTTTCGCGGGTAATCGGAAATCAAAGCCTTGGGCGTCTTGGAAACTTCGTCTTTACAGCCTGTGGCCATGAACGCCATCGTCATGGACAAGGTGAACGGGACGAAATTCTTGAAAGGAGCGCTCATTGTATTCCTACAAAACTGGATTTTTTAAATTTAGTGAGTTTTTTCAAAACTGACTATGAAAATTTAGTTTACTGATAGATATAAGGCTTTCTATAGCGTCGGTTTATAAAGGAAATCCGTAGAGAACGCGTTTGGGGGAGGCGCTAAACAAGGTATGGTTCAAAATAAAGGGGGTTCCTGCTCCGCCTGGGGTGTTGAAAGTCTTCACGACTTTGCCCGTCTTGATGGACAGGGCGATGAGCTCGTTCCCCTGGTCGATCCAGGCTTTGCCATCGTAAATGAATGGCTTGGAGAATATGGATTTTTTGCCCTGGTATTTCCAGAGGGGTGTGCCGATGTTCGAATAAAGAAGAATGGACTGGTCGGAAAGGGAGATGATTATTTTGTCTTCGCCCTGGTCACGGAAGACTTGCATGGAAACGATGGGATATTCCATGAGCACTTGTGTGGGACTGAAATCCTTGCGTTTGGTATTCTGCAGGAATAGCTTGTTTGTGCTTGAAACGAGTACAAGTGTGGAGTCGATACCTTCCATCGCGGTAATGTTGACCTGAACTTTATTCGTAGAGTTCTCTATAGTCATGCCGTTATCGTCGTTGAGGCGCATCAGTTCGCCATCGAGATTACAGAGTTGCAAACTGCGATTCAGCTTGACGACGTGGAATGGCATGGAATAAACTTTACGGGACCAGACGATGCTGTTTGTTGAACGGGATATCTTGAGCAAGAATCCGTTCCACGTGGAGGTGTAGATGTAGTCTCCGGTCAATGTGAAGCTGAAAGCTTTTCCTGGTAATTGCAAGGGCTTGTTGAAGGAGTCCTTGTTCATGTCGTAGATGTTCATCTGGTAGCCGGTTGAAACGACTATGGAATTCTCGTCCGATTCGATAACAGGGGCGTTTCCTATTTTGCCGATATAAATGCTCCAGCGCTGTTTGCCGGTTTCGGCGTTGATGCAGATGAGCTGTTCTGTGGCGGGGTCTACTGTGTAGATGTTCTTTTTTGAACCGAATAGTTGCGGATACACGGTTCTGGGCGAGACATTGAGCTGTGTTGCGAAATTAGCTCCGATGACCTTGCTGTAATACCTTAAAACAATGCGTGCAATTTGAGGGCTGCCGGTAGAAAGTCTAACGGCTTCGGCCCATGCTTTTTGACGATCTTTTTCGGAGGCGTCGCGTTGCTCGAGATGGAATGCCTTGAGGAAGTGCGCTTCGGCATTGCCAGGCTCGTTCTTAATGATGGAATCTAGGATCGGGTTGATGTTGTCCCATTGTTTACGCTTAGCCATATGTACGGCTTGGGAGGCGAGCTTGCTGGAAAACAGCGGACGTTGGCCGTAATAGTGGGCATCGATGGCGTAAATCTTTTTGTTGTCGAAAGGAACGTAGATGAATCGCCTCTTGGCAATGGGTCTTTCCATGGGTGCCTTGGCCAAATTGAATCCCCAAAGCGGACGGAGCAATGTATCGACGGTAATCACGGAACCCTCGTTGGAAAATAGTCCGAGCGTTCCTTGAGCGAGCGGGTAAATGTTCGAAGCGTTTGCTCGAACGCTGGAAATAATGCTTCCTGTGGATTGATCGTACAGGGTTATTTTCCCGGACGCTTCTAGTGTGACGATGTTGTTCTCGAACACTTGGAGGTCTTCGATGTTTCCGATGGCGGTTCTCCAAAGCGGGGTTTTGATGTTCTCTAGCGTGTAGCAGAAAAATTCGTTTCCGGATACCAGATAGATGTGATTCTTATTGACAAATGATTTGTGGATGATGTCGTATTGAGCGATGGTAAAAGCTTCTGTTGCCGAGCTTGTCGAGATGAAGTGCAGAGCGTTGTCGGGGCAGTTGACGATAAAGTTTTCTTTGACAAGCAGACCGTTTTGCAACTGGCAAGAGGAATAGTCGGTGTTTCCTTTAATGATATTTCCCTTGCGGTCGAGGATGTAGAAGCCTTTGTCCGTGATGGCGATGGCTTCGTTATTGACTGCCGTAAATTGTGAAATATTCTTGATTTCGAAAGGCGTTTCTTGCTTAGGTGAGTTGTGCGGCCTGTAAAAGAGCGAATCGCGAGTTGAATTCTGGAACCACATGCCATCTGCGTCGATGTGCATCAGGATATCGCCTTCTTTCAGCTTCGATGCGATTTCAATGACCATCCCGCTTTCGATTTTGGCAATGTGGCCATTTTCAAAAAGAATGTTGGCGTTTTTGCCCGGGAAAAACTTGCGGATAGGACTGCGCAGCGGAATGACCTTTTGCAAAAGCCTTTCTGGAGCATAGCTTGTTGCGGCGTCGCGCCCGGCGAGCCAGTAAGCCTTACTGGATGTCTGGGAGTATGCTTGGCTACGTCCGTAAAAGTGGTTGGCTTGAGCCTTGTTGTTTGCAAGGTCGTAAATCTTGCCGAGGTAGAAAAATGCGGATTCCTTGTCGTCGTCATCGCCTTGGCGAGAGATTTTTTCAAGCAATCGGATGGATTCGTCTACTTCGCCCTTCATTTCAAAGAGGTAGATGGCTTCTTGGAGTTGCGAGGCCATCTTGCTTGCGAACGCTTGACTAGAAAACAGCGAACAGAGGGCGAGGATTGTAAGAACCCACGCCTTGAAAATGTTTTCTTTTAGCCAAAGATTACGCATCGAACTTGTAGCCTGCTCCACGGATAGAAAGGATGATTTTCGGATTTGCCTGGTCGTCTTCGAGTTTGCGTCTCAAGTTTACGATATGGTTGTCGATCGTTCTCGTGGAGGGCATGTTGTCGGGCGTGTAGCCCCAGAGATCTTGCAACAGGTCTTCGCGCAAGACGACTTCGCCGCGACGCTGCCAGAAATACTTGAGAATCTGGAATTCCCTTGTGGAAAGTTCCAGTGGAACGCCTGCCTTTGTGGCGATGAACTTCTTGAAATCCAGGTGGATATCGGCAAAATCGATAGCATCGACAGAAGCTAGTTGCTTTGTTGGGCTTGCTTGCGACTGCAAGTCGATACGGCGGAGGAACGCCTTTACGCGTGCCAAAAGTTCCAAAATGGAGAATGGTTTTGTCACGTAATCGTCGGCGCCCATGTCAAGCCCTGCGACCTTGCTTGTTTCTTCGGTCTTTGCCGTGAGC
>Ga0265298_10007595_pt1 | contig 13155 bp, 7 predicted proteins | sample AusTroGonzalo_MG_3_FD_193486 | JGI IMG/M metagenome (GOLD analysis project Ga0265298, IMG submission 193486) | Bovine rumen microbial communities from tropical cattle in Woodstock, Queensland, Australia - Gonzalo_01 | ecosystem: Host-associated > Mammals > Digestive system > Stomach > Rumen ... | reverse complement strand
AAGATCCTGAAGGATAACGAGCCGAACCTGAAGGGGGAGGACGTGCGGGAAAGCCTGACGGCGATCATCTCCATCAAGATGGAGGATCCCCAGTTCGAGAGCCAGACCAAGTCCAAGCTCGGCTCCGGCCAGGTCCGCGGCGTGGTGGACAGCCTGGTGACCGAGGAGCTCAGCACCTATCTGGAGGAGAACCCGGCGGTGGCCAAGGCCATCGTGAACCGGTGTGTGGACGCGCAGCGCGCCCGGGAGGCGGCCCGCAAGGCCCGGGAGGCCACCCGGCGGAAAACCGTGCTGGAAAGCGCCTCCCTGCCCGGGAAGCTGGCGGACTGCTCGGAGCGGGATCCCGCCAAGTGTGAGATTTTCATGGTGGAGGGCGACTCCGCCGGCGGCAGCGCCAAGGGCGGCCGGGACAACAAGACCCAGGCGATCCTTCCGCTGCGCGGCAAGATCCTGAACGTGGAAAAGGTCCGGATGGACCGGGCCCTGGAGAACCAGGAGATCCGCGCGATGATCACGGCCTTCGGCTGCGGCTTCGGCGACCAGTTTGACGAGAGCAAGCTGCGGTACCACCGGATCGTGTGCATGACGGATGCGGACGTGGACGGCGCGCATATCCGGATTCTGCTGCTGACCTTCTTCTACCGCTTCATGCGGCCCCTGGTGGAGAAGGGCTATGTCTACGCGGCCATGCCGCCGCTGTACAAGGTGACCAAGGGGAAGACGTCCCGCTACGTGTATGACGATGACGAGCTGAACCGGCTGCTGGACGAGATAGGCCGGGACCCGAAGCCGGACATCCAGCGGTACAAAGGCCTGGGCGAGATGAGCGCGCAGCAGCTGTGGGACACCACGATGAACCCGGAGACCCGGATTATGATGCAGATCACCCCGGATGACGCCATGGAGGCGGACCGGCTGTTTACGCTGCTGATGGGGGATCAGGTGGAACCCAGAAAGCTTTTCATTCAGGAGAATTCGGATCTGGTGAAGGATCTGGACGTGTGAGGAATAAGAGATGATTCAGGATAAACTGATTCCGGTCAATCTGGAACAGGAAATGAAAAAGAGCTTCATTGCCTATGCCATGGCAGTGATTGTGGATCGGGCCCTGCCCGACGTGCGGGACGGGCTCAAGCCGGTGCACCGGCGGATCCTTTACGACATGTCCGAGGAGCTGGGCATGACGCCGGACAAGCCGACCCGCAAGAGCGCCCGCGTCGTCGGCGACGTGCTGGGCAAATTCCATCCCCACGGGGATTCCTCCGTGTACGACGCCATGGTGCGCCTGGCCCAGCCCTTCAACATTCGGTATCCCCTGATCGAGGGCCAGGGCAACTTCGGCAGCATCGACGGCGACGGCGCCGCGGCCATGCGGTATACCGAAGCCCGGCTGCAGAAGCTGACCATGCACCTGCTGGACGGCATTGACAAGGACACGGTGGATTTTTATCCGAACTTCGACGAAACCATGCAGCAGCCGTCCGTGCTGCCGGCCCGGTTCCCGAACCTGCTGGTGAACGGTTCCAGCGGCATTGCCGTCGGCATGGCCACGAACATCCCGCCCCACAACCTGCGGGAGGTCATCAACGGCGTCGTGTGCATGATCGACAATCCGGACTGCACCGTGGACGACCTGATGGAGCACATCAAGGGGCCCGATTTCCCAACGGGCGGCCTGATCATGGGCCGCAGCGGGATCCGGGAAGCCTACCACACCGGCCACGGCCGGATCACCGTGCGGGCGAAGAGCAACATCGAGGAGATGGAGTCCGGGCGCAGCCGCATCGTGGTGACGGAGATTCCGTACCAGGTGAACAAGTCCGTGCTGGTCAAGAAGATCGCGGACCTGGTGCACGAGAAGAAGATCGAGGGCATCAGCGATATCCGGGACGAATCCAACGACCGCCAGGGCATGCGCATCGTGATCGAGCTGAAGCGGGACGTGCAGCCCCAGGTTGTGCTGAACATGCTGTACAAGCACACCAGTCTGCAGGAGAACTTCGGCGCCAACATGCTGGCCCTGGTGGACGGCAAGCCACGGGTGCTGAACCTGCGGGAGCTGATTTACTACTACCTGGAGCACCAGAAGGAAGTCGTCACCCGGCGCACCCGGTTTGAGCTGAACAAGGCCCAGGCCCGGGCCCATATCCTGGAAGGCCTGCTGAAGGCCCTGGACCACATCGACGAGATCGTGGCCATCATCCGGGCCAGCAAGGACACCGCGACCGCCAAGGAAGCGCTGATGATGCGCTTTGAGTTCTCCGACAAGCAGGCCCAGGCGATCCTGGACATGCGCCTGGCCCGCCTGACCGGCCTGGAGCGCGAGCGCCTGCAGGAGGAATACGAGGAGCTGGAGAAGACCATCGCCCGCCTGACGGCGATCCTGGGGGACGAGCACCTGCTGATGGACCTGATCAAGACCGAGATCATCGAGATCCGGGACAAGTTCGGTGACGATCGGCTGAGCGAGCTGACCATCGCGGAGAACGACATCGATATCGAGGACCTGATTCAGGAAGAAAACATGGTCGTGACCCTGACCCATGAGGGCTACGTCAAGCGCGTGTCCTCCAGTGTATACCGTGCGCAGCACCGCGGCGGGCGCGGCGTCAGCGGCATGAACGTGAAGGAAACGGACTACACGACCCAGATGTACGTGGTGAACACGCACCAGGAGATCATGTTCTTCACGAACCTGGGGCGCGTGTTCAGCCTGAAGTGCTACCAGATTCCCGAGGCGGGGCGGCAGGCCCGGGGCACCGCGATCATCAACCTGCTGCAGATCGCCGGCGGCGAGAAGGTGTCCACCATGCTGCCGATGCCGCGGGAGGCGGACCGGGAATACAACCTGGTGATGGCGACCCGCAACGCGATGATCAAGAAGACAGCCCTGGAGGAATTCCGCAACCTGCGGAAGAACGGCCTGATCGCCATCGCCCTGCGCGAAGGGGATGAGCTGATCGGCGTGCGGCTGAGCACCGGGGACGACGAAATGCTGGTTTCCACCCGGAAGGGCAAGTGCATCCGCTTCAACGAGCGCCATGTGCGCAACGTGGGACGGAACTCCATCGGCGTGCGCAGCATGCGGCTGGCGGAGGACGACGAGGTGATCGACATCGCCGCCGTCGAGCCGGACACTACCGTGCTGGCCGTGACCACGCTGGGCTACGGCAAGCGGACCGACCCCGAGGAATACCGGGAGCAGGGCCGCGGCGGCATGGGCATCAAGGCCATGAACCTGACGGACAAGACCGGCGACCTGGCGGCCCTGATGTTCGTCCACGAGGATGAGGACATCCTGCTGATCACCGACGACGGCACGATCATTCGCAGCCGCGCGGCGGATATCCGGCTGTGCGGCCGGGCCACCCAGGGCGTGCGGATCATGCGGCTCAGCGAGGGCAGCACCGTGGTCGGCGTATGCCGGGCCGAGAAGGAAGAGGACGAACCGGAAACGGCGGAGATTCCGGAAGGCACGGAAGGCCCTGAAAGCACCGAAAGCCTCGAAAGCACAGAAAGCTTCAAGGGCACCGAAGGCTTCGAGGGCGCAGACGGAATCGAGGGCGCCGAAGGCGCGGAGAACGCCGAAATATCGGAAAGCGACGAAACTCCGGATACGGCCGACGGGGTCGAACTCCCGGAAAACGGCGGGGATCCGAATGACATATAATCGATGAATGGTCTGCCTTCCGGGCGCGGAAACGTGCCGGAAGGCGGACGCCGCAGGGGACGGGGAAACCGTCCCCTGATTCCGTACACAGGAGGAAATTTGCTTTGGAAGAGTATGTGGTGCGCTCCTGGCAGCCGACCGACATCCCGGACCTGCGGGAGATCTTTACCGCTTCCTGCGGGGACTCGCCGGAGGAAGTGGACACTTTTTTCCGGGCCTTTCTGACCGGGCCCGAAGCCTGCACAGTGGTCGCCGTGCCGGAGGAGGGCAGGCCGGAGGGGCGACCGGTGGCGGCCGGCTACTGCGTGGCCGGGATCGGGCTTCAGTATTCAGCGCGGAAGCAGGTTCCCGCGGAATACCTGTATGCCCTGGGCTGCCTGCCGGCCCGGCGGGGGCATGGCTTCGGCATGAAGCTGCATGAACTGATGTTTTCCGGCGGCGGGAAGCCGGGTGTGCTCCGGTGCATGATCCCCGTCTCGGAGGGGCTGCTGCAGGCTTACAGGAGGATCAGCATGCCCGTCCCGCTGGGAAGGATCCGGACCGCGGAGATCCGGCGGGAGGAGATTACGGCGACGCCGCCGGCGGCGGAAACCCTGTCTCCGGAGGAATACGCCCGACGCCGGGAGGAAATGCTTGCGCCCTGGCCCCATGCCGCGTATCCCGCCGCGTGGTTCAGCCTGATGGCGGAATACAACGATGTGTTCCTGGCGATGCCCGGCGCGCTGGCGGCCGTGATTCCCATGGAGGGATACTGCATCGTGGCCGAGCTTCTGTGCCCCGGGGCGGATCCCGCCGGGGCCCTGGCCGGCGTCGCTGCCGCCTGCCCCGCGGAGCGGTACCGGGTCCGGACGCCGGCCTTTTTCCCCGGCCCCGGCAGCCTGCGCCCCTTTGCCTACTGCGCCGGCGAGGCGGAGGCCCCGCCGGAAGATTTCTGGTTCCCTTTCGGCCTGGAGTGAGTGCCCGGCACGCGAAAAACACAGCCTTGTCAGAACGTGAAAAATCGCATACAATAATATATTAAGAATCAATCTATTTCCGCGCGGGAGAAAGGAGGGGATCCGGCCTTGCACAAGTGGGCCTTCCGTCCCCTGGTTCCGGAGGACATGCCCTGGATGGAGCGCTGCCGCAGCGCGGACGCGCATCCATTCACGGCGCTGTCCGCCGTATCCCTGGTCTGCTGGGCGGATACCTTCGGGCTGTCGGTGGCCGGGGACGAGGATTTCTTCGTCATCCGCAGCCGGTACGACAAGGGCTATTATGTGCCGGTCGGCGACCCGGAAAAATGCGCCGCTTTCATGGCGGAGGCAGCTGAAAAGGAACAGCCCGCCCGCTTTGTGTATGTGGCGGAAGCCGAGGCGAAAGCCCTGGCGGCCCGGGGATGGAACATGCTTTACCGGGCGGACCTGAGCGAATACATCCTTTCCACCGCGACCCTGTCGATGGAGCCCGGCACGTTTATCACCGAAAGCTTCCGCACCAAATGCCGGAAGTTTGCCCGGAACTTTGAAGGATACCAGGTCACGCCCGTGACAGCGGAGAACCGGAACCGGCTGTGGGAAATCGCGGAGAGTTACCGCGGGGCCCAGGAAACCCTGCTTGCGGACCAGGGAGTGCTGGAATTTGAGCTGGGGCACTACGACATGCTGAAATTCCGGGGGATGATCCTGACTGTGCCGGACGGGCGGGAAGCCTTCATCCTGGGATACGAAAACACGCCGGACATGTTCACCATGACCATGACGCGCCACGACCCCGCGCTGCAGGATGAGATCACCGCTGTTTGCATTCACGAGTTTGCGAAGCTGCTGCGGCATCAGTATCCCCGGATCAACGTGGAGGAGGACATGGGCATGGATGGCCTGCGGCGGGCCAAAATACTGCTGTCCCCCGTGGACCTGATGAAAGTATACGAGGTGCTGGGATGAGCCGGGAAAACACCAACGCTTCCGGCAGCGCTTTCGGCAGCTCTTTCCGCAGCATGCTGCGGTCGATGTACCTCCGGATGTTCCTGCCCTCGATCATTTCCAGCCTGGCCCTGGCGGTGTCGAACGTGGCGGACGCGCTGGTGGTCGGGAACCGGATCGGCGAGGCGGGCCTGGCGACCATCGGGCTGGCGACCCCGGTCTATCTGGCCTACAGCCTGCTGGGCACCGGCTTTTCCCGCGGCGGGGGAGTGACCCATTCCCGGCTGACCGCGGCGGAGGCCCGGGACCGGGCGCTGTGCCACTGCCGGCGGATCTTCCGGGGGCTGCTCACGGCCGGCGTGATGATCGCCGTGTTCGGGAACCTTTTCCTGGGCACGCTGCTGGACGCGCTGGGCGCCGGAGAGAATGTGCCGATGCTCCGGATGCTGTGCAAGGAATACCTGCAGCCGATTATTACCACGGCGCCGCTGTTTTTTCTGAATTTCCTGCTGTACTTTTTCGTCCACAGCGACGACAACCCGCGGCTTGCGTCCCTGGGGTTTACCGTCTGCAGCATCCTGGACCTGGCGCTGAATATCCTGTTTGTGCTGATTCTGCACTGGGGCGTGAAGGGGGCGGCCTGGGCGACAATCATTGCCCAGGCGGTGTCCGTGCTGATTCTGTCGACCCACCTGTTCATCGGGAAGAAGGGCATTCTCCGGCTGAAGTCCATTCTGGCCGCCCGGGCGCCTGCGAAGGAGGTTCGGGCCTCCTGTGCCGCCAGCCTGCGGATCGGGTTTTCCTCCTCGATGTCCTACCTGTTCCAGTTCCTGTTCATGTTGCTGGGCAACCACCTGCTGATCGCTGCGGGGGCGCGGGGGGCGATGGACGGGGAGCTGGCCGTGGCCGTGTTTGACCTGGTGATGAACATCTCCTTCGTGACGGTCTCCGTATACCAGGCGTCGTCGGAGGCGATGCAGCCACTGGCGGCGACCTTCGCCGTGGAGCACGACAGCCAGAGCCTCCAGTATGTGCTGCAGGCCGCGCTGTATTCCGGGCTCCTGCTGGGCCTGGTGCTCTCCGGGCTCCTCGCCGTGTTCACCGGGCCGGTGGCGGCCCTCTTCGGGATTACGACCCCGGCGGGTCAGGCCATGGCGATTCCCGCGGTGCGAATTTTCCTGCTGTCGACGCCGTTTTCCGGCATCCTCGTGGTGCTGGTCAGCTATGACCAGAGCACGGACCGGGTGCGGACCGCCGCCCTGGCGACCCTGCTGCGCTCCGCGGTGTTCCTGCTGCCGGTGACGCTGCTGCTGGGGCTTTTCTGGCCGGAGGGCTTCTGGTGGCTGTTCCTTGCGGCGGAGGGGCTGACCCTGGCCGTGATGGTTCCGCTGCAGCGGTACCGGCGGAAGAAGGAAAAAGGCGGGCGGATTCCCGTGCTGACCTGCACGATGACCAACGACAATCGGGAACTGGGCGCCATCCTGGAGGAGGTGGAGGCCTTCTGCGCGGACAACGAGGTGCCGCCGGGCACCGGGATGCAGCTGCAGCTGGCCGTGGAGGAGCTCTGCGCCGTGACCATGGCCCAGGCCTTCTCCGGCAAGGACGGGGAATACATCCGGATCACGCTGGCCGCGGAGCCCGGGCCGAAATACGTGCTGCATATCCGGAACAGCGCGCCCTACTTCAATCCGCTGGATATGAAGATGGAGCAGGCCCGGAAGGACATGGCGAGCGAGGTCATGGACTCCATCGGGGTGATGATGGTCCGAAAAAAGGCCAAGTCCCTCAGCTTCCGGAATTACCAGGGGTACAATGTGCTGACGGTTGAATACTGACCGAAGAAAACGGATCGGAAAACGGGCCGGCAAACCTGGCCGAAGAAAACGGCTCAGCAGCATCCGGCCGGCGAAATGAAAGGGGGAGGCGATCCTTCTGTGAAAACGAATTCCATCTCTGTCCGGATCAACGTGCTGATCCTGGTGCTGGTGGTGATCATCGGCGGCGGCCTCGTGGAGGCGGCCTACCACACCAACAGCGAGCAGGTGGACGAGCTCTATATGGAGCGGACGTCTCAGACCGCTTCGACCATCGCGGCCTACGTGAACGCGGACAAGATATCGAAGGTCGTGGATTTCTTCCTGACCGACGAGTACCAGGCCCTCCGCGCGGAAGCGGCGGAAACGGAAGATGTGGAAAAGGTCGAGCGGTACCTGGAGGAAAAGGGCTTCCTGAGCGAGATCATGAGCCTGTACAAGGTTCTGAGCAGCTTCCGGGACCTGCAGGGGGCGAAATACGTCTATCTGATCAGCAACATGGAGGACAAGGCGATTTCCATCTGCGACCCGGATGAGCCCATGACCGTGCTGGGCGAGATCCGGCCGAACGCCGGGGAATTCGGGGCATACCAGACCAACGCCCACATCGATCCCACGGTTTCCCGGACGGACTACGGCTGGCTCTGCTCCGCCTATGACCCCGTGATCAGCAGCCGGGGCGAGGCCGTGTGCATGGTCGGCGTGGACATCGACATGACGGACGTCATGAAGGCCCGGCAGTCCTTTATGTGGACCATGTTGAGCTTCGCCGGCGCGGTAGGCCTGATCGCCCTGGTCGTCGGCGTGTGGATGATGTACAAATCGGTGGTCAAGCCGCTGAAGATGCTGAGCAAGGCGACGGACGAATTCGCCGACCCGGACGTAGAATTCACCCGGGAGAATGTGATCAACCTGCCCATCACCTCGAAGGACGAGATCGGCGACCTGTACCGGAAGACCCGGAACATGCAGCTGCAGCTGGTTGACTACATGGACAACCTGACCCAGGTCACGACGGAGAAGGAACGGATCAGCACGGAGCTGAACGTGGCTAACCGGATCCAGGCGGACATGCTGCCCCGGATCTTCCCGCCCTTCCCGAACCGGAATGAGTTCGATATCTACGCGCTGATGGACCCGGCCAAGGAAGTCGGCGGCGACTTCTATGACTTCTTCCTCGTGGACGAGGACCATCTGGCCATGGTGGTGGCGGACGTATCCGGCAAGGGCGTGCCCGCGGCCCTGTTCATGGTCATCGCCAAGACCCTGATCAAGAACCGGGCCCAGATGGGGGACAGCCCCTCCGAGGTGCTCCGCAACGTGAACAACCAGCTCTGCGAGGGCAACGACGCCGAACTCTTCGTGACGGTATGGATGGGCATCATGGAAATCTCCACCGGCCACGGGTGGGCGGTCAACGCCGGCCACGAGCACCCGGTGCTCCGCCGGGCCGGCGGCAACTTCGAGCTGGTGCAGTACCGGCATTCCCCGGCGGTAGCCGTGATGCCGGGCATCAACTTCAAGCAGCATGAGTTCCACCTGGACCCCGGCGACACCCTCTTCGTTTATTCCGACGGCGTGCCGGAGGCCACCAGCGCGCAGGAGGAACTCTTCGGCAACGAACGGATGCTGCAGGCACTGAACAAACATAAGGACCTGAAACCGCAGGAGCTGTTGAATACCATGCATAAGGAAATTGATGACTTTGTCGGCGAGGCGCCGCAGTTCGATGACATTACCATGCTGATGATGAATTACAAGGGATCCGCCAAGGAAAAGGTGGAGGAGCTGGAGATCGAGGCGAAGGTGGAAAACCTGACCCGGGTGCTCGGCTTCATTGACGACCACCTGGAGCGCCGCGGATGCTCCATGAAGGCACAGACCCAGCTGGATATCGCCGTGGAGGAGGTCTTCGTCAATATTGCCAGCTATGCCTACGGCGGGGCGCCGGGGCGCGCGGTGATCCAGCTGCGGGAGACCCACGACCCCGAGGGCGTTTCCATCACCTTCATCGACGAGGGCGTGCCCTACGACCCGCTGGCCAAGCCGGACCCGGACGTGACCCTGGCCGCGGAGGACCGGCCCATCGGCGGCCTCGGCATCTTCATGGTCAAGAAGACCATGGACGACATGGTTTACGAATACAAAAACCAGCGCAACATGCTGACCCTGAAGAAGAACTTCTGATAAACAAAAACCAGCTTGCACGGACGAACCGTGCAAGCTGGTTTTTTAAGGAACAAAGAGGAAACTTATACTCTTTTCGAGTAAGCTTTACAAATCCGGTAGAGGCATGCGTCAATTCTATTACACATCCGCGATATAGTAGTATTTCTCCCCGGCTTTGAACAGCCTGGTGCGGACGAAAATGCATCCGGCGGCCAGCAGGGCGAACATGATGCCGAAATAGGGCCAGGTGTCGATGTGCGCGATGTCGATCAGCACATAGGTCAGGCCGCCCAGCGTGGCCAGCATGGCCAGGGAGATCAGCATGGAGATCAGGGTGCCGAAGTTCTGCTTCACGGCTTCCTGCTCGGTGACCCAGTTCAGCTTTGGGTGCTTCATATCCCGCTCCAGGGCCAGGCAGGCGATGATATAGCAGAACAGGAGCGCCAGGATGCAGCCCAGCACGGCCTCCAGCCGCACCGGGGGAGCAATGAACAGGAACGCCACGCAGGTGATCACGATGCCGAGGGCAGTCAGGCCGTAGCCGACGATCATCTTGGACCGCAGGTGGGTTTTGACCGGAATCGGCAGGCCCAGCATGAAAGCGTGGCCCCGGCCCTCCCGGGAAACCGCGGTCGACAGGGCGGGGTTCATATCGCCCATGAAGCAGACGATGCCGGCGATGGCGGCGACGGTCAGGGACCCGGGAATTCTCTCCAGGAACTGCGTCAGGCCTTCGGCATTCTCGCCGAGGTTCTTGGTGAGGTACGACCCCATCAGGAACACCATGATCGGGGCCATCAGGCACACCGGCAGGATGTTCGTCGCATAGGAGGGAACCCGCAGGATCTGGCGGATTTCCCGCCGGACCAGGGCGCCCAGGGCGCCGCCGGAGGTGTTGAAGGCGCCCTTCTGGATGCCTTTTTTCCCGGATACGGCGATGGGGGCTTCCGCCTGGATCAGGCTCAGCTGCCGGTACCAGATGCCCAGCACGGCGATCAGCAGCACCATAGCGCCGAGGCTCGCCGCGATGAACAGGGCCAGCTGGCCCCATTCGCCCATCAGCCCGCGCACGGCCCAGCCGGCCGGCGGGAAGATGCGGGTGAAGCCCTGGATACGGTCGGCGTTGGAGGTGACGAAGTTCGCCAGCATATCCCCGCCGGAGCCGGTGTCGCCCATCATGCCGCCGAAGGACATGGAGAAGTAGAAATACAGCACCATCAGGCCCAGGCCGCCGACGGTCATGATCGCCTCCCGGTGGCGCAGCAGCGCGGAAGCCCGCACCAGCAGGGTCGCCAACAGGGCGCCGATGCAGATCGGCATCATCGGGGAGGTCAGCCACACGAGCACCATGCGCACATAGAACAGGGGCTCCTGGGCGGTTTTGATGCCGAAGAGGATACAGGCCGGCAGCAGGATCAGCGCGTTGATCGCGGTTTCGGAGATCCAGATTTGGGTCATTTTCGCCGCCAGGATCGTCCGGGTCTTCAGGGGCAGGGCCGCCAGGAACACGGAATCCCGGCCAAGGTACAGGGAACTCATGACGAAGAAGAAGGACAGGATCAGCGTGCCGATGATTGAAATCGCGGTGGCGGCGATCACCAGCAGGTCCGCCATGCCGGCGGGGGGAGTGCCCATCGTCATCAGGAAATCGATCACCTTGGTTTCCAGGAAGTACATGCCGCCGCCCAGGTACAGTACCAGGAAAAGATACAGGCAGGCCATGCCGATGGTGCGCTTTTTGCGCTTGGGGTCGAGGGTTTTCCAGTTCTTCGGCTTCATGTCCGAATAGCGGGAAAGGAGCTGCAGCCTCAGCAGCGCGAAAAATCCGGTCATTTTGTTTCGCCTCCGTCGCTTTCGCCGGTTTCGTCCTTGTCGGTCAGCTCCAGGAACAGGTCTTCCAGGCTGGCGCCGATTTCACCGGAGCGCAGTTCGTCCAGGGTGCCGAGGGCCTTCAGGCTGCCGTCGGCGATGATGCCGATGCGGGTGCAGAGCTTTTCGGCCACTTCCAGCACGTGGGTGGAGAAAAATACGGTGTTGCCCGCGTTGCAGTGGCGGATCATTTCCTCCTTCAGCAGGTGCGCCGCCCGGGGATCCAGGCCGCCCAGGGGCTCGTCCAGAATCCATACCGGCGGATTGTGGATCAGGGCGCCGATGACCACCAGCTTCTGCTTCATGCCCTTGGAATAGGAGCGGACCTGGTTGTTGATCGCGTCCTCCAGGGAGAACAGGTCCAGGTATTTTTCGATATGGGCCTTCCGGTGGGCGGTGTCCACCTGGTACACATCCGCCATGAAGTTCAGGTATTCCATGCCGGTCAGCCGGTCATACAGGTCGTTGCCGTCGGGCACGAAGCCGATCAGCCGCTGGGCGGCCAGCCGGTCCTGGTCCATCCGGTGCCCGGCCATGGTAATCGTCCCCTGGTCCGGCGAGAGGATGCCGGTCATCAGTTTGATGGTCGTGGTTTTGCCGGCGCCGTTGGGCCCGATGAAGCCGAACAGCTCGCCGCCTTCGACGTGGAGCGTCAGGTCATCCACGGCCTTTTTCTTTCCTTTGGTATAGGTTTTGGTAATGTTCTGCAGCTGAATCATGGCTGTTCCATCCTCCTCAGTTTTTGCTACGCCCCAAATACTACCACATTTGACCGTACAAATAAAGCGCTTTTTGCCGAGAAATAACTATTGTTATTTTTCTATGTAACATTTTTCCGGGGCGCCGGCGGGAACGCCGCCCGCGGCATCCCCTTGCCCGGGGCGGCCTTTCCGGATATAATAAAACCCTCAGGAGAAATACCGCCATGAACAAACCAAATAACGGCCGCGATCGGCGCTGATGGAGGGAAGGAAAATGAGAAAAATGCTTTGGAAAAGCGCGCTGGCCCTGCTGCTGGCCGCCCTGCTGGTGGGGGCTTCGGCTTCCGCCTCCCTGGCGGAGGAGCTGGCCTACAACCTGTTTGAAAAGCATTCAACCCCCTCGGCGGAGCGAAGGCAGGATATCACCTGGTGGCTGTATGCGCCGCAGGAAATCGGGGAGGACACGTCCATGGTGGTCTTCCTCCACGGCGGCGGGGAAATGGGAAACGGCGCCCTGTCGCTGGGGTTGCCGGCCTCCATGGCCTTCGGCACACTGCAGGACGTCCCGGCCGTGGTGGTGGTGCCCCAGATTCCGTATAACACCGGCGCCTGGCTGAAGGTCGACGACGCGCTGGAGCTGATTACGGCGGAGGTCATGGAACGCTTCGGCATCAAGCCGGAGAACACGGCTCTCTGTGGCTTCAGCATGGGCGCCATCGGCACCCTGGACATCGCGAACCGGCACCCGGGAAAATACCGGCGGATTCTGGTGGCGGCCGGCCGGGTGAACGACCAGGTCCGTGCGGCTTCCTTCGAGGGGTCCGAGGTGTGGTTCTTCGTCGGCAGAAGGGATTACGACATCCGCTCGGAAACGATTTACAGCTTTCAGCGCCTGCTGGAAAACGCCGGGGTTCCGGCCACGGTGACGGTGCTGGAGACCAACCACCTCGGCACGGAGCAGGCTGTTTTCTCCGACCCGGAGGTCATGGACTGGCTGTTTACGGGCGTGCGACCCTCCGCCTCAGAAA
>Ga0265298_10007594_pt1 | contig 13156 bp, 14 predicted proteins | sample AusTroGonzalo_MG_3_FD_193486 | JGI IMG/M metagenome (GOLD analysis project Ga0265298, IMG submission 193486) | Bovine rumen microbial communities from tropical cattle in Woodstock, Queensland, Australia - Gonzalo_01 | ecosystem: Host-associated > Mammals > Digestive system > Stomach > Rumen ... | reverse complement strand
CTCTTCCTGCCCTTCGGTCTTATCGACCAGTGCCTGAATGGCAGGGTGATTGGTGTTGAGCACCAGATTATAGCTGTCAGGCATCTGACCGTAGAAGGACATGCCTTGCTGGTGAGCCGACATCTCTTTCATTCGGCGCATGAACTCATTCTGTGTCAGGAAGACCGGCAGGGCGTCGGCAGCAGCAGCTTCGCAAGTGACGGTATATTTCAGTTTGTCGGCATCATTAGGCAGCAAAACTTCAAACGCCTTGCGCAGCCCTTCTTTCTGCTCGTCCGTGAACGTATCCTTTGCCGCGTCCTCTTTCTTGATGAGGTTCTCGATGGTGTCGGAGTCGATACGCACGAAGCGCAGTTTCTCGTGTTTTTGTTCTGCTTGCGACATGCAGTGTACGTCCAGTTCGCCGTCCATGAGCAGCACGTCGTAGCCCTTCGCTTTTGCGCGCTCGATATAGGTATAATGCGCGTCGGGATCGTTGGTGTAGAGAAGGACCATGTTGCCGTCCTTATCGACCTGCGTTTCACGCACTTTGTCCATGTATTCGTCCAGCGTGGCGTACTCGCCGCCGAGGTTCTTGACCAGCGCAAAACCCGTCGCTTTCTCGTAGAACTTCTCATCGGTCAGCATGCCGTACTGGATGAACAGCTTGATGTCGTCCCATTTTTTCGCGAACTCGTCCTTGTCGGCTTTGTAGAGTTCGGCGAGCTTGTCCGCCACTTTCTTGGTGATATAACCGCTGATCTTCTTGACGTTGTTGTCGGACTGCAGGTACGAACGGCTGACGTTGAGCGGGATGTCCGGACTATCGATGACACCGTGCAGCAGCGTCAGGTATTCCGGCACGATGTTCTCCACTTCGTCGGTCACATAGACCTGGTTGCAGTACAACTGGATCTTATTGCGGTGTACGTCAAGGTTGGACTTGATCTTCGGGAAATAGAGGATACCCGTCAGGTTGAACGGATAGTCCACGTTAAGGTGGATATGGAACAGCGGCTCATCCAGTTGCATGGGATACAGCTCGTGGTAGAACTTGTCGTAGTCTTCGTCCTTCAAGTCCGCGGGCTTGCGGGTCCAGGCAGGATTGGTATCGTTGATGATATTCTCTTCGTCGAGCTCCACCTGCTTGCCGTCCTTCCATTCTTTTTTCTTGCCGAACGCTATCTCGACGGGCAAGAACTTGCAGTATTTGCGCAGCAACCCTTCGATGGTTGCGTCCTCGAGATACTGCGAAAACTCATCGTCGATATGCAACACTATGTCGGTGCCTCGCTCGGCCTTGATGGTATCTTCCATGACGTACTCGGGATTGCCCTCGCACGACCAATGAACAGCTTTCGCGTCCTCTTTGTAGGACTGCGAGAAGATCTCCACTTTCTTGCTGACCATGAACGCGGAGTAGAATCCGAGACCGAAATGGCCGATGATCGCTTCGGCTTTGTCCTTGTATTGGTTGAGAAACTCCTCGGCGCCGGAGAAAGCGATCTGGTTGATGAACTTATCCACTTCTTCGGCGGTCATGCCGATACCGTGGTCGCTGACGGTCAGGGTCTTCTTATCCTTATTAATCAGCACACGCACGCGCAAGTCGCCCAAATCGCCCTTCACTTCGCCTACCGACGAAAGGGTCTTGAGCTTGGACGTAGCATCAACGGCATTCGAGATCAATTCGCGAAGGAAGATCTCGTGGTCCGAATACAAAAATTTCTTAATGACGGGGAAGATGTTATCACTCGTTACCCCAATAGTACCTTTTGACATATGATTTGAATTTAACAATTTACAATTTTCAATGTACAATTACCAATGTACAATTACCAATCGTAGATTGTCAATTTCTATGCCAAAAGGTTCAGACTGCCAAAATGGCAGAGATACGCTTCATCGCTTCTTCGATCTCTGCGGTCGAAATAGCGTACGACAGGCGGATACACTCCGAGCAACCGAAAGCCGAGCCGGAAACGACCGCCACATGCGCCTGATCCAGCAGCCGCTCCGCCACTTCGTCGCCTGTGCCAATAGCACTTACATCGGGGAAGAGATAGAACGCACCTTTCGGTTCGCGGAACTTAAATCCCGGTATCTGTGCCGCCAGTTTGCATATCAGCTCGCGGCGTTCTGCAAAGACTTGCCTCATCTGCTCTACGCATTCCTGCGAACCGCTCATCGCGGCTTCGGCAGCTTTCTGAGCCACCATCGTCGCACAAGTCAACTGCTGGCCCTGCAGACGGATACAACCGGCGAGAAAGGCTTTGTTCTTCGTCAGCAACCATCCCACGCGGTAACCCGTCATGGCATAGGCCTTGCTCACGCCGTTGATGATCACCAGCCGGTCTGCCAACTCAGGGAAAGCAGCCATGCTCAGCGCTTCGCAGCCGTAGGTGAGGCACGAGTATATCTCATCGGACAGCACGATCACTTCCGGAAACTCACGCAGTACAGCGACCAGTTCAGCCAGCCGTTCGGGGCTATAGACTGAACCCGTAGGGTTGTTCGGCGAGCAGAGGATGATCATCCGTGTCTTGGGCGTCAGCGCCGCGCGCAGTTGCTCTGCCGTCAGGCAGTAGTCCTCTTCATACGTCGTCGCTACTGTCACCGCCTTACCGCCGGCCAGCTTCACCATCTCCGAATAGCTGACCCAGCTGGGCACCGGAATCACCACTTCATCCCCCGGATTGATGCCTGTCTGGATGGCATTGTATATCGCCATCTTCGCTCCTACGGAAACCAACACGTCATCGGCGGTAAAGGTGATTGATGATTGATGATTGGAGTTGTGCTGGGCAGCCACGGCGGCACGCAAGGACGGAATACCCGGAACGGGACCGTAATGCGACCAATGATTATCGATGGCTTCTTGCGCCGCACGGCGGATATGTTCCGGCGTATCCATGTCCGGTTCCCCCAGCGACATGCTGATCACATCGATTCCTGCGGCCTTCATTTCCTTGGCCCGCGCCGCCATCGCCAAGCTCTGCGAAGCAGCTATTTGCTGCACTCTGTCTGATATCTGCATAATAGTATTTTTGTTTGCGACTGCAAAATTACTACAAAATAATCAATTGAGCAAATTATTTTGTAAGAAAATGAAAAAAATTCCTATTTTCGAATACGGATTACAGGACATTATCAGTACGCATAAGACTCAAAAGATTGCTTTTCGCGCGAATTCAAATAAAGCCTTCGGCAAATGGCAGTAGCCATCGGGATGTTTATCCAAGTAATTCTGATGAAACTCGTCAGCGGGATAGAAATTTTGCAAAGGCAGTTTTTCTACAACCAAGGGTTGTGTATATTTACTTTGTTCCTCGGCGTAAACATGCTCTATCGTCTTCAGGTCACCCTCGTCCGTATAATAGACACCTGTTCGGTAACGTGTTCCTTCATCGTGGCCTTGTTTATTCAGACTCGTCGGGTCAATCGCCACGAAGAACATGCGCAATAAGAACTCCAGACTCACTTTGTCCGGATCATACACCACACGCACGGTTTCAGCGTAGCCGGTCGTGTCTGTATAGACCTGCTCGTAGGTCGGGTTGTCCGTCTGACCGTTCGCAAAACCGACTTCGGTCTCAACGACTCCTGCTATCTGTTTGAAGAAATGTTCCGTTCCCCAGAAACATCCTCCGGCAAAATAAATCTGCTTGTACGTCATAGTATTTTCATTACGTCCGTTATGCTCGGCACAATGTAGGTGGCGGTCTCATTCGCCATTAACCTTTCGCCATTAGCCTTTATCCATATCTGGTCGATTCTTGCGGCTTGGGCTCCGGCGATGTCAGAACTATAACTGTCGCCAATCATAACAACTTCATCTGCTGCAATGCCGTTTCGCTCTAAAGCGATCTCAAAAATCCCCGGCTGCGGTTTGTTGATTCCCACCTCTTCGCTGATAATTGTATGGGTGAAGGATTTCGCCAAACCGGAATGCTCAAACTTATAGTACTGTACTTCTTTGAAACCGTTACTGATAATCGTTAACGGGTACTTACTTGCCAAGTACCTCACTACCCTATCCGCGTCCGGCATCAGGCAGAAATACTTGTTGGTCAATTGCAAGAACTCCGTGCCTATTTCGTGTGCCATGTCCTGTAACTCGTCTCCGGACATTGGTAATCCCTCAATTGGCCTGTAAAAACGCTCAAAATGCAGCTTCTTTTTCGTTACTTCGCCACGCCCGTACATACCCCACAACTCCAGATTGTACGGTTTGTACGCGTTCAAATAGTCCTCAAACGTGGGGTATAGCCGATCCAGCCGATAGGTCGTATAGATGTCCTGCAGCGCCTTATGCTCCGCCGTGGTCCAATCACCTATCGTATCGTCCCAATCAAGGAATATGGCTTTGTATTGCTTCATACTTGTCTGCATTTGCACTTAAGGAGCCGTTTTTATCCCATCACTACGTCCAGAACCATCATCAGCACAAAACCGAGCGCAAAGCCGATCGTGCTGAGATTGGAGTGCGTACCGTTGGAGGCCTCGGGGATCAGTTCTTCGACCACGACGTATAGCATCGCACCTGCGGCGAAGGCCAAGAGATACGGCATAGCCGGCAGGAAGAGGGATGCCAATAGGATGATTAGTAGCCCGCCGACGGGTTCGACCACACCGCTTAAGGAGCCGATGAGGAAGGATTTCCAACGGCTGTTACCTGCCGCACGCATAGGCATGGAGATAATGGCTCCCTCGGGAATGTTCTGGATCGCTATACCGATGGACATCGCCAGTGCGCTCATGAGCGAGATATCCGCTTTTCCGTCTTGCGTTCCGGCAAAAACCACACCGACCGCCATACCTTCGGGCAGGTTGTGAATCGTGACCGCTAATGCCAGCATCGCCGTGCGGGAAAGACGGGCTTTGAGGCCTTCGGGCTTGTTACTGCCCACATGCAAGTGCGGCGTCAGTTCGTCGATGAGCAACAGGAATCCCATACCCAACAAAAAACCCACAGCCGCCGGTACCACTTGCATTGCACCTTCGCCGTGAGACATCTCGATAGACGGGATGAGCAGCGACCATACGGACGCTGCAACCATCACACCCGACGCGAAGCCGAGTAACGCCTTCTGCAGGCGCTCGGGCATGTCGCGTTTCATAAAGAACACGAACGCTGCCCCGAGCATGGTGCCCAACAGAGGGATGAGTAAGCCTATAAGAAGCGTAGTCATTAGTTAGCCGGAGCCCATTTGCAGCGGACGGGCGAGATGATGGCACCTTCCTTCTTCAGTTCTGCAAACGCTTTGTCCACTTCTTTGCGGTCGATGCCTGTGATCTCCGCAATCTTGCCTGCGTTAACGGGTTGACCGAACTCACGCATTGCTTTCAATACTTGCTCTTTCATAATGATTGTGATTTATTGTTATTTTGCCAATTCAGCCACGATGTTGGCTTCGAAATCCTTCGGTTCGGCTACGGGCGCAAAGCGCTGGATGGTCTTGCCGTCCTTGGAAACGAGGAACTTGGTGAAGTTCCAAAGGATATCGCTCTCTTTCTCCACACTCTTGCTGATACGCTTGAGCATCGCGTGTGCGGCTTTAGCCTTGAGACCTTTGTACTCCTCGGTAGGAGCCTGGGTCTTGAGGTACTCGAATACCGGATTGGCGTTTGCGCCGTTGACGTCGGACTTGGCCATCAGCGGAAAAGTCACGCCGTGGTTAAGACGGCAGAACTCCTCGATCTGCTCATCGCTGCCCGGCTCTTGATTCGCGAACTGGTCGCAGGGGAAGCCGAGGATGACGAAGCCTTGGTCTTTGTATTTCTTATAGAGCTCCTCCAAACCGTCGTACTGCGGCGTGAAACCACATTTGGATGCGGTATTGACGATAAGGATCACTTGTCCTTTGTAGTCAGCGAGGTTCACCTCTTTGCCCTTATTATTGAGGGTTGTAAAATCATAAATCGTTGCCATAGTTTCAGTATTTTTTGTTGTACATGAAGTAAGTATTAGCACGGTGCATGCCGTCCAAAGCATGCACCGTAAGGTGCGAAGGATTCGCATATTACATCATCGCCATGAGGAAATTGTCATAACCCAGACGGTCGATGAGTTTGAGGTACTGAGCTTCCCATTCCATATGCTCTTTCTCGCCATCAATCCATTTGAGAATGAGTTTCTTGGTGGGGTAATCATCGTTGAATGCCTCTGCGAGTTTGCTCATCTCCTCCACGGCATCAGCCTGATAATCCGACTCGATCTGCTGTTTAGGATCGTCATAGAATGGGAACTCGATGGTCTTCATAGCCTCTTGCAGATCAGCGGGCTTGCAACCGAGTTCTACGAGACGGTTGAGTACTTCTTCTGCCTCGTCCCACTCTTCTTCTGCTTCAGCTTTCCACTTGTCAGCGAGTTTGTTCCAGCCGTTCAGACGGTCGTACGCCGAGAAGGCGAAGTGTTGCTTACTGTTACCGAACCATACCGCGCCCATGTAGGCGAATCCTTTTAAAGCTTCTTCTTTAGTCATAATCGTAAAATTTTTGAGGGTTTATATATAATTTTTAATTCTTAATTCTTAATTCTTAATTTCTTTTTAGTCCTTCAATCAGTTTGTCGAGTGTCGGAATCATCTGAATCAGTTCTTCTTCCTCGCCCGTTTTAAGTGCGATATCGCGTCTCAGACAATCCGGGATGCTTTGTGCTTGCTCGAACATCGCTTTGCCTTGATCGGTCAGCGCTACTATACGCGTGCGTGTATCCTCTTTGCCGCGTGTACGTGTAATCAGTCCAGCTTTCTCCATCCGTTGAAGTAAGGGAGTAACGGTATTGGTGTCCAACAGCAGACGATTCGCAATGTCACAAACCGGCTGGTTGTCTTGCTCCCATAAAACGAGCAGAACCAAATACTGCGGATAGGTGATACCCATTTCCGCAAAATACGGTTGGTAGGCACCCGTCACCAGACGCGCTGCTGTATACAAACGGAAGCAAAGTTGATTATCTAATTTCAGTTGTTCGCAAGTCATAAAAACGTCATTTATGTCGTTCACGATGCAAAATTACAACAAATATTTTAATGTCGCAAGCGATATATCTATTTTCTTAATAATCGTACATTCTTTCTTATAAAAAGGACATGATTGTTTCTACTTTTGGGGTATAATGAGAATGCTCAGTTCGTAGAGAAGATAGATAGGAAGAGTGACGAGTAGCAGCGTGAAGGGGTCGCCGGTAGGTGTGATGACGGCGGCGATGATGAGAATAGCAACCAACACATGTCCGCGGTAGTGCTTCAGGTGTTCGCGACGAAGGATGCCGAGTTGGGCCAGCAGCCATGTCAGAACGGGTATTTCAAACATAAGCCCCAAGAAGATCGAAAGTACCATCAACAGGGAGATGTATGAAGTAAGGCTGATTTGGTTGATCACGATGTCACTGACCTGATAGGTACTAAGCATATGGAACGAGAGCGGAAAAATAACGAAGTAGTTGAGCGCCACGCCAGCTGCAAAAAGCAATAAGGAGCTAAGTATGAACAGCACGGCGAACTTCTTTTCCCGAGCATACAGCCCCGGAGCAACAAAACCGTACAGCCATGCCACCATTAGCGGCAGGGCAACAATGAATCCGACGCATAATGCTACTTGTATATGCGTGAAAAACTGCGCTGTGACGTCGATATTGAGCAAGTGCGCATCTCCCAGCGGTTTGAAGATAATCTCAAAAAGAGGTTCTTTCAAGAAAAATACCGCTATAGACGCCACAACCCATGCCACCAGTGATTTGATGAGCACGGACCGCAGTTCATCCAAATGTTCCCAAAAGGAAAGATCGCTAACGCTGTTAGACCGCTCGCTCTGCTCGCTGTTAGACCGTTTCACTGTTAGACCGCTCGCTTTGCTCGCTGTTAGATTTCACTTCTTCCTTTTTCTCCTCCTCGTCGGCTTTACCGTTTACTCCGTCTTTGAAGGACTTAACGCCCTTACCCAGACCGCGCATCAGTTCAGGAATTTTCTTGCCTCCGAAAATAAGCAAAATTACGAGTACGATAAGAATAATTTCCCAAGTTCCTATCATAAAATCATTTACAATTTAATCATTTACCATTTATTCATTTAGCCCTGCTTGAGTTGTTCAACCAGGCTGTCAATTTTCTGCATCTCTTCCGGAATATGGATACGTTGCGGACAATGTGGGATACAGTGGTCGCAACCGATACAGTGGTCTGCCTGCCTTTCTCTCGGTACCGCGCGGTCGTAGCCGTTCAGCCATCGTTTGGGCTGCACGTTGTCCTCGGTCAGCATGTTGTTGTAATGACTGAAGATGGCCGGAATATTCAGTCCGTACGGACAAGGCATGCAGTAGTTACAGGCTGTACAGGGGATGGCATTGAGGTTGCATATCTCGTCCGCCAGGTGCATCATCAACGCGTCTTCTTCGGCCGTGATCGGACGCAACGGCGAGAACGTGCAACAATTCTCTTTAAGGTGCTCCATATACGTCATACCCGATAATACGGTCAAGATCTTCTCCGGCGTACCGGCATAACGGAAAGCCCATTCAGCCGGCGTGGCGTTGATATCGGCACGCTTCATCTCTTTGAGGATGTGGGTCGGCTGCTTTGCCAAACGACCGCCTAACAACGGCTCCATGATTACACCCGGAATTCCGCGTTTCGCCAATTCGTCGTACAAGTACGACGCATTTGTATTGCGCGGGTTATTACGTTTGGCGTAATGCCAATCGAGGTAATTGAGTTGTATCTGCACAAAGTCCCAATGGTACTTGCCTTCATCGTGCCATTTGAGTAGCATATCAAAGATCCGAATGTCGCCGTGGTACGAGAAACCGAGATTGCGGATACGTCCATGCTGCTTCTGCTCCACGAGCCAATCCAAGATACCGTTGTCGATGTAGCGCGCGTTGAAAGTCTCGAAGGCGTCCAACCCTTTCGAAGTACCACCGATACTATGCAACAACAGGTAGTCCACGTAGTCCGTTCGCAGATACTCCAGCGAGCGCTCAAACATCGCTTGCGATTCCTTCCGCGGCCATGCGGCAGGGGAGAAATTACTTAGTTTGGTAGCAATGAAATAACTGCTTCGCGGATGGCGGCTAAGGGCGATGCCGGTTGCTTCTTCCGAGTGTCCCTGACAATAGACCGGCGACGTATCGAAATAGTTCACACCATGCGCGAGTGCATAATCGACTAACTCGTTGACCGTTTCCTGATCAATGGGAGCATCACTATCCTCTCGTGCTGAACCGGTAGCGGTGGTCGGCAGACGCATCATTCCGTATCCCAAAATCGACACCTTATCGCCTGTATTAGGATTAATACGGTACGTCATCTGCGCCGGATCGCTCTCAAGCGTCCTTTCACCTTTCCGCTTGAACCCTTCACCTTTATTTTGGCATGCCGTGAGCAACACGGACGTACCGGCTACGGCAGCTGCACTATGTTTGATAAATTCTCTTCGATTCATACAAATTACCAATTACAAATTACCAATCACCAATGTCAACCCACCACGTGCGTTGACCGTCCTTCTACATAAATAGCACTGAAGGGTCGGGCCGGACAGAGGTGCTCGCACTTGCCGCAGCCGATACAGCGTTCCTTGTCTATAGCCGGCACCCGAACCATTCGTCCTTCAGCCGTTGTATATTCCACCATTTGGATGGCATCCATAGGACAATGTTTGGCACACGCCCCGCAATGGTCACCGTTGGCAACCGGGATACAGTTCTGTTCGATCCACACGGCGTGACCGATATGAATGAAGGGTTTATCTTCTTTTCGTATAGTCTGAATGGCACCGGTCGGGCACACTTGCGAACAATGCGTACACTCCGGTCGGCAGAAACCGCGTTCGAACGACATCTCCGGTTGCATAAAGCGCAGCGGGTCAGACGAAGGACGTAAGACGTTGTTCGGGCACGCACTCACGCATAACTGACAAGCCGTACAATGGCGTTGCATGTTCCGTGCCGACAGCGAACCCGGAGGAGTAATCGGCGTCTCACGATGCGGCGCCACTTTATCTTCTATCTCCGCTAATCCACCATCAACCTTGATCTTCGCCTGTGCCATCGCGGCTGTCCCTACGGCTACTGCAGCTCCGGTCAAAAACGCTCGTCTGTCAGGCGAAGCCGGTCTTTCTCCTTTCACCTTTAACCTTTCACCTTTCACCTTTACAGCGTAGCTGATTGCTCCATCGTGGCACTTGTCGATACAATCGCCGCAAGCGACGCAACGCGTCAGATCGACCGTTCCGTTCTTGAAGTCAATGGCCGCAGCTTTGCAGTTCTTCGCGCATAAAGAGCACTTGCGACATTTGTCTTCGTTAATCTGAATACGGAAGAGCGAGAAACGCGCGAAGAAACTGAGTATCGTACCTACCGGACAAACGGTGTTGCAGTATGTACGACCGTTGCGCCATGCGAGCAGTCCTAAAATACCGAGCGTCAGCAACGCTACGACAAAGGTCGTCACACTTCGCATCCAGATCTCCGCTTCTGAGAATACATAACTGTCGAAATGGGTCTCTACCGCTGCCAGACCGTTGATGAGTAAGTCATACAGCGGTCGGAATAGCGAGTTAACGATACGTCCGTACGCCGAATAAGGCGCTAACAATGTTGTTACCGGCGCGAAGCCGATAATAAGACAAAGGACGAATACCGCCAATACGGAGTACCGAAGCCATTTTTTCTCCGGTGAGTAACTGTAACGGTTCTTTTTCGTTTTCCGTCCGAACCAACTGAAAATATCCTGCATCACACCGAGCGGACAGATGATACTGCAATAGAGCCGCCCAAAAAGGAGTGTAAGAATGATTAGCCCGGCGAGCACACCGAAATTCAACGCCATCAGCGCAGGTAAAAATTGTATCTTCGCCACCCAACCGAACCAGAGGTTAATACGCCAACTTACACTAAGGAACAAAAGCGTCACAGCGATGTAAAAAAGCGCGGCGAGAATAATTCGAATCTTGCGTAACATGGCGATTATGGTTTAGGCATGTTTCGCAATATATCGACACATTCTTCAATGCTCTCTACCCCTTCGAGTTGCGAGTCAATAGGACACATTCCCGAACGGTCGCGGTTCAGAATCATGGGCACCTCTTCGGTTGCAAAAACCAGAATGCCTTGTTTCTCAAATAACTCCTTGGCCGCCGTACAGATAATATTCGTGTGTACTTCTTTGGCTCCACCGGTGGCCATCAGTGCCGCGGCTGCCTTACCGATGATCTTATCAGCCACCACCGCTCCTTGAAGCCGTTCCGGCTGGTCGCTAATCAATTGCAGCAAGTCCTGTACTCCGCGGTTGGAGTGAGTGGTCAGCTCGCCGTGGTTATAGACCAGCAGACTCAAGCCTTGCTCATTGAGCATGTCGAGCATCTGAAATCCCTCGATGGTTGCGCCGCGAAGGATCGCAGCACATTGTTCCGGCGTCTTGGCGTCCATTAGTTTTTTCTCCATCGGACAGAGGTCTGAACCATCTTTATTGACCATCAGCGGAATCTCTTCACGAGCGTAAAGCGCAATACCTGCGGCTTCTAACATCTCACGAGCAGGCGTACTGACAAGCGGTGTGTTTACACGTTTGACGCCTCCTTCGATGAGTAAACAAGCAGCGGCCTTGCCTACCCGTTTATCGGCAACAACTGCGCCGTGCAGCCGTTCTGGTTCTCCGGACGTCAGACGCAATAAGTCCTGCACGCCCGGCAAACAATAAGTAGTAACTTCGCCATTGTTCTCGATAATCATACCGACACCTTGTTCGTCCAAAGCGTTCAGCATTTGTTCTGCGTGGCGATTGCAGCCTGTCATCATTAGGATGAGCAAAGCTGCGATAAGTGAGTAATGTTTCATAAGCGTATTATTCTATAATGTGGTTTGTACGCAATTCGAAAGGCTTCGCTATGCCTTACGGCTTGTTTGTTTGCAGCCGCTTCGTGCAGCAAGGCTTGAAGTTCTTCGTTCTGCCATGCCGGTTGAACGTCCAGCGCTATCGCCTCTATTTGTGCCCATTCGTCAGGCCAGGTAGGTCCTGATTCCTGACTCCTGTTCCCTGTCTGCTCATCATCTCCTGCCGCCTCAATGAACAAGCGCAGCAACTCATCCTCCGTCATCTCACCGTTCAGCACAAGGCTTAAGTTGATTCGTTCGAAACGATGCCGAAAACCCGTCGGCTCATGGAGCGGCATCCTTAGTTCATTCATTCCATCGTTCCTTAACTCATTCAACTCATAACGCAGATACTTCCGCGCAGCCGCAGTGTCTTGAATCATGTGTTCGGCACCGAAGAAATCCTGATAACAGGTCTTATACACATCCTGCAGCGTGGCCGCAGGATATGTACGGACCATATATTCGCACAATGTGCGCACTTCATCTTCCGGTACTTGCGACTCGGTATCGTGCCGTACACAAGCGGCCAAAACTACCATGAGCAACAGGAAGAACCATCGTATTGTCAATGGCGGCGAGCCGTTCTGTAAAAGCACTTTCATGATTTATACGTGACCGAACCAATCATCAATCATCAATCATCAATCATCAATCATCAATCATCAATCATCAATTCTTACCCCTTGTACATTGTACTTGGTTCCGTTGTGCAAGATATAGAGATGGCCGTTCTCGATGACCTTATTGGTCATAGATGATTGGTCATTGGTGATTTGATCGATCGCCGTCGGCGTTTGTTCGGAAGCCTCCACATCGAAGTCTTTCCATTGCGCAGCGTCGTTGTAGGCATCTACCGCACTCTCGGGCACAAACACCTCGACGGACTCACCTACGCCTGCGAATGCATCTGTTCCGACAGCCGGCGGATTGGTGCCCTGACACGTGATAGACTGCAAGTTGGTACATCCGTTGAACGCATTGTTACCGATAGACGTAACGCCTTCTTCGATCACGATATAGAGGATATCGTCCAAGTACTCTGCCCACGGTGCGCTCGGGTCTTCCGTCGGCAGCAGACGTTTGCCTTCAGCAGATGCCTTGCCGGGCTTGCCCCAACTATCCATCGCGCCGGAACCCTTAATGGTCAGAACGCCATTGGAGTCGAGTGTCCATGTCAAGCCTTTGCCGCACGAACCGGAAGCGATAATATGCGTATCGGGACGGCTGCTAAGAGGCAGTACTTCATGGAACTCTCCCCAAGGAATGTCTGATTTGTATTTGCCAAGCGATTCATCCGGC
>Ga0265298_10007593_pt1 | contig 13156 bp, 9 predicted proteins | sample AusTroGonzalo_MG_3_FD_193486 | JGI IMG/M metagenome (GOLD analysis project Ga0265298, IMG submission 193486) | Bovine rumen microbial communities from tropical cattle in Woodstock, Queensland, Australia - Gonzalo_01 | ecosystem: Host-associated > Mammals > Digestive system > Stomach > Rumen ... | reverse complement strand
GATACCGTTGGCGAGGATGGCGCCCGTAATGTCGGAACCGCCACGGCTGAAGGTCTTGACTTCGCCACGGAGGTTTGCGCCGTAGAAGCCCGGAAGCACGTAGAGCTGGTTTTCGTCAGCGAGGGTCTTCGCGATGTCTTCGTAGGTCTTCGGGGTAATGCGGTACTTGTCGTCGAAGGTGATCAGCGGGAAGGTGTCGACGAAGTTGGCGCCCAGGTACTTGGCCATAAGGCGTGCGCACAGGAACTCGCCGCGACTCACCAAAAAGTCGGTGCTCACGGATTCAGGATGGTTCTTGAGCTTGTCCTCGAGGCTGTCCAGATCTTCGGTGAGCTTGTCGCCCAGGCCGAGGTCATTGCAGATTTCGTCATAGCGCTGACGGATCAGGTTCCACGGGCTCGAAAAGTCGAGACCTTTGGAGGCGAGGTCGTAAGTGCTGTAGAGGAGGTCGGTAAGCTTGGTTTCCTTGGGATTCCTCTTACCGGGGGCAGAAACGACGATGACCTTGCGGTTCTTGTCGGATTCAACGATGGCCTTGATCTTCTTGAACTGGCCGGCATCGGCGACAGAGCTGCCGCCGAACTTGCATACGATTCTTTGACTCATTTTTTCCCTTTGGGCCACCAAACCTCTCGGCTTCGAGCGCGACCGCTTTCCTCACGGTCAGCATCCCGTTCGGGATACTTGCCCAAGCCTACCCATCTGGCCAGCCACTTTGGTTTTTGTGTCTATGTCTGCGACGGCATTTTACCGCCGCGCGGGCGCAAAAATAGAAAAATGAGGGGAGTGCGGCAAGGAAAAGAACTACCTAGCCACAATGAAAAACTGGCGAGAGTCCCCAGGAGCGGCGGCTTTTACCAGATAAACCCCTGGATAAAGCCCCTTGGACAGGTTCTGGACGTCCTTGAGGGCCGTTTGGGGCACATGGTTCATCTTTCGAACCAACTTGCCGTTGATGTCGAAAATGTTCACCCGATAGGCGTTCTGCAAAGGTGTCACCTTGCCCGATAGGGGCAGGGATTCGCTGGATTCATCCTGCTTGACCAAGGTCACGTCGAACTGATCCAGGTTCGGGCCATCCATACCTTCCAAGGTCGCAAACTTGACGGCGTTTTCCCCTGCAGACAGTTTTAGAGAGATTTCCTTGGTCGCCCATACCGTCCAAGCACCCGTCTTTTCAAATACAACAGTGGTATCCCCAGCACCAGCAGAAATAACCAGGCTGCGGTCTTCGGAAGAACCATTGGTGAAATCTATTTCGAACTTGTATTCCCCTGCCACATCCACCGTCACGGGAACCACCAAGTCACCGCCCTTGTTAAAGTTCACGTAAGCATCGCCGTGGAAACCCGCATTGGAACTTTCCACAACGGCTTCTGTCAAAGTGCCCTTATCGGCCTGATACTGCCTATCCGGCGTAGAGGGAGGCGGTTCCACATAATTCTCGTCACATTCCGTGGGGCTATTGAGGGTGGCGCCCGCATTCGCCCTCACGGCAGCTTCCACTTCGCTGGCATTGAGCATAAAGCTCGTGTATTCGTAGGGCGGCGTAAAGGAAGTTCCCGTACCTTTCGTGTTGCCAGTGCAATTCGTAAAGATGTTGTCGATAACCTCGTTCACGCCGGTACCGTTGGCATTGCCCGTATAAATGGGGTTGTTCTCGTTAATGAACACGTTCCTTTCGGTACGCACAGTGCACATGTGGCCTGCCGAAATTCCAAGTACATCCGTTCCGTTCGTGATGCTTGCATCGCCGGTCAAAAGGTTGTTCACCACATGCACGTTACCATAGCGGCAGCGGGGCTTACGCTGGTTTGCCGCCTTCCACCAGTTGAACATGTAGGTCACATTCAGTTTGCCCTCGCTCTCGGGCTCGTCATCGGAACTGCCAATCAAGTTCGAAAGGTTGTGGGTGCTCTTTTTTTCGTATCCGAAAATACACCAAGTGAACGTAACATTGTCGGAACCCTTCACCACATCGGCATTGCCATCCTGACCGTCCCAAAATTCGCAGTGGTCTACCCAAATGTTCTTGGATTCCCCTTCGATAGTGAGGTTGTCCCACGCCTGGTCGGCGTTGCTGCCCGGCCCCTTGATAACGATATTGCGAATGATGATATTTGAAGCTTTGCTCGTGATGTGGATGGGAGCCTTCAGGAGCGTGCCAGGCCTAAGTCCGATAATCGTCTTGTTGGATGCGGTGATGTTCAAACGGTCACCACTCCTATCCTTCCAACCATTCCCCAGCGTTCCATCGATGTAGATGACCCGGGGGGAAGAATCCTTTGCGTACTTCTGCAAATCACTAAACGTGGTCACCGTAATGGGGGTGGCGTTTCCACCACCGGTCACCTCGAACTCCGTGGAAGTGCGGCCCGAACGGGTCGCCCAGCCAATGGGCTTGCACTGGTCAACGCCAGCCAGAGTTGTAATGGAGAAAATCGGCGAAACCGCCAGGGCCAGGACTAACTTTAAACCGCACAATTTCATGCGTGCACTCCAATCGTAATCCCCCACCCCAAAGATAGTTTGCTCAAAAAAAAGCGTCAAGGGTGCCTTTAAAAAGGCAGACAACAATCGTTGCCAATTGTAAAAAATAACTGCCGAATGTAAAAAACAAGAGGGTCAAGGCAAAAAACGTTTTGCATCTCCGTCTTTAGGGCAGGAGGTCCAATGAAACGCCCAAACGAGATGTTAGAAATCGCCGCCCACTCCGCCATCACCGTGCTTTTGCAGGGGGAATCTGGCGCAGGCAAAGAGGTGGCGGCCCGCTTTATCCACAACCACAGTTCCCGCAGGGCGGGCCCCTTCGTGGCGCTGAACTGCAGTTCCATCCCCAAGACCCTGGCAGAAAGCATCCTGGAAGGTTCCGCAAAAGGGGCCTTCACCGGCGCCACCGAAGAAAAGGTGGGCCTGGTGCGGGAGGCGGAGGGCGGCACTTTATTTCTAGATGAAATCGGCGAACTCCCACTGGAAACCCAAAGCAAGCTACTGCGCATCCTGCAAGAAAAGGCAGTCTCTCCCGTAGGGACCGCCAAAAGCATTCCCGTAAACTTCCGCCTGATTTGCGCCACCAACAGGAACTTGAAGCAAGAAATTGCCGAGGGGAATTTTCGGGCGGACCTGTTCTACCGTATTAATGTTTTCCCCATAGAGATACCTCCCCTGCGGGCGCGTAAGGACTTTGACTTTGTGGCCCGCGACCTGTGGCAACAGGCCCAACGGCAGGTCAAAGATCCGATTTCGCAACCGCCTGGCGACACGCTGCAAACGTGCAACGACGCAACGGACAACCGCGCGGCACCACAACTGTCCGCCGAAGAATTAGAATTGCTAAAAGCCTGCCCCTGGCCGGGGAACGTGCGGCAACTGAAAAACGTGCTGCAACGTTATTCCGTGCTAAAGCCCCACGACGTGATGCTTTCCGAAATCTTGACGCAGGAATTCTCGCTGCCCAAACTTTGCGACAAGAAAATCTATTCCCTATACGTGAACGACTTCTCCCGCAAAAAGCGTAAAACTCCGGACCTGGCCCTCATAGAAGAAGCCCTACAAACCTGCAACGGCAACAAATGCAAGGCCGCCCGCAAGCTGGGAATCAGCCGTGGCAGCCTATGTTACCAACTGCAAAAAGGGAGGATGAAAATTGCGAGTTAAATCCGCGGCACAATCAAGCCGGGCATGACAAGCAACGCCTAGAACCGCAATCCGACAGCCAAATGGTGGTTCCCGCCCTCGAAAGCGAGCCGCGGAGAATAACCGTAGTCAAACACCACCATGCCAAAAACGATTCCAAGGCCACAAGAAATTCCTGGCGAGTAATCGTCGCTTTCGTCTTCACGAACCGAGGTTCCCAAGCGAAGCATCAGGGTCTCGGCGTAGGCGATTTCGGCGCCGAACAAGCCGTAAATCTTCGTGTCCGCCCTGCGGTAGGCATCGGCAGAAACATGAACCCGCCACCTGGCGGTTATGGGAATCCTGCCCGTAATTCCTGCCTGCAGGGCCATGGGGGCGTATTCCTCTTCGCTGTCATAGGCGGTCACGTAACCAAAATTGGTAAGGGCGGTACCAAAACTCAGGTAGGAATTTACGCGGTAAGAACCGGCAATGTCCCCCAAGATGGCGTAGGCGGTCTCGTCTTCGATGGTCTGGCTGGCAAAGCGGGCAGTCACGCCCCAGTTAAGACCCGACCAGCGGCTACCAAAACCCAGCTGTGCACCCCAAGAATAGGCGCCATATTCCCCTGTTTCCAAACCGTTTTCATCACGGCCCTCAAGGTCATCGTAACCCAGGTAATCCAAGGCGGCACTGAATGCGAACTTGTCCCCTACGGGGTGGCCAAAATAAAGGTTCACCAGGCGGTCCGCACCGTCGCCATCAAAAATAATCTGTGAAAGTCCAAACTCCGGCGTGTCCATAACGCTCATGGCCAAGGGATTTCTTGACACCTCGGAAGCACGGGCAGGGTCCGCAATTCCCGCTCCCGCCATGGCGGCAGAACGTGGGGAAACCTGCAACGCCAAAAACTTCATGGTCACTCCGCCCGGATCCACGTTCCAGTGCTCCCCCGCCATGGCGAGGGACCCTGCAGCAAGAATCGGCACGAGTAACCTTTTGAACATACCGGTATAAAATACAAAAAACGAGGCCCGCCCAAAAGGACGGACCCCGCCACGGAGGTTATATGAAGATTTAAAAGCCCATAGTCCTGCCGGCACGGGCATCCTTTGCGGAAAGTTCCTTGCGGAGCTCTTCCTCGATGCGTTCTGCCGTGCAGACACTTTCGGGCAGGTAGCACAAGCGACCGTTTACCGCGTTGAAGTCGCCCGGAGTGAGCATGGGCAGGCGCATGGCAGACTGGGGGCACTCCACGTTGGGGAAGAACGCCTTCCAGATTTCGCACACACCCTCGGGCTTCAGGTAGCCAAAGCCCAGCTTCATGGCGAAACGGCGGCGGCTTGCCGAGTCCAGGGTCTGCTCGAAGTTGGTGGCCGCGATAAAGATACCCTTGAAGTTCTCCATGCGGGTGAGAATCTCGTTCACCTTGCTCACTTCGTGATTCTGGTGGGCACCGCTGCGGTCCTGCAAGAAGCTGTCCGCCTCGTCAAAGAACAAGATAGACTTGGTACGTTCCGCCTCTTCGAAGGCCTCGGCAATCTGCGCCTCGGTCTGCCCCACGTACATTCCCAACAGGTCGCTGGCACGGCGCACGATCAGGTTACGCCCCAAAGTGCGGGCAATGTGCCTCACGAATTCCGTCTTTCCTGTTCCCGGAGGACCGTAGAGCAGCAAGTTCAGGGAACGGGGGCCGTCTTCTTCGGAAAGTCCCTTCCAAATGCCGTCAAAGCTGCGGACCACATCCATGATTTCGGAAACGGAACCCTCGATATTGAGGCCCGCCAGCGAATAGCGGGGAGCATGGCTTTCCACTTCGCGCAGGCTGCCGTTTTCGATTCCCAACAGTTGCGTATGGGCCTTCAGGAACCGGGACATGGTGGCATAAGGCTTGTTGGTAACGCCCTTTTCCACCAGTTCGCGGGTACGCATGGCGGCCAGGGAAAAGCCACCCGCCATGGCGGGGTATTCCACCACCAGCCGGAGCTTTTCCTCTTCCGTGAACAAGTCGGCAGCACCCTGCTGCTTAAGCACGGAATTGAACATGTTCAGGCGTTCGTCCTTTGCAAGGCCCTTAAAGGGGAGCGAAAAGTCGAAGCGGCGGCAGGTGCTGCGTTCCACGAACCTCATGGAATTGGTAATCCAGATAATGGGCGTGTGGGTGGATTCAAAGAAATGGTTCAGGCTACCCTTCTCGCAGCCGTTCAGCACCAGGTCCGCCTCGTCAATCATGATAATGCCCGGGCTCTTTTCGCACTGCCAGTCGGCAAGCATGGCGGCACGCATGCGGTACTGCAGCAAGCTCTGGGCACGGGATTCAAAGCGCCTGTTGCCCAACTCGTTGTCTTCGGCGGCAATGCTCACTTCCCAAAGCGGGAGCCCCGCCTCGTGGGCAATCGCCTTGGCCAGTTCTGTTTTACCGGCACCTTCCACCCCGTAAAAAAGGATGTTCAAGGGGTGCTTGTGGTCATGATTCTTGATCATGTCAAGCACCAGCGTGGCATCGGGATTGCCAGACTTCAACTGTTCAAAAGGTACGGTCCCCGCCTTGGCCAAGGAGAAGGCCTTGATGTTGGCGGCATCGCTCTGGCCGTTCAAAAAGTTGGCCACCTCGCTGGGGATGTCCATGTCGTCGTTGAAAAGGCTCAACTTTTTAAGGGTGCTGTTGGAGCCCAGCAGGTCAGAGACCTTGGCGGTAGAAAACCCGGTAGCCAGCGCGATTTCCTGGAGGATGGAAGCCTGAGGCTGGCCAAAACGGTGGTGACGCAGGCCAAAGCAATCGTCGCTGTCCCGTTCCATTTCGGGGCGTTCCCGCAGCCACAGGTACATCAGCACCTCCATTTCGCTTTCGTTCATCCGGTAGATTTCCCGGAGCTTGAGCATGCGCGCAAAGGAAATGTCCTTGCCCATATCGCAACTAGACATGGTCTCGATGGCAAATTCGCGGAAATTCTTGCTGATGCAGCGCTGCAGCCTGCCATAAAGGAAGGGGGCCATGTCGTTGGCGTCGGCACCCTTGATTTGCTTGAGCAGGTTCGCCATGGCGATATTCTGGCTGCCCAGATCGCATTCCCGACAATAGCGGGAAATGTCGCTCAGAATGACGCGGTTGCAGAACTTGGTGTTGTACTCCACTTCAGGCGGATCGTCGTCATCCATGCAATCCAGAAATTCATCATCGAATTCGGCCTTGGGAAGGTGCGCCTTCTTCTTGTGGGGCTTAATCTTTATGATATAGGGGGAGAAAATCTCGATGACTTCCTGGATAATCTGGAGCCTGTACCGTTCGTTCATCATCTGGATGGCCATATCCTTGTTCACGGCCTCGGGATTCTGCCGGAGGATACGTACCCAGTACTCCATAATCTTCAGAGATGCGAAAGTCGGTTTTTCGCCCTCTTTTGCAGCGGCAATCGGATTCCGTAACCTGTCCGCCACGTTCTTGAAATATGCGTTTTTCTTCATACAAACCTCTTTAACCATATATCGTGTAAAAGGAAAAAAGTGTAAAGCGGCCCGAAGGCCGCCCCCTCCAATGGGCTATGCCGCCAAAATGAGCCCAATTTCTTCGGTCAAGTGGGAATATTCCTCGTTTTCCAGGGTCTTCCGGATAGCCTTGAACTGGTTGTAGATTGTCATGCGGGCACAATTATTCCTCTTGGCCACCTCTACCACTTCGCCCCTGTCCATGTATTCACAGACATTGTAAAACTCCTTAATGCACTTCTGGAGTTCCGGCTTAGAATCAAACACGCTGGACACCTTGTCCACCAGCTTCCGGAGCCCCTCCCGGTCATCGTCCAACCCGCTGTCGCCGGCATAGCCGCTCAAGGCTTCGTCCCCCAGGACCTCCCGCCCAGAAAGCTTGGCGTTCTTGCGCTTTTCGCTCTGGGCCTGCCAAATCAGGTACTGCGCCACATAGCCCAAAAAGTCGTCGTTACGGGACGGGTCGAATTTCAGCACCAAGCAGCGGAACAGCAAAAAGGTTTCACCCATGATGGCGCGGCGGCGCTCGGCACGGGTAAGCCCGCGGAGCGAAAAGTCGGACTGGCGGTAGCTGGACTGGGAGGCCGCCAAGTCCAGCACCACGGCACCATGGATTTCCCAGAGCATGTCGATGGCGTTTTTCTTGCCGCCCTGGGCGAGGCGGATGAGGAGTTCGGTGTTGTTGTTAGTCATATAACTAATCCTATTAATAAAGGTTGAGTTCAGGGCGCAAGCGGAAACCCCCGGATTGCGCAACCCGGACAAAAGTGGGGCAAACCACCTATTTAAAACGGTGGCTAGCTAGCCTTTATTTGATGATCCCCAAGGTGGAGGCTAGGAAAACAGCATAACGCATACAACAATCCTCCTTTTCCTATAAATATAGAAAAATTCTTGCGACAAAAAATGACAATAATTGAAAAATAATCAGAAACCCATTTCCCCAAACGGGTAGCAGGCGAATATAGTAAAAAAAAATGTCACCGTCAAATAAAAAATTTTTTTTTGTGATAGCATCAAGAACGAAAATTTTATTTTTTCTTTTGACAGAAATTACTATATATCCGATATTTTAATGCCCACATAATAGAGGAGGCCACTCGTGTTGCCACTCAACCATTTTTTCCACTATATATATATAGTGGTGTTTCTAGTTTGTTGCCTTTTCACCGCCTGCAATCAGCCCCGCGAAAAAACCCCGGCCAGCCGGTACAAGGAGCCCCATGTGGAACTTGGGGAATTTCTTGAAATTTTCACGGTAGCGGAATCGGATTGCAAAAACGAGGGCGACACCTACTGCACCCCCTCCATGCGGGCGGGTGCCGAACCCTGGTCAAAAATCAGGTGGAAAACCGCCTATGCGGAGGATTACCATTTTGGTCTGGACGTAATGGGAATGTCGGGGTACGGCCGAAAGGGCGAAGTTTACCTTAGCGTAGAGGGGGTCCCCACCAACCTGGAGCTGGATACCGTACTGAAACCCGTTCCCTGGGGACTGTTTTTAAGAGGACCAACCGCCAAAATGGCCTATCACGTGTTCCTAAATTCCACATATTCCATGGAAGACTATATCGATTATGGCAACTATATGGTCGAAAAAGGGTGGGCGACCCCCATCGAGGTGCTCCCCCACGACGAAAAAGAGGGGATTTGCACCACGGAATGGTACAAAATAAAACTCAAGGGGCGAAACCCCGTCTGGATGGGCATCATGAACGACCACGGGAATGCCGTCGGCTCCATGGCCATCCGCCTGGACTACCAAAAACCCACCGAAAACGAATTCTGGTGCAAAAAAGCAGAGGAACTTATGGGTATTTAGGGCTTAACCGCGCCAGTTCCCCATAATCTTCATGCAACCCGCCAGCAGTTCCTCGGAACGGTCCTTGGCCTCGGTTTCCACATAGCAGCGGAATTCGGGAGCGTTGCCGCTGGGGCGCAGGTGCACAATGTCGCCGGAATCAAATTCCATGCGGTAGCCATCGGTCTCGTCGATAGAAACCACCTCGCCCCGGAAGGGAGCGGGCATATTTCCGTTAGCGTCGGGTTTGGCAAACTTGGAGGGGACCGCCGTAAGGGCGCCAAAGAGTTTCGCCCCCAGTTTCTGCTCCCGGATTTCGGCAAGTTTAGCCTTGGAAACCTCCGTGGGAAATTCCTTGAGGCGGTCACTGAGCGTAAAGCGCTTGGGGAGTTTCTTGAGCAGGTCCACCACGCACATTTTCTGTTCCCGGACCATCACCATCACGGCGATCATGGGGAGCAGGGCGTCACGGGTCGGCAGCGCCGGCAGGGTGCGGGTCCCGTCCTCGAATTTCCGGATCAAATCCGTCTGCAGCAAAAATCCACCGTTGGCTTCGTAACCTGCGACGGACACCGAACTGTCGCCCGCGTCCACCAGGCTTTCCATGCCGGCAATAACGTAGGGGCTGCCAATACGGGTGCGGCAAATCTTTTCAAAGCTGCCGCACTTTTCCAGCGACGTGTTGCAACTCACCGGAGTTGCAATGCGCTTGATACCAAGCGCCTGGGCAGCCAAGATGCCCAGCACGTCGCCCCGGAGCCACATGCCTACATCGTCTGCCAAAAGCGGGCGGTCGCTATCGCCATCGGTACTGAAAATTGCATCCACAAAGTCCTTGCGGGCAAAGTCCCGGGCCAAATCCTCGTCTTCCTTGCGGATAGCCTCGGTATCCACCGGTATAAAGGTCTCGCTGCGGGCAAAGGGCTTTACCGCCGCACCCAGGCTTTCCAAAACCTTCACCACAATATCGCGACCCACGGCGGAATGCTGGTACACACCGATGGTCAGACCCGAAAGCGCACGACTCCCAAAAAATGCAGGATAGCGCTTCAAGTAGTTCTCTTCCGCTTCATTTTCCACCGCAGGCAATGCCGGAGCATTTTTCAACATTCCGGCAGCGTCAAAAATGGATTCGTCAAAGTCCACCGCCTGGGAAACAATCCCCTGTTCGTCCTTCTTGGAAATTTCCCCTTGGGGGTGGTTGAACTTGATGCCGTTACGGTCGGCAGGAATGTGACTGCCCGTCACCATGATGGTGGGGAGCGCCTTGTCAATACCGTACAACGCGATGGCCGGGCTGGGGATACGGCCGCAGTACACCACCTTCCATGCGGAATCCTCGCCCGCCTTTACCAATGCCTTCAAGATACGTTCCGTACTGGGCCGCAAATCGCCAGCGATGGCGATGGTGTGGTCGCACTTGTAGCTCTGTTCGCAGTACTTGATGAACGAACGGGCGTACACGTAGCACACCCTGTCCGTCATGGCGGTCACCAGACCGCGGGCACCGCTGGTGCCGAATGCCACGCCGGACTGTTTCATCACTTCTTGCATCGTAACGCTCATAATAACCTCTGAATTCGGCAGCACTCTTCCACTTTCTGCCAAGATGCCGCGCGCTTTACGCAGGAAAAATACAAAAATATCTATCTTTTTTGCCATGGACAGAGCCCGCCGCCGCAAATTCGGCCAAAACTTTCTGGATGTACCCACCGCACAGATGATTGCGGGGGACTTGCCCGCAAACGAGGGCGAGGCTGTTCTGGAAATCGGCCCCGGCCACGGCGCCCTCACGGAGCACCTGCTGGACCGAGCCGTGGAACTCACTGCCGTCGAAATCGACGAGCAGTGCGTTGAATTTTTGCAAGAAAAATTCCGGGGCCGCGAAAACTTCCACATCGAAAACATCGACTTTTTAAAGTTTGATCTGCAGGCATTTTTGGATGCCCACGAAAAGCCCTGGGTCACGGGGAACCTGCCTTACAACGTGTCCACCGCCATTATCGCGGGACTCATGCCCAAACTGCACCTGACCAAGGGATTCATGGGCATGGTGCAGCTGGAAGTGGCCGAACGCATTTGCGCAGCCCCCTGCAGCAGCAATTACGGCAGCCTCTCTGTGCTGGTATCCGCCTACGCCGACACGCAAATCCTCCGCAAGATTGGCCCGGAACACTTTACACCAAAGCCCAACGTAGACAGCGCCACCATGCTGCTCACTCCCAAGGCCAACGCCCTGCAAGCTCCCGAAGGCTACTTTGACTTTGTGCGGGCGGCTTTCACACAAAAGCGCAAAACTCTGGCCAACTCCTTTGGCCGCACCTACGACAAAAAGAAAATCCAGGAAGCCATTGAGCTCCTGGACTACCCTACTACTGTCCGCGCCGAGGAGCTTTCCCCCGCGCAATTCCTGGAATTCTACAAGGTCATCGTCGGCTAGCAAGGACTACTTGCAGCTGAACCCCTGAAGTTCGAGACCCGCACGCATCTCGCCATAGGTGGAGGTGCGTTTCATGTCCATGGCCTTCATAAACCGGCAATCGTTATCGATGTGAATTTGCAAGCCCGTCATGGTGGTGGTCACCTCACCCTTGCCGCTGGCACGCATCTTGGCGATAATGGCTTCGCGGTGTTCTTCCATCTCGGGCGGAATGAACACGTCTGTTACAATGTCCACATTCTTGATTTCCGATTCACCGAATACAAAAGAGATGGTCACAAGATTCTTGAGACCGTTGAACTGCCCGTTTACCTTGCAAACCAGGTTCTTCGGGGAATTCTTTGACTTTTTGGCGGGCTTGGCCGCGGTTTTCTTAGGCGTGTACTGGAGGGCCGCCAGCAGCTCCTCCTCCTTCACGACACCCACCAAGCGGTCAACAATCTTGCCGTCCTTTACCAAAAAGAAGGTGGGGAACGCCTGAATAGGGAGGGTCGCCTTGATCTTGTCCAGGTTCGGCTCGTCAATGCCCACCGAGGCCACCTTGATGTCGCTGTAGTTCTTTGCGATACTGATGAGGGTAGGGATCATGACAAGGCAAGGCGGGCAACTGGTAGAAGAAATTTCCAGAATGACCGGCTTTTTGGACTGCAGGATTTCCTTTTCAAAGTTGCTGTCGTTAATCTTGACAATGCGGATGTCGTCACTCGCATTGGCAGCCGCAAAACCGCCCATAAAGAGGGCCGCGACAAGGGAAAAAAGTGCGATACGTTTCATGGGGAGAAATGTAGGAAAATTCGATATATAACAGGGTCCCTATCCTTAAAACGGAGAAAGGGGGGCATTTTTTACAATTTCACAGTCCCCATCCCTTTTGAATTGCCGCAAAATTTGCGACAGTTGGATCTTGAAATTTCCTGCCATTTTCTGACATGAGCTAAAACCTATATTTCCTCCTGAAGAACCCGAGTCCCCGGTCCGGGGAAGCCTCCCGCACCACCTAAAGGTGGCCATGTACACTAAGGCCTGAAGGCCAAGTGTCCAAAGGTCGCTCCAGCCCCAGTACTGGGTCTTCCGCTACCCCCTCGGACACCCCTAAAACCCGGAAATGCATATTTATTCCTTTAGTCTTTGAAAAATAATTTCTTTATCAGAAAGTAAATCATGATAACTGACTTAATATTTCTATCATTCAACAATAAGAGAGAAAGAGGTTTTGAAAGTGTCTGAAAAGAATGCCATTCAAGAGTTTCATCTGTTTGCTGGGATTGGTGGCGGTATTTACGGTGGCGAACTTTTGGGCCATAAGTGCTGTGCCGGGGTAGAAATAAGCGAGTTTTGTCAAAAGGTGTTGAGGCAACGTCAGGCAGATGGATGGATGAATCCGTTTGAGATTTATGGCGATTTGCGTACATTAAAAGGAAAGCCGTTCAAAGGGACATTTGATATCCTCTGCGGAGGATTTCCTTGTCAAGCTTTCAGTACCGCGGCTCATGGAAAAAATATTGCCGAAAAAAATCTTTGGGATGAAATGCTTCGGTTTGTTAAAGAGTCTGAAGCTCCTGTTGTGTTTGGCGAGAATGTTGTTTTGCGCGCGATTTCAAAGGCAAGAGAGGATTTGGAAAAGCTTGGATATAAGGTTTATTATTGTCGACTTAGCTGTTCGGATATTGGGGCAAATCACCAGCGTAATCGTTTTTGGTTGTTGGCTGTTAAAAATCAGAGGGTTTTTGACAAAATTAAGGCTCATGTTTTGTCGTTGCCGAAGTTTAAAGGGAAGTATTGCAGTAAAAATCCTGATGAATTAGGCACTGAAG
>Ga0265298_10007592_pt1 | contig 13158 bp, 7 predicted proteins | sample AusTroGonzalo_MG_3_FD_193486 | JGI IMG/M metagenome (GOLD analysis project Ga0265298, IMG submission 193486) | Bovine rumen microbial communities from tropical cattle in Woodstock, Queensland, Australia - Gonzalo_01 | ecosystem: Host-associated > Mammals > Digestive system > Stomach > Rumen ... | reverse complement strand
CGTCGTTGACGGCAAAGAATCCGTCAGGTCTTGGCTCGCTGTTCAGAATCTCCGGGGTGATGGCTTCTGCATCGGTACGGTTGTCGCAGATATATGTCAGTCCCTCATCGTAAGTCAGTCCATGTTTCAGCAGTGCATCCTTGTAGCCGTTAAAGCGGTTCTTTGATATCTCCAGATTCATGGCCGACCCGTAGAAGGCAATATTGCGACATCCCGTTTCAATCAGGTACGTCACAGCATTATAGGCTCCCATATAGTCGTCGACCACCACACGGCTGGCATTCACGCCCGTACATATTCTATCATAGAATACAAGAGGCAGACCTGCATCCATCATTCGCTGGAAATGATCATACTGATGCGTGTCCTTGGCCTGACTGACGATGATGCCACAGACCTTGTTCTCGTAGAACGACTGGCAGATTCTGACCTCACGCTCATACTGTTCATTGCTCTGAGCCACCATGATACGATAGCCGTGAGCCGATGCCTCTTCCTCAATGCCTGCCAGTACTGATGAGAAGTAAAAGTGGGTGAATTCAGGGATGATAACTCCTATGACCTTCTGTGGCTTCACCCTTGAGTGACGCAGCGATTCGGCAATTAAGTTAGGCGTAAAATTATGTTCGCGCGCATACTGCTGAATGGCAGCCCGACGTTCTGCCGAGATGCGTGGCGAGTCTTTCAATGCTCGCGACACTGTTGCCACGGAGATACCAAGCTCGCGGGCAATGTCCTTCATCGTTAATGGGGCTGTTTCTTTCATTCAGTTATTGATTGTTTCTGCAAAGTTATTGAAAAGTTATACACGTTGTTCTTTTATCTACCTTATTTGTTAATAAAACGCAATGCAAACGTTTGCACTATCATTATAACGCATTTAACCCTCAAAAAAGTATAACGTAACGAAATAATCTCTATTTTTGCAGCAGATTTAAATCATTTCGTTAATTCGAATACACTAAAACCAATTTATTTTATAACTAGTAACTTTAAAAAATTAAAGATGAAGCAGGTAAACATTAAAATGCCAATTAGGATGCTTGTCCTGATGTTAGGACTGTTCCTATCGGTAGGAGCCTTCGCGCAGATTAACGTGAAAGGCCATGTTAAGGATGCTCAGGGTGAACCTATCATCGGTGCCACCGTACGTGTAGCGAACACGCAAGTCGCTACCATCACGGACTTTGATGGTAACTTCACTTTGCAGGCTAATCAAGGTGCTGACATCGTTGTCAGTTACATCGGTTATCAGGATGCCACTGCCAAGGCTGCTCCTTCTGTAGAGATCATACTACAGGAAGACAATGCCATGTTGAACGAGGTAGTGGTTATCGGTTACGGTCAGGTCAAGAAGAGTGACTTGACGGGATCGGTTACAGCCTTGAAACCAGACTCTAAGAACAAGGGTCTTGTGGTGAATCCTCAAGATATGTTGGCAGGTAAAGTAGCAGGTGTCAACATTATCTCTAATGACGGTGCCCCTGGTAGCGGTGCTCAGATTCGTATCCGTGGCGGTTCTTCTCTGAATGCCTCTAATGACCCGTTGATCGTGATTGATGGTTTAGCAATGGATAACGAAGGTGTAAAGGGTCTTTCCAACCCCCTCGCCATGATTAATCCACAAGACATTGAGTCGTTCAACGTCTTGAAGGATGCTTCAGCTACCGCCATCTATGGTAGTCGTGGTTCTAATGGTGTCATTATCATTACCACCAAGAAGGGTCGCAAGAACATGAAGCCCACTATCTCTTATGCAGGTAGTGCTACCATCAGTATGCGTCAGAAGTCTCTTGAAGTGATGGATGGCGACGAATACCGTGCGTTTATTAAGAATATGTATGGAACGGAAAGCATTCCTTACAAGGCTCTTGGTACAGCCAACACCAACTGGCAGGATGAAATCTACCGTACAGCTTTCAGCCACGACCACAACATCACGGTTTCTGGTGCCTTCCAGAATCTTCCCTATCGTCTTTCTGTAGGCTATACGGATCAGCAGGGTATTCTGAAGACTTCCGACTTCAAGCGTTTCACTGCTGCTATAAACCTCAATCCGTCGTTCCTTGACGACCACCTGACCCTGAACCTGAATGCCAAGGGTATGTATGCTAAGACCCAGTATGCTGATGGTGGTGCTGTTGGTGCAGCTGTTTACTTCGATCCTACACAGGATCCGAATAACTTTACGTCTGAATACCACAAGGAACTGTTAGGTAATGACCTTCAGAAGACGCTGGATAATTTCGGCGGCTATTTCCAGTGGCCGGTAGCAGCCAACTATGATGGTGACACAGCTTGGCCTTATACTTACAATGGTGTTGCCAACATGCCTAACCCAGTGGCTTTGCTCAACGGACGTGATGAATATGCCAAGAGCCGCTCGTTTGTAGGAAGTGCAGATATTGACTATAAGATTCATGGTTTCGAAGATCTTCGTCTTCATGTCACTATGGGTGCCGATGTATCTGAAGGTAAGCAATACACCAATAACCAGCCTTGGTACACAGGCTCCATTTATTATGGAAACTGGGGTGATGAGAAGATTCTGAAGCGCAACCTGCAGTTCTCAGCATACGCACAGTATTATAAGGACTTTGCTAAGATCCATCATGTTGACGTGATGGCTGGTTATGAGTGGCAGCATTTCTGGAGAGATGTCAAGAACGACTATATTGGCTATTATCCTTCAACGAGTCCCAAATGGCAAAATCCCACAACGGATCCTACTGTCAATGAGCGTCCTCACACGCCCTACCACTTCCGTACCGACAGCTATCTGGTGTCATTTTTCGGACGTGCCAACTACACACTGCTCGACCGCTACTATTTGACGGCTACCGTACGTCGTGACGGTTCTTCACGCTTCAAGGAGCATTGGGCTACATTCCCATCTTTTGCTTTCGCATGGAAAATCAACGAGGAAGGTTTCCTCAAGGATTCGAAAGTATTCTCTGACCTGAAGCTCCGCCTTGGCTGGGGTAAGACTGGTCAGCAGGCTGGTGCCGTGCCCGACTACAGTTGGATTGCCACCTATTCCAAGAATACGGGTACTAATGGTTTCTATCCCATTTCTGGCGACGGTACACTCTATCGTCCTGACAACTACACACCGAATCTGAAATGGGAGACCACAACTACTACTAACGTTGGATTTGACTGGGGTATCATGAACCAGCGTCTGTCTGGATCTATCGACTACTATTACCGCAAGACTACCGACTTGTTGAACTATGCTCCTACAAAGGCTCTCTCTGCTTATCGTAACCAGGCATGGCAGAACATCGGTTCGCTGGAAAACAAGGGTATTGAGGCCAGCATCAGTTGGAAAGCAGTTCAAACTAAGGACTGGTACTGGGTACTCGATTACAACATTACCTATAATAAGAATGAAATTACTGACTTGAGCGGTGTGTCTGAGGACGGTTCTCCAGTTCCCAACACTGGCATCAAGATTGGTACCGACCGTTATCTGGAGTATCAGCAGGTTGGTCACCCCATCAATTCATTCTATGTGTTCCAGCAGGCTTACGACCAGAATGGAAATCCTCTCGAGAATGTAGTAGTTGATCGTAATGGTGACGGCCAGATTACACAGGCCGACAAGTATTTCTACAAGAGCCCTGCAGCTCCTGTTACCATGGGCCTTTCAACACGTGTTGAGTATAAGAACTGGGATTTGGGTATGTCGTTCCGTGCCAGCTTCGACAACTATGTCTATAACAACAACGAGCAAGGTATGGCCAATGTCAATCCGACTGAGGTATGGAAGAGTTCTCTGCTCTATATGAACAACTACTCATACGAGGCAGTTGAACGTAACTGGCAGACCTATCAGATTACTTCTCAACTCTCTGACTACTATGTTCACAATGCTTCTTTCCTGAAGTGCGACAATATTACGCTCGGCTACAGCTTCTCTAATCTTTTCAATGCCGTGGGCGGACGTGTCTATGCAACAGTGAACAATGTGTTTACCATTACGAAGTATAAGGGTTTGGATCCTGAGGTGGCCAATGGCTTCGACAGCAATATGTATCCTCGTCCCTTCTCTGTCATCTTTGGTTTGAACTTGAATTTCTAAGTCAACAATCATTATAAGCAAAATAAGTCATGAAAAAGATATATAAGAATTTGATTCCCGCAGCAGCCTTCCTGCTGACATTCGGTATGACATCTTGTACAGGTGACTTGGATGTTGAGCCACTGGATCCCAACATGTCAACTGAAATGAGCCCAGAAGGTCTTTTTAACAAGTGCTATGCAAACATAGCTATGGCGGGCAATGGCGGTGCCAATGGTGACTGCGACATCGATGGTATCGATGGCGGTACATCCGGTTACATCCGTCAGATGTGGAATGCTAACGAGCTTCCTACAGACGAGGCTATCAATGGTTGGGGTGACGATGGTATTGAGCAGTCGTGCTTCAATACCTATGACGAGTCACACCCCATGCTTAACGGTTATTTTGCCCGTCTTACGACTGGTATCACCTATTGTAACCAGTATCTGACGGTTGCCGCTAGCTATAATTCGGAGATGACAGCCGAGGTACGCTTGATTCGCGCACTCAATTACTACCTGCTGATGGATGCTTTCGGTCGCGTACCGTTTGCTGAGTCATTAGGTGATCCTACTATCTACAGCCGTCAGGAAATCTACGACTGGTTAGAGAATGAGCTTCTTACCAATGTGGAACCCAACCTGTCAGAGGCTAAGCCCAAGAAGTCAACTGATGCCGGCTACGGCCGTGTTGATAAAGCTGCCGCTTGGATTCTGCTCTCACGCCTTTACCTGAATGCTGAAGTATATACAGGTACACCGCAGTGGGCCAAGGCTGCAGAGTATGCCCAGAAGGTGATAGACTCTCCTTATAAGTTGAACACGACAGGCGTCAACGGCTGGAGTGCCTACCAGATGCTATTCATGGGCGACAATGGTGAGACCGATGCTGCCTACGAAGCTATATTTCCTATCCTGCAGGATGGTCTGAAGACCACTTCTTGGGGTACTACACAGTTCCTTTGCGCAGGTAGCTTCGATAGTGATATGCATGCTAATCCCAATGACCTTGGTGCCACAAACGGCCTGTCTGGTCAGGTATGGGGTGGTAACCGTACTCGTCCAAGTCTGATACAGAAGTTTTTCCCGAATCTTGATGCTCCTCAGGTTCCTGCCTACGAAATGATTATTGCTGCAGGTGACGACCGTGCCATCTTTGATGGTGTTGGCCGCGAAATCAACAATCTGGATCGTGCAACCTTCAAGAATGGTTATGCTGTTGCTAAGTTTATCAACTTCAAGACTGATGGTTCAAGCGGTCATGATGCAACCTTTATGGATGCCGATTTCTTCCTGTTCCGTGCAGCGGAGGCTTATCTGACCTATGCTGAGGCTCAAGCTCGTATGAATGGCGGAGCCACCAATGCTGAGGGTGCTAACGCTATCAATGCATTGCGTACCCGTGCTCACGCTTCTACCAAAGCTAACTATTCGCTTGACGAGATTCTTGACGAGTGGGCTCGTGAGTTCTACTTCGAAGGCCGTCGTCGTGTTGATCTCATCCGCTTTGGTAAGTTTGGTGGTAATACCGATTATATCTGGCAGTGGAAGGGTGGTACCTATAATGGCCGTAACTTTGCTGAATACAAGAATATCTATGCTATACCGGCTTCTCAGTTGCCTGCCTATGGCAATGTACAGAATACTGGTTATAATAATTGATAATTGAAAATTGATAATTGAAAATTATGAAGACAATATTCAAATCCACAATACTGTTGGCTGTCGTAGGTCTGTCGCTCTTCACTTCATGTAAGGATGACAATGACTCCAACCCCGTGCTGGGACAGCCGACCACGTTCGTGCTGAATGTACCAGCTTATTCTACTGTCCCTGTAGATCTGGCTACATCGACTGAGATTCCTTTCACATGGTCTTCACCTGACTATGGATTCCCTGTAGAGGCAGAGTTCCAGTTGGAGGCCTCCATCGATGGCAACTTCACTATTCCCGTTGAAGTGGCTGAAGCCGATGAGAGTGGAGCCACCATTCCTAACTATGTGGTTCTTCCCACTGTCTTTACTGGCGGTAAGGGATCCATTCCTTGCAACGTTTTGGCCGATGCCCTGAACAAGATGGGTAACTGGGAAGAGGGCCAGGTGCCTGCTACTCAGACGATGGTGGTCCGTGCTTCTGCAAAGACGAAGAATGCCGGTGCAGTTGCCATCTACTCTAATACGGTGACCATCGTTGTCGTGCCCAATGTGTCGGTTGCTCCTGTTACCTATCCGGAGTTCATCTATGAGATTGGTAATGAAAGCGGTTGGCAAACAGCTCATGAACTGCGTAGTCCTGCATTAGACGGTATCTATCAGGGCTTCTACTGGCTCGACGGTGGCTTCAAGTTTAAGCCCAATGCCGATAACTGGGACGGCGACTGGGGTCAGGATCCTGCTGGTACTTACGGTACTCTCGTTGTTGACGGCGAGGAAGATTGTAACGATCCTGGCAAGAGCTTCCCCGATGAGGCAAAGCCTGCCGGTTTCTATCAGGTGAATGTTAACATCGTTGAGATGACATGGAACATCGTTCCTATTACGAGCATCAGCATTATCGGTGGCTTCAACGATTGGGCTGGTGATGTAGAGATGACCTACAACGCAGATGGTGGCTACTGGGAGTGCACTACCAGCGAGGTGACAGGCGAGTACAAGTTCCGTGCTAACCATGATTGGGCTATCAACTGGGGTGGTTCTGAGGACAATCTGGAGCAGGATGGTGCAAATCTGAACAGCGATGGCGGAACTCACACCTATAAGCTCTACATCTCTTATGCAGGCAACCATAAGGTAGTTATCGAGTAATTTTTAACGACGTAAGATTATGAAGAAAGTATTGTATACAATTGGTCTGGCTCTCCTTGCCGTGAGCTGTACCGAAGATTATAAAGACTGGGCCAATCCGTTCAAGAACGACCCGGAGGCAGCCAAGACCATGTCTATGAGTATCAATCCTGTTGGTACCATCGATCTGGCTACGGTTACCACTGAGACTATTCAGATATTCTCACCTACGATTACTATCGCGGACGAGGCAGAAACAACCTACACGGCTGTTATCTATGGCCCGGAAGGCACTGATGACAGTGCAGAGCTTGAAGTTGGTGCTGATGGCTTTGTTCTTACTGAAGGTTTTGAAACGGCAGTCTATGCCCTTTATGGCCAGCGTCCTGTCGTGCGTACCATTCCTATGGATGTATCTGGCTATGTCAAAGTTGACGGTCAGACCTTCAAGGCCATTGGCAACACGACCGTGAGTGTTATTCCTAATGCACCTGAGATAGAGGCTGCTTACTATCTCACAGGTACGCTGAATGGTTGGAACAATAGCGATACGACTTACAAGCTGACCAACGACGGTAGTGATCCTTATGAGAATCCAGTCTTTACTTGTCGTATTCCTGCTCCTGAAGATGGTTCGAACGTTGAGTTCAAGATGACACCACAGTCAGGTCTTGGTGGTGACTGGAGCAAGTGTCTGGCTGCAGGCGATGAGGGCAAGTTCAAGTACAACAATGATGGTGGCAACTTGGTTGTTCAGGGTGTTGCTGGTGCAAAGTTCTATGATTTGACCTTCAACATGCTTGATCAGACATGGTCGGCTAAAGCCCTGTTGTTCGACATCGAGCAGAACTGGTATTTTACCGGTACGCTGAATGGCTGGAACAACAGCGATACCACTTATAAGATGACCAACGACGGTAGCGACCCATACGCTAACCCGACATTCACCATGCGACTCCCGGCTTCTGAGGATGGCGGCAATATCGAGTTCAAGATGACGCCTGAGTCTGGCCTTGGTGGCAACTGGAGCAAGTGTCTGGCTGCTGGTAGCACTCCTGGAACGTTCGTTTACAACAACGAAGGTGGTAACCTTGTCATCGAGGCTGTTGCTGGTGCTAAGTTCTACGATGTTACCTTCAATATGATGGAACTCACATGGTCGTACAAGGCTATCTCGTTCGATGCTTTTGTCTACTTCATCGGTGCTACCGACGGATGGGCCAATGCAGAGCAGAAGTTGGCCCTCACCGATGAGGCTGGCGGCATCTATACCGGTTTTGTCTATTGCGCTGATCCTAATGGCTGGGGCAACGAGTTCAAGTTCCAGAAGGTAGCAGGCGACTGGGGTACAGAGATTAACAGCGGTCACATGACTGGTGGCATTACTGGCGACTTTGCTGACGGTGGTGGCAACTTCAAGGCTACAGCAGGCGAAGGTGTGTACTATGTGACTCTAAACCTGAGTGCCAATAGCCTTAATGCCGTTAGGGTTACAAAGATGGGTATCATCGGCGACTTCAACGGTTGGGGTGGCGATGTCGACATGACATGGAACGCTACTGACTACTGCTTCGAGGCTACAGGTGCTGGCGTTACAGCTAATGGCTGGAAGTTCCGTGTTAATGCTGATTGGGCTATCAACCTCGGAGGCGCAACGCTGACCGACCTTGTCGCAAATGGCGACAACCTTTCAGCTGTTGGTAACACCATCAAACTCTATCCGACTCGCAAAAATTCAGATCATATCTATTGTACTGTAGAGTAACACTTTGTTGACTTCTTATCTTTTCAGGCGGACATCAGCAATGGTGCCCGCCTGATTGTTAATGAAATCGATTGCATGTATATATGAAAACAATTCTATTGGGTAGGGAAACAAGGTAAGGGTTTTCTTCGTATATTTGCATCAGAATTCTCAAATAACATGTCAATATTTCCTAAAACCAATACAAAACGTATGAAGAAATTGCTTTTATCCGTTTGCATGATTGCAACGCTTGTGGGCTGTAGGCCTGGACAAGAGAACGTGACTGAGACATTCCAGTTGCCCGAAGTGGCTGATATCGCCATGTATCAAGTCAATCCTCGTGTATTTGCCCCTGAGAAATCATTGAATGCCGTTGCTGCACGTATCGACAGTATCCGTGACTTGGGTGTCAATATGATGTGGGTCATGCCTATCTATCCCATCGGTATTGAGAAGGGCAAGAACTCTCCTTATTGCATCCGTGACTATAAAGCTATTGCGCCTGAATTTGGAACTATCGACGATTTCAAGCATCTTGTTCAAGTATGTCATGAGCATGGTATGGGTATCATCCTCGACTGGGTGGCTAACCATACAGCATGGGACCATCCTTGGGTGAAGGCACATCCCGATTGGTACACCCGTGACGAGAAAGCTGACACGATTATCTGTCCGCAACCCTGGAATTGGGAAGATGTGGCAGACCTGAACTATGATAATAAGGACATGCGCGAGGCTATGATCGACGCCATGAAGTTCTGGATTGTCGAAGTTGGCATTGATGGCTTCCGTTGTGATGTGGCCGATGGTGTACCTGCCGATTTCTGGAAGGATGCCATCACACAGTTGCGTGAGGCTGCAGGCGAACGTAAGATAGTGATGTTGGCAGAAGGTAAGAACTTGGATAACTTCACTGTGGGAGGTTTCGACATGAATTATGGATGGGATTATAAAGACGAACTGGTGAAAGTGTATATGGGTGCTCCTGCCTCCGACCTCATCAAAGCCGATAAGGCTGAATACGATAGTCTACCAGCTGGCAAGGTCAAGTTACGCTTTACCACGAATCACGATCATGCCACGGAGGTAGAGCCATGTGTGCAGTTTACCAACGACCGCGGCGCCATGTCGGCTTATGTGGCCAGCATTTTCCCGCATGGAGGTGCCCTCATTTATGGTTCTCAGGAAGTGGGCTATCCCGAACCTATCAATTTCTTTAAATATGTACCCGTTAACTGGATGGCTAAGTCTGAAATTTATCAGGAGTATAAGATGTTGATAGGATTGTACAACGAACATCCTGCACTGCGCAAGGGGTCGCTGACGACCTATCCCGATAAGGATGTACTTGTGTTTGAAAAGGCAGATGTCAATGAAACTTTCCTCATTCTTGTCAATGTGCGTAACGAGACCAAGACGGCTCAGATTCCAGAGCAATGGGTAGGTCTTGAGGTGGAAGATGAGCTAACTGACAAGGATATCCACCTTGACAACACCATGGCGTTGGAGCCTTTCCAGTATCTTATCCTAAAATAAGATGCAACCGATTGCATGGCTAAGTGAAAACTATTCTACATAGTAGGAGAACAAGGTATGTGTTTTCTTTGTATCTTTGCACCATATAAATAAAAGACAACTATGACAACTATGACAACAAGAAGAACGTGGACCATGCGCCTGTTGGTGGCACTTTTCACTTTGAACTTTTCTCTTTCCACTGCTATGGCACAGGGATGGCCTTCGCAGTATGAGGGTGTGATGCTTCAGGGCTTTTATTGGGACGGCTATGCTGATGCCCAGTGGACAAGACTTGAAAAGCAAGTGGATAATCTAGCAACGACGTTCGATTTGGTTTGGTTGCCTCAGAGTGCAGATTGTGGCGGACAGTCTATGGGCTATGATGACCTCTACTGGTTCCCTGGTCACTACAATAGCTCATTTGGTACAGAGGCTGAACTGCGGTCACTAATCAAGACTTTCAAGGATAAGGGCATTGGTACTATAGCCGATGTGGTCATTAATCACCGCAAGAATGTTAGCAATTGGGTGGACTTCCCGAAGGAGACCTATAATGGGGTGACATACGAGCTGAAGTCGACGGATATTTGCGCTAACGATGACAAAGGCGCTACGAAAACGTGGGCCACTCAGAATGGCTACTCGCTCTCGTCAAACAATGATACTGGCGAAGGGTGGGACGGTATGCGTGATTTGGACCACAAGAGTGAGAATGTTCAAAACAATGTCAAGGCTTACTTAAAGATGCTCCTTGATGACCTGGGCTATGTAGGTTTTCGTTACGACATGGTGAAGGGCTATGCCGGCTCATACACCAAATTATACAATGAGGACTCAAAGCCGCAGTTTAGTGTTGGCGAATGCTGGGACAGTTCGAATACGATAAAGAACTGGATAGAAGCTACCGGCAAGACCAGTGCCGCCTTTGACTTCCAGTTCCGTTATACTGTTCGCAATGCCATCAACAATCAGGACTGGACTAAGTTGGCAGCTCAGAACGAAGGCAACTGGCCTTTGGTGAGCAGCAGCTACAATAGCGGTAGTTATCGTCAGTATGCCGTTACCTTCGTTGAAAACCATGATACGGAGTACCGTTCTTCTACAGCCCAGCAAGATCCTATCCGCAAGGACACGCTGGCAGCCAATGCTTATCTGTTGGCCATGCCTGGAACGCCTTGCGTATTCATGAAACATTGGCAGGCCTACAAGCAGGAGATTGCTAATATGGTGGCTGTGCGTAAGGCTGTAGGCATACATAATATGAGCAAACCAACTACTATGGCCAGCACTAAGGAGTATTATGCTGTACAGGTGGAGGGAAGCGATGGCAAGAAACTATTATGCGTGGTGGGTAGCAAGGCTGCCAGTTATACACCTAATGGTGGTGACTGGAAGAAGGTAATCAGTGGTTACCATTATTTATACTATGTAAAAGGCATCGAACCTGAGGCTATTACACTGCCAGAACTGAAGGAAGACGAGAAACCGCAGGATGGTGTATATGGTGGAGTTCCTTCGTTCTGTACTGTCAAAGATGGCGAGATATGTGCCTTCTTTGAAGCTCCGGCAACATGGGGTAGCCAGATTTTTACATGGGCATGGATGAATGGCGGTGACGGCAAAGACTATGTGGGTACTGGTTGGCCAGGAGCTCAGGCTACCTTGTTGGGTACAGCTGATAACGGCAACAAGGTGTTCAAATGGGTATCAGTCAAGACTACAGCTCCAGACATGATTATCTTCAGTGGTGGTGGCAACCAGACAGCCGATCTTCGCTTTACGAATGCCGGATATTATACAAAAGATGGTCAACAGGATGTTGTGACTACCGGTATTGAAGCAATTATGGTTAATAGCCAACAGCTAAAGGCCAATAGCCAATACTACGACCTCAGTGGCCGCCGATTGATTGGTCAGCCGACGAAGAAAGGTCTGTATATCGTCAATGGACGAAAGATAATAATAATTTAATACACTATTTTAGGAACGCGCGAATGAAAAACCACGCATGCATGGCCACAGTGGTCATCAAACCATAGTGATGGCGCATGACGTGAAAGCGTTCCTTCAGCGATTCGCTGTGGTTTTGTGTGGTAGCCCCTTCCTCTGTGTAGTTGGCTACCACCATTTTTGTATTACATAGTATCAATCCCATACGTTCGGTTTCTCGCATCACACGGATACACCAGTCTACATCTGCAGAGAAACGGTAGCGGGTATCGTACTGCGTGTTCTTGGCAATATCGGTGCGGGCATAGAAGGCCTGATGACATACCAGCATGCCATTGCGGAACGATTTCCAAGTAAGCTTTTCAGGGGGCTGCAATCGACGTGGATGCAAGAAACAACCTTCTCCGTCGACGATGTTGGTATTGCCGTATAGTACCCCAGGACGTTCGTCGACAGGATATTCGTTGAGACGGCACTGATGGACTATCTTTTCCAACGTGTCAGCAGCAGGAAAGAAGTCCCCCGCATTCAAAAATACCACGTAATCGCCCGAAGCTTGGGTCAGTCCTTTATTCATGGCGTCATAAATGCCGTGGTCAGGCTCTGACTGGATAATGACCTTATGACCATTGTCTGATGCGTCACTCTGCTGTTTGTACTGCTCGGTCATCGCCAGCGTCTGGTCTTTTGAAGCACCATCGACAATTAAGTGTTCCACACCTTCATAGGTCTGGTAGCGTACACTGTCAAGCGTGCGCTGCAATACCTTCTCGGCATTATATGTAATAGTAACGATAGAAAACCGTATCATATTTATATTAAAGACAACTTGGACAACTTAAACAACTATTTGTTCTTGTTATTAAATGTTGTCTTTGTTGTTTTGGTTGTCGTTTTATTCTTTAATGATTCATATAATTCAATGTATCGCTTGGCAACACTCTGTTGTGAGTAATTGTGAGCAACTTTCTGCAGACAGTTGTTGCTCATTGTCTGCTGATCGGCCTCGTCAAGCACATAGTGTATGCCTTTGGCCAAATCTGCTGCATCGCGGTAGTTGGCGACATAGCCATTAGACAGGTGGTCAATCATCTC
>Ga0265298_10007590_pt1 | contig 13160 bp, 11 predicted proteins | sample AusTroGonzalo_MG_3_FD_193486 | JGI IMG/M metagenome (GOLD analysis project Ga0265298, IMG submission 193486) | Bovine rumen microbial communities from tropical cattle in Woodstock, Queensland, Australia - Gonzalo_01 | ecosystem: Host-associated > Mammals > Digestive system > Stomach > Rumen ... | reverse complement strand
CCTCCCCAAACTTCTTAACCTTCTCCGCCTGCCGCTGCTTATCAGTCTCCTTATGCAGCTCCACCAGCTCCCGCTTCAGCCTGCGAACATTATAGAACGTCTCAATAACCGCAAAAGTTATGTCCCTAGCACGCTCGCCCTTAAGAACCGTAGCCAGCATATAAAGCCCCCGCTCAGTAAAAACCTTAGTGGTATTGCGGCTCTTAACTGACACTTTTGTGGTCGAAATTTTCGACCTCAAATCGCGTAACTCGCTGGTAGTCAGCTCAAACATATAGTGTACCGGAAACTTATCCGGGTTATTCCGGACCGCCTCGTTCACACGTTTTGTTTCCACACCATAGAGGAACGCCACATCCGCATCAGCAATCACCTCCTCCCCGCGAATCACCACAATCCTCTCTTCAACTTCCCTCATCAGGGCCGGCAAGAAATCCTGCGGTTTAACCGGCATCAAGCCACCCTCACTCTGTTTTCCACTCTCAACTTTTAGATTTTTCTCTTTCTGTGTCATAATATTAGTATTAAAAAAATGTGTTTTCTGTGATTTCTGTGTGACTTTTTCCCTATAACTGCAGAAAGGATCCTATCTGCAGTATTAAGAAAAAACCTTACTTAATGAAGGCTTTTGGCGCCAATTGTTAAAAATTGCACTAAAATTGAAATTTTTCTTGTATTTACTTGTAAATTAATAATCAGCAATTTATTTTTGTCCAGTCATTCAGCAATGAATGGCGTTAATACCATTAATTACTAATACTGTTATGTTTAAAAAATCTTTACTAATGATCACCGCATCCGGTCTCATCATGACCGCTTGCAATTACCGAGTTCATCAAATTGACCCCGAGCCTCAATCCGCTCAAGTCTCTGTTCACGTTTCCGGTTTCAGCATCGCAATGGAGGATCAACCCTCCACCCGCGCCATGCAGGACGTCAAAACGTATGAAGGTGTTGGAGCCATCACCCTAGCCTTCTATTCCGGTACCACCGAGGTTTACAAAACTACTCAGATCAAGAATAATCTTGAACAAGGGCAGACTTTCGGTGATTTTAGCTGCACCCTACCGTTAGGAACCTACACCGTTGTGGCTTTAGGTTATCAATACAACGCCAATGACGTCTTCACTCTTACCAGCCCAACACAAGCAGCATTCACCAGCGAGCGTCCCAGAGAAACCTTCTCAGCCGTCGGCCCCGTCAACCTAACCAGCACAGATCCATATGACCTCCAGCTGAAACTAGACCGCATAAGCGCCCAATTAAACATCATCTCCACCGACGGCCGCCCGCAAAACATCACCAAAATCCGCACCACCTTCTCTGCCGGAAGCAAAAGCTTCAATCCTTCAACCGGCTTAGCCCTTGATGACAACGGTTTCTCGCTAATCAACAATCCATCGACAAACGTAGGCGCCACTATCAAAATAGGTAGTTTTACGTTCCTATCAGACGACGAGCAAACCATGGACATAACCATCCAGATTCTCGATGACAATGACAACGTCATCTCAACCAAGCAGATAGAAGATGTTCCATTCAAGATTAACAGTAAAACAATCCTGACCGGCCCCCTCTTCAGTGCCACCGCACAAACATCCTCCTTTCAACTAGAAACCGACTGGCTGGATCCCATCACGGTTACCTTCTAAATCCCCCTTATCTTCTCCTTGTGATTGTTTTCCATACAAGTAGATTAGCTTCTTTGGGTATTTCATAGTTTGTATTCAGACTTAAATCTAGTACCATATCAGTCCTAGAATCAATACCTTGAAAAACTCAAGTCTAATACGAGGCATAGATTCTCTACTACCTTGGAAAACAGAGTCTTAACCATGAAAACTGAAAATGGAAGAGACTCAAACCTCCCCGGAATGGTTCCCTGGGGAGGTTTCTTTTATCCTCAGGTCAGATTGTCTATACACAATCGTAATGAATCCGTCCAATACGGAACTGAAATACCAAATGTCTGCTTAATCTTAGTCTTATCAAGCACAGAGAATGCAGGGCGTTTAACCGGGCTCGGGAATTCTTCGCTATGACAGGAGTGAATACAGCATGCTGTTTGTCCACTATACTCTGCTATCATTTTGGTGAAATCATACCAGCTGCAGACACCCTCATTGCTATAGTGATACACCCCTGTTTGTGGATTATGCAAGATTGCAACTATTGCTTTTGCTAAATCAGCGGCATATGTTGGTGTTCCGACCTGATCAAATACCACTTTCAGCTCCGGACGTGTAGCAGTCAGATTAAGCATAGTCTTGACAAAGTTCTTGCCAAACTCGCTGTACAGCCAAGCTGTGCGGATTATTACATACTTGCAGCCTGATGCCATTATGTTTTGCTCCCCATGCAGCTTAGTCAGACCATAAACACCAGTCGGCGTTCCCTTCTGGTCCTCACGGCAAGGTGTATTATACGGCTCTTTGCCAAATACATAATCAGTGCTTATATGTACAAGTGTGCCGTCCACCTCCTTCATAGCCTCAGCTAAAATCTTAGGCGCCTGCGCATTAAGCAATTCTGCCTGTTCCTGATTGCTCTCCGCCCCATCCACATTGGTGTAAGCCGCACAATTGACAATCACATCAACTTCCTCTGCCTTAACCAGTGCACTGACAGCCTCAATATCAGTTATATCAAGCTTAAGCGTATCAACCGGAACATCATCACCGCCCAGCTTACGGAGCATTGCAACAGTCTCTTCCGATGCGTCAACCACATCCGTAAAAATATACCGGTCCTTAGAGCCAAGAGATACTATACGCATCTCACAACCCAGCTGTCCGTTAGCTCCTGTAACTAATATATTCATATTGTAAACGGGCTGTCAAAATCCTTAAGCAGAGGATGCTTGGTATCCTTCTCACTTAATATCGCTTTCTCCACCGGTATGCGCCAATCTATGCCCAGGTTCTGGTCCAGGATGCTGATGCCGCCATCCGCCTCCGGGTGGTAGAACTCATCGCACTTGTACTGGAATACCGCGGTCTCACTAAGTACGGCAAATCCGTGCGCAAAACCCTTGTCTATAAAGAACTGACGCTTATTCTCCTCACTAAGCTCCACCGCAAAATGCTGTCCGTAAGTGGGGCTGCCCTTGCGGATATCCACCACTACATCCAGAACCGCTCCACGCACGCACCGCAGCAGCTTGCTCTGTGTGTATGGCGGCCGCTGAAAATGCAGCCCACGCATCACGCCATAACTTGACATGCTCTCGTTGTCCTGAACGAATGCTACGGTATGGCCCAGCAAAGGTGCCACTTCGGCATCAAACTCCCGCTGTGAGAAACTCTCAAAAAAGTACCCACGCGCATCTTTAAACACCCGCGGCTCTATTATCAACGCCCCCTTTAACGGGGTTTCAATCACTGTCACTTTCCCGGAAAATCTATCAACTTTAGCAAATACTGCCCATACTGGTTCTTAAGCATAGGCTGTGCCAACTGGCGTAACTTTTCGGCACTTATCCAGCCGCGGCTGTAGGCAATTCCCTCCAGGCAGGCTATCTTTAGACCGGTACGCTTCTCTATCACCTCAACAAAAGTACTGGCCTCACTGAGCGAGTCATGGGTGCCGGTATCCAGCCAGGCAAATCCGCGGCCCAGGGTCTGTACCTTTAGCTGTCCGGCAGCCAGAAACTCCTGGTTTACAGTAGTTATCTCCAGCTCTCCGCGTGCTGATGGTTTTATATTGGCTGCCACATCGACCACCTTATTGGGGTAGAAATAGAGTCCTACCACGGCATAGTTGCTCTTGGGCTTGGCAGGTTTCTCCTCTATGCTCAGGCAGTTGCCTTCCTTATCAAACTCGGCCACACCATAACGCTCCGGATCGCTTACCCAATAGCCAAATACTGTGGCCTTATTATTCTCCTCAGCCTCCTTAACAGCATTCTTAAGCATCTGCGTAAACCCGTTGCCGTAGAATATGTTATCGCCCAGCACTAAGCAGGCGCAATCATTACCGATAAACTCCCGTCCAATGATGAACGCCTGGGCCAGACCGTCGGGGCTGGGCTGCTCGGCATACTCAAAGCGTACGCCATAGTCACTTCCGTCACCCAGCAGGCGCTTAAACCCCGGAAGGTCATGTGGGGTGGATATAATCAGGATATCCCGTATCCCGGCCAGCATCAGAACACTGACGGGATAGTATATCATAGGCTTGTCAAAGATGGGCAGCATCTGCTTGCTTACGCCCTTGGTGATAGGATACAGACGTGTGCCGCAGCCTCCAGCCAATACAATTCCCTTCATAAATGATTACGTTTGCTTACTGACCCTTAAACTAACTCTATGCTATCTCTCTGGAAGAATACTTAATTCCCGACGTCAAGCACCAAATCCGGGGCTAAATCACCCCATACGATACTCAATATCGAGTTAAGCCACAGGCCTTGCTTGGTTTTGTCAATCAAACCAATACGTTGCATCTCCTATCCAAGAGCACCCCGCAGGCCATTTCTTTCCCATTTCTTATAAAGAAATGAGAAACGGCTGCAAAGGTAGTCATTTTAATAATAAATAACAATTAGATCTCCAAAAGCTTCCCAAAGGGATGCTGTCTTTTCCCTTAGTGAAATCAAATTATACTCTTCTTATACCATTCAAACAGCCTCTGCACTCCATCCTCAATCTCCACCTTATGGGTCCAGCCCAAAGAATGAAGCTTGCTCACGTCTATTAGCTTGCGCATAGTGCCATCAGGCTTGGAAGAATCAAAAGCAACTGTGCCTTCAAATCCTACTGTTTTAGCAATCAGTTCTGAAAGTTGGCGGATGGTGAGTTCCTTGCCGGTGCCTACGTTGATGTGGCAGTTGCGGATTTCGCCCAGTGATGGTATGGCTCTGTCTTGGCCACTTGAGTACTTTTCTATGCCAATTATGTCTTTGAAATCCACATTGAGCAGTATGTGAACGCAGGCATGGGCCATATCTTCACTCCATAGGAACTCACGCAATGGTGTGCCTGTGCCCCACAGGATCACTTTGTTGTCTTCTATGCCGTACCAGGCTAGGATCTTGCGGATGAGTGTCTCATCACTCTTTCCGTCTAAAACGCAGCGTACTTGCTCTCCGTTCTCTTTCAGATTGGCTCCTACGGGACGTATATCAAGGTCTTTACGTATCTTAGGCCAATCCCCCTCATGCAACAGCTTAGCCAGATATATCTTGCGCATCATGGCAGGTAACACGTGGCTGTTCTCCAGATGAAAGTTGTCATTGGGGCCATACAGGTTGGTGGGCATAACAGCTATGTAGTTGGTGCCATACTGTAGGTTATAGCTCTCACACATCTTAAGACCCGCAATCTTGGCAATGGCATACTCCTCATTGGTATATTCAAGCGGGCTTGTGAGCAGGCAGTCCTCTTTCATAGGCTGCGGTGCATTCTTGGGATAGATGCAGGTTGAACCTAAGAACAGGAGTTTCTTAACGCCGTGAGCATAGGCCTCAGAAATCACATTGCACTGAATCTTCATGTTAATCATGATGAAATCAGCACGGTATAGGCTGTTGGCCATGATTCCGCCCACATAGGCAGCTGCAAGCACCACTACATCTGGACTTTCATCATCAAAGAACTTTCTGACCGCATACTGATCTGTCAGGTCCAGTTCCTTGTGGGTGCGGCCCACCAGGTTCTTATACCCGCGTGCCTTAAGATTGTTCCATATTGCTGAACCTACCAGTCCACAATGCCCTGCTACGTATATTTTAGCGCCTTTATCAAGCATAATTAGCTCACCTGACTATTCCTTTCTCCAAGTACTCTGCAAGATTGGTACGAACCTTAGCCGCAGCACCCTCTGCTGCCACCTTGGCCATATCACTGTCAACCATTATCCTGACAAGTTCCTCAAAACCGGTCTTGGCAGGATTCCAGCCTAGTTGTTTCTTAGCCTTGGCTGGATCACCCAAAAGGTTAACCACATCTGTTGGGCGGTAGAAGTCTTCACTTACCCTTACCAAAGTCTTACCTAGCAGGCTCTGCGGTGCACTGCCGCTCACTGCTACGCAAACGCCGGTCTCGTTCAGGCCTTCACCCTGCCACTTTAGTTCCATACCTGCATGCTTGAATGCGTGGTATGCAAACTCACGGACACTGTGCTGTACACCTGTTGCAATTACAAAGTCTTCCGGTTTGCTGTTCTGAAGCATAAGCCACATGCACTCCACATAGTCCTTGGCATATCCCCAGTCACGCAGGCTGGACAGGTTGCCAAGATACAGACAATCCTGCAGGCCTTGGGCAATACGTGCTGCTGCAATTGTTATCTTACGTGTAACAAATGTCTCACCACGGCGTTCGCTCTCATGGTTGAACAGGATGCCGGAGCAGCAGAACATATTGTATGCCTCACGGTACTCTCTTACTATCCAATAGCCGTATAGTTTAGCTACGGCGTACGGGCTATATGGATGGAACGGTGTATTCTCATTCTGCGGAACCTCCTCAACCTTGCCGTAAAGCTCACTGCTGGATGCCTGGTATATCCGGCACGTCTTGTCTAGGCCCGTTGCACGCACTGCTTCAAGTACACGCAGCACACCGGTAGCATCAATATCGGCTGTGTATTCCGGTGAATCAAAACTTACCTGAACATGACTCTGTGCAGCCAAGTTATATATCTCGTCAGGGCGAACCTGGCTTATCACCTTGATAAGGTTCATGGAATCACCCATGTGCCCATAATGCAGATGGAAGTTAGGTGTACCTTCAAGATGGGCTATGCGCTCACGGTAGTCAACTGAGGAACGTCGTATCAGTCCGTGTACATCATACCCTTTATCAAGCAAAAACTCCGCCAGATATGATCCGTCCTGACCGGTTACTCCAGTTATTAAAGCAGTCTTATTCATGTTTTGCAAGTTTCAAAATCTATCTAAGCGCCCCAACAATACGCCCGCATGCCAGTCCGTCCCCATAGGGATTGACGGCATGGGACATCATGTCATAATAACTCCGGTCCTCTAGCAGGCGGCTTACTTCATTCACTATCAGGTCGTGGTCAGTGCCCACAAGCTTGACGGTGCCGGCTTCAAGGGCCTCGGGGCGTTCTGTGGTGTTACGCATTACCAGTACGGGTTTGCCCAGACCTGGTGCCTCTTCCTGGATTCCGCCGCTGTCTGTCAGTACTACGGTGCTCTTTTCCATCAGATAGACAAACTCCAGATACTGTAGCGGTTCTATAAAGAAGAAATTGCTGTAAGCCGTAAGATCCTGTCCAAACACCTCATGTATGGGCTTGCGCACATTGGGGTTCAGGTGCATGGGATAGACAAAATCCACATTGGGATACTTCTCTGACAGGTCTTTCATAGCGGTTACCATGCTTATGAATCCCTCACCAAAGTTCTCGCGTCTGTGTCCGGTTATGAGTACAAGTTTCCTGCCGTCTTTGAGGCGGGTCACGTCATATCCTGCATTGAGCAGCACCTTTTCCTGTTCACGGGACAGTTCACTGTCATTCTTGAGCATATCCACCACCATGTGGAGCGCGTCTATTACGGTGTTTCCTGTCACGAATATGCGGCCATGGGCATTCTCTTCCTTAAGGTTATGCTCACTGAGCGGTGTAGGTGAAAAGTTATATGTGGCTATACGCCCGGTAATCTGCCTGTTCATCTCCTCGGGCCAAGGGCTGTATATGTTATGCGTACGCAGGCCAGCCTCAACATGTCCCACAGGTATCTGCTGGTAGAATGCGGCCAGGGCAGCGGCTGTGCTGGTAGTGGTATCACCGTGAACAAGCACCACATCAGGCTTAGCCTGAGTGAGTACATCACGCATGCCTGTCAGAACACGGGCAGTTACATCATACAGGTCCTGCCCATGTTTCATTATGTTCAGGTCATAATCTGGCTTTATCCTGAATATCCTCAATACCTGGTCCAACATCTCTCGGTGCTGTCCGGTAACGCATACAATGGTCTCAAACTCATCAGGATGTTTCTGGAACTCCTTTACCAGCGGTGCCATCTTTATGGCTTCCGGGCGGGTTCCGAACACCAACATCACTTTCTTCATAATTCTGTTTGCTTATGGACATTTCAACATCTCCCCGGAATTGAAGCCAAAACGGGTAATTCAGTCCCTTTTAGCATTCAATCCGGATCAAACGACAGTCCTGCTCTTCTCTGTCCTACAAGAAGATACGCAGCCGCTCCTATCCAAGAGCGCTCCGCAGACTGGGGTCAGAAAATATTCTGAAACAGGCCAAAATGCCCAGAAAGAATATTTCTAATTTGTAAAGGTAAGGATATAATATTTATAAAAAAATAATGCGCACAAATAGTTTTCAACATCTGCGCGCAAACTAAAACAAGAAGCAGTATAATTTTGTGAGTTTGTAAGGATTTTTATCAGACTTTTTCCAGGTAACACTGAGGGATCTGGCTGATAGCTACCACAGCCACACCGGAGATGGCCACAATAAGCTTGCGGTCTTTCTTGATGCGTTTAACAACACCCTGGGCACCCTTGTACAGGCCGTCTGTTACGCGCACCAGGTCTCCCTGAACGTACTGAGGTTTGGGCTCACCCAGATACTCAATGTTTCCGCCCTCTTTCTGGGCCGAAGTTACCATGATAAACATATCCATCTCCTTATCACGAACGGATGCGGGATTACCCTCTGAATCGGTATAGACATAGACATGCCCAAAGTGACGTTGCCTGAATTCCTTGACCCAGGTCTCTGTAGATTGAATGAAAAACAGCGCGGGAATAAGCGGAACATCCTTATACTCAAGCTTTCCGGATGCCATGCTCTCTTCTGTCTTAATGGCATAGTACGTACGGAACCCGGCCTCCCTGACCTCACGCATCAAGGGCTGGGTCTTGTTCCAAAACGCACGCAAGGCGTACCATCTGATTTCTTCACTCATCACAAAAATGCTACCAAAGGGGACGGTTCCGTTTGGCACTATTTTCAAGCACCAAGGAAATCGGTTCCGCTTAGACTCAACGGTTCTTGTACATGGAATCGTAGTACTTCTGATACTCGCCGCTGGTTACGTTATCCACCCAGGCCTGATTGTCCAGATACCAGCGTACGGTCTTCTCTATGCCATCCTCAAACTGAAGGCTTGGCTCCCACCCCAGTTCACGCTGAAGCTTGGTGCTGTCTATGGCGTAACGAAGGTCATGACCGGCGCGGTCAGTTACGTATGTGATAAGGTCCATGTCCTCTCCTTCCTTGCGTCCCAGCAGGCGGTCAACGGTATTGATCAGAACCTTAATAATGTCAATATTTTTCCATTCATTAAATCCGCCTATGTTGTAGGTCTCTGCAATCTTGCCCTGATGGAAAATAACATCGATGGCCCTGGCATGATCTACCACATAAAGCCAGTCACGTACGTTCTCACCCTTGCCATAGACGGGCAGAGGCTTGCGGTGACGGATATTGTTGATGAACAGCGGGATAAGTTTCTCAGGGAACTGATAGGGTCCGTAGTTGTTTGAGCAGTTGGTCACTATGGTAGGCATGCCGTATGTGTCATGGAATGCGCGCACAAAGTGGTCTGAGCTTGCCTTGCTGGCACTGTATGGGCTGTGCGGCTGGTACTTCAAATCCTCTGTAAAGAACTTGGTACCGTATGCCAGATGATGCTCACCGCTGCTGGCCTTGGTTGTGAACGGAGGCTCAACACCCTCAGGGTTGGTCATCTCAAGTGCTCCGTAAACCTCATCGGTAGAGATATGATAGAAACGCTTTCCCTCAAACTTTTCAGGCAGTGACTCCCAGTAGAGTTTGGCGGCCTGCAGCAGGCTCAGTGTACCCATTACGTTGGTCTGGGCAAAGGTGAAAGGATCCTTGATGGAGCGGTCCACATGGCTCTCTGCAGCCAGATGTATGATGCCGTCCACATGCTCACTCTGCATAAGCTTGAGCACGCCCTCAAAGTTGCAGATATCCATCTTTACGAACTTGTAGTTGGGCTTGTCTTCAATGTCACGCAGGTTATCCAGGTTGCCGGCGTAAGTAAGCTTATCCAGATTGATTATGCTGTACTCAGGATATTTGTTCACGAACAGGCGTACCACATGGCTTCCTATAAAGCCTGCACCGCCGGTAATGATGATGGACCTTTTCATATACGATTTCTGAATTTGGACTGCAAAGTTACGTACTATCTTCCAATCAAACGGCACGCGTCAGCCACAAAAAAACCTCATCGCAATAATTTCTTAATATAAAAAGTTTTACTGAGTCAATTAAAATGAGTTAATTTGCACCCGCTATGAGAAAATCATTACAGAATAAGCTTAAAGTACTGTTATACACGGCACTAGTAGCAGGCACCATCTGGTCGTGCCAGGAAGAAAAACCCGCAATAAACATCCCTGACCCCTACGTTCCCCCTAAGGAGTTCAAGTTTGTTGAAACACTCACACCGGACACCCTCTCTTTCCTGGAGGGCGATTCAGCAGTATTCAGTTTCCGCACCGTACCGTATGACCTTCTGGGCCGCAGGAACCTGACCGTCCAGATAAACGATACCGCCGGCGCCAAGTACCCGTATGCCGAAATCAAGGAGCGCAAGCTCACTGCCGACAGCATCTGGAACGTGATTGCCTATATGAAATTCGGCATGAAAACGGGCGATGTAGTATCAGTCATGATTGCCGATTCGGATACCGTTATCAACTCCAAGCCCATAGTGCTCAACATGATTCCCAAGGAGCAGCCCCAATATATCTCATTCAATATAGTTTCGCCCGATTCCTTATTCGGATTTGAGCGCAACGGCTATGCCAATGTACGCGTGCGCACTACCCCGTGGGACCTGATGTTCAATGACAGCACCATGTTGCTTGAAATCATTGACACCATGGGAGTTAGCATTGATGAGTCACTCTGCGTTCTGGAGGGCCGTGAGTTCATGCCCGACAGCACCTGGAACCTGCGTATAGGCATCAAGGAGAGGCAGCTGGACACCTTGCTGCTTAAGGTAAGGCTTTCCATCCCTGACACTGTGATGGAGGCCGGCCCCGTAAGGCTTAAGAGAATCTCAATCGCACTCAGTTCAGTCAGGATAAAAGAGGCTGACGTGACGCTTACTTATGACAGCAAGACCATGTCTTTCTCAAAACTGCTGCCCACTGTGACCGATTTCAGCAAACTGAACGTCATGCTCAGGGCATCATCGGGCGCAACGATTACCTGCGGTGACAGCATTCTTGAGGCTAACACATACAACGTCATGGATTTGCGTCAGCCTGTGACCGTTACGGTTTGGAATTATAACCTTAGCAAGGATTACACCATAAAGGTTAGCAACACGGGCCTGCCTGTGGTTAGGATTGACACCAAGGGCCAGTCTGTTGACAGACGCGACACTTGGGTTGAGGGCACTACCATGCGTATTGAACTGCCCGACGGCACGGTGGACTATGAGGGTCCGCTCAGCCTCAAGGGCCGTGGCAACGGTACCTGGACCGAGACCGCCAAGAAGCCGTACGCCCTGCGTCTTGATGAGAAAGCCAAGCTGCTGGGCATGCACAAGCAGAAGCGCTGGTGCCTGCTGGCCAACTACAAGGACCGCACATTGTTGCGCAACGACGCCGCATTCTGGCTGTCACGTCATACCGAGCTGCCCTACACGGTCAGCGGCCGGTACGTGGAGCTGGTCTGGAACGGCAAGCACATGGGTAACTACTACCTGTGCGAGCAGATCAGGATTGACAACCACCGCGTTGACATAGTGAATCCCAAGCTGGATGATCCCGCAAACGGCGGCCTGCTGATAGTGATTGATGACTTCCTGGGTTACTCATCGAGCGACCGTTATGACAAGAGTCCTATGGTAGGATTCCGCAGCACCGGAGCCAATAACCGCTACAAACTGCCTTACGTCCTTAAGGATCCCGAAGAGGATGAGAACGGCAATCTGCTGACCAGCAGTTCAGCCACATATAAATATCTGTTCAACTACGTCAAGGAGATGGAGGATGCCATCTACAATGCCGACAAGAGCGATAAATGGATGGAATACCTGGATATGGACAGGGCTGTTGACTATGTGCTGATTCAGGAAATGACCATGAACCATGACTCATACAACACATGGCCCAATGCCGGACCTCACAGCGCATATCTGTATAAGGATTCCTGCGGCCTGCTGTGCTATGGTCCTGTGTGGGACTTTGACTACCACACATTCACGCTGTACAATGACGGCAGCAATCAAGCTCAGGCCAGCGGTGAGAATCCCAGGATCAAGCAGTGGGAGTTGCTCAAGATGGATAACAAGAGCGGCAACAACGGCGGCTGGGGCGGCGGCTGGGGCGGCTGGGGCGGTGGCGACACCGGCTCAAGTTCCGGCAACAAGTACTATTTTGCAGACCTTGTAAGCAAGAGCCCCAAGTTCAAGAGCCGTCTCATTGAGCGCTGGAACCAGTATAAATATGTATGGAGAGACAGTCTGCCCGCGTACATTGACATGATGGCCGATTCCATCCGCGTATCGGAATCAGTCAATATCAGCGTATGGGCATCAAACACCAGCCTTACCAACTACAGGCAGAACGGTGACTACAACCTGACATTCCAGGGCGCTGTCGATGCTATGAAATCGGCATTCCTTAAACGCTGGGAGTGGCTGGACCAGAACCTGCCCAAACTCTAAGACAAATCATAAATAAACAGTAACTATAAACTATAACCTATAACCTTTAAACCATAACCTTTATATAATCATGAAACAGAAAAAGTACCTGCTCCCCGAGAGCGAAATTCCAACAGCATGGTTCAACATCCAGGCTATTATGCCCAACAAACCTCTGCCGTTCCTGCATCCCGGAACACGTCAGCCTTTGAAACCCGAAGACCTCTACCCCATCTTCTGCGAGGAGTGCGCCAACCAGGAGCTCAACCAGAAGGATGAGTGGATTGAGATACCCGATGAGATCCGTCAGCAGTACGCCTCATACCGTTGCACCCCGTTGGTTCGTGCATACGAGCTTGAGGAAGCACTTGGCACTCCCGCCCACATCTACTTCAAGAACGAGAGCGTATCGCCCGCCGGTTCACACAAGCTGAACTCTGCCCTGGCTCAGGCTTACTACGCCAAGAAGCAGGGTATCACCAACCTGACCACCGAGACCGGTGCCGGCCAGTGGGGCGGTGCTTTGAGTTAC
>Ga0265298_10007589_pt1 | contig 13160 bp, 11 predicted proteins | sample AusTroGonzalo_MG_3_FD_193486 | JGI IMG/M metagenome (GOLD analysis project Ga0265298, IMG submission 193486) | Bovine rumen microbial communities from tropical cattle in Woodstock, Queensland, Australia - Gonzalo_01 | ecosystem: Host-associated > Mammals > Digestive system > Stomach > Rumen ... | reverse complement strand
CCTTGAAGTTCGGCATCTGATCCAGATAGTCCGCAAGGTTCACGACCAGGCCGTTTTCGCCCGCTTCGCTCAGCTTCGCCGCCGTGCCGCTCAGCACGTCAACGTTGTCCATCTGCTCTTTCCAGTAATCGAATTCGGCAGAAGCGCCGTTGCCCTGATAAACGCTGTTGAACTTGATTCCCAGCGTATCCTGGATCGCAACCCAGGTGGGCTTCAGGTCGCCCGTGTTGTAGGTAACGCCGTTCGCCAGCGTGATGCCTTCGCCCGCGACTTCCGCGTCAAAGGTCAGGCCGGTCTTGGCGTTGTTGTAGCCGGTGCCCATGCGAAGCTCAGTGCCTTCCGCATAGGGCAGAGCGCTTTCCGCGCCGGCCAGGCCGAGCACGGAAAGAACCATGATCACAGCCAGTACCATAGAGAGAAACTTTTTCATTTTGGGATACCCTCCTTTATTTTTAACGGTTGCCCTCAACCGTCAGGATACATAGTTATTCCTTCACTCCGCCGACATTGGTTCCTTTGGCGAAGTATTTCTGAATAAACGGATAAATCACCAGAATCGGGATGATCGAGCAAACGATCAGCGCGTAAATCATCGAGTCCGGCGCGTAAACCCGATCCCACCCGGTCATCTGGTCCGGATCCGTATACATCTCCAGTTGCAGCCGGATAAACACCTGCAGCGGATGCTCGTTGCCGTTGGAAATCATCTGCCGTGCCCAGAAGTATCCGTTCCACCGGCTGATCGCGAAGAACAGCGCCACCGTGGCGATCGTGCTCTTGCTCATGGGGATGTAAACCTTGTTCAGAACCTGAAGTTCCGTCGCCCCGTCCACAATCGCCGCTTCCTCAATCTCGCTCGGTACGTTCTCAAACGCATTCCGCAGCAGGATGATGTTCATCGCCGCCATGCCCATTGCGATCACCACCAGCCATTTGTCGTCCATGATGCCGATGGAGTTGAAAACCCGCTGCGTGTCCAGATAGTTCAGGTACTGGGGCACAATGCCCGCCGAAAACCACATCGTAAAAACCAGGAAAAAGTTGAATGCCTTCCTGAAAAGCAGCCGCTTCTTGCTCAGCGCGTAGGCGCCCAGGATGGAAACCCCCAGTGCCCACAGCGTCCCGTAAAAGGTCAGGAACAGCGTGTTCGCATAGGAGTTCCAGAACATGTTGTTCGAAAACATGTTGGAAAACGCTTCGAACTGAATATCCTTCGGCAGCAGCACAACTTCGCTGTATTCAATGGCGTGCCGTCCGCTCATGGAAGCCGAAATGGCGTAAACAAACGGATAAAGGCACATCAGTGCAAACACCGTCAACAGCACATAACTCAGTACCTTGAAAATCAGCTCGGAGATTTCCAGTTTTCTTTTCATTTCCCGGATCCCTCCTTAGTAAAGCGATGTGTTGGCTGCCTTGCGGGCGATGGTGTTGGCCCCGATCACCAGCAGCATGCCGACAACGTTGTTCATCATCTCCGCCGCGCTGGCGATGCCCGTTCCCGCGCCGCCGCCCAGGCCCGTCCGGTAGGCCAGCGTGGAAATCACGTCTGCCGTCACATAGGTCTTCGTATTGTAAAGCAGCAGTACTTTTTCATATCCGATGTTCAGCAGGGATCCGATCCGCGTAATCAGCATGATCACGATCGTCGAAAGGATGCTCGGCAACACCACATACCGCATCTGCGCCCATTTGTTCGCTCCGTCGATCTGTGCCGCTTCATAGCTCGTCGGCGAAATCGCGATGATCGCCGCGAAGAACACAATGCTGCCGTATCCGGCCTCCTCCCAGATCCCGCTGATCTGGTAAATCGCCCGGAAGTAATCCGGATTGTTCAGCAGTCCGGCGTTTCCGACCTCCTGGGAAATAATTCCCAGTTTCACCAATGCCTGGCTCACGATACCCATCTGCCCGATGATCGATCCCTGTTTCACCAGCATCGTCACCAGTGATGTCATAACGACCGTACTCATGAACTTCGGAAGATAGGTCATCACCTGCAGGGTGCTTCGTGCCGCGTTCGACCGGATCTCGTTGAAGAACAGTGCCAGAATGATCGGCATCGGGAATCCGAAGCATAATCCGTAGAAGCTCAGCAGGAAGGTGTTCCGCATCGCCATCCAGAAGTTTTGTCCGAGGCTGTCCCCACCGACCAGCAGCCGCTTGAAATAGCTGAACCCTGAAAACAGCTGGTCGTTCACGGGCAGAATCCCGTCCGGAACCTTGAAGCTCCCCAGCAGTTCATACATCGGGAAGTACCGCCAGAAAAGGAACACCAGCAACATCGGTACCAGCATCACGTAAAGCCGCCAATCCTTCACAATCGTCCGCCCGACGTTCACCCAGTAATGCTTTTCAACGTCGTCGCGCACCGCCTGCTCCGGATCTTCCCGGTATTTGCCCGTTTCCGGATCCAGAATCAGATAATCCGCCGCTTTCCCTTTCATACCGATCTCCTCCCAACCCTAAACCCTACGTTCTAATCCTCCGGACGGTTGATCCGTTCCAGATAATGCCGCTGCTCTTCAAGAATGCCGTCCAGCCGGCCTGCGATCCAAAGGATCACAATCGTGAAAATGTAGGTCACTGAGTCCGCCGTCACGTAGAGCAATAATCCTTCCACCGGCGTCCCCGTGATCAGGGCGATCAGCGCCCGCCCGATCTGCATGGCCAGCACCGTCAGTGCCCCGAATGCGATGTTCAGCAGCACGTTCCCGTGCAGTGCTTCCCATCCCCATTTTTTCAAAAGGGGCCACACGGCCATCGCTGCCAGGTTTCCGATCCCGTAAATCAGGAACTGAATCCCGTTTCCCCTCAGAGCCAGCACCGTAACGATCCCGCCAATCGCCGCGTGAAGTGCGCACCACGGTCCCCACCGCACCATCACAATGGCCGTCACAGCCGGAACGACGGAAACAGTCCACGCTTCTTTTGGAAACCACGCCGTCGCCGCCCGGTTGATCACCGTTTCGAAAACGATCAGCATGATCGCGAACAGGGAACAGTCAATCGCCCGGTATTGACTCAGCGATCTTGTTCCCTGCACGCGCTCACCCCCAAAATTGTTCTGTTTACAAACGAACTCTGATAACAATGACCATTATACAGGAATTTGTCCAAGTTAGCAAATACATCCCGGAAAATTTCCCTGAACCCTACATCCTATCCACTATCCACGAAATGTCCTGAACCTTCCTCAGGGCTGCTTTCCGATGTAGGCCAGAATGCCGCCGTCCACGTACAGCACGTGGCCGTTGACGAAGTTGCTGGCGTCGCTGGCCAGGAAAACCGCCGGACCCTGCAGATCCTCCGGCGTACCCCAGCGGGCGGCCGGCGTCTTGGCAATGATGAACTGGTCGAAGGGATGGCGGCTGCCGTCGGGCTGTTTCTCCCGCAGCGGCGCGGTCTGGGGCGTCGCGATGTATCCCGGTCCGATACCGTTGCACTGGATGTTGTGCTCGCCGTATTCGCTGCAGATGTTCCGCGTCAGCATCTTCAGGCCGCCCTTGGCCGCCGCGTAGGCGGAAACCGTTTCCCGACCCAGCTCGCTCATCATGCTGCAGATGTTGATGATCTTCCCGTGTCCCTTCGCGATCATGGAAGGGATCACCGCCTTGGCGCAGATGAACGGCGCGTTCAGGTCCACATCGATGACCTTGCGGAATTCCGCAGCGCTCATCTCAATCATCGGAATCCGGCGGATAATGCCCGCGTTGTTCACCAGGATGTCGATCACGCCGACTTCGCTCTCAATCTGCTTGACCAGCGCCTGCACGGCCTCTTCGTTCGTCACGTCACAAACATAGCCCTTGGCGTCAATACCCTTTTCGGCATAGGCCTTCAGGCCCTTGTCCACCAGTTCCTGATTAATGTCGTTGAAGATAATCTGTGCCCCCGCCGCGGAAAAAGCCTCGGCAATGGCAAAACCGATCCCGTAGCTCGCCCCGGTAATCCATGCATTTTTCCCTTTGAGACTGAAAGCGTTCATATCCATGACTCTGTTCCTCCCCTTATCTTAATTCGGTGGTTTTGATGTTATCCATATCATCAAAAGCCTGGTTTTCCCCGCCCATCGCCCAGATGAACGTATAATTGCTCGTGCCCGCCCCGGCGTGAATGGACCACGAAGGTGAAATCACCGCCTGCTCGTTCTGCATCACGATATGCCGGGTCTCCTGCCCTTCGCCCATCATATGGAAAACAACATTGTCTTCCGGCACTTCGAAGTAGAAGTAGACTTCCATCCGCCGCTCGTGCGTGTGTGCCGGCATCGTATTCCACACGCTTCCGGTCTCCAGCACCGTCATGCCCATCGACAGCTGGCAAGTCTTCAGAACCGAGGGATGAATGAACTGATTAATCACCCGCTTGTTGCTGGTCGCCGCATCGCCGCAGGGCTTCTTCGCCGCATCCGCAATCTTGATCAGCTTGTTTTCATAGCTGCAGTGCGCCGGCGCCGAAACCAGATAGAACTTCGCGGGCTTTTCCGCGCTGTCGGAGGAGAAAATCACTTCCTTCGCGCCCTTCGTCAGGTACAGGCAGTCCTTGTAGCCCAGCTCGTAAACCGTTCCGTCAACGGTCACTTTTCCGCTCCCGCCAACGTTGAACATGCCGCATTCCCGGCGTTCCAGGAAGTATTCCGTCCCGAAATTATGCCAGATGTCGATGCCCTTGTCGATGGAAACCGTCTCCTTCACCGGCATGATGCCCATCGTCACCATCCGGTCCACGTGGCTGTAAACCGCTTCCACCGTTTCCGGCGTAAACAGTTTTTCAATCAGGAATTCCTTCCGGGTTTCCTCCGTCGTGTAGCGTTTGAAATCCCGCTGATTGCAGCTGTAACGAATATCCATGTCTCTTCCTCACCTTTCAGATATCTCTCCGACGTTCTCCGCGTCGATCCATTCGCCGTCCACGCCTTCATACCGGACGCAGTCCAGCGTAACCTTTCCGACATTTATCAGGATCAGCCCCCGCTTCCGGCAGGGTTCAACCCCGTCTGCCATAGCCGGCACCAAAGCCTCCGCCTCCGGATCAAACCGGAACGAACAGTCTTTCAGGGCAATGTGCTCCGCTGGCTGTTCCGGGAGTCCCAGCACGTAGGCCGCGCAGGCTTTACAGCCCGCCGCATCAACCTGCTCAAACCGGATCTCCCCAATCCGCGGCGTTGTCTCGTCAACCGGCTTCTTCTCCCGGCTCTGCACCCATTCATCGTGCCCGTCCGGGTCACAGAAGTACATGCTGTTGACGATCAGAGGCATCTTCACCCCGTCCATCACAACCTTTTCGAACAGGATGTCGTCGATCACCCCGTCCCTGCCCCGGCCCCGCCGGGTTTTGATCCGCAGTCCCCGGTCGTTGCCTTTCATGTAGCAGTGGTGTACCCGCACCTTCCGGATCCCGCCGGCCATCTCGCTCCCGAGGGTGACCCCGCCGTGTCCGTCCAGCATCGCGCACCAGGCGATCTCCACGTCCTCGCAGGGCCGCCGGTATTTCTTCCCGATCCGGATCTTTCCGCTCTTCAGGGCGATGCAGTCGTCCCCCACCGATATTTCCGTTCCGAGCAGCCGCACCTTCCGGCAGCTTTCCGGATCAAATCCGTCCGTGTTCGGGCTGTCCCAGGGGGCCCGGATCTGAAGGTCGATGAAGTCCAGCTCCTCGCTGAAGGCGGGATGCAGGTTCCAGCTCGGACTGTTTATGAACGTCAGTCCCTGAAAAAGCATGTTCTTGCATCGCTGGGTGTAAATCAGGTGTCCCCGCCATGCAATCCGCTTTTCCTTCGGGTCGATCCACCAGTCGCTTTCACCGGCCCGTCCGTCGATCACTCCTTCGCCGATCACGGCGGTGTCTTCCGCGTCGATGGCCGTCAGTGCCGAGGCAAAGCCTTCCTCGCTGTTGCCTTCCCAAAGGCCCATCAGAAGTTCGCCGTCTGCGTTCTCCGCCGGAACGATCTCCGGAAGAATCGGGAACCGCGTCCGGTTCGTTTCCAGCTGAATCACAGCCCCCGCAGGTATTTCCAACGTGATGTGGCTTTTCAGGAACAGCGGCCCCGTCCGATAATTCCCGGCGGGCACCAGCACTCTTCCCCCCGCCGGACAGCAGAGAATCGCCGCCTGCAGCATGGGAGTATCGTCAGAAACGCCGTCGCCCTTCGCGCCGAAATCCCGGACGTCCAGCGTGCAAACCTCCGGTTTCGTCCGGAAGGAGAGCGTTTCCGTTTTTCCGCCCTCCGTCCGGCTCTCCACCGTATAGTCCGTGTCCGGTTCCAGGTCGAACAGAGAGGTAACGGATCGGTATTCCTCCCCATATTCCTCCCCGTTCAGGAAAAGCGTAACCTTTTCCCGGGCCTCATAAAGTCCCTCCGGATCCAAAAGCAAACCGCAGCTCCGGCTGGTTAAACAAAGTACTTTCAAAACCCAAAACCCCTTAAACTGTAAACCCTTTAAAAACCCTGAATCCTAAATTCCGTACCCTGAATCCTCTCAAATTTTTTTCTCTTCGAACCCAAAATACTTCTTCGCATTCCGATAGCTGATGTCCGCAACGATCTCCTTCAGCGTGTCGAAGTCTTCCGGATAGAACCCTTCCTCAACCCATTCGCCGAAGATCCGGCAAAGGATCCGCCGGAAGTATTCGTGCCGCGGATAGCTCAGGAAGCTCCGGCTGTCCGTCAGCATCCCGACAAATCCGGCAAGATAGCCCAGGGAAGCCAGGCTCCGGAGCTGCTCGCTCATGCCGTCGAAGTGATCGTTGAACCACCAGGCGCTCCCGTGTTGAATCCGTCCAACGGCCGTGTCGTTCTGGAAGCAGCCCAGAATCGTGTCAATCGCCGCGTTGTCGTTGGTGTTCAGGCTGTAAAGGATGGTCTTCGGAAGCTTGCCTTCGTCTTCCAGCGCGCCGAGGAACGCCGCGGTCTGGGCGCTGGGCGCGTAGTTGTCGACGCAGTCGAATCCGGTGTCCGGTCCCATCGCCCGGAACATCCCGAGGTTGTTGTCCCGGCGGCATCCGTAGTGCAGCTGCATGACCCATCCGCGCTCCGCGTATTCCGCCGCCACGGCCTTCATGAAGGCATACTTGAATTTCGCTTCCTCGTCCGCGCTCGGCATCGTGCCTTCCATCCGGTTCCGGAAGATCTTTTCAATTTCTTCCTCCGCCGCCGGGGCATACATGACGTAGTTCAGCGCGTGATCGCTCAGCTTGCAGCCGTGCGCCGCGAAGAAGTCCAGCCGCTTGTGCAGCGCCGCTTTCAGTTCCGCGAAGGAACCGATTTCCATGCCCGCCGCCGCTTCAAGCTGCGCGATGTATTCCGGATAGGTCGCCTTTTCAAGGTTCATGGCCTTGTCCGGCCGCCATGCGGGCAGCACGGTGACCGGGAAGCTCTTGTCCGCCGCCAGTTTCTCGTGCCATTCGAGGGTGTCCACCGGATCGTCCGTCGTGCAGATCGTGTCGACGTTGCTCATCCGGATCAGTCCCCGGGAGGTATATCCTTCGCTCTGCAGCTTCGCGTTCGCAGCTTCCCAGACTTCCTTGGCTGTCTGCTTGTTGAGGATGCCCTCATAGCCGAAGAACCGCCGCAGCTCCAGGTGGCTCCAGTGGTGCAGGGGATTGCCGATGGCCTTCCCCAGCACTTCCGCATATTTCTCAAATTTTTCCCAGTCGGAGGCGTCGCCGGTGATGTATTTCTCGGGCACGCCGGCGCTGCGCATCAGGCGCCACTTGTAGTGGTCCCCGCCCAGCCAGACCTGGGTAATGTTTTCATACCGGATGTCCTCATAAATCTCCCGGGGGCTCAGGTGGCAGTGATAGTCGATAATCGGCTGCTTCTCCGCCGCCTCGTGATAAAGAATCTTCGCCGCCTCGGTGTTCAAAAGAAAATCCCGATCCAGAAACTGTTTCATAAAGTTCCTCTCCTCTTATAACTACTCACTGACCACTGCCGCGTCGCAGCAGCCTCCCTGAATCCTGAAATCTCACCGCTTCACGCGTGCGCTGCCGTTCTTGATAATCGATTCAACTTCTTCCTTGCTGGCCATGCTGGTGTCGCCCGGCGTGGTCATTGCCAGAGCACCGTGCGCCGCGCCGTAGTTCACGGCCAGTTCCGGATCCCCTGTGGTCATCAGACCGTAGATCAGTCCGGAGGCAAAAGAGTCGCCGCCGCCGACCCGGTCCATAATCTCAAGGTTATCGTATTCCTTGGACATGTAAACCTTCCCGTCCGCCCAGCAGATCGCTTTCCAGTCGTTGACGGTCGCGGTCTTCACCGTACGCAGCGTCGTGGCAATGGCCTTAAAGTTGGGATACTGCTTTGCCGCTTCCTCGATCATCTTGTAGTATCCGGTCAGGTTCAGCGCCTTCAGGTTTTCGTCATTTCCTTCAACCTCAAGGCCCAGGCAGGCCGTAAAGTCTTCCTCGTTGCCGATCATGACGTCCACATATTTGGCCACTTCCCGGTTGACCTCCCGTGCCTTTTCCAGGCCGCCGATGGCGGACCACATGGAAGGCCGGTAGTTCAGGTCATAGGAAACCAGCGTGCCGTATTTCTTCGCCATCTTGCACGCTTCAATCACCGTTTCGCAGCTCTGCTCGCTCAGTGCCGCGTAAATGCCGCCTGTGTGCAGCCACCGCACGCCCAGCGTTCCGAATACGTAGTCAAAGTTGAAGTCTTCCGGCGTCGCCTTGGAAATAGCGGTATTCGCCCGGTCGGAGCAGCCTACGGCACCCCGGATACCGAAGCCCCGCTCCGTGAAGTTCAGGCCGTTCCGGCAGATGCGGCCGATGCCGTCCGTCTTTTTCCAGCAGATTAGGCTCGTATCCACACCGCCCTGCTCAATCAGGTCCTTCAGCAGTTTGCCCACTTCGTTGTCCGCAAAGGCAGTCAGCACGCCGCTCCGCAGGCCGAAGCACTTGTGCAGCCCACGCACCACGTTGTATTCTCCGCCGCCTTCCCAAACCTTGAATTCCCGCGCCGTGCGGATCCGGCCCTCGCCGGGGTCCAGCCGCAGCATGATCTCTCCCAGGGATACCGCGTCGTAACGGCATTCTTCCGCCGGTCTCACGTTCAGTTTCATTTCTTTTTACCCCCTGATCTCTTTCACGATTCCGGCCGCTTCCGCAACCAGCCGTTCGATTTCGTCAAACTTGCCTTCTTTAACGAGCTTCCCACTTACCATCCAGCTTCCGCCGCAGGCCACGATCCGGTCGTAGGCCAGATAGTCCCGCACGTTCGCCGCGCTGATACCGCCGGTGGGCATGAAGTTCACGCCCACATAGGGGGCCGCCACCGCCTTGATCATCTTCAGGCCGCCCGCCGGTTCCGCCGGGAAGAATTTCAGCACGTCCAGCCCGAACTGCATCGCCGCTTCAATTTCCGTCGGCGTACAGATCCCGGGTGTCATCGGAACGCCTTTTTTCAGCACGTATTCCGTCACCTTCGGATTGAATCCGGGGCTCACGATGAACTTCGCGCCCGCGTCGATGGCCCGGTCCGCCTGTTCCGTGGTCAGTACGGTTCCCGCGCCGACGATCATTTCCGGAAAGGCTTTCGCCATCTGCCGGATGGATTCTTCCGCCGCCGCCGTCCGGAAGGTCACTTCCGCGCAGGGCAGTCCACCCTTCATCAGGCGCTCTGCCAGAGGAAGAGCATCCTCCGCCCGGTCCAGTACCACCACGGGAACAATCCCGATCTTCTGAAGTTTCTTCATCATTTCAGTCATAAAACCCAAACCTCCTCAAAATCAGCGCGAAACGCGCAAGTCCCTGAGCGCAAAGTGCGTTTTAACCCTACAACCTCTAAAGCGTCACGCCTTGCTTAAATATCGCCAAATCATGGAACCCGTTCGCCTCGTTCCGTGCCGGCTCGCCGCCGGCTGTGCGCAGCACCTTCTCCATCAGTTCCGCGCCCAGTTCCTCCAGCGTCCTGTTCTCCAGCAGTCTGCCTGCGTTGAAGTCAATCCAGTTCTTTTTCTTCTCCGCCAGCGGTGTGTTGGAAGCAATCTTCAGCGTCGGCACCGGGCATCCGAAGGGTGTCCCTCGCCCCGTGGAAAACAGGATTATCTGCGCACCGCTCACCGCCAGCGCCGTCGAGGCCACCAGGTCGTTCCCCGGCGCCGAAAGCAGGTTCAGTCCCGCCGTCGTCACCTTCTCGCCGTAGGCCAGCACCCCGCGCACCGGCGACGACCCGCTTTTCTGCGTGCAGCCCAGCGCCTTGTCTTCCAGGGTGGTAATCCCGCCGGCCTTGTTCCCCGGCGAAGGATTCTCGTAAACCGGCATGTGATAGCTTTCAAAGTATCCCTTAAAGTCGTTGATCAGCCGCACAGTCTTTCCGAACAGTTCCTCGTTTTCGCACCGGTTCATCAGGATCGTTTCTGCCCCGAACATCTCGGGTACTTCCGTGAGGATTGTCGTGCCGCCCATCCCGGTCAGCAGGTCGCTGAAAACCCCGATGGTCGGATTGGCCGTAATCCCGCTTAGCCCGTCCGATCCGCCGCACTTCAGGCCCACCACCAGGTCCGCCGCGCTGCAGTCTTCCCGCTGATCAAGCCGCATCCGCTCCGCCAGTTCTTCCAGCAGCACCATCCCGGCTTCCAGTTCATCCGGCACGTCCTGACAGATCAGGAACCGGACCCGACTTTCGTCATAGTCGCCCATAAAGGGTTTAATCTGTTCAATCCCGCTGTTCTCGCATCCGAGTCCCAGCAGCAGTACGCCCCCCGCATTCGGGTGGGTGGCCAGGTTTGCCAGCACCTTCCGCGTGTTGTTCTGGTCGTCTCCCAGCTGGCTGCAGCCGTAGGGATGCGGGAAGGCGTAAACGCCTTCAACGCTCCCACCGGCAAGGCTCTCCGCCCGCTTCACCAGGGCCTTCGCCACGTCGTTCACGCAGCCTACCGTCGGCAGGATCCACAGTTCGTTCCGGATGCCTGGCCGCCCCTTCGCCCGGGGGTAGCCCCGGAAGGTTGCCGGCGCCGTCTTCCGCGTTTCCGGATGCGTCGGATGCCATTCGTAGTCCATCTCGCCCTTCAGCAGCGTGTGCAGGTTATGGGTGTGCACGTGACCGCCGGCGGGAATGTCCTCTGTCGCTTCCCCGATGGGAAAGCCGTATTTGATCACGGCTTCGCCCTTCCGGATGTCCCGCAGGGCCGCCTTGTGCCCCATGGGCAGGTCGTCTTTCAGGGTGATCTCCCCGTCTCCGTAGGAGACCGTTTCCCCGGCCTTCAGCGGTTTCAGAGCCACCGCCACCAGGTCCCGGGGCGTAATCCGAACCATCTCTTTCATGAACCAAGCCCCTCCCTCAGGTCTCAGGCCAGGCAGTCCCGGTAAGCCGCCAGCGCGCCTTCCTCGCGGATCTGCTTCAGAATCCGAACGACTTCCTTCTCAAATCCTGGAACCTCCGTCAGATCCTGTCCCCACATGTCGGTGTTGGTCATGACCGCGTGAACCAGCTCTTCCGGGCTGTCATTCCTGTGGTTCCAGTAGAATTCAAGCACCCACCGGTCGTCACTGACTGTATAGTTGTTGCCCTTCGGCCGCCGGCAGACCAGGCCCTTGTCCGTCAGTTCCTGAATGTCATTGCTGTAGAACGCGATGTAGGCCGCGAAGCTGGCCGTCAGCACCTTCGGAAGCTTGCCCGTCGCCGCAACATAGTCGAGGAATGTGGGCATGTTCCGCGCCCGCCATTTGCTCGTGCTGTTCAGGCTGATGCTCATCAGCTCGTGATTCACAAAGGGATTGTTGAACCGATCCTGAACCGCCCTGGCGAAGTCTTCCAAATCCTTCTTGTCCAGCGGCAGCGTGGGAATCACTTCTTCGTTCAGCATCTTGTTCATGTAGCCCAGCACGATTGCGTCGCGCATGCAGTCCCGAACGATGTCGAATCCCGCCAGATAGGCCCCCAGCACGAATCCCGTGTGCGCACCGTTCAGAATGCGAACCTTCCGCTTCTTGTAGGGCGTCACGTCCGGCACCACAATCACCGGCACGCCCGCCTTCTTGAAGGGAAGCCGGTCTTCCAGTCCGTCGGGTCCTTCGATCACCCAGATCCCGAACACCTCGCCGACGTCCGTCAGCGGATCGTCGTATCCGTTCGCCTCCGCCAGGCGCTTCACTTCTTCCGCGTCCCGGATCCGTCCGGGAACAATCCGGTCCACCAGCGTGCTGCAGAAGATGTTTTCGTCGTTCACCCACGCCCGGAATTCGTCTTCCAGCTTCCAGTCGTCAATGTACTGGTTCACGCATTTCTGAAGTTCCTTACCGTTGTTGTCAATCAGCTCGCAGCTCAGGATCACAAGGCCCTTCTTCCCGGCTTTCCACCGTTCATAAAGCACCCGTGTCAGCTTTGCCGGGAAGCTGGTCGGCGGATTCTGGTCGAAAGTGCTTTCCGTGTCGTGAACAATGCCCGCTTCCGTCGTGTTGGAAACGATGATCTCAAGGTCGTCGCTCTTCGCCAGCTCCAGCACCTTGTCCCATTCACCGTAGGGGTTTACGCACCGGCTCACGCAGCTGATCACTCGCTTCTCGTCCACCTTCTCCCCGTTCTCGCTGCCGCGAAGGTAGAGGGTGTAAAGGCCTTCCTGCTGATTAATCAGTTCCGTCAGCCCCTGGGCGATCGGCTGCACCAGCACAACTTTTCCGTTGTAGTCCGCTTTCTCGTTCGCGATATCAATGAAGTAGTCAACAAATGCCCGAAGGAAGTTTCCTTCCCCGAACTGCATCACTTTTTCCGGAGCGTTTTCAAGCACGTATCCGTTGTATCCGGATTCCCTCAGAACTTGGTAATTCAGCTGTGCCATTTGTACGTACCTCCTGTTTTTTGGTCGCCTGAGTGGCTCTTTTCGTTCTGAAGTATACAACAGTCTGCCGCAGGCTGTCAATTATTATCTTCAAATCGGTGAAAATTTAACATTTTTGTCTTATTTGGTCATCTTCAGGCGTTTTTTTACATTCCATGTTGACTTTTGTTGTATACATCAATATAATGCACTCGAATCCCTTTGTTGGATCACTTCTGCGGAACCTTTTTTGAGAATCCCGTTGATGATGAGGAAAGGAAATCTCCGATGTCTGAAAATGATCAGAACCTGTCCAAAAGCCTGAAGCAGGTAGCCTATGAAACCCTGAAACATAAAATCGTCTCCTGTGAAATTCTTCCCGGCACCATGCTGACG
>Ga0265298_10007588_pt1 | contig 13162 bp, 9 predicted proteins | sample AusTroGonzalo_MG_3_FD_193486 | JGI IMG/M metagenome (GOLD analysis project Ga0265298, IMG submission 193486) | Bovine rumen microbial communities from tropical cattle in Woodstock, Queensland, Australia - Gonzalo_01 | ecosystem: Host-associated > Mammals > Digestive system > Stomach > Rumen ... | reverse complement strand
AAGTCGTAAACCGCGAGGGCGCCGTCCTGTATGCGGTAGTTCTCGAGGATCGAGCCGACCTTGCGGCAGGCGATGTCGGTCGCCCAGAGGATGTGGCGCTCGTCGGAGGAAAGGTTGAAAGGTTGCGCCTCGAAGTTCTGGTTTTTCGACTTTTCAACATTCAACTTTTCAACTTCCGCTTCCTGCATGCGCAGGAAGCGGGCCGCGTTCCATATCTTGGTGCAGAAGTTGCGGCCGATCTCGAACTTCTCCTTGCTGACCTTGGAGTCGCAGTCGAGAGACGTGATGAGCGCGATCGAGAACCTCAGAGCGTCGGCGGAGTATGCGTCGATGAGCTCGAGGGGATCGAGCGAGTTGCCGAGCGACTTCGACATCTTGCGGCCCTGCGCGTCGCGCACGATGCCGTGGATGACGATGTTCTTGAACGGGGGCTTCCCCATGAAATGGATGCCCGCCATGACCATTCTCGCGACCCAGAAGAATATGATGTCCTGAGCGGTCACGAGGTCGGTCGTCGGATAGTAGAAGCCGAGGTCCGCGGTCTTCTCCGGCCAGCCCATCGTCGAGAATGGCCAGAGCCACGACGAGAACCACGTGTCGAGGACGTCGGGATCCTGCTCAAGGTCGGCGAGCGAAAGCGCGGCGTTGCCTGTCTCCTTCCGTGCCTTCTCCAGTGCAAGTTCGGCGGTCTCGGCCACGAACACCAGACCTTCCCCGTTCCCCTTCAGGTAGTACGCGGGGATGCGGTGCCCCCACCAGAGCTGGCGCGATATGCACCAGTCCTGGATGTTCTCCATCCAGTTGAAGTATATCTTCGACCAGCGGTCCGGGACGAACCTGACCTCGCCGGACTTCACTGCCGCGATCGCGGGCTCGGCGAGCGGCTTCATCTTCACGAACCACTGCTTCGAGAGGCGCGACTCCACGACTTCGTGGCAGCGGTAGCAGTGGCCGACCTGGTTGTCGTAGTCCTCGATGTGGTCGAGATAGCCGCCCGCCTCCAGGTCGGCGACGAGCGCCTTGCGGCACTCGAAGCGGTCCATCCCCGCGTACTTCGCGCCGGCGAGCTCGTTCATGCGCCCGTCGTCGGTCATGATGTTGATTTCCTCGAGCCCGTGGCGCTTGCCGACGAGGAAGTCGTTGGGGTCGTGGGCCGGCGTGATCTTCACGATGCCGGTGCCGAACTCCTTCTCGACGTAGTCGTCGCTTATGACCGGTATCTCGCGCCCGGTCAGGGGGAGAATGACGGTTTTGCCGACAAGGTGCGCGTACCGCTCGTCCTTCGGGTTGACCGCGACCGCCGTGTCGCCGGGCAGCGTCTCCGGCCGGGTCGTGGCGACCATGATGTAGTCTTTGTACGGCTCGCCCGCCGCGCCCTTTCCGCTGCCGACGACCGGGTATCTGACGTACCAGAGGCTCCCGTGGTGTGCCTCGTGCTCGACTTCGTCGTTCGCGAGCGCAGTGCCGCAGCGCGGGCACCAGTTGACGATGTAGTTGCCCTTGTATATCAGACCCTCGTTGTAGAGCTGCGTGAACACCTTGGCGACGGCCTTGGAGCAGCCCTCGTCGAACGTGAACCGCTCGCGCTTCCAGTCGGTGGAGTTGCCGAGCATCCGCTGCTGGTGGACGATCGTTCCGCCGTACTGCCGCTTCCACTCCCAGACGCGCTCGACGAAAGCCTCGCGTCCGAGGTCCTGACGGCGCTTGCCCTCCTTCTTGAGCGCCTTTTCGACGACGTTCTGCGTCGCAATGCCGGCGTGGTCGGTGCCTGGGAGCCACAGCGTGTTCCTGCCCTGCATCCTGCGCCACCTGACGAGTATGTCCTGTATCGTCTGGTTCAGGGCGTGCCCCATGTGGAGTATCCCCGTCACGTTGGGCGGCGGGATGACGACCGAATACGGCTCGCCTTTGCCGGGTTCGTCGTGGAAGCACCCGTTCTCTTCCCAGAATCTGTACCATTTGGCCTCTGCGGCCTTCGCATCGTAGTGTTTGTCCATCATAAGTCTTCTCTCGGAGTGTTTCTCAGTGAATGCATTCTCCCATCATGTCGGCAAGCTCCGCGTCCTTTTCGCGGAGCTCCCCTGCCGTCAGGCCGTCGATCTCGTGCGGGAACACGATCCAGCTCGATCCCGCGTCCACGGCAAAATAGTCGGGCCTACCGGCGGCGGATGGCACGCCGGACTTCCAGTACACGCAGGCGACGCGCGCCTCCGCCCCAGCCGCGCCGAGCCGCTCGCGGACCGCGGACGCCGTCGCGCCGGTGTCATATACGTCGTCCACGACGAGGACGCGCTCGCCCGGCTTCACGAGCGAGAACGTCTCGTCGCCAAGGGTGAAGTCCACCCGGCCAGTAGTTTTGCCGATGCCCGAATAACTCGCGCACTTGAGGGGAAGATGCCTCATGTCCCAGCCGGACGCCTTCAGGAACTCGTGCACGGCGACACCCGCCGCCGCGCCGCCGCGCCAGAGGGCAATGAGGAAGTCCGGCTTCCAGCCGGAGTCCCTCACGGCGGACGCAAGACGCCACGAATCCCGCAGAAACGCGTCTGCGGCGATATATTTTTTCGGTTCCGACACGACTACATCTCGTTTCACCCGAATTTGACTTTTTGGATATTATACCATATTTTCGTGTTCACATATTGAACCATCGGGAGTCTTCACGGATTGCGCGGGATTTTGGGATTTCCGCCGCGCCCTCGCGGCGGGTATGTGCGCGGCGTGAGGCACGCCGCAAACCTCTCAAACCCCTCAAACCTCTCAAACCCCTCAAACCTCTCAAACCTCTCAAACCCCTCAAACCTCTCAACATCAGCGGCTGGCAAGAGTGAAGGAACGGAGTACGCGGAGGCGCAGCCCGGGATCTGCGGCGTCAATGAGATAGACGGCAAAATCCCTGCCTCCGGGTGGAACCTTGACGACGACGTGCGCTGCGTCGCGGACATCTACGCGATCCATCAACCCCTCGTTGCGCGCTGCTGCGACAAGACGGCTCGCCGGCGCCACGTTCGGGAGTATGAGCGGTTTCCCGCCGAACCTCGAATGCGTCTCTATGATGCTCTTCAACGCCTTGTCGTCGCACTGTCGCGAATCCCACATGCTGCATACGTATGCCTTCGCGCGGACGGCATCGACGAAACCCGGAACCATCGCACCACAGCATCCGTGGTGGTTCATCTTGCAGAGGCTCATCCGCCCGGCCCGCTCACCGAGCATCTGCTCGAAATTCACCTTGCCGGCAGCCGTCGCCACCTTGCCGTATGCATCGCCCGCCGTGAAGAATGAGAAGTCTCCATAGCGAATGGAAAACCCAAGCGAGAGCAGATTTTCGTCTATCGCGCTCTTTCCGCCGGCGGCCACGTGTCCCGCAGCGAAATCGCTGAAGCCGTCCGCGCCGTCCCACAATTTCCCGCTGGCGCATAGATTGCGCACCTCGAACGAGCCTGAATACTTGTCAGGATCGTGCAGCAAAGCGATCTGGTTGAGCGCACCCACGCGGAATTCCTCGGCCACTGTCTTTCCGGCGGCGATCTGCTGCTTGAGCCAGGCATCCACGGCAGGATGGCACTCCTTGCGTCCGCCCGCCCACGTGCCGCGTTTCGGCCACTCCCGGTCGAAATACCGCCGGAATTCAAAATCCTCCGCCACACAGAGAAATCCGTTCACACTACGCCCGTCTGCGGTCGTGCGGTAATGGTATGCGCGTTCGGGCTCGTCCTGGACGCCATAGCGCGAATGCCCTACATGGTCGATGTGCCAGTGCGAAAAAATCAGATAGTCGATGACGCACGGACATCCCACGCGCTTCATGTAGGCGCTCACCCAATCGCCACCGAGCATCTTGTCGGACGGCAACAGCGGCAGATCGCCGTTCTCCACCCAGCGGGGACGGAAGAAATCTCCAACATCGTTGAGGATTGTCGTGCCGTCAGGCAGCCGGTATAGGCAGTTTTCGCCGCGTCCAGTGTGGATGAAATGCAGTTCCAGCTCGCCTGGACTCCACGGCGGCAGCGTTTCATCAGAAACGTCGCGCGGCGTCACGCCACGACGTACGCAACCGACGACGAACGACGTCGCCGCAACAGCACCCATCCCGCCGACAAACGCCCTCCGCGAAACTGGCATGACGTCACTTTATAATCATGAGAAGCCCCGCCGGGCTATAACGAGCGGAATATCTTGTGCAAGACGCTCCATCGAGCGTCACCGACTCCGTATCCATCACGGCCGTATAACCTTTCGGGCGAACAAGCGTGAACGAATCCGCAAGCGTGGCGTTAGTCACTGTGCATATCGGAACACTGAAACCGCCATCAACGCCGTTGTATGCGGAATCAAGGACGATGCGCACCTTACCCGTCGGCACCGTCACCGTGCCTGTGAAACCGTTTAAAAGCTCCGCGTCTGGGGAAAGTACGATCGCCGTGTCGTTCGACATGACGAGATACATATCTTTTACGCCGACGTCTGACGCAGCCATGATACCGCCTTCTTCCACGATTGTTCGCTGCCCATACGCCGCTTTCGTCGTTGCTCCGTACTGTCCCCAGCAAATCGTGCCGCCCAGCGCAAGGACGCCGCCGCCGAGCTTGTAGGCGGAGGATTCCTGTCGTATCGGCGCCTTGACGGTGAACGTAACGCCTTCCGGCACGTCGAATCCGCCGGAAGAGATGTCAAGGCCGCGATTCGTCGTTTCCAGCGTCATCGTCACTTCGGGATACAGGAACGAAAAGTTTTGCGTCCTGATGGCATTGTATCTGAATACCTCCGGCTCGCCGCCAAGATTCTCCGGCGTGCTGAAGCCAAGCCGCGTGGTCAGTCGCCGATTGGCATCATTGCCATTGTTTTCTGTGGCGACCGTGATCTGTCCGACATAGCCAGAGTTGTCGCCATGAAGTCCCATCCGGTGCATACCCGCAGTCACGTTGTTTCCACGCAAGATCGCCGAGCCGTCACCCGTGATATTCGCCGTAACATCAAGACCCTCCGCCACCGTTCCGTTGTTGCCTAACACGCCGCGAAAAACCGCCGCGCTTGAACTGCCATATTCACCCGATATGGCGATGTCGCCCGCCAGTTTGTGGATAGGGTATGCCGCACTGTTGGCACGGATGGTCACAGGCGGATAAAGCGTAGTCGCCGTAAGACGGCTTGTCTGATTCTGCGAATCCGTGTTTTTGTTTCCGGTGATGGTAAGAGAATCGCCGGCGAAATCCGCCGTGCCGATTTTTTGAACCTCATTGGTCAGGAGATAGTCGAAGCCAGACTGTGCGGTTGCACCGTTAGACCAGTAATCAGTCGTCACGCCAGAGTTCGCGCCGTTGATGGTGCTGTTGCTGTTGTCGAAATTCCTTACGCTCACGGCCACAGGACTGGCAACAAGGTAGAGCGTGGAGCCGCTGATCTCGAAACTCGTCTTCGGCAGGTCATAAGTCTTTTCGCTCGTGTCCTTGAAATCGTCCGCCGTGAACGTCGCGCCAGTGCCAAGCGTAGCTACGGCAAGGCGTTTCGCCGAATGGAAAGGAAGTGAGATCGCCTCGGTGAGGGCAATGGAAATCTTTCCGTCCGCGCCGGGCGTGGCGTCTGCGGAGATTGACGCAGGCGTTGTGATGGCATCGGTAGCGGCGTTGTAGCCTACGACTACATTGCGCTCCACCGTGCTGCCGCTTTCCGCAGTCACGTTGAATCCCGTCCAGCAGTCGGCGCGGTTGATGATGAGCGTCGCCCCGTTTTTCACAGTCACGTTCTGTCCCGCAGGGAAGGATGCCTCCGGCGTCAGTTCCAGCGTTCCAGCCTTGACCGTGATGTCGCCCGCCGTCCATGCGCAGGCAAGCGTCACCTTGCCGGGACCGTCCTTGATGACATTTCCCGTGCCGGAGACGGGATAGGAGAGAGTCCACTCGTTCGCAACTCGGCTCCACGTCATGAAGTACGCCTGCGTGCCTGAAATCTGGATTCCGCGGCTCGTGTTCTGCACAAAGTCCGCACCGATGGCGAAACAGGCGTTGTTCCCGAGTCGGAGCGCCGACGCATTTGGAACCGACGGGTTGCCGATGATCGTTCCGTTGAAGAACACGACTGGCTGATATGGCGCCGACACGTAGAACGACCCCTTATATCCTGAGAAATCGCCTCTGAAATGGTGATGACCTTGCGTCCCTGTGGACATTGTATTGTATGTGATGCTGTCAGGATATTTGCCGCTGGAACCTATGCCAATTTCAATGACGGCATTCGCCGCATCGGTATCATCACCAGATGAAACAAGCGTCACGAAATTGGTATAGCAATGTCCGGCCGCATTGAGTCCTGTGCGGTGGTAAGCTCCCGCATCCGCCTGACGGACTGTCCAGTTGCCGTACCAGAGATGCGTGCCATTGTAACCCGTATTGACCTGTCCGCTCCACCAGACAAGATTCGGCAAGGTCACTGTGCTGGCGGCAATCGTGGCAAGGTGCAATTTTCCGCTGTTGAAACCGAACGTGGAAGACGACGGCGAACCGATGTTCAGCGAGTCGCCCGCAAACGATTCGCTGCCATTGTTACCTGACTTTGAGTAGAAGATTTTGCTCTCGCTCAAAAGCCAATAGTCGTTTCCTGGACCAGGCTCTCCGCTGACACTCCAGCAGCTCGAATCGCCAAAACCAGTTTGGTGCACGTTTGTATTTTCAAGCGTGATGTCGGCAGCAGTTGCCGCAAGGCACGTTGCACATACGATGGTAGCGGTAATTGTTTTCATAAGTAAACCTCCTTGTTGTTGTCACTTTCTGAAATTCGGTGCATCAAGGCGATTGACGTCAACTGCATCGTAGTGAAGGCTGTCAAGCGTCAATTCTCCGCCAGTCGGGAGCTCCGTCGTCTTGCCTTCGACCGTGATAGCTGTCTTGCACATCTTGCGGAAGCGGAAGCATTGGTTCTTCTGGTTGGCATACGGAGGCTCAAGATCCTTCGCCCACGTGAAGTTGCGGAACCGGAAGTCGCTGACATTCGTCTCAAACGTAACCACATCGCGGACGTTCGTCTTCGGACCCGAGTACCACAGCGTCACGTTTTCCAAAAGCACGTTGCGTATGTCGCCTACGCCGTCTGGCCAGTCTTCGTCCTTGAAAATGGGATCAGCGCAGTATCTCGCGGCATCGGCGTTAATGCCATGCGCCCGGTAACCTACCTTGACGTCGCGTATCGTGATGTCGGAGATGTCGTTCGTGATGGAAAGGAACCGCACGAAGGTGTGGCACTGCGGCGCTTCCACGTCCTCCACGCGGATGCGCCTGATCGGAAGCGGAACGAAGCCGTTGTTGTGCGAATAGACAAACGCCTCGTCGGCGTTGAGCGCGATGAGATCGTCGTACGTGGCGCCCTTGAGACAGCGGATGTGGCGTATCACGCCGTCCTCGCATCCGCCGCAAAGGTGGATCCCGTCCTGGCACTTCACCGGGAATATCCCCTCGAATGAAATGTCCTCAACCCTGAAGTGGCGAACCTGTCCTAACGCGAAATGGTAGGTGATCGCATCGGTAATGCGCAGATGCTCCAAGACAAGTCCGTCCACGTTGATGAAGAGGAAAAACCGCCCGGGATAGCGCAGATCGTTAAATCCCTTGCGCGGATGGATGGGTGCGCACCCGTCCCAGAGCCCTCCACGGATTGAAATGTCGGTGTCGCCCGTCCCCGGATTGGCGTTCTGCACGATCGCCTCCGGTTCGTTCTCCCGGCTGGCGAAGAAATGGGCACCGGGTTCAGCGGTGATGTGCGTATGGGAAGGAAGTTTCAGCGGCCGGTCGAGACGGTAAAGCCCCTTGGGGAAATGGAGGTTCAACCGGCCAGAAGCGAGCGCGGCGTTTATCGCGCCCGAGACATCGGCCGCGCCAGTGGCGTCGATCTCGCCCAGCGTCTCTCCGACATCGGCCGCAACCAAGGCGTTCGCCGTCATGGCGAGCGCCACGACGGACAACTTCAAGACTGTCTTCATTTTTGATGTCTCCATGCGCAACTTCGTCATCTGTTTCATCTTAATACAATTATAACTTTAAAAGACCACAACTTCCATTGCAAATATTGCTAGAAGCGTTTAATTATTTGCACAACGAAAGTGCGTGCGAGGACCGCCATTCTCCAGGCGTTTTGCCGGTGGCGGACTTGAACTTGGCCGTGAAATATGATTTCGCGGCAAAGCCGGACTGCCTCGCGACTTCGGCGAGGGGAAGGCTTGTGTTCGCAATAAGCCGTTTGGCGGTTTCTATGCGGACACTGGCTATCTCGCTCTGGACGCTGTGACCGAGCTTCGCTACGAACATGCGCTCGACCGGCGTATGCGACATTCCAATGTGCTTGAACACGTCTGCGGCCGTAATGTTTCGTCCGATGCTGCGCCTGATGAACACGAGCGCGTCGGAAAGCCATTGCGGTGATATTGGGAATATCCGTGTCGAGTCGCGCTCCGAGACGCCGATTGGCGGAGGGTAGCAGTCTTTCGGCCGTCTGCCGGGATTGACCATGAATTCGGCGAGCGAGCGAGCCGCCGCGCGGCCGATGCCAAATGCGTCCGAGTCGATTGACGATATGGAAGGCGTGTTGAACTTGCACAGGAGAGGGTCGTCGCCGACGCCGAGGATGGAAATGTCTTCTGGCACCCGCGCCTCAACCGAGGCGCATATCTTCGCGAGGTTCCACGCGACGATGTCATGCGAGCAGAACACGGCGCACGGCTTCGGGAGGCTTCGTATCCAGTTCGCAACGGACCTGCGGTTCATGCGAAAGTCGAAATGCCCCGTCTTAAGGACGTGCCCGCCCAGCGATTGCGTCGTGGTGGTGCGGTTCTCGAACACGGAGCATTCAAATCCGTTGGCGCGCAACTCGGCGACGAACGCGTCGCGCCGCCTGACGGAATAATGGTGGAGAGCGTAGCCAAGGAAACCGAAATTAGCGAAGCGGTGCTCGATGAAATACCGCGCCGCCATGCGTCCTATGCCCACGCTGTCCTGATCGACAATCGCAAAGGCCGGGTTGAACCCAGCCCCGAACACATCGACGACTGGGCAATCCGCCAGCGCGAGCGCGTCCGCCATGTCCTTGCCGAACACGCGGACGATCAAGCCGTCGTATTTCCGCAGCGCCGACGGGGACTTCAGAACCTCCCAGTCGGGGAAGTCGAACCTCCAGTCGTCCTGCGCACTCGCGAACGCCGCCACGCCCTCGCATATGGAGCGTCCGTAGTGCCAATGGCGCTCGACGAATATGCCGATCCTCCTCATCTTGGGACAAGATGCCGTTTTCGGTTCAGGCGTCGCGGCGCCATCGTGAATCTCCTGTTTTCTTTCAAGACCCATCGCAGGATATTATACCACATTCACCATGCGTCAGGACTGGGACGCGTCTCGTCAGTCCACCACGATGCAAAAAAAATCGCATGATGCATTTTCTTCTTGATTTGCAATCAAAAACTGTGGTAAAATACCGCCATCTGAAACTCAGAAAGGAGCCAAAAGTAATGGCTACGAAGAAAAGTGCGAAGCCTGCGGCAAAGCCCGCAGCGAAGAAGGTCGCGGCGAAGAAGCCCGTGAAGAAGGCTGCTCCCGCGAAGAAGGCCGTCAAGGCCGCGCCCGCCAAGAAGGCCGCGCCCGCCAAGAAGGCCGCTCCGGCAAAGAAGGCCGCCAAGGCTGCGCCGGCCAAGAAGGCGGCTCCTGCGAAGAAGCCTGCGGCCAAGAAGGCGAAGAAGTAAGCCGCGACAGGCGCCAACCCTCCGCCGCCGTCCGCAGAGCGCGGGCCGGTCGCGGAGGGTTGTTTTTTTTCGGAGTCTCCCCTCAGCCCTCGAAGGGCCTTACCCTGAGCCTTGCGCCAAGCCCTTCCGCGACGGCGCGGCATCTCGCCTGCTTCGCGGCGTCGGTGACGGGTTCGCCGACGACGGACATTACGACCTCCGGCACATACGACACGGCCTGGCGGGCGAAGGCGAGCATCGCCGGATACGCCGCCTCGCCGAACTTCGGCCGGCAGACTTCAAGATATTCGGCAGGGTCGTCCGTGTTCAGGCTTATCGAGAGGACGTCCGCCTTGCCGGCGAACAAAGGCGCGGTGGAGCGGCCCGCGATCAGGTCGGAAAGCCCGTTCGTGTTCACCCGCACCTTGAGTCCCGGCTGCGCGGCTTTCGCGCGCGCCGCCGTCTCGAGCAGCACGTCGAGCCGCTCGGTCGGTTCGCCGTAGCCGCAGAACACAAGTTCGCGCGGCGACGACGCGAGCGCCGCCGAGACGCTTTCCCACACTTCGTCCAGCGTAGGCTCGCGCTCCAGCCAGAGCGAATCCGAGCCGAGTATGCCGGGCGCGTTCGACCTCAGGCAGAACCTGCACGAACAGGGACATCTGTTGGTCAAGTTCACGTACACCGAGCCGTTCCTGAAACCGTATGTTATCGTCATGGCCATGATGCGCACCTCCCCTTTCGGACTTCGACTTCAGCGGACTTCCTGGAACACAACGACCGCCGAGTACGCCAGGAACGCCAGAAGCCACAGAACGCCCTTCAGCCTGCCGACGCGTCCGCCCGCGCAGAAGACCGACACGGACGCCGAGAGCGCGATCATGGACGCCAGATCGCGCCACAGCACCGTCTTCGGAAACTCGGCTATGGGCGAGATCATGGTGGCGATGCCGACCACGGCGAGCATGTTGAAGAGGTTCGACCCCACAATGTTGCCGAGGATGAACTCGTGCTCGCCGCGTCTCGCCGACGCGACCGCGCTGGCGAGCTCCGGCAGCGACGTGCCGATCGCGACGATGGTGACGCCTATCATGAGCTCGCTCACGCCCATCTGGCGCGCGAAGTCCACCGCGCCCCAGACGAGAACGTAAGAGGACCCGACGAGAAGAACAAGCCCGACAGCGAGCTCCGCCGCGGCATAGGTCATAGACCTAGCCGGCGCGGACACGTCTGCGGCAGCGCTCCCGCCGGACGACTTCTGGTCGATTATGCAATACACGGGCATGATCACCGCGAAGGCCGCGAGGAGCAGAAGCGCGTCAGTCCGGGAGCAGTCGCCGTCCAGAAGCAGCAGAAACGACCCGGCCGAGACCAGCACGAGCAGAGGCCCCGCCAGCCATACGGCGGATGCCTTGGCCTTGAGCGGCCTTATCAGCGCGGCGGTTCCGAGTATGGCGGCTATGTTGAACACGCAGCTGCCGTAGGCGTTGCCCAGCGAGAGGCTCGAATGGTTCGAGATGCCGGACAATGCGCTCACGCAGAGCTCGGGCGCGCTGGTGCCGAAGCCTATGACAACCATGCCGATTATGAACGGCGATATGCCGAGGGCGCGCGCGACTACGGCGGCGCCGTCCACGAACGCGTCGCTCGACTTTGCGAGCAGATACAGGCCAGCCGCCATGAAGACGGGCGACAGCCAGTTTGGCAGGTCGGAATACACGGACGAGTATTATACCAAAGCCGTCCTACAGGCACAAGGGATAGAACGTCACATTTGTCAATGAGGACAGATACTTACTCGTGGCTTTGTCCTTTCATTGAGTGTGAACGATTATGGAATCATCTTTGCAAGAACGGCCAGCGATGCAGCCTTGATGGCTGGATCAACCGCTTTCGCGAGTTCGGAGAGCGCGGAATGTTTCTGGGGTTCAGCGACCTTGACCTTGAAATCCTTCTTGACCTGTTCAAGGTTCGCGTCGGACACCCAGAATTGGAACGGGCATGTGCCGAAAAGACTTTGCGCGAAATTGCCCTCGTCAAGCAATTCATGCGGCTTGTACGTGCGAACCGTCTTGCCGGACACAAAATCGCCCATCTTCTCACTGCCGATGTTGAAACGCTTCAACACACTACAAACGGCTTCTTCGGCGCAATCAACTCCTATCCACGCACGCCCGAGATTGTACGCGGCTTGCATCGTAGTACCCGATCCACAAAATGCGTCCAGCACAAGGTCGCCAGGATTGGATGACGCGGCGATGATGTTTTCGAGCATGGCAAGGTTCTTTTCCGTCGGGTAGCCGGTTATGACCATGTTCTGGTTTATCGAATCGCGGTAGTTGAGCCAGATGTCCTGTTGCGGCACTCCTTTACCCGGATCGAAAAACACCTTGCGGCGCGGGTTGCCGTTCTTCGACCAGTAGATTTCCCCGTTGGCGTCCAGTTCGTCAAGCGTCGCGGGCGTGTATTGCCAATGCTTGCCCTTGGGCGGCATCATGCCGCGCCACAGGCCGCCTGTCGCTCCATTCCGAGTGCCAGGCGCATGGACAGGGACTCGCTTGTAGCGACGCCCTGTTTTCTCGTCCACGTATGGATATTCCTCGGCTATCTTATCCTCGCTCCACGAATCGTAGGGGCGGTTCCAGACATAGTCATCGGATTTCGAATAGAAGAGAATGTAGTCCGCAATGTTGCCGAAGCGCTTGCGCGTCGTGTTCTTCGTGCTGCACTTCTTGCGGGTAATCCAGTTCTGGAAATGCTCTTTGCCGAAAACTTCGTCCATGACCATCTTGATTTCAAAGGCCATGTTGTCGTCGAGATGCACGTAGATGGAGCCGTCCGACGCTAGAAGTTCGCGGATCACAAGAAGCCGTTCTCGAAGGAACTCCACGAAATGGGCACCCTGCAGCAGATCGGCGTATGCGTCTTTCTGTTCGCGGGACTGAAACACGCTATTGGTCGCATACGGCGGATCAATATAGACGAGCTTCACTTTGCCGCATATGCGTTCATCGTTCAACATTCCGCGCAGGATCGGCAGATTGTCGCCCCAATAAAGGCGGTTCTCCAACTTGGCCGGATCGTCCGCCACGCCCCAGACTTTGAAGACATCGGACTTCGGGCCAGACAGGATTTCGTCAACGCTCTTCTTCCCTTCGTAGGACAGCGAAACGGAAACATCAGCATCGGCAGCCGTCCGTGCGATGGGCTGTCGCTCGCAATTCCATTTTTTCGCTGACACTCCTGTTGCCATGGTTCACTTCTCCAACCAAACTTTTGTCAGCCGTTCGTCGAGCATACGCAGAGTCGTAACAAGAATACGCCCCTTGCCACGCTTCTCTATTTCGGCATAATCTCGCCACATTGACCCCAGCAAAAGCCCCGGCCCGTCATTCAGGAATATGACTTTCGTCTTTAGCCGCTTCTGTTTGCAATAGGTCAGGATTTCGTCTGCGCAATTCTTGT
>Ga0265298_10007587_pt1 | contig 13162 bp, 5 predicted proteins | sample AusTroGonzalo_MG_3_FD_193486 | JGI IMG/M metagenome (GOLD analysis project Ga0265298, IMG submission 193486) | Bovine rumen microbial communities from tropical cattle in Woodstock, Queensland, Australia - Gonzalo_01 | ecosystem: Host-associated > Mammals > Digestive system > Stomach > Rumen ... | reverse complement strand
CCGGCGACACGTCCTTCCTCGCCTCTCTCGCCGCCCGCCTCGCCACGCGCAAGGCCTAGCTGCGGCCGTTCGGTTTCGTCCACACATGAAGCTGTTTTTTTGATATACTCTGCGGCATGGAGATTAAGCGTATCATTCCGTATGGTGTCATCAACTGGGCCACGCTTGTCCGCGAGTGCCTGTTCGTGGACAACACCGCTTATATCCATAAACTGGAGCCGTGTAGAACGCCTGTGTTCCTGCGGCCGAAGCGGTTCGGCAAATCGATCGTCTGCTCGATGCTCGCGCACTACTACGACATCAACCTCAAGGACCGCTTCGACGAACTCTTCGGCAAGACCGACATCGGCCGCAACCCAACTCCGCTCCGGAACTCGTTCCTTGTGCTGACATTCGACTTCTCGACCGTGCAGGTGGGAACGCTCGCCGAGATTGAGAGGAACTTCTGGCGAAATGTCCAGGGTGCCGTCGGGTCGTTCGCCGTGAAATACAAAGGGCTTGCTAACTGGTCGAAGATAGAGACAGCAACGGGTCCAGCAGAATGCATCAACATGGTGCGTGAAGTCATCCGCGAGAACCAACTTCCGCCGCTCTACGTCATCATCGACGAATACGACAACTTCACTAACGAGCTCGTCGTCTCGAACCGAGACCAGGAGTATAAAGCGATCTGCGGACACGACTCGAATGGCGATGTGACGCGCGAGTCGTTCTTCAAGGCTTTCTTTAAGTCGTTCAAGGCAGGTCTAGCCGACGGCACCGTCGCCCGCACGTACTTCACGGGCGTGCTGCCGATTACGCTCGACGACCTCTCCAGCGGCTTCAACGTCGGTACCGTCATCAGCCTAGACGCGGACAAGGTCGGACTCGTCGGCTTTACGCAGTCGCAGGTGGATGCATACGTGGACGACATTTTCGCCGAACATGGTCTTGATCCGTCGCTCAGGTCTGCCGTATTGACCGATCTCAAGAACTTTTACGACGGCTATCGCTTCATCCCTGGTTCCAATCCGCTCTACAACGCGACAATCTGCAACTGGTATTTGCGGTGCCTTCTCGTCGAGCGCAAGCAGCCTTCGTTCATAATCGACGCGAACGTCCGGACGGACATCGGCTGGTTCCGCCGCCTTGCGCGGACAACGCCAAATGCCCTGGCCAAGTTGCGCGCCTACGTTGAGCGAGGCGAAGGCGAGAAAGCGAGCCTTTCCGCTCTCTCAGCGAAGTTCGGTCGGGCGAAGTTCTTCTCCGAGGAGTTCTTCCCATACGCGCTCTACTATCTCGGGCTTCTGACGTTCGAGAACCCGTTCCGTCTCAACGTCCCGAACCTCACGATCAAGAATATGTTCGTGGACTACTACGACGAACTCTCCGAGTTCACGAACGTCGATGAGGCCCGCACGGCATTCAGCAACGCGGCCGAGGCGCTTGCCCTTGGAGACGGTTCGTGGAAGAACCTCTTCGACGCCTACTGGCAGCACTACGTGAAGGCCCGCATCCCTGCGCAGGCGTTCGACAAGATCAACGAGAACTTCTTCCGTACCACGTTCACCTCGCGTTGCCTGGACGTGCTGCCGATGTTCTACTCCTTCGAGACGGAGTACAACTCGTCCGAAGGCCGTTGCGACTTCCTCGCTATCCCCAAGCCCGGCGTCGCCAAGCCCGCGCAGCTCGTGGAGTTCAAGTACTTCACGAACGCGGCTGCGGAGAAGGGGAACGTACTCGGGCGCGACACGCCCGACGCCGAGACGGTCGAGCAGACGGTCGCCTACCGTACGGCGCTTGCGCGGCGTCCTGATTGGAACTACCAGATCGCCGCGACTGTCGTCGAGGTCTGCGGAAGCGCGGGCTACAACTGGTTCGACCTGTAGGTGATCGCCGCAAGCTCGAAGATTGTCTAGCCAAGGCGGCGCGGACTTGGTATCATTTATCGCAACCACAAGAAGGAATAGGTATGGATATTACCCGTAAGCGGTTTCTCATAGGTTCTATGGCGGTGGCGGCGGCGGGAGCGCGGCGGATGTTCGCGGCGGTCGTCCGAGGGACGGTACGACTTCCTCGCGATCCAGAAGTCCTCTGCCCCTTGAGTGTCCCATCATGCGTGGTCTAGACGGGGCACTTGGTTTTTCCTGCGGTAATCCGTGAGGGTCATGCCGAAGCGGGCCTTGAAGAGTCGCTGCAGGTGATTGTCCGATGAGAATCCCACCAGCCCGGCGAGCGAGCCGAGCGGCAGATGGCGTTGCTCAAGGAGCGACAGCAGCTTTTCGAAACGCACGTCAAGGATCTCCTCCAGGATGCTCTTGCCGGTTGCCAGCCTGAAACGCTTTTCGGCGGATCGCCTTGAACCGCCAAGTACCGGCAATATGTCGACTGCGGATATCCCTTCGGCCACACGCCGACGGATCGTCTCCAACGCAATGCGCACCGACGGCGTTTGCGTCTTCAGCCGCCGCGTCGAAAGCCGTTGGACGATTTTCTGCGCACCATAAAGGAGCGTCGTTCCTGATTTTGCACGTTTCCCGATAAGATCCGCAACGAGCTGTCCGGCGATGTGGCCGCCTTGGAACAGATTCGTCTTGATGCTCGTAAGCGGAGGAGACATGTTCTCGCACAGCATTTCGTCGTCGTCGATTCCGATGACACCGACCTCATCAGGAATGGCGACACCATGTCGGGCGGCGGCCGTGAGCACGAACGCCGCAGTTCGGTCATTCGCGGCTAGCAGCCCGCACGGTTTCGGTAGCGCCTTCAGCCATGTGCCAAGTCGTTGCACGCCGGAAGCGATGCCGGATGCCAGTCCCCTGCCGTCGAATACGCTTGCCGTGTGGCCGCACAGCTCGACCGCCTCTGCGAACGAGCGTTCGCGCAACTTGCTCCAGTACGCCTCTTGATATGCCGAGACGTATGCGTACGACCTGAAGTCGCGCAAGAGCAGTTCGCGGGCCGCAATCTGGGCGAACGCAGCGGAATCGGCATTGACGAAACCCAAGATACGAAAACGGCATTTGCCGTTCGCCAACTCCGTTTCGCGCCTCGCCTCGTCCAAGTCGATGCAGACGAACGGTGACCGTATTGAAGCGTCTGGCAACGGCATGTTCGGCTCAACTCCGCAGTCCTCGACGATGCCGAGCGGTTGCCAGAAGTCTATCAGGCGCCGCAGATATCCGGTGCCGGCGCCCTGCGGCGGACTCATCCGCTGGACATGGAACCCGTTGGCGGCGGCGAAAGCCGAAAGTCCTTCGAGCAGAAGGCGGGAAGTCCGCACAAGCGGACCGTGCAGATACAGTATCGTCCTGTTTTCTTCCATGGTCGGAATGAAGTATAGCATTTTCGCGTTGCGTTCGCAAAAGGTATTATCATTGTTCCGCAAAAGGAATGAGTATGCGTCTCCCGATGTGCTATACTAACGCCCAACAAGCAAGAATAACAGACGATGAAGCGGAAAGGAATGGCATGAAAAACTTTGCAGTCGCCTGCGTGTTCGCATTCGCGGTGGCGTCTTACGTGACCGTGCGAGGTGTTGAAATCTCAGATGCGGCGGCGGTCGGCGCCGAGCCGACGAAAGCGACCGTGACGGCGACCGTGAGCGGCACGGGCGACGTGTACGTCGAATACGCCCATGCAAAGGCCACGTACCCCACCGTGAAGGACCGCTACGTGACCGACGGCCTCATCGCGATGTGGGACGGCGAGGACAACCGAGGCACGGGCGTCCATGATGCGTCGGCAGCAAACTGGGTCGATCTTACCGGCAACCACGAGGCGATGCAGTTCACCAACGCAGCACCGGTGATCGGCGCGAACTACCTCCACTTCAACGGCGGCGGCGGCTTCATCACGGACGCCGCCGACATCGGCGCGGCGCTCAATGCGGAGGCTTGCACGATCGAGATCGTGTGCAATCCGGTTTCGCTCGTGAACGACGGCACGCTTTTCGCCTGCGTGGATTATGCCAACGGGGTCAAACATCGGACGGCATGGGTCAGGTCGGGAACAGGCAACGTGCCAGGCGTCATCGCCTCCATGGAGTACAAGGCCGGGGACTCAGCCTATACGCCGTATCAGATGTATGACCAGACCGTCAACGATGTGCGCTCCTATTCCTTCACCTATTCGGCAGACAAGTGCCGCGTGTATCGCAACGGTGCGGCCGAAGTCGTTGCGGAAGGTGTAAACAAAGGCGTCAATTGCGAGCCGTCAACGGCGTGGTTCTCCGTCGGCCAGCGCACGTCCAAGAACGGCCAGAGCGCCGGAATGGCGAACATGAAGGTGTACGCCATCCGCATCTACAGCCGCGTCCTGACGGCGGACGAAATCGCGGCGAACCATGCGCAGGACGTGGCGCGCTTCTTCGCGCCGGCCGTCGATCTCGACAATCCACCGGGCGCGACGGTGTCGACGGCGTTCCTCGGCACGGTCAGGCCGGCAGTCGCGAACGCCAAGGACTTCTATGCGACGAACGGCCTCATCGCGATGTGGGACGGCGAGGACAACCAGGGTACGGGCGTCCACGTCCCAGACGCGACGTCGTGGGTCGATCTCGTCGGCAACCACGCCGCCATGCAGTTTACCAACGCGGCGCCGGCAATCGGCGCGAACTACCTCCACTTCAACGGCGGCGGCGGTTTCATCACGGATGCCGCCGACATCGCCGCGGCGTTGAACGCCGAGGCGGCGACGGTCGAATATGTCTGCGACGTGGCGTCCCTTGTGGACGACGGCACGCTCTTCGCGTGCGTGGACGGATCCGCCAAACGCATCGCGTGGGTGCGGTCGGGGGATGGAACGGGCAACGCCAAAGTCCTTGGTGCGGTCGGCTCGATGGAATACAAGGCGACCGCAAGCTCTTCGCCGTATCAGAACTACGACACCGCGACCGGGAAGGTTCGCGGATACACGTTCACGTATTCTTCCGACAAATGCCGCGTGTACAAGGACGGTTCGGCGGATGTCGCGACGAGCACCACCAACAGGGCCGTGAGCGGCGACGCGGCGACCGCATGGTTCTCGGTGGCGCAGCGCACGTCGAAGAGCGCGCAGAGCGTAGCCAAGTCGAATGTGAAGATCTACGCGATCCGCATCTACAACCGCGTGCTGACGGCGGAAGAGATCGCGGCGAACCATGCCGCCGACGTGGCACGGTTCTGGGGAGGCCCGAACGCGGTTACGCTCGGCTCCACGCCGGTCGTGTTGGCTGACGGCTCGATGACGCTCGTGACCAACGGCGTGGCGGCGTTTCCGCTGTCCGGGCTTCGCGCCGACGTGGCAGACTACACGGCGCGGCTGTTCACGTCCGGCGGGACGCCCGGCGCGAGTTTCGGCTTTTCCACGGCCTCCGAGCGCGAGGCTTCCGCATGGTTCGAATATCTCGATTCGCGCAACACGCCGGCCAACCGCCTTAGTGGCCCGGTGATCTCTCTCGATTACGCGGCTAATGGACGGATCCCCGTCGTCGAGGTCCGTTACCAGTTTCTGGGAAATGGCGATCAGGCCGTGTTCGGGGCAATCGAAGAATATCCGAACCGGGGAACGTATGTGATGCAGATATTGCAAAACAACGTCCTGAAGCTGAGATACCGCGTTGACAACAATGGCGCTTATCGGGAACTTGCAGGGGATGTCCTTGCCGGTGTGCAGGAACTGACTCTCAACGGGCCGAACGGAACGTATTTGAACGGTACCGAGCTTGATGCGTCGCTTGCCGGGGAAACGGACTCTGGGACGCTCGGCTGGCTTCTGTTCGCACGGAACATCAGGTTGACTGATTCAAGTACATATTTTGAATACGCCAGGACGCGCGTGTGGTACTTCCGCCTCTTCTCCAACGGCACGTTGGTTCGCGACATGGTGCCGGCGCGTCGCTGCGGGAGGGCGCCCATCATGTTTGACAGGGCAGGAAACAAATTCTACGTCAATTGCGGCGGGCGGGAGTTCGTCGCCGGCCCGATGCGCCCCGCGCCGCGCGTGACGGATGCCGAGCTCGCGGGCTCAACCTTCACGGCGGCCTTGACGCGAGAAGGAACGGCTGCGTCCGACATCTACGTCGCGTACGGTTCGGATTACGGCGACGCGGAGCCGTCGGCGTGGGAGCATTTCGCCAAGCTTGACGTTTCGTTTGCCGCCGGTGTGACGGCGCAGGCCGTATCCGTGGGGGGAATAAACGGTGCGACCGTCAGGTACGTGCGCTTCTTCTCGTATGAAGACGGCTGGAGCGACACGGCCTACGTTCCGGATCTGAAAGTCAGGAATGGAACGCTGATCATATTCCAGTAATCGGGAGAGTGGCAATGAAGTGGTTTCCGATGGGGATTCTGTCCGTTGCCGTTTTCGGGGCGGCGGGCGCGTGCCTCGCGGCGTCACGGGTATATGACGACCCGGCGCCGGGCGGGGCGAACGGATACGCCGTGACTGTGGACGGCGCGCGCGCAGTCGTGTCGGACGTGCGGAACTCGGCCATGCCGGTGAACATCCGCTGGCCCGGGCACCAGCGGGATCTGGACCAGACGGAGATCGGCGGACTTGTCCGTTTCGAGTTCGAAGGTACAGCACAGCTTGAAGTGACGGCGCCGCGCGACTTCCGCGAGGTGAAGATCCGTCCATGTTCGAAGGACATCAAGCCCATTGCCAGGGGGCGCACGGTCGCGTTCGAGCTGACGCGACCCGGCGCCTACTCCGTCGAATTCGACGGAATCCACTCCAACCTGCTCGTGCTGGCTGACGCGCCGGCGGCGTACAAGGTCGCGAAGTCCGACCCGCAGACGCTCTACTACGGCCCCGGTGCGCACGAGGCGGGGCTCATCGAGCTGAAGAGCGGGCAGACGCTCTACATCCACGAGGACGCAGTGGTGTACGGCCGCGTCTTCGCACGCGACGCCGACAACATCCGCATCCTGGGGCGCGGCATCCTCGACTGCAGCCACATCAAGGCGGAGATACTGCCGATCGACCCGAAGCTCGCCGAGGAGCAGCGCAGGAAGGGCTTTGCCATCACCAACTACAAGCGGTACGACGCAATCCGGCTCGAATACTGCGACGACGTGCTGATCGACGGCATCACCGTCCGCGACTCGCCGCTCTACAACATCCGCCCCATCGCCTGCCGTGGACTCACCATCCGCAACGTCAAGCTGTGCGGGAACTGGCGCTACAACTCCGACGGCATCGATATGCACAACTGCGAGAACGTGCGGATCTCGGACTGCTTCATCCGCACGTTCGACGACTGCATCTGCGTGAAGGGCTTCGACTACCGGATGGACGAACGCGAGATGCTGCACGACGGCTACCTGCACGACGTGTTCACGAACGCCGTGATCGAGCGCTGCACCGTGTGGTGCGACTGGGGCAAGTCGCTTGAGATCGGCGCGGAGACGCGGGCGCGCGAGATCAGCGACATCACCTTCCGCGACTGCGACGTGATCCGCTGCGACGGAGCTGTCTGCGACATCCAGAACTGCGACTACGCCGACATCCACGACATCACGTTCGAGAACATCCGCATCGAGCAGGACTCCCCAGTCTACCGGCACGCATACGCGGAAAAGGCGTCCGCGTTCGATCCGACGCCTGTCAGGAACGCGGCGGCGCCGGTATTCGCGGCCGCCGTCCGAGTGATCCCCGAATATTCGAAGAACGACACCCGGCGCGGGCGGAACCGCGACGTGGCGCTGCGCGACATCCACGTGACGGGCCCCGTCTGCCCCTGGATCACGTTGAGCGGCTACGACAAGGACCACCGCACGACGGGCGTCACTGTCCGGGGGCTCAGCTGGAACGGATGCGAGGTGTCCCAGGAAGTCGCAAAGCGCCATCGTGCCGGTTCCTTCGCGGACCCTGCGCGGTTTGAGCCTGTTGTCAGCTGGACGGAGGGCGTCGGCAGAGACGCGTCGTGGCCGCTTGTGGTTGTTCGCCACACGCGCTACCTGAACAACGCCTCGGACGTGTTTGCGAAGCTCATCGACTGCCACCGTCGGCATCCTGGCGCGTGCGACGAGTTCTGGTTTTCGACTGGCGCACGCAGGTCGTTGGACGAAATGCGCGGCGTGGCGGAAACGATCGCCTCGTTCCGTCCGCTTTGCGACGAGGTCGGCATCAAGCTCTCCATCCAGCAGGCGACCACGCTCGGGCACACGAAGAACTGGATGGATGGCGACACGGCGAAGTTCCCAGAAAGCGCGATGCAGCAGGATCGCAACGGCAATTCGCTCGGGATCCTCTGCCCGCGCGCGCCTGAGGGGATCGCGTACGAGCGGGCGTGCGTCAAGCTCATGCTTTCGGTCGCCAAGCCCCATTCCTACTGGCTGGACGACGACATGCGGCTGGGCGGACGTCCGATGCCCAACGGCTGTTTCTGTCCGCGGTGCGTCAAGGCGTTCAACGAGGAGACCGGCGGCGCGTGGACACGCCAGTCGCTCGCCGCCGCGGTATTCGACAGGCCGGGGCGCGAGCCGGTCCGCGCGGCGTGGTCGGCGTTCAATGCGCGTTCGCTGGCGATGTTCGCCGCCGCCGTGCGGGATGCGGCCGACGAGGTGGGCGGCGACTGCCGCCTTGCCGTTCAGGTGACGCAAGCTGATGCCATTTGGTCCGGAAAGGATTTCCGTCCCATGCTGGAGGCACTGTCCGGCCCGTCCCGCCGATCCGTGGGCATCCGTCCTGGCGCCGGCTACTATCTCGAGGAGGCACCGCGCGGAATGATCAGGAAGTCCCTGAGCGTCGCCCGCGAGGCGGAGCGCTGCCGCGACTGCGGCGGGCTGGTCGGTACGGTCTGCTACGAGGAGGACAACTATCCGTGGCGCGTCCTTCACAAGTCGCCCGGCGCGATCATGACCGAGGGCGCGCTCGCGCTTGCCTCGGGGTGCGACTCCCTTTCGCTGTACTGGTATTCCCACGCCGCGCCGGAGCCGATTGAGGAATACGACCGCTTCCTGCGGACGCTCTCGAAGGCGCGGCCGTACTTCGAGCGGCTCGCGGCATCTGTGCATCGGACGCGCCTGGGCGGCGTCGCGCGGTTCGTCGGCTCGGCTTCGGGTGAGTCGAGGGAATTCAACCTCAGCAGCTACTTCGACTACGACCTCGCCTGCGCCGGGATTCCCGTCACGGTCGCCGAAAGCGGCACGAAGGTGTGGTACGTGACCAAGAAGTCGCGCGACGAGATGACCGAGGCCGACAAGGCGGCGGTCGCGGGCCGCATCGTGGAGATCTCGGATGTCGGGAAGTACCCGCTTGCGAGCCGGCGCACGAAGCTACTCGACGATCTCGACGCGGTCACGCGCGGCGCGTTCCCGGTGCGCGTGGACGAATGCCGCCCGCTTCGCATCCTGCCGCGCGTCCGTCCCGACGGCAAGCTGGACAGCGTGACGTTGCTCAACCTCTCCGTGGGGGACACCGACGAGCTCCGCGTCCGGGTGCGCAACCCGGCGACGGATCGCGCCGTGCTGCGCGACACAAAGGGCGGCGTGCCGGCGGCGCTCGCCGTAAAGCCGGGTAAGGCACCGAACGAGCGCATTGTGGAACTGCGCAACGTCGCGGGATGGCAGATCTGCACGATCTTCTTCGAGTAGCTCGGGACGGCGGCTATCCCGATCACTCTTGTAACGAACTGCGCATGTGCCATATTCGCCACACGGCTACGCCGTGTTATGGTACAATATGCCGCGATGGACGATACAAGGCACACAGACAGGAACGCAAGATGAATATCTCACGTAAAAGCTTTCTCATAGGTTCTATGGCGGTGGCGGCGGCGGGAGCGCGGCGCATGTTCGCGGCGCCGGCCGGCACGGTGTGCGGCACGCCGCGCATTAAGGTGGGCGTGCTGAGCGACATCCACGTGCGCGACGAGTCGACGCAGAAGGTCTTCGTCAAGGCGCTGGAATGGTATCGCGCGCAGGGCGTGGACGCCGTGCTGGTGGCTGGCGACATGGCCGACCACGGACTTGTCTTCCAGCTCCAGCTTGTGGCGGACGCCTGGTTCAAGGTCTTCCCGGAGAACAAGACGCCTGACGGGCGTCCGGTGACGCAGCTCCTGCAGTACGGCAATCATGACGTGGCCAACTGGAAGGAGAAGGAATTCAAGACTCCGGAGGAACGCGCCGCCAAGATGATCAAGTTCGACCCGAAGAAGCGCTGGGAGGAGGCGTTCAAGGAGTCCTACTCGCCCGTCTTCGCGAAGATGGTGAAGGGGTACACCTTCATCGGCGCGCACTGGCCGGGCATAGGCGGCCTCGGGGATTGGCTCAAGGCGAACGGTAAGGACATCGATCCGTCGCTGCCGTTCTTCTATTTCCAGCATTCGCATCCGAAGGACACGTGCTACGGCCCTTGGGCGTGGGGTCACGACGACGGCGCGTCCACGAAGGCGCTCACGCCGTTCCCGAACGCGATTGCGCTCTCCGGCCACTCGCACTATACGCTCACCGACGAGCGGACCGTGTGGCAGGGCGCGTTCACGTCGATCGGCACTAGCTCGCTCTCCTACACGTCGCTCGACTACAACTTCCGCGAGAACGCCGGCCCCAACAACTACGGTCGCATGGAGAAGCGCAAGCGCCAGATGGCGCGCATGTACACGCAGGAAGGGAAGCAGGGGATGCTGTTCACGGTCTGCGACGACCACATCCGCATCGAGCGTCGCGAGTTCGTGTACGACCAGACGCTGGGCGACGACTGGATACTGCCGGTGGGCAAGGCGGCCGAGAAGCCGTTCGTATACGCGAAGCGGATCCCGGTGCGCACCGCGCCAGAGTTCCCGCAGGGTGCGGCGGTGAAGGTGGCGCTGGAGCCTCCCAAGGCCGAAAAGGGCAAGCCCGCGCCCAAGGATCCGACGCAGGTGGCCGTGACCTTCCCGGCCGCCGAGACGCGCAACAAGTGCCGCGTGTTCGAGTACGAGGTGCAGGCCGTTGTGGTGGACGACGACGTGGAGATGGTGGCGTCGACGCGGCGCGTCATCGCGGAGGACTTCCATGTGCCGGCGTCGAAGGCCGGCAGGCCTGGAAAGATCCTGTTCGCGCTAGACGAGCTGCCGAAGGGCGTCCACATCCGCTTCGACGTGCGTCCGCTCGAGTGCTTCGGCAAGAAGGGGCAGCCTATCTGCTCCGACGGCACGTTTGTCGCATGATTTGGTTCAACATTGAAGAAAGGTAAATAAAGAGATGGAATCGACTACCGAACGTCCTACGATGAAAATGCTCCCTGGCGACGAGGTTCGCCAGCTGATGTGGCGGTTCGCCGAACGCTACGACATCCAGATGGCAGTGGCCGGCGCGCGCAGCGTGGCGCGCGGCACGGTGGCCAAGCTGGTGGCGGATGGCCAGCGCGCCTCGCACGACTGGACGCCCGAGAAGCAGGGCGCGTTCGACGCGTTCGACGCCTCCGGCATCACCGCGAGCACGCTCAAGCAGGAGTTCGGCGGCCTCTTCGACGGCCCGAAGAACCTTGCCTCCTCGCTCCTCTCCTACGAGCTGAGCTGGGTGGACAACGGAGCTGCCACATCCGCGCTCGTGAACGGCCTCGCGATGGGACCGATCGCCGAGCTGGGCACGCCCGAGCAGAAGGAGCGCTACATGACGCTCTGCGCGCCCGGCAACCCGAGCGGCAAGACGTGGCGCGGCTCGTTCGCGCTCACGGAGCCGCTGCCGTACGTGGGCGTGGACACGGGCGTCCTCTGCGGGCGCGTCTCGATCGCCGAGTGGAAGGACGGCGAGGAGCCGATGATCCGCGTGGAGAAGCGCGGCCGCTTCATCACGAACATCGCGATCTGCGACTACGTTACCATCGCCGCCAACTCGGGCGATGACCGCATCAAGGGCAGCTGCATGATCATCGTCGAGGCCACCGACCCCGGCAAGTTCGACCGTGGCGCGCAGACGCTCAAGTGCGTGCACCAGCTCTCCAACACCGGCGACCCTGTGATCGACGTTGTGGTGCCGGCGAGCCGCATCGTCGGCGGGTACGACATCGTCGACGGCAAGGTGGTGCCGAAGCTCGGCCACAGCGAGATCATCGCGCAGGTGTTCTCGAAGACTCGCGTTGGCGTGGGCGTGATGGGTGCAGGCTCTCTCATGAGCGCCATCGAGCCGGTGATCCGCTACCAGCGCACGCGCTTCCGCGGAGCGGCGGGCGTTGAGGAGACCTCTCCCCGCTACCAGCAGGGCCTCCAGATGAAGGAGGACGTGACGGAGCGCCTCGCGGACGTGTGGGCGACGGCCGAGGCGGCCGCCTCGCTCGGCTTCGACATCTCCCGCCGCTTCGACGAGCTGGAGCTGATCCAGGACGAGGCCAAGGCCAAGCTCGGCAAGGGCCGCGAGATGCTCAAGAACATGAAGGCCCCGATGGAGAAGGCCGCGGCCATCCTCGCGGCGGGCGGCGATCCGCTCGCGGACGAGGATGTAACCGTCCGCTACGTGTATCTCCAGGCCCTTTGCAACATCCTCTGCCCGAGCTGCAAGCTTTGGAACACGGGCCATGGCGCTGACGTGATGCGCCAGGCCGTGTCGCTCATGGGCGGCTACGGCATCACGGAGGACTGCCCCGGCTTCCTCTTCTACAAGTGGACGGACATGCAGCTCGACGCGACGTACGAGGGCCCCGAGGCCGTGCAGCGCCGCCAGATCAGCGAGACGATGGGCAACACCGTCTTCCTCGCGCAGCTGGAGGCGTGGGCGAAGGAGCTCGAGTCTTGCCCATGCGCCGCCGAGAACGGCGCAAATGCCCTTGCGGCGGCGCTTCGCCTGTGGGCATGGACGCGCGCGTTTGCCGCTGGGGCGAAGGATCCGAACGGCAAGAAGCTGGGCGCCTCGCAGCGCCACGGCGTCGTATTCCCGCTCTCCGACGCGCTTGCGGGCCTGATGGCGGCAAAGAGCTTCCATGCGGACATCAAGTTCCTCGCGCTGAACGGCGCGGAGCATCCCGTGGTGGGGCCGGAGCTTCAGGGCTACCTCAACACGTTCAACGACCTTCTCGGCACGGTCGTGGCGGATGTGGCTGGCGAGGCGGCCAAGATCTGCTCGGGCGTCGTCTACGGCTTCGGCGCGGCGTCTGCCGACGACAAGGCCGCGTTCGCGGCGCTCCGCAACGCCCTTGACGAGGCGCTGGCCGGCACGCGCCTCGCGAAGGACCGCGCGGCCAAGACGCTCACCACGATAATGATCCCCGAGGCGCTTGACTA
>Ga0265298_10007586_pt1 | contig 13163 bp, 16 predicted proteins | sample AusTroGonzalo_MG_3_FD_193486 | JGI IMG/M metagenome (GOLD analysis project Ga0265298, IMG submission 193486) | Bovine rumen microbial communities from tropical cattle in Woodstock, Queensland, Australia - Gonzalo_01 | ecosystem: Host-associated > Mammals > Digestive system > Stomach > Rumen ... | reverse complement strand
AAGAATAGTTCCAGCGGCAAAAATACAATGTTCTTTTCGTTTGTTAGGGTATGTTTGAAAAAAAAATATACCTTTGCGCAATTATCTTATTGTTTATTTTAAATTTTTTGTCCCATGAAGAATTTGTCTTTGATTTATACGTTATTGATCGCAATTGTTGTTATGACCGCTTGCGATCCCAAGAAACCCAGCAACGAAGAACTAATTGTCGGCAAATGGGCGGTGGAGACCTATTACCATTGGTCTCACGACTTCACTGCTGAGACGTACGAAGAAGTAACGTACTTACCATCCGACACCGATTATATCGGCTATGATTCGGTTGAGTTCAATGCCGATGGAACCTCAAGGTGGCACATGAGCGACCTCTATGTCAGCTCAGGCATGTTCACTGACCCTTACAAACATTTTAGCTGGATTATTGACGATGACACATTGATTATCAGTTCTCAGGATAAATATGTGATTAAGGAACTAAACAGAGATAATCTGGTCATCGAGGCATACGTGAACAACGGGCATGAAGAGTATGGCCACCACCACCGGGAGCAAATACACCGCTATACCCTCGAACGTGCGCAATAGCGTTCTTAATCGGGACAATCCTTATGATTGTCTCCGCTTCAACACCACCAGCTCCGCATCCGCGCCGTCCTTGCCATATTCACTCACGAGGATGTAATGTTCGTCACAGGCGATGCCGAAACAGCGACCTTGTACACCTTGTTTCTCGACTTGATTGCCCCAGTAGGTAGCATTGTCGTCAAGGAGTTTCACCTTGTTGCCGTTGATGGTGTACTCTTGGTTGACGAACGAGCCCTGCAACACGAACAGGTTATCAATGTTTGGCATATCTTTAATGCCCAACGCATTGATTTCGTCAATAAGCTGTTGCTTGATGGGCGAGGTGGCGTGCGGCAGCTGGTCCGCGGGCAACTGCCAGCGCTTGAGGTTGGGGTAATACTGCCGGAGCACGTCCTTGTACTGCTCACGGCTCAGGCTTTGGCCCGTGTTCTTGTTGTATTCGTCCACGAACTGGCTGCAGAACTCCACCATTTCCTCCATGGTGAAGTCGCCGGTGAAGGCACCGTCCTTGTAGCAGTAGATGCAGTATTCTTGGTTCTTACTACCATCGGCGTTGGTGCCGAGAATTTCTGGCGTTAGCGGCATTCCGCAGCTTTGGCAAAAGGTTGGTTCTTCTTTCATATAGATGATATTTTTGTTCTTTTCTTTCTTGTCCCCACACTGCGGCTCCGCCTTGAGCGGGGTTATTAGCGCTTCGCGCATCTTGTCCCTTCGGGACTGCTTAAGGAAGCTGATCATACAATCATAACTCCAGCCGCAGCACCCGAATGGGTCTGCCCGCACCCTGATACTGTGTTTCGTCGATGCAGGTTTCGCCGGTGGGCACGAAGCCGCACTTCTCCATCACGCGGCCCGAGGCGGGATTGTCGATAAAGTGGCCGCTGACGAGGGACTTGATTTCTGTAGTTTTGCGGATGTGGTCCAACATTAGTCGTAGCGCTTCTGTGCAAATGCCCTTGTTCCAGTACGGTTTGGCCACCCAGTAGCCGCAAATGGGCTCGTTCTCGCGGGCGGGCAGTTTGCAGTCACAGGAAGGACCGTAACCCATCGCGCCGATTGCCTCGCCGGTCTCCTTCAGCTCAATAGCCCATGTGCATAGCGCGTCATTGAATACCGTGCGGATGATTTCCAAGCTCTCCTCCACACTTTGGTGCGGAGCCCAGCCCGCGCGCGGACCCACGTCTGGGTCGGAGGCGTACTTGAAAAGCGATTCCGCATCACTGTCGCGCCACGGTCGCAGGATAATTCGGTCGGTTTGAAGCATTTTCATATTTTTTGTCATCATACGATAGTTTGTTATTTAATAACTTGAATGTATCCGAAACATTATGTCTTTGATTCTTCGGGCCACCTCCTCCGGATGATCGACAAGAAGTTGCCCATGGTTCATCTTGGGGAAGACCTCAAGGTGCGTATTCGGGAAGAGCTTAAGCAAATGTTTCGCCTGTGGCTTGGCAACAAAAGCTTCTTTGGCTCCGTGCCAGTAGTGGATATCGTTGCCCGAAATGGAGTCCAACTTGTTGGTATAGACTGAATGGTACCCGTCCAACACGGCGCGCTTGCCCCCAAAAGGATAGGTCTTTTTGCACTCGTCGAGCAGCACATCAAAGTAGTGGGAATGGAACACCCGTTTCCAGAATCCCGTCCAGCGGTAGCAGGTCCACACATTGAGTGCCTGGTAGTAGCGCAGCGGACCCACCAGCCAGCGTGGCAAGGGTAGGAGAGGTGCGGCATCCAGGATGGCGTGATTGATGGTCACTTCATTGCGCTCCATGACTCGGGACAAGATCTTGCCGCCTAACGACAGACCGTAGGCGCAATCCAATTTTCCATGAAGAGTGTTCTTTACATAATAAATCACTTGTACGGCTTGATCATCAACGGAGGTGAACCTTGTTTGCTTGCCCAAAGTGAAACCATCCACTTCCACAGCGATGATGTGGAAACTGTCTTGCAAGTGGTGTATGAGAGGCAGGAATATTTCGTATGACACGCCTAACCCAGGGATAAGCATGAGTGTTGGTGCGTTTTCGTTTCCGAAAGTGTTGAAGTTCATAGTGCTATGTTGTCTTTTGTTCCTGTAGGGTCAAGCCACATCATCACGGCACCGCCCACTGCGCCGATGCCGATGAAAAGGGTCAGGAATTTTTCAAGTTTGTGCATCACAGTATTGAAGCTATTTTACGAATTTTTGCAAGGCGGGCTGAGAAAGACTTGTTTTGTTCTGCCATCTGCATATCGTATTCCGACTGCATACGGATAAACGTCCCAGCATCCAGGTCAAGAGCCTTCCCGATGAGCAGGGCATATTCAATGGTGACTGGGCGTTTCCCATTCAGAACCTCATTAATCACGGAATAAGCGATGCCTGTCGCCTCTGATAGTTGCCGTTGTGTAATGCCACGATATTCAATCTCATCCTTGATAATGTCCCCCGGATGTGTTGGAATGAACGGCGTTAAATTATTGGCAATCATATTGTCCAGTACTCCTGCTTTATGTATCATAATCCTATTTGTAATGGTTTGACAATTCTATTATATTACAGATGGTTGCAATTTGCTGGTTATCAACTGAGGACTCTATGAATTCAATCCTATATTTGTCATTTACTCTCACAGAGGAAATTCCTTTTTTGTCGCCTATTAGATGTTCATAATGCAATCCTTTAAAACGAGTAAGTTCGAACACATTATTGGCATTCTTCATTGTATTCACTACTTTAACATACCTCGCCACCACATCAGGCTGGAAGCGATGTTTCTTGCTCGTTGAATGTCCGTTTATGTACAATTCCTGCAGATATTCCTTATCAAATGTTACAATCATAACTGACTGCAAAGATACAACTTTTATTCATACCTTCGCAAAATTGAGAATAATTGTTTCGTCTCCTCCACATTGCCCCTATCGGTAGATTGCACCATTCCGTCGCCGACGATAGGAGGTGACGGAATCCCCTTATTGCCAGAGAAAAAAATTATCATCAACAGCACATTCCCGCATACACCCCCGCCCCGATCAGACACGGAATCAGCCCGATGAGCATGCCCCACAGCGACTGCACGAAGTGGTACTTCTTCTGATGGTAGGCCGCGTCCATGTGCTCGGTGCCGGGCAGGCGTACGGACTTCAGATTGGCGAAGAGCACCCAGTCAAGGAAGAAACAGTCATACCAGTCAATGACGAGCCAGATGCCATAGCTCAGCGCGAAGGCCGACCAGAAGTTGTAGGCGCCGGCCAGCTTCATCAGTCCGAGCATCACTGCAAGGGTGACGAGCAGCGCAAAGCCCTTCTTGAGCAGCACGGTTTTGGTGAAGAACTTCGACGGCACGCGCTCGTGCGTCTTGAAGTATTCCTCCTGGATGTCTTCCGGGTAATCGTGAATCCACCACACGGGGTTCTTTACGAGCGGAATCAGGATCATGGCTGTGAATGCGGCGGTCATGACGAGGGTTTCGATGATGATAATGGTCCAGTTCATTTTTTTTGTGATTAATGATCAGAGAAGAGTGAATAGTGATCGGTGTTTGAAAATTGTTTGGGTTATGGCTCTGTTGTTCGGATTACTACAATTGCTTGTTTGTTTTGACTTTTTTCGATTCCCCCAGCACACACCACCGTACAAACGGAATACGCCGGAGGGTTTCGTAAATCAGTGGCGACAGGGTGAAAACCGCTACAATAAGAATGAGATACATCACCACGGGTGGCAGTTGAGTGTAGTAAAACATCATGGAACCAATGCTTGCAATAATCAGGTAATGAACGATATAGATGCCGAAGCTGGAGCGAGTCATGTATCCAGTGAAGGCGTTGGTTTTGTCGAATTTGGCTATAAACCAACCCATCATGGCGAGACACATAAACCCGCCATAGATGCAGTTGAAGGGGGCTGCAAGATACTGCGGTGTGGTGTTGTTCTCGCCGTATGTGTCAAACAAAAGATAACCGCAAGCCGCTATGGCTAAAAGCATATCTATCCACCAACCGTCAGACAGGTATTTTTGTATCTTCTTTGACGAGAAGCAATAATAGCCCAGCAGGAAGAAAATAAAGTAGAACAGTGGCTTGTAGAGGTTGTAGAGTCCGTCTGCGGATTCGGGGCGCGGGTTGAAAATAAGCGTCTGTCCGCCTAGCCAATACAGCACACAAATACCAAAGAGCATAATTTTCGGAAGATACCAATATTCGTAGTCGTGAAGGTGTTTTTTAACCTTCTCATTCTTTATTTTGAAATGCCAATTCCTCGTTATCCGCCGTATCAGCAGCAGAATCAGCGAGAATAGCCACAAATCCTGGATGAACCACAATGGTCCTGTGCCACTAATCACCCAAAGGAAATACAGGGCAGGCTGCTTTAGGGAAGCCAGCACATCTTGTCGGGCTACGAGGGTGTTGAAATAGCCTGTCATCCATTGAAATACAAACAGACCTATCGTGCTGGGCACCAGTAGTTTTCGTGTGCGCGACTTGATCCACTCTTTGCCGGAATGCCTGTCCAGTGCGTATTTTGCGCTGACACCTGCCAGAATGAACAACAGCGGCATAAACCAAGGATAGAGGATGTACATCAACACATCCTGATACTGTGGCCCGTCGCCGAAACCGTCCACGCCGCCGAAGACGCCCTTGTTGTTGTAAAAGTAGATGACGTGATACAACAACACTAACAGCACGGTGACCCAACGAAGATTGTCAATCCAATGTTTTCTCATAAGGCATTTTTTACGGGCCGCAAAAGTACGCAAATTGCAGAGACGCGCTTCCATCATTATTTGTATTTTTGCACCCTAATTTAATTTCCTAAACGATGAAAAAACTGATTGTATTCGTAGTAGCATTTACATTAGTGTTGACGTTTCATGAAACGTCGCTACAGGCGCAGAATATGGCGCATTACAAACAGATTGTCAATGAGTTGAGCTCTGCCAAATACCAAGGCCGCGGCTATGCCTACGGCGGTGCCAACAAGGCAGGGAAATACTTGCTGAAAGAATACAAGAAAGCGGGCGTTGACGAGGTGGTGTGCCAGCCATTTACCATCGACATCAACACATTTCCAAGCAAAATGGAAATGTCGGTGGATGGTCGTCCGCTGACCCCGGGCGTCGATTTCTCCATGCGCGAGTACTCGCCGGGCGTGCGCGGCACCTACAAACTCTACTATGTTGACACGAACAACTACGATGCCGAGAAGATGTTCGCCGACCTGTCAAAGCCCGAGTACAAGGACTGCTTTGTGGTCTGCGACTTCTGGTTCTCTTACCGTCATTACCAAGATTTCCAGAAAATTTGGGGCGGCACCGAGTGCGCCAACGCAGGGATGATCCAGACGTGGGAACCGCTGCTGAAATTCTACAAGGCATACGGTGAGAAGGTGATGGGCAAGCCCGTTATTTGGGCAACTTCTGACTTTCCGAAGGATGCCAATAGCATCACGGTCAATGTTGAAAACAAATTTCTGAAAGACTACGAGCTATTCAACGTCATCGCGAAGGTTGAGGGCAGGCGGCACGACAGCTGCTATGTCTTCACGGCGCACTACGACCACCTCGGCAACCTCGGCAAGAAGGTGTTCTATGCGGGAGCCAACGACAACGCCTCCGGCACCGCTGCCATCGTCACGCTGGCCGCCTACTACGCGCAGAACCGTCCCGAGTACGACATGTACTTCATCTCTTTCTCCGGCGAGGACGCCAACCTGCGCGGCTCGGAGTGGTATGTGGACCATCCCGTTGTGCCGCTGTCGCAGATCAAGTACCTGTTCAACATCGACATGATTGGCGACAACAACCCTGTGCAGTATTGTGAGGTGAGCGACGAAGGTCTGCGGGGCTATGCCTTGATGGAGAAGATCAACGATAGCAAGCACCATTTCAAGGGGCTGAACCGTGCAGAGCTGGAAGGCAACAGCGACCACTATCCGTTTGCCCTGCGTCACGTGCCGTGCATCCTCTTCGAGAACGAGAGCGGTGACGCGTTCCAGTATTATCACACGATTTACGACAATATGGGGACGATGAAACTCGACACCTATGAGCCGCTGTTCAGGCTGGTGCGGGATTTTGTGGAACAATATTAAAATTTAGGGACGCAAAATTTTGCGTCCCTAAATTTTAATATTCCCCTGCGCCTTTAGCGCGGAGCATGTGTCACTTATTTGATTAGATTTCCTAAAATGTCGCGCGTGATCTCTCGCGTGATGGTGCGCGTAGCCGCCGATGTGGCGCTTTTCACCACCTTCTCCTTGGCCGATTTGGTTGACTTGGTCTTTTTGCCAGTCACTTTGTCGCTTACCGCATTGCCAACCAAAGTTCCGATAGTGGCCGTGACGGCGGTCAAAACCGCTTTTCCTACTTTGGACAATATGCCTGCTTTCTTCTTCCCGGAGACTTCTTTCTCCGATTTTTTCTCGATTTCTCCGCCATTCTCTTCGGATTTGGTCGGAAGATTCTGATCGTCGGCTTGTTGCATGAGCATTTCGTAGGCGCTCACATTGTCAACAGGCGTGTCGTATTTGCCGTGAACGCGGCTGCTCCGGATAATAGTGTTGCGCTGTTCGGGCGTGACGGCTCCGATTTGGGAGAGCGGGAATAGTATTTTGGCGCGTTGCACAATGCCCGGCGCACCCTTCTCGTCCAGGAAGCTTACCAGCGCCTCGCCGGTCTCCAGTGTGGAGATGGCCTCTTCGGTCTTGAATTCAGGATTAGGACGGAACGTGTCGGCGGCAACCTTCACGGCCTTCTGGTCTTTCGGCGTGTAGGCGCGCAGTGCGTGCTGGACGCGGTTGCCCAACTGCCCCAAAATGTTCTCCGGAAGGTCGTTGGGGTATTGGGTGATGAAATAGACGCCCACGCCCTTGCTTCGGATCAAGCGGATGACCTGCTCGATCTTATCGGTCATGGCCTTGGAGGTGTCCTCGAAGAGCATGTGGGCCTCGTCGAAGAAGAACACCAACTTAGGCTGATCCAGGTCGCCGACCTCCGGTAGGGTGGAGTAGAGCTCGGATAGCAGCCACAGCAGGAATGTGCTGTACAACTTGGGCTGGAGCATCAGTTTGTCGGCAGCGAGCACGCTCATCACGCCCTTGCCGTTTTCCACTTGCAGGAAGTCATGGATGTCGAAGCTGGGTTCGCCGAAGAACTGGTTGGCGCCTTGGTTTTCCAGTTGCAGCAGTGCCCTTTGGATAGCTCCGACGGTAGCGGTGGAGATGTTGCCGTATTGTGTGGTGTATTCTTTCGCGTGTTTGGCCACATAGTCGAGCATGGCGCGCAGGTCCTTCATGTCGAGGATGAGCAGGCCGCGCTCATCGGCGATGCGGAACACGATGTTGAGCACGCCGTCCTGCGTCTCGTTGAGACCGAGCAGGCGTGAAAGCAGTTGCGGGCCCATCTGGGAAATGGTGGCGCGGATGGGGTGTCCTTGCTCGCCGTAAACGTCGTAGAAGCGGACCGGGTAGGGTTGGAACTGCGGGTTCTCGATGCCGAACTCAGACAGCCGCTTCTCGATGAATCCGCTCATCTGGCCGGTCTGGCTGATGCCGGAGAGATCTCCCTTCATGTCGGCCATGAAGCAGGGCACGCCAGCCTGTGAGAAACTCTCTGCCATCACTTGCAATGTAACGGTCTTGCCCGTACCCGTGGCACCGGCGATGAGTCCGTGGCGGTTGGCCATTTTACCGTTAATGGAAAGTGCGCCTTCGGCGCAATGGGCAATGTACAGCCCTTGGTCTATATCGTACATGATTGTTCTGTTTTGTATTGCAAAAGTAGTATTTTTTTGAATTATCCCTTATCGTATTGATAATTTTTATGGTGTGTATCTTGATTGAGCAGATGATAAAAAATACTATCTTTGCACAAACAATTAACACTAAAACAATCAAACAATGCCAAAATTCGAATTAATCACACTGCCTTACGAGGCAAACGCCTTAGAACCTGTTATTTCCGCGCAGACTATCGGTTTCCACCATGGCAAACACCTGCAAGGATATGTCAACAACCTGAATGCCGCCATTGAAGGCACGCCTTTTGCCGAGATGGATTTGGTTGACATCGTGAAGAAGGCCTCCGGCGGCATGCTCAACAACGCTGGCCAGATTCTGAACCACAATCTCTATTTCCTGCAATTCGGTGCTCCGAAGGCCGACAACAAGCCTGCAGGCGCATTGGCAGAGGCCATCAACGCGCAGTTCGGCTCTTTTGAGGAGTTTCAGAAGGCGTTTGTGCAGGCGGGTGCCACGCTGTTCGGCTCCGGCTGGGTATGGCTTTCCGCCGACGCAGATGGCAAGCTGGTCATCACGCAGGAGACTAATGCTGCCAATCCCGTGCAGAAGGGGCTGAAGCCGCTGCTGACGTTTGATGTTTGGGAGCACGCCTACTATCTGGACTACCAGAACCGCCGTCCCGACCACCTGAACGCTTTGTGGCAGATTGTGGACTGGAATGTAGTTGGAGGAAGGCTTTAAGATACTGATTTTGTAGGTGAGTGGTGTGTTATAACAGCACCACGCTTGCCACTTGCCACCATTCCGGAGTGAAATCGAAGTAATAGACGGGTGCGCCCCAGCGGTCCTTTTGTCGCAGGGTGTTGCCGTCAAGGTAGTAGAGTGCCGCACCCCAGCGGTCTTTCTGCCGGATGGTCTGCCCGTCGAGATAGAGCAGGGGAGCGCCCCAACGGTCCTTCTGCCGCACCGTTTCGCCGTCCATGTAGAGCACGGGCTGGCCCCAGCGGTCTTTGATGCGCACCTGCCGGTTGGCCGCATCATACCAAAGCAGTTGCTCGCCCCAACGGTCTTTTTGCCGGATGGTGTTGTCCTGCATGTAGTACAACTTCGCGCCCCAGCGGTCCTTCTGGTATACGGTCTGGGCATCGCCTGTGATGGCGAGAATGGTGATGACGGCAAACAAGAGGAGTATTCGTTGCGCTCTTTCCAGCCCTTTCGTAAATGACGGGTTGTATTGGTCGGTGTTGGAGATGTAGGTGAGCATATATCAATTATTTCGGTTAATCAGATTCACCACCACTTTTACCATCACATCCTTCTCTTCGGGTTTACTTTCGGCAATCATCAAGGTTAAAGCGGCAAGGGTGTTGTCGGCAATGCGTTTGCGGCCATCAGGGGCGTATAGTATGCCGTTGCGGTATAGAAACCAGATGAACAGGGTAGCGGCGATACGCTTGTTGCCATCTGAGAACGAATGGTTTTTTACCACCAGATAGAGCAGCATAGCGGCTTTCTCTTCTACAGAAGGGTACAGTTCTTGTCCATCGAAAGTCTGGTATATCTGCCCAATGGAACTTTTGAAAGAACCGTCTTTCTCGTTGCCGAAAAGGGCACTTTCCCCGAAGCGTTTCTTGAGTTGTGCTATGGTCTCCATGGCATTCTCATAGGTGGCGTGGAAATGCGATTCTGTGGTGATGGAATCCACAGTGAGTTTCTGGTAGTCGTAGAGATCGAGCACCTGCAGGGCGTAGGCGTAGTCCGACACCACCTGGAATAGCGAGTCATAGTCGCCACTCGTAAGGGGACGGTGCGATTCAATGGTGCGTCCCAAGAGTTGTACCATCTGGTTCAACTCGCGGTATTTCTGCTCCGTAAGTTTGTTCCTGATGGCGAACCCTTTGACGAGGTACTCTTTCAGCACGCGGTTGGCCCAGATGCGGAACAGCGTGCCATTGCGGCTCTTTACGCGATATCCGACAGAGATGATGACATCAAGGTTGTAAAGTGTGGTGAAATAGGTCTGGTCACCGTCGGCACCCATATGTGCAAATTTTGCACATGTGGTCTCGGCATCCAGTTCTCCTTCTTTGTACACATTTGCAATATGCCGCGCTATGACAGTACGGTCTTTTTTGAACAATTGTGACATTTGGGCTTGTGAAAGCCATACGGTTTCGTTTTCCAACCGCACATCAATTGCGGTATTGCCATCTTCAGTTTGATAGATAACAATTTGATCATTAATGTTTTTCATATTAGTTTTGTTTAAATAGGTTAGTTTGCAAAGATAGTGATTTTTACAAATAATAATAGGGTGGGGGTATTGTTTTCGCGATATTGTTGTGTCGCGTTGGGCGCGTCTCTACAACAACCGCATCGCAATCCTTGCGCAGGCCTCCGCGTCGGCGAGGGCGTGGTGGTGGTTGGTCATCGGACAACCGCAGGCCTCGGCTACGGTGTGCAGCTGGTGGTTGGGCAAACGTCTTCCGAAATGGCGGCGCGAAGCACGGCAGGTGCAAAGGAATTGATAATCCGGATAGTCCATCTGATATACTTGGAACACGGCCTTGAGGCAGCTCTCGTCGAAGGGACTGTTGTGAGCCACCAACGGAAGACTTTCAATCAACGGCTCGATTTGTCGCCAAACGACTGGGAACACGGGCGCTCCATCGGTGTCCTCGTGCGAGAGACCGTGCACTTCCTGGCAGAACCAGGCGTAGTAGTCGGGCTCGGGCTTGATGAGCGAGTAGAAGGTGTCGGTGATGACTCCGCTGCGCACCACCACCACGCCCACGCTGCACACGCTGCTGCGGTGCCCGTTGGCGGTCTCGAAATCTATGGCTGCAAAGTCGGTCATGACAGATTTTTATAATTGCTTTGGTTGTATTAGAAACCGTTGGCAGCGGCCACCATTACCTGCAAACCGCAGCCGATGAGCATAGGGACCAAACCTATTGAAAAAGATTGGTTACTGGTTCACTATTTTCCGCAAAACCGTCCCTTCTTTCGTCTCGCAGACAAGCAGGAAAATGCCTTTTGAGGGCAATTTCACTTCCATAGTCTCCTTGTCCGGTGTGGCTTCCCATACCAAAGATCCATCAAGCGTGTAGAGGCGCACAATCGTGGGAAATTCGCCACCAAATTGCACCGTGCATTGTCCGTGCGCCGGATTGGGATAAATCAACAGATTGCTATTTCTATATTGCTGTACTCCAGTGCTGTCATCTGGTATTACGGACGGTACCAGGGTGTCGGTGTGAAAGGTTATCATGGACCATTCGCCTGCTAACGCACTGTCGCATACGCAGTGCACATAGATGTCGTAATAGGTGTCCGGGAGCAGGTCGGAGAGGTGAAGGAAACTCTCGCTGGCACCGACTGTGGTTCCGCTGCCCTGCGTAAACCCTTGTGTGCCATATTCTGCCTCAAACCAGGTGGGGGCACCCTCGAAACACCAACCGATAGTGGCATGCATGGTGTCCACTTCAATGACATGCAGATTGAAAACGGCACTGCATGTATCAATGGGTGTCCCTGATGGTTGTGCCCATAATTGCAGGTTGTCGAGATAAAGGACCGAACCTTGCTGTGGCGAAGTGTTGGCCGAAGATAAAAGGAAAATCACCAGCGAATCGGCCTCAATGTATGTATAGGATGGATTGATGTCGGAGAGTGGGGTGTAGATTATTTCAAATGGGGTGTAGGCGGAGGTGTCGGTCAAGGCGGTGGTATAACCGCAACCCACCATCTCACGCTGGTGCGTGATGGTGTTGTATTTGGTGCCCAGTATCATAATGCCGCCATTGTCGCCGCTTGTGGCGGAGGCGTATTTGTAAAATCCGGTAAGCCGGGTTGGAACCGCTCCATTCAAGTCAAGCCCCCCATTGATCAGGGTGTTGATATCCACATTGTCGAAGACGGACAGCAGTTGCGACATGCTTCCGAGATGAGTGTTCAGTTCTTCCATGAAAGGCAGCAATTCGTCAATATCGACCACGCCAGTGGATAACACGGTGGGAAAAACAGTAGTGGTGAGCATCGGATCCAGTGAGGATTGGGCAAGGCCATACACGGTGGAGTTGATGATGTCGGAGAGCATGAAACTCTGCAGTTTGAGCGCATGGGTGCCGTCTGGCACGCTGCCGGTCTCATCGGACAATTTCATCAATGGAAGGTTGGTGTTCACATTGACATTCATGCCGCTGTATGTGATGTTCTCATTTACAGGATATGTCGGATAGTCCCAGTTCGTGGGATAGGTGTAACTGTTGTAAACGGGGAGGGAAAAGAACAAAACAGAAACGCTGTACCCGTTGCCGGTTGACCAGTTTTCAAAACTGCCATTGGGGATGGTTATGGAACTGTCCTGAACTTGCGCCGTTGTGCTCAGCGAAAAGAGGACGAACATGAGTGAAAGCAAGATAAATATACGTTTCATAAAATGCATGATGATGTGTTTTTGACAGTGTGATTGCTTGGTTTTGCAAAAATAATCATTTTATGGGAAAATGGATGCGGCCAAGATGTTTTTCGTATCTTTGCGGCCGTTAATCTTGAACAAGAATATTCGTAAGAAAAACAAACTATGCCTAAACGTGTGCTAATGGCCATGAGCGGCGGAATCGACAGCAGCGTTTCCGCCCTGCTGCTGCAAGAACAAGGTTATGAACTGGTGGGCGCCACCTTCCGGACATTCGACTACATCAAAGAATCGTGCCTGGCCAAGGAGAAGGGCTGCTGCTCCGTGGAGAGCATCATGGAGGCCAAGCATTTCGCCGAGTCTCTGGGCGTGGAACACCACATCCTGGACTTCCGGCAGCTGTTCCGCGACCACGTGATTGCCAAT
>Ga0265298_10007585_pt1 | contig 13166 bp, 10 predicted proteins | sample AusTroGonzalo_MG_3_FD_193486 | JGI IMG/M metagenome (GOLD analysis project Ga0265298, IMG submission 193486) | Bovine rumen microbial communities from tropical cattle in Woodstock, Queensland, Australia - Gonzalo_01 | ecosystem: Host-associated > Mammals > Digestive system > Stomach > Rumen ... | reverse complement strand
GAGCGCGCACGCCGTCTGGAGCATCCTCAAGAGCATGCGCCTGAGCAAGTGGGCCGATATCATCGGCGCTCTTTCCCTTGACGCATACGACGGCAGGATAGAGCCTTTCCTCCCCCTCACCCACCAACTGAGGCCGCACAAGGGCCAGATTTCCACCGGGGAACGCTTCCTGAAGATTCTGGAAGGCAGCGAGCTCATCCGCCGTCCCAAGGAGCATGTGCAGGACCCGTACAGCTTCCGCTGCATCCCCCAGGTGCACGGCGCCGTGAAGGACAACATCATGTACGTGAAATCCGTCCTTGAGAACGAGATCAACTCCGCTACGGACAACCCCAACATCTTCCCGGACCAGGACATGGTGATAAGTGCCGGCAACTTCCACGGAGAGCCTATCGCAATCCCCATGGACTCCCTGGCCATTGCCATGAGCGAACTCGCCAGCATCTCGGAAAGACGAACTTACCAGCTCATCCACGGCCTCCGCGGCCTGCCCAAGTACCTTGTTGCGGAACCCGGCCTCAACAGCGGTTTCATGATTCCGCAGTACACTGCGGCAAGCATCGTCTCACAGAACAAGGGCCTCTGCTGGCCCGCGTCATGCGACTCCATACCATCGTCCCAGGGCCAGGAGGACCACGTCTCTATGGGCTCCAACGCCGCCACCAAACTGGTACGCGTTGTGGACAACGTTGAAACCGTCCTTGCCATCGAGCTTTTCAACGCCGCCCAGGCGCTGGAATTCCGCCGCCCGCTCCACACCTCCCCGCTTCTGGAGGGAATAGTTGCCGATTTCCGCACCGTCGTTCCCTTCATCTCCACAGATACTTATATGAGCCCTCTCATTGCCAAGACTGTTGACTTCATAAGGAAAAAGCACTGCCCATGCTGATATACAACATAGGAATACTGGCTGGAATAGTGCCAAAGGGCGTCCTCCGCAAAGAGGGCGGCGCACAGGGTGAAACCGGCATCCTTGAGAACGCCTGGCTCCGCATAGAGGACGGCCGCATTGCCGATTTCGGGGAGATGGCGTCATTCGCCGGCTTGACCGGCGAATCTGTCGACGCAGCCGGCGGCATGCTCATCCCCGGGTTCTGCGACAGCCACACCCACATCGTCTACGCCGGCACTCGCGAGGGCGAGTTCCTTGACAAGATCAACGGCCTCAGCTATGAGGAGATTGCCTCCCGCGGCGGCGGCATCCTCAATTCCAGCGACCTTCTGAACGCCACACCGGAGGACGATCTCTACGCCCAGTCCATGGAGCGCATCAATGAGATGATGGCCAAGGGCACCGTTGCCATGGAGATAAAAAGCGGCTACGGACTGTGCCCGGAGGGCGAATTGAAGATGCTCCGCGTGATTGACCGCATCAAGCGCAGCATTCCTGCCGCTGTCAAATCCACCTTCCTGGGAGCGCACGCCGTTGGCCGCGGCTACACGCACGACGATTATGTCCGGATGGTCATCGGCCTTATCCCGGAAGCCGCCAGGTATGCAGATTTTGTGGACGTCTTTTGTGACGATGGTTTCTTTACCGTGGAGGATACGGACCGCATCCTGACCGCCGCAGACGGCTATCTGGCGCCCAAGATTCACGCCAACGAGCTTGCCGTGAGCGGAGGCGTCCAGGTTGGCGTAAAGCACGGCGCCCTTTCCGTGGACCACCTTGAGCGCACCACAGATGCTGAAATCCAGGCCCTGCGCGGCACCTGGACCATGCCAACCATGCTGCCGGGATCGTCCTTCTTCCTGGGGCTACCCTACGGTCGCGCCCGCGCATTTATCGACGCCGGCCTTGGCGTGGCGCTGGCATCGGACTATAACCCCGGCTCCTCCCCTTCCGGAGACATGCGCTTTGTAATGGCCCAGGGCTGCATAAAAATGCGCCTCACACCCGTGGAAGCCTTCAACGCCGTCACCCTGAACAGCGCTTACGCAATGGGTATCAGCAACGAATACGGCTCCATCACCAAGGGCAAAAAAGCCGCCCTCATCCTCACCCACCCCGGCTGGAACCTCACCAGACTGGCATACCAGTACCAGACTCCTTTTATACGGCAAATATTCTTTTAAAATTTTTTGCTATTTATTAAAAAAGTAGTACCTTTGCGGTCCAATCTTCTGGATGTAGCGCAGTTGGTAGCGCACCTGGTTAGGGACCAGGAGGTCGCTGGTTCAAGTCCAGTCATCCAGACACAAAGAAGCCCGTTGAGGCTTCTTTTTTTGTATAATAGGCACAGTGAACGTGATCAATGAGTTGCAAACACGGGTGCGCGTACTTGTTTAGCTGCCAATTATTTGACGATAAATGAAAATTCACTATATTTACACAACTAAAACCTAAAGTATATGTTCGGACTAAGACCTGACGGGAAGAAAGTGCGTGATATTGATCCTATACAGAGGATCATCCCCCATATCATGAAGCACAGGCATGATTCCCAGAATCTTACAAGCTATGACTGCCCATGCGAGCCGTGGGACGCATTTATCAAGGAAGAGGCTGCAAATGGTTTGTCATACAATTATATGCACATTGTGATTGCCGGCGTGCTGCGCACAATTGCATCATTCCCCAGACTCAACCGTTTCATCATGAACGGACGAATCTTCAGCCACAACAGCATCCAGATTTCCTTTGTTGTAAAGAAAGGCTTCAGCGCGGACGCAGCGGAAACCACTGTAAAACTTGATTTCACAGGGCTTGAAAGCCTTCAGGAAGTAAGGGAGAAAGTGAATGCCGCCATCGCCGCTAACAATAAGATGGAAACCAACAACGGAACGGACAAATTTGTCCGCCTCCTCACCTTCACCCCCAACTTTGTCCTTTCCCTTCTGGTGGGAACAATCAAGCTCCTTGACAAGCACGGCATGCTCCCCAAGGCTGTGATTAATGTGAGCCCCTTCCACACATCGGCCTTTGTTACCAACCTGAAATCCATAAAAGGGCCGTCCATTTTCCACCACCTCTATGACTTTGGCACCACCGGCCTCTTCTTTGCCATGGGAAAGGAATCCCTGGTACCTGTAGTGGAGGGCGGAGAAATCAAAATAGGCAAACGCCTGCCCCTGCAGATTGTAATGGACGAACGTTTCTGCGACGGCTTCTACTATGTGAGCGCCATGAAAGCCTTGCGTGCGTTTTACAGCAATCCTGCCGCTCTCAAAGAGCCCCTGGAGGCCCTCGCGGAGGACGTCAAGGTTATCGACCGTCACAGTTTCCGTAAACGCAACCGCGGTTAATGGGAGTTTACAGGGAAATAGGGGCCGATGAATACAGGGACCTGGAATCCCGTATCCTGTACGAAGACAATCACATCATTGTCTTCGATAAACGTCCGGGAGAAATAGTCCAGGGAGACAAGACCGGAGATGAGCCTCTGAGCGAAACCCTCAAAGCTTTCATAGCCCAACGTGACGCCAAGCCCGGCCAGGTTTTCATGGGAGTCCCCCACCGCCTGGACAGACCGGTAAGCGGCGTCTGCCTCTTTGCAAAAACCTCCAAAGCCCTGGAGCGCCTGAACGAGATGCTCCGTAAGGGGGAAATCCACAAAACCTACTGGGCCCTTACCGCAAACAAGCCGCCAAAGGAGGAGGATACGCTCATAAACTTCATAGAGCGCAACGAAAAGCAGAACAAGTCCTACATCTCCAAAACCGGAAAAGAGGCAAAACTCAAATACAGGCTTATCCAGACAACGGACAGGTATTTCCTGCTGGAGATAGAACTCTATACAGGCCGCCATCACCAGATTCGCTGCCAGCTCTCAGGCATGGGCTGCCCCATCAAGGGAGACCTCAAGTACGGGGCAAAGCGCTCCAATCCGGACGGCGGCATCTCCCTCCACGCCCGCCATATACAGTTCATCCACCCCGTCAAGAAGACCGAGGTGGATGTTACCGCGCCCGTTCCAGAAAGCTGGAAAGGCATTGATGAGACGGCAGGCCTGCAATAAATGGTTATCGTTTAATTGACTTTCTGCGGACACTTTTACGGACCCTCGAGCACCAGTGGCTCGGGGGTTCTCCCATTACGGAGCGGAACGCCTGGTAAAAGGACGTGTTGGAGTGGAAACCGGAGAGTTCCGCCAGTTCCACCACCTTCAGGCTCATGTTTGCCCTGAACAGTTCCACGGCATACATTATCCTGTAGTAGTTCACGTATGCGCAAAAGTTCCGGCCACTGAATTTGTTTATGGTCTTTGAAAGGTACGCCCTATTGGTAAAAAGAGCGTTTGCCAGGTCCTGGAGGGTGTAATTGTCCACCAGGAACGGACGCCTTTCCATCATATACTTGCAACACCTGTCGTAGAGATACTGATCAATCGCCGCCGCGGCGTAGTCGCCCTGGGGAATATCGGCCAGGGCCGGGTTGGAGAGAGCCTCCCTGAGGCGGGCTTCCTTCCTGCGGAGACGGATGTACAGGTATATGCCACATGCTACAGCCACCACCAGGAAAGCAGCCAGAATCCAAACGGAATAATTCATCTGCTTTCAAAGGCGGCAGGCTTTGCCGTCACAATATGTCAGAGAACGTTATTTCTTAATTGTATCGAATCCCTTGCCATACACACCGTTGACAGAACTTACGGAGAGGAAGGCATGAGGATCCAGTTGCTTGATGTAGCGAAGCATAAGGTTCAGGTCTGTCTTGCGGGTAAGGACCATGAGAACCTTGGTGTCCTTCTTGGTGTACCAGCCCTTACCGTCAAGGACTGTCACGCCACGGTGCAGGTCAGTGGTTATGGCATCTGCAATCTTGTCGTAATTCTGCGACAGTATGAAAAGCTGCACGCTCTGCTGCTGGCCGGAGATATACATATCCAGCACATAACTGTTCACCGTGACCAGGATAAGGCCGTACACCACCGTTGTAACCTTGTCGGCAAAAGGCATCAGGTGCGTTAAAGCATTGCCGGAAGCGTCCAGAAGAACTGCGCCGGTAACCGGATCCACATCGTTCACATAGGAAGGAATCACCAGTGAGGACAGTATGATGAAAAAGTCCAGGAACAGGATCACCTTTCCGGGCGAGACGTTGCGATATTTGGTATAGATAAGGGCAATAATGTCCGTCCCTCCGGTGGAGCCTCCGTTGGAGATGCTCATGCCGATTCCGATTCCCGCCATGAGGCCGCCCATAAGCACGGACATGAGTTTTCCGTTCTGGAGCGCCAGGGTATTGATAATCTCTGACGGTATGAATCCCGGGAGGAAACGCAGCGCCACGGATGCCAGGATTATGGCGTAAATGGTCTTGGCTCCAAAGCCCATGCCCAGTATCACGATGGCCAGAATAACCAGTATCGCATTGATCACAAAGTATGAATAACCCATCTGGATTGTCCCGTGGGTTGCATACTGGATCATGGAGCTGATACCGGAGACTCCTCCGCCAATCAGGTTATTGGGGATCAGGAATATGGCCCATCCCGTTACATAAATGATAATTCCCAGACTCACAAGGATCCATTCCTTGACAACAGTGAGGGTGCTTTTCTTGAGAATGGCCATGGCTATTTTTTCTTTTTGATCTTGATACCGGTTTTCATCTCTCCGAAGCCTTCACCGTAAACATTGTTGGCAGGGACGATGGTCACAAAAGCTTTGGGGTCCACTTCCTTGACCATGTGTACAAGGGTGGAGAGTTCCGTGCGGCGGATTACCACCATGAGGACCTTGCGGTCCTGCTTGGTGTACCAGCCAATGGCCTCCAGGGCTGTGACTCCCCTTCCCATCTCCTTATTGATAAAGTCCCCGATCTTTTCAAACTGACTGGAGAAAATCAGGGCCTGGACACTGGACTCGCGGCCAAGCATTATCATATCCAGTGAAGTGGCGCACACGCCCATGGTTATGTAACCGTAAACCACGTCCGTAAAAGTATGTCCGGGAATGACCAGCAGCGAGGTAATCACAATAAAGTCCGCCACCAGGTAGAACCTTCCAACAGTAACCGGCCAGAACTTGTTCACAATCAGGGCAAGGATATCGGTACCTCCGGTGGAACCGCCGTGAAGCATGATTATTCCAAGGCCGATGGCTTCCAGCAGACCGCCGATGATAGGCACAAGTATGCTTTCCCCAAGGAAAAGAGGTTCACCGGGAATACTCTGCAGGCACACCGCCCAGTTGCTGGTTCCCAATACGCGGAAGAGTATGGTGGACAGGACAATGGCATAAATGGTCCTGATCCCGAACCCGTGCCCCAGGATTATCCACGCCAGAAGCAGGAGTATGGTGTTGATGCCGAAATACCAGATATCCACCGATATTCCCGTAACCATCGCCAGAATGGCCGATACGCCGGTGAGGCCACCGTCGATAAGGTTGTTAGGCAGAAGGAAACTGGTCCATGCCATCACAAATATTATAACGCCAACCGTAATGATGGCGTAATCACCTATTACCTTAAGCGCCTTTTTCATGAACTTACTTTATCACCACGTTCACAATTCTGCCGGGGACCACTATCACCTTGGCGATAGAGAGTTCTCCAACGTATTTGGGCGTGCTCTCATGAGCGCGGACTGCTTCTTCCACCTGCGCGGGAGTGCTTCCGGCGGGGACCTCCAGGATGAACCTGGTCTTGCCGTTGAAGGAAACGGGATACTTCACGGAATTGTCCACAGTGAGTTCCTGACGATACTCCGGGAAGTGCGCATAGACCACGGAATCCTCATGTCCAAGCTGGTGCCACAGCTCCTCCGCGATGTGCGGGGCAAAGGGCGACAGCAGCACCACCAGCGGTTCCAGGATCTGACGCTTTGAACAGGCGCCAAGGTCGTTCAGGGCAATCATAAAGGCCGATATGGTGGTATTGTAGGAGAAGTTCTCAATGTCTTCCTGCTCCTTTCCGATAAGCTTGTGAAGGGCCTTCAGCTCCTCCGGGGTGGGCTTTTCGTCGTTCACCAGCCAGTTGTCGCGGTCCCAGAACAGGCGCCAGAACTTCTTGAGGAAGCGGTTCACGCCGTCTATGCCTTTGGTATCCCAGGGCTTTGCCTGCTCGATGGGGCCCAGGAACATCTCATACAGCCTCAACGTATCCGCACCGTAGGTGTCGCAGATCTTGTCCGGATTCACCACGTTGTACATGCTCTTGGACATTTTCTCGATGGCCCAGCCGCAGATGTACTCGCCGTTTTCAAGGACAAACTCGGCATCCTTGTAATCGGGCCTCCAGGCGCGGAAAGCGTCGATATCCAGCTTGTCGTTATAGACGATATTCACGTCCACATGCACCGGGATGGTCTCGTACTGGTCCCTGAGGCCGGCGGAGACGAACTTGTTGGTGCCGGGGATGAGGTATACAAAGTTGGAGCGGCCCTGGATCATGCCCTGGTTGATGAGTTTGCGGAAAGGCTCGTCCTTGCAGACGTAACCAAGGTCATACAGGAACTTGTTCCAGAAGCGGCTGTAGATGAGGTGGCCGGTGGCGTGCTCCGTGCCGCCCACATAAAGGTCCACGTCCTGCCAGTATTCATCGGCCTTGCGGGAAACCAGCTCTGAGCTGTTGTGAGGGTCCATGTAGCGCAGGTAGTAGGCGCTGGAGCCGGCGAATCCGGGCATGGTGGAAGTCTCCAGAGGATACCCCTCGTAGGTCCAGTCCTTTGCGCGGGCAAGAGGCGGCTGGCCGTCTTCCGTGGGTTTGTACTGGTCGATTTCCGGAAGCGTCAAAGGCAGTTTTTCCATGGGAAGCGGCGTGGCGATGCCGTCCTTATAGCAGATAGGGAAAGGCTCTCCCCAGTAGCGCTGGCGGGAGAAAATGGCGTCGCGGATGCGGTAGTTTATCTTCCGGTGACCAATTCCGTGGGCCTCCACATAGTCGATGGCGGCCGGAATAGCCTCCTTCACGGTGAGCCCGTTCAGGAAGCCGCTGTTGCACATAATGCCTTCCTTGGCGTCGAAGCTCTCCTCGCTGACATCGGCCCCCTCAATCAAAGGGATGATGGGGAGGTTGAACTTCCTGGCAAAGGCGTAGTCCCTGCTGTCGTGGGCGGGCACTGCCATGATGGCGCCGGTGCCGTAGCCCGCGAGGACGTATTCCGATATCCACACCGGCACCTTGTCCCCGGTGAGAGGGTTGGTGGCGTAGGAGCCGGAGAATACGCCGGTGACAGCCTTGGCGGCCATCCTTTCGCGCTCCGTCTTCTTTTTGACCTGGTCCAGATATGCCTGTACCGCCTCTTTCTGGGAGGCCGATGTGAGCTTGTCCACCCAGTCGCTCTCCGGGGCAAGCACCATGAAGGTGACGCCGAAGACGGTATCGGCCCGGGTGGTGAAGATGGTCATGGGGTATTCCCTGCCGTCGCAGGTAACGTTGAAGACCATTTCCGCGCCCTGGCTCTTACCTATCCAGTTGCGCTGCATTTCCTTGAGGGAATCCGTCCAGTCAAGCCTTTCCAGCCCGTCCAGGAGGCGTCCGGCATAGGCCGATACACGCAGCTGCCACTGAGTCATCTTCTTCTGGATTACGGGGAAGCCGCCGCGCTCGGAGAAGCCGTCCTTGACCTCATCGTTGGCAAGCACCGTTCCAAGGGCAGGGCACCAGTTCACAGTGCTTTCCCCCTGGTAGGCGATGCGGTAGCGCATGAGGGCATCGGACTTTTCCTTTGCGCCAAAGGCTTTCCACTGCTCTGCGGTGAATGCCGGGCCGTCGCTGCAGGCAGCGTTAACCGCTGCGCTTCCGCCCTCTTCAAAGGCCTTTACAAGGTCCGCGACGGGGCGGGCTTTGTCGCTGTCCTTATCGTACCAGGAGTCGAACATCTTGAGGAAGGCCCACTGGGTCCAGTGGTAGTAGGCGGGGTCGCAGGTGCGGACTTCGCGGTCCCAGTCGAAGGAGAAGCCTATGCGGTCCAGCTGGCTGCGGTAACGGGCCACGTTGTCATGGGTGGTCTTTTCCGGATGCTGGCCGGTCTGGATGGCATACTGCTCCGCGGGCAGGCCGAAGGCATCGTACCCCATGGGATGCAGCACGTTGAAGCCCTTCAGCCTCTTGTAACGCGCAAAAATATCGCTGGCTATGTATCCCAGCGGATGCCCCACATGCAGTCCCGCCCCGCTTGGATACGGGAACATGTCCAGCACATAGTACTTAGGCTTCCGGGAGTCCTCTTCCGCCTTGTAGGTCTTGTTCTTGGCCCACCACTCCTGCCATCTGGCCTCAATCTGCTTAAAATCGTAATCCATATCTTCTCGTTGTCAGATTCTTCGCTTCGCTCAGAATGACAGTGTCGCTTGTCATCCTTTTATAGTTTTACCGTTAATTCCAAACTTACCCTTATTCTTCTCCAGCCTGAAATCCACCGCCGCAGTCATGAGCACCTTGACCTTCTTCCCTGCCCTGCGGCCAGGCTTCCACTTGGGCGACGCGGAGATAACCCTTACCGCCTCATCGTCCAGGGAGGTGTGGATGCCGCGGGTAACCTTGACATCAGTCACGTTGCCCTTTTCATCGATCACGAAACTCACAAGCACGCGGCCCTGGATGCCGTTGTCCGCTGCGTATTTGGGGTACTTGAGGTACTGGTACACCCATTTTTCCATGAATACGGAAGGGTCCGCGCTGCCCAGGAACATGGGCTTGAAGTCAACATCGCCAAAGGCATACACCCCTGCCGGAGCCTCCTCCTTGACGGACGAGTTGCGGAACAGCGGCGCCGGGCCGTTGCAGAGGCGCTGGGCGTAGCTGTAGATGTACTCCAGCTCTTTTTCCATGCCCTCGAAGTCCACAATCTCATAGGTGTCCCGGCCTGTGCCGTGCTCCGGATATCGGCCCGTAGTGAACAGAATCGACGGGATTTCCTTGTCGTAAAAGGCGCGGTGGTCCCCGGTGTAAGGCTCGATTCCGGTAAGCTCCGCCTGCACGGGAAGCAGTTCCCCCTGGAGGCTCTTAACAATGGAATTGAGGTCCTCATTGGCCGATGTATAAGCGTAAAAGCCCTTTTCCCCGGTTCCCAGCATGTCCAGGTTTATCATGGCGTCTATGTTGCCGGCGTCCGACGCGAAGGACCTGTTAAGGAAGTACCAGGACCCGGCCAGGGAACGGGTGCTTGACCCGAAGCCCACGAACAGGACGCTCCTCCTGAGAAGGTTGCGGGCGTAAGAGAGTTTGGCTGCCAGTTCCAGCATCAGTGCCATGCCCGATGCATTTCCGTTTGCGCCGAAGTATATCCTCCCGGCGGTTTCCCCATCCTGGATGTACGTATCGGTTCCAAGGTTATCCATCCTTGCGCCGATGACTATATACCTCCCGTTCATCGCACTGTCCCACCCCTGCAGGAACCCCACCACGTTTCTTGAGGACACCTCATTCCGGGCTCCATTCCCCTCATTCCAGGCTCCATTCCCCTCATTCCGGGCTTGACCCGGAATCTCCTTTATCCCGAATACTTGCTCCGGAAGCACGTCAATCCCGTACTCCTTCAGCTTCTCCTCCAGGTACTCCGCCGCCATCTTCTCCCCTTCGCTGCCCGGAGCGCGGCCTTCCATCTGGGCCGATGCCAGCATGGCTACATGCTCCTTCAGGGCACGAACGCTTTCCGAATCCTCCAGCGATTCCAGGGGATTCCGGTACTGCGCATTCAGGGCTGCGGCCGCAAAAAGCGCCGCCACTATGGCTGTCAGTCTTTTCATTTGGCTACCAGCATCCAGGCGTCAGCAGGACAGACAGGCTTCTTCTTAATCTCCTTGAACTTGTCCATGAGTTCCGTAAGAGTGTTTGACGGACAAACCGCCACGGCATTGAGGCCGTTGCGGAAGTACACAATCTGGGCGGGATATCCGGCATCGTAGCAGGCCGACTGCTTGCGCCTGGCGTTTGCAATGTCCCTGAATGCACCCACCACGATGTAGTACTTGCATTCCAGTTCCGTTGCGCCAAGTCCGCCAAGGTTGGCGGGACTCTTGAGCACGCCTTTGGAATGTGACAGCGAGTCCAGGAGGTAAGCCTCCAGGGCGGCAAGTGAATCAGCCATTTGCTGCTGGGCCTTTTTCATGGAATCCAGGCGCGCCTGATGGCGTTCCTCTTCCAGCCTTGCCTGTTCCTGCCTCATGGCCTCCACCTTTGCTGCCGTAGGCCTCCCGGCAATAGTGCGTACAAAGTCGCATCCCGTTGCAAGTATGGCCACACTGGCCAATGCTATAATAATTGTCCTTTTCATAATCATTCCGTCATTCCCGGCGGTTGGTGAGCCTGTCGGCCACGAGCGGGAATCTCATTAACTTACAAAAATAATCATTTTTCGGATATTTTGAACTATCTTTGTATGTATGAAGAAGACAATCAAGCTGGAAGCAATGGACCCCATAGAAATATACGGGGTCGGGAACAAGATTCTTACGGAGTTCTGCTCATATTTTCCGCATCTTAAAGTCACCGCCCGCGGGGACGAACTCATCCTTGACGGCCGTGAAAGCGACATTTCGGAGTTCAATATCCGTTTTGCAGAGCTTGTGGAACGCCGTCACCGCAAGATGAACCTCACCGTGTATGACGTGGAGGACATCTTCGCCGGCGGCGGAGAGGACCGCTTCCGCCTTGCGGGGGACGGAATCATCGTCCATGGAACTGACGGAAAAGCCATCCGCGCCCGCAATAAAACACAGCAGGAGCTTGTCAAAGCCTATTTTGAGAACGACCTTGTCTTTGCCGTGGGCCCCGCCGGAACCGGCAAAACATACACTGCCATCGCCCTGGCGGTGCGTGCCCTGAAAAACCGCGAGATCAAACGCATCATACTCACCCGCCCTGCCGTGGAGGCCGGGGAGCGCCTTGGCTTCCTGCCTGGAGATTTAAAGGACAAGCTGGACCCGTATCTCCAGCCCCTGTATGATGCATTATCGGACATGATTCCCTCCAAGCGCCTGCAGGATTTCATGGCGGACGGCACCATCCAGATTGCTCCGCTCGCCTATATGCGCGGCCGCACCCTGGACCGTGCCTGCGTAATCCTGGACGAAGCCCAGAACACCAACCTCGGCCAGCTCAAGATGTTCCTCACCCGAATGGGCCCCAGCGCCAAGTTCATCGTCACGGGTGACGCCACCCAGATAGACCTTCCCCGCCGCGAGGACTCCGGCCTTTTAAAAGGTATCGAGCTCCTTGAAGGCATAAAAGGCATCGCCGCCATCCGCTTCACCCCCGCAGACATCGTCCGTCACCCCCTTGTAACCAAAATCGTCAACGCCCTGCCTTAGAAGCGTGATATGTAACTAGCTAATTTACAATTATTTAATAAAAGTACCCGGGTACCAAGGTACCCGGGTACTCTGCATAAACACCTGATTTACAGGCAATTGCAAATCACGCTTTTCTTTAGAAGTTGAACTTGGTCATGCACAGCAACCTGTGATTGCCAAGCCAGTGGCAGTCCGCATCGTCATAAAGGCCGCGGGCGTTACGGACTACGCCGGTGTTGCCGTACTGGGCCATGGTGTAGTCGTACTCAAGGCCGATCTGGAGTTTGCCCATGTTCCAAAGGACAGTGGGTGTGACGCGGAAGGCCTGCTGGATGTTGGTGGCGGCTGCGTTGTTGATCCACAGGTTGCCGCCCTCGGCCACAGACTTGTTAACTGTTGCTCCGGAGGCGCCAGGAGCGATGAGCAGGTCCTCGGTGGTGCCAAGGTGCTTCATGTAACCTATCATTCCCATAAACTGTAACTTCTTGCCGTACTGTGCCGATACAAATGAAGTCAGATCCTGCATGGGAGTGTAGGTATATTCATGATTTGTGGCGTCATAGGCGGAAATGCCGTATCCGGAGAGGATGTTCATGTGCTCGCCGCTCATGGCATAAGCCACTTTTGCCTTAAGCTGGAACAGGTCCTTGGTGTACTGGAAGAAGTAGAACATAGTTGCCGCATCCAGTAGACCGCTGGCCTTGTAGTTGTCCGGAGTGGTCCTTACGGGCTTGGTGAGGATATTGGTAAGGCCGAGCTTGTTCACAAAGGCGCCTTCCTTCCAGGTGAAGCCGATGTATTCCTCCGGCAAGCCGTATTTGTAGGGATTCACACTCTTGCCGCCGGCCTGGGCGTCCATGGGAAGGTACTGGCTCAGGTAAAGGAAGCCGCTGGTGAGCGTGAAAGTGCCGTGAGTCCAGTGAATCATGAGCTGGGGACTGCGGTTGAACGGGCCGAAGGGCGCACCCTTTCCAGATTGATTC
>Ga0265298_10007584_pt1 | contig 13168 bp, 9 predicted proteins | sample AusTroGonzalo_MG_3_FD_193486 | JGI IMG/M metagenome (GOLD analysis project Ga0265298, IMG submission 193486) | Bovine rumen microbial communities from tropical cattle in Woodstock, Queensland, Australia - Gonzalo_01 | ecosystem: Host-associated > Mammals > Digestive system > Stomach > Rumen ... | reverse complement strand
AGCTGCTGCAGCTGCAGCTGTTGTGTCAGCAGCTGTTGTGTCATTGGCAGCTACTTCATTGGCTGCGATGCTATCATTGCTCTCTGCACCCTTTTCGTTGCTCATCATTGCTGCATAGCGAGAGTTGAGCTGAGCAAGCAGAGGAACGATCTCCTGTGAGTTGTAGCTCTCCCAGAACTCAAGATTTGCAGAACCCTGAAGGAGCTTACGAACGCGCTCGGGCTCTTTCACACCAGGCATTTCAACCATGATGCGTGACTGGCCCTCGAGGCGCTGGATGTTGGGCTGAACAACGCCGAACTTATCGACACGCTGACGAACAACGTTCTCGGCATTGTCAATAGCTGACTGAACCTCAGCACGCAGTGCGCTCTCAACTTCAGCGTCGGTCGACTGTGTGCTAACCTTACCCTTCATCTGCTGAGTAGCGAAGATTTCGCGAAGCATGCGGCCCTGAGCGTTCTGCTTCCAACGGTTGATGAACAGCGAGATGAAATCATCCTGACTGGTCTCCTCGTCCTTCTTTGCCTCGGCGAGTGACTTCTGGTAAGCAGCGTCCTGTTTGTGGTCGGCCAATACGTCAATCACATCAGGAACTGATACTTCCATGATAACGTTCATACCACCCTTCAAATCCAGACCCAGGCCGATTTCCATCTCCTGGCACTGTTTGAGTGTGTAGATACCTAAGTAAACTTTCTCGTTTTTCAGAGAATCGAGATACTCCTGTCCTGCCTCTTCGCCCATGGCCAAAGCCTTGTCGTTGTAGTACTTGGTCACGAAACCGAAGGACAGATAGAAGCAGCAGATGAGCACAAGTGCCACTGCAATGGTCTTAACTAATCCTTTGTTTTGCATTGTTTTTTTATGTTATTTGTTGTTTTTTATGCATTTTAGCGTGCAAATATAGCTATTTTTCTGCTTTTTGGAAAATTTCTACGCTATTATTGCACATTTTTAAGGTTTTTCCCGCTTTTTCAGCCAGCAAAGTAGCGGATAATGGTCGCTGACATCCATTTTGTTGTCAATTTCGCACTGAAATGGCTCAAAATGAGATGAGCACAACATGTGGTCAATGCGGAAGTTGAAACCCTTGCGATTGAACGATAATCCAAGTCCGTGTCCCGACTCTACAAAACAGTCGGTCAGACCCTTTGCCATCGTGTATCGGGCATAGGAAATTGGGGTGTCGTTGAAATCGCCACACGAGATGATAGGATAACGGCTGTGATCCTCTATGTACTGATGAATAATTTCTACGTGTTTTGCACGAATTTTCATGCCTGTTGTCAGTTTTGACAAGAGATCGCGAGTCTCAGTTTTTACCGTATCACGCTGTTCCTCGCTTTTGATGACATCACGGTTCAGTCGGTTTTCAATCATCTCCGTGTAACGACTGCGGTCGTCACTTGTCAAGTGGGTCTGTTCCAGGTGGTTATTGACAATAATAACGGTATCTCCGTCGATGTTCAGATAGTATGCTACACTGCCATTGGTCGGTGACTCGTAGTCGATGATTTCCTTGAAAAGGATGGGGTAGCGCGTGTGTATGCCGAGACAGTTGATAAGTCCGTTATTGCTGATGCATGTGGTATCGTTATAAGGATAGTATTCGGCATAGCGCTTTTGTGTGTCGAGCCATTTTGAGGTCATGTCCTCTTGGGTGCACACGATATCGGGTTGATGGGCATTCAGGTAACTGAGAATAGTGTCGAAAGCATTCTCGTACTTGTAGTTGCCTCCATAGCCTGCAACGTTATAGGAGATGATTCTGATAGCCCCTTCCGGTGGTTCACTATTGCCGTGAAGAGGCATATAGACACGCAGGGAAGGAAATGCCAAAAGAAAGCCGATAAGGGGAATGAGCAGTCGTCGCCAACTGAGGAAAACCCAAATAGGAATGAACAGCAGGTTGACCAATGCCGTGAAAGGGAACACCATTCCCAAACAAGCGAAATACGGATGGGATTCGGGGGAAAGGTGATCGCTATAGCCAACAACCAGCATTACAATGATTGCAAAGATGTTGGCACCGGCAATGAAATTCAGGAGTAGTTTCTTAATCATTTGTCACGGCTGGCGTCGAACAAGTACTGTTTTTCGGCTTTCGACAGACTGTCGTAACCACTCTTGCGTATCTTGTCTAAGATACGATCCACTTCCGCCTGTCGTTGTTGTTTGCGTGCATTGTATTCCATGTCGGCTTCTTTCGAGCCAGTACGATGAGTCGATTCCGTCTTGTTGACTTTCCAAGTGTTGTTGGAACGTCTGTTGAAATTTCTTGACATGTTTTCAAAAAACTGTCGGCCACCGCTGATGTCAAAATTGCTTCCAGGATGTTTTCTCCAGTACTTGATAAGAATGAAGCCGAACAGCATACCACCTACGTGAGCCATATGAGCCACATTGTCGCCAACGGAGTTTACAGCTGAGAAGAGTTCGATAGCGGCATAGAAAGCCACAAACCATTTGGCCTTGATAGGGATGGGGAGGGGGAAAATGAAGATGCGTTCCTCAGGAAAAGTCATACCAAAAGCCAGAAGAATGGCATAGACAGCACCTGAAGCACCAATGGTCAGACTATAGCTTCCCATGAGAAATTGTACCAACTCTTGGCACAAACCAGCTCCAATGCCACACGCTAAATAATATAAAAGGTATTTCTGAGGACCCCACACGCGTTCAATCACACATCCGAACATCCATAATGCGAACATGTTGAAAAACAAATGCGTGAACGATCCATGAAGAAACTGGTAGGAAATGAACTGGTAAAAACTGAAGTAAGGCGACTCAAAATAATGAAGTCCACCCCATAATGTCAGGTTGATGCCTTTCATCTCAAGAACCACCGTTGCCAAATAAGCAAGAATGTTGATGATCAGCAGATTCTTTGTTATTTTGGGTATGCTTTGAAACATTTTCTTTTTATTTTTATGTGCGATGCGTGTATATCGCTTGTTTATTCGTATTTTGCAATTTTCTGCGTGCAAAATTACGAAAATTATCTTGTTTTAAGCAGAAAATGGGCTAAAAGCAACTTTTTTTCATCAAAAACTGCATTTTTTCGCCTTTTTTGTTTGTTTTCTAAATTGTTTGCTTTATATTTGCGTCATAATTTCTAACAATAACCTTTTTTTTACACTTTTAAAACTAAAAAATTATGAACAAGACTGAATTAGTTGAGAAGATTGCCGCTGGTGCTGGCATCACAAAAGTTGACGCAAAGAAGGCTCTTGACGCTACTGTAGCTGCTATCAAGGACGCTCTCATTGCAGGTGATAAGGTTGCTCTCGTTGGCTTCGGTACATTCGCAGTTAACGTACGTCCAGCTCGTGAGGGTATCAACCCCGCAACAAAGGCTAAGATCAAGATCGCTGCTAAGAAGGTGGCTAAGTTCAAGGCTGGTGCTGAACTTGCTGATGCTCTGAACTAATCATCAGAAAAGACAAAAATAAAGGCGTTCCTACAAGGAGCGCCTTTTTTCGTTGATTATATAAGCGAATCTGCCTATATAATTTCTTCCAAAGCAATCAATCCGCTTTGCTTTATTTCTTGCTTTGCAATCAATCCGCTTTGCTTTATTTCTTGCTTTGCAATCAATCCGCTTTGCTTTATTTCTTGCTTTGCAATCAATCCGCTTTGCTTTATTTCTTGCTTTGCAAGTGTTGTGCCGCGAGCGGGACTCGAACCCGCACAACCATTTCTGGTCAAGGGATTTTAAGTCCCTCGTGTCTACCATTCCACCATCGCGGCCACACAGCCTTTGGATATGCTTTTAAGTCCAAAGCGTGCAAAGACGGGTGCAAAGGTAATATAAAAAAATGAAATAAGAAATTGTAAAGGGATTTTTTTTATGGTTATTGTTTTATTCCTTTTCCTTTTCAATACATTTTCTTAATTGCCCACACTTAGTATCAGTCCGTTGAAATTACAGCCGTAGCGCATGAGCGCATCTCCTTCATTACCACTGAAAAGAGTGCCTGTCTCCAGATCATACACACGTTTGCACTTACTGCAGCTCACCTTTTGGCGGTTGTCTGCCCATGCCAGTGGTTGTAGTCCTTCGCAGTTCGGGCAGGTTCGATCGTAGGCTGCAAGGCCGTTGAAATTGGTGAGTCCTACAATAAGTCCTATTTCGTTGTTGGCTCCCAGCAGATAGGCAGTATAGTTCTTTTCCCTATCTGTTGAAATGACATTATCTTCCCTTGGCGTCTTGCCGTCGTTGCTTTGTGCATAGACGTGACGTATGCCCATATTGTCAATGGAGGTATAGATATATACGTAGCTTCCAGGCGATTTACAGGCAGATACGATAATACTGGTGGGATGCTGTTCTGCATTAAATGTAAACCTGCAAGGATAGCGGCGACTGATGGGGGCGTCTTCCTTGCAGGATATAAACATTAGCAAACAAGCAGTTGCCAATAGGAGTCGTCTCATACGTTCAGTAGTTTCTGTTCCGCCTTTTCAGCACGTTCGAAGCCGAAGCCGCTCATCACCTGTTGCATGATTTCGTCGATGCGGTCGTTACACAGGTTACCGATAGAGCCTTCATGGGTATGATGGATATTCTTGTTGGGCGTAAATTTTCCGGCTTCAATGTCGAGACCAACTTTCTTGTATGCATCGCGGAAAGGCATACCTTCTGTAGCCAGGCGGTTCACTTCCTCTACGGAGAATATCGGATCGTAGCGAGGGTCATCGAGAATATGGTCGTTCACCTCAATCTTATTAATGATGTAGGCTGTCATGCGTAGGCAGTCACGCAGCTCATCGAATGCTGGCAGGAACACTTCCTTCATAATCTGCAGGTCGCGGAAGTAGCCCACGGGCAGGTTGTTCTTGATGAGCATAATCTGCTGAGGCATTGCCTGCAACTTGTTCGACTTGGCACGTATCAGCTCAAATACGTCCGGATTCTTCTTGTGTGGCATGATGCTTGACCCCGTTGTACATTCCTTTGGTAGTTTTACGAAACCAAAGTTCTGGGAGTTGAACATACAGGCATCAAATGCAAGTTTCGCCATCGTTCCGGCAATTGTGGCAATGGCAAAGCTCACGCTCTGCTCCATCTTGCCTCGTCCCATTTGAGCATATACTACGTTGTAGTCCATGGAGTCGAAGCCCAACAAATCGGTGGTCATCTGGCGGTTCAGGGGGAACGATGAGCCATAACCAGCTGCAGAACCGAGCGGATTGCGGTTCACAATCTTGTAAGCTGCCTGCAACATCTGCAAGTCGTCGGCCAAACTTTCTGCGTAGGCACCAAACCACAGACCGAAGCTGGAAGGCATAGCAATCTGTAAATGGGTGTAGCCAGGCATGAGCACATCTTTGTATTGGTTGCTCTTGGCAATGAGCTGATCGAAGAGATCCTTCACGTCATCAGCTATCAGGCGCAGTTGATGACGGGTGAACAGCTTCAAGTCGACGAGCACCTGGTCATTGCGTGAACGACCGGAGTGAATCTTTTTGCCCATATCACCCAGTTTGCGGGTGAGCATCAGCTCTACCTGTGAGTGTACGTCCTCGATGCCTTCTTCAATGACGAACTCTCCTTTCTGCGTGACGGCATAGATGTTCTTCAGCTCTTGCAATAGTACGGGCAGCTCGTCTTTTCCGATGAGTCCGATACTCTCGAGCATGGTGATGTGAGCCATTGAGCCCAGCACGTCGTAAGGAGCCAGATAGAGATCCATCTCGCGGTCACGGCCTACGGTGAAGCGCTCTATCTCAGCATTGATTTCGTAGTTTTTTTCCCAGAGTTTTTGTGCCATCTTTTCTTTTTCGTTATGTCGTTATAACGTGTTTGCGTTATTTGTAAGGAACCATTGCCAATGCGTCGGCAATTTTCTCCACACCGTCCTGAAGAGGACCTGAGACCATCGCCTTGAGCATGAAGGGAATGTCGGCATCGACGGTCACCTTCATCTTGGATGTTTCTGCTGTGACGGGTAGTACCTGAATCCAAAGGTGGAAGGGCATGGGTGACTCTACGCTCTCAAACTTCACACACTTAGGTTCTTCGCGATCGCAGATGCGGAGGGTGATTTTACCTACGGGTGCTACTGAGATTGAAACACTGTCCTGATCGAACGAGAAGTCCTTCAGTTTATCTTCAGGAACGCGGTTGCGCACCTTCTCCAGATTGTTCAGGTCGCTCAGATTCTTATAGACGGCCTCCTGAGCGTAAGGCACTTGTTTGATTGAACTCTCAAATTTTGCCATAGCTCTTATTCTTTTCTCCACTCACCAGGATTCTTTCTCCATTCAGCCAGTACGACCTTGTCCTCTTCCTTGATATAACCGGTCTCGGCAGCCTGTTCCAGCACAGCGTTGTAGTCGCTGAGCGTGATGAGACGAACACCAGCTTCTCGGAAAGCCTCTTCGGCTACGGGGAACCCATAGGTGAACGATGCAACCATACCAATCACTTCTACGCCGTATTCACGCAGAGCGGTAACAGCTTTCAGCGATGATCCGCCAGTAGAGATCAGGTCTTCTACTACGATGACCTTCGTGCCTTTCTTCAGTTCGCCCTCTACCTGATTGCCCATGCCGTGATCTTTCGGCTTCGGGCGCACGTAAGCGTAAGGCAGTCCGAGCTCGTCGGCAACGAGTGCGCCTTGAGCGATAGCGCCTGTAGCTACGCCAGCCACAGCCTCTGCTTCAGGGAACTCGCTCTGGATGAGGTGACACAGTTCCAATTTAACAAACGAACGTACGTCGGCATAGCCGAGCGTCTTGCGGTTGTCAGTATAGATGGGAGATTTCCATCCGCTGGCCCATGTAAAGGGATCGTTGGGTTGTAACTTGATGGCTTGGATATCCATCAACTTCTGCGCAAATAGCTTTTTAATAGAATTCATGTTCTTGCGTTTTATAAAACTGGTGCAAAGGTACGATTAAGTGAGTGAAAATGCAAATTTATTTTCAATTTTCCGAACGTGAGTACCTAAGAACAAAGGAAATAACATTTTTTTCTTTGTTTTTAGATTCTCCACCGTACATGCAGGTCGATGTCTGTCAGTGAGTTCCCGTCTATTTCCTGCAGTCCGCTGCCGATGGTCGAGCGGTCATAGTAGTGGGTGTGCCCTATTTTGGCATCCAACTGCAGATGTTGCCCAATCTGGGCGCGAGCAGTCAGAGCCAGCCGGAACCCTCGGCCGTAATATGCAGGAGATGCAAAGACGTGGGGCATTTGTCGCTCATAGACATAGATGCGAGCCTCATAGGAAGGCGCATCGAAGTAGGCAGTCTGGGCCGACAGTTGCCACCAAGACTTTTTCCATGCTGTGTTTTGGCTCACCATCCATCCGTATTCTATCGTGTTGTTGGCAGCTTTTACACCATCTCCCTGTATGGTGGTGGTCCATTCTTTGTTCCCATAGGTGGCGGCGAGACGTGCGTGATGCTCATTATGTTGTCGAAGAGCCGTCTTTTGTTCGTTGTCTAGTTGTCTGATATGCATGCGATAGCGTCCTTTCAGCGTCCATTGTCGGCTGAGCAGATAGGTGGCCTCGCAGAGATAATCTTGCGCGTTCGATGGTTGTGACACCCGATAGCGAGCCCAAGGGAAGTGAGCAAAGTCGGCATATCCCTGCAGGTGCAGTCGTGCGAGAGGCTGCCAGGTAGCGCCGATGTAGATGCCGCTTTCGTTCCTTACGGCTCCTCCTTCGCTGAAGGCATGTGCATGGAGCGAGGTGTAGCGATAGCTATAGAATCGTTGCAGTGCCATGATGCTCCAAGCGTTTTCCGACTGATAGCTCAGGCTGTTGATGGTGGCGATAGTGCCATGTGCGTCGATGGCTGTTTCTCCGCTGAAGGATAACCGATGGTGCAGATAGCTGTAGTCCATTCCGAAGTTAGCGAAGTTACTGCCTTGGGCATAATATCGACGAAAGAGGGCGCTGGCGTTGGGATGAAGTTCTCTGTTCAGATGGTCATAGACGGCCGTTGTCCCAAGTCGCAGTTGGTTGTGACGGTAGGTGATACGCACCCCCGTTGATGTGAGCCGACTGTTGTTTCGCTTTGTCTGTTCGTTGGGCGTGCGATGATAACCTGTCTGCAGAATAGTAGCGATGCTTCCGTCGTTGTTGAGTGTTGCATCTATTGAGCGGTGGGAGACGAAAGCCGTCATGGTGGTGTGCCCAAGAGCAACCGTGGCAGCTATTCCCTCAAGATAATCGGCCGTCGAACCCGAAGTGTGTGTCCTCAGTGTCGATTGCTGTCGTCCCAGATTCTGCAGCATTGCCAGTTTGCCTAATGAAAAGCCCGTGTTCATGACGAGTCCCATGCCTGCCGACACTTTATATTTGCCAGCTACGAGATTCTTCAGTATTCCCAATTCCTTCACCTGTACGTAGTACGACCAGATGTCGTAGCCCATTTGTTGATGGTTCCATGTGAAGGGTTCGCCTGCATCCTGTGCGCCCGTCAGTCCTATTTTTACATAGTTGCCGTAGTTGAACTGATAGCGTGTCCAGTGCGGATATTTATATCCTAAGTAACCATTATGGTCTCCTTTTCTATTATATAATGGTACGCGCGTATAAAATGATATTTCGTGACGTCCCCCTTTGATGATATTGCTAAGGTGAGGGAAGTGCTGTTTTTCCTGTTGTGACCCCATGTAGGTGAAATAGGGAAGCAGTAGTGCCTGTCGATAGTCTATCGAATTGATCATTCTGAATTCCCCTACCGATTTCAGTCCTCCGTAACGGTCGCGATATTCGATGATGTCCATCACTTGTTGAGGCGACAGGAAAGGTAACTGTTCGAGTTCCTCGCGCGTGGCCGTGTTCAGATCGATAGGGTGGGCGGCCAGTTCCTGTAGCAGCTCATGGTAGTCGGCCATCTCCGTTTCTTTCTCCTCGTCATCCAAGTCGTTGTCCTCCATATTCATGGTCTCCTGCCACACCTGTTGCCATGAAAAATACTGAGGCAGTCCTTCAGGCGTAATACTATCCGCCCTCAAGGACTGCCCAGCAGTATGGATATGATAGAATAAGGTTGCGACAATAAGAATGATGATTTGTCGCCAGTTCCTCATCGTCTTATTTCACGTATTCGGCGAAGTCGGTCAGATGCATGTCTCCCTTGCGAGCCAGTGAGTCGTGCATGGCGAAGGCTGCAGTGAGGTTGTGACGTGTCTGTCCCATCTTTGCAATTTTCAGGTAATCCCACAGCAACTGCTTGTAGTCGGGATGTGCACAGTTCTCGATGATGATCTCCGCACGCTGTGCAGGGCTCTTGCCGCGCAGGTCGGCCACGCCTTGCTCCGTCACGATGATGTTCACGTCGTGCTCGCTGGAATCCTGATGGCTCACGAAAGGCACTACGCTTGAGATCAGGCCGCCCTTGGCTGTCGAAGGACAGGTGAAGATGGACAGGTAGGCATTGCGGATGAAGTCGCCCGAACCACCAATACCGTTCATCATCTTCGTACCACTGATGTGGGTTGAGTTTGCATTGCCGTAGAGGTCGACCTCGATGGCTGTGTTGATGGCGATGACGCCCAGTCGGCGAATCACCTCAGGTGAGTTCGATATTTCGCTCTGACGCAGTGTCAGGTGGTTCTTGAAGTAGTCCATGTTGTCATAGACCTGCATCAGACAGTCGTTCGAAACTGTCAGTGAGCAGGCTGAAGCGTCTTTCACACGACCGTTCAGCATCATCTCGATGACTGAGTTCTGAATCACTTCCGTGTAGATGTTGAAGTCGGGTACATGCTTGTCCTGACCCAGTGCGCCGAGGATGGCGTTGGCCGTAGATCCCACACCGCTCTGCAGAGGCAGGAACTCCTTGGGGATGCGACCCTTGCGCAGCTCGTCAACCAGGAACTCAGCTGTCAGAAATCCTATTTTCTCCGTTATAGGATCACTGTCCTTGAAGGCACGCGCCTCGTCGGGGATGTTGCATTCTACGACACCCACCACCTTGTCCTTAGGAATCGATACGTAGGGCACGCCGATGCGGTCGCTCACCTTCGTGATCATGATAGGCTGGCGGTAAGGGGGATCGAGTGGCTCATACACGTCATGGATGAACTTTGCGTTGGCATTGTGGAACGAGTTCAGCTCGAGGATCACCTTCTTTGCCAGACGAGCAGCCGTTGGCGAGATACCGCCGGCAGCAGTCAGGTAAACATGATAGTCGTTGCCAGCCTCTTCGATGTCACATACCTCCAGGATGGCCCAGTCGAGGTCACCATAGAAACCATAGCGTAACTCCTGTGCCATGTGGCTCAGGTGCAGGTCGTTGTAGGGAATCTCACCCAGATTCACGTGTTTACGGAAGTCAGGGTTAGTAGTGTAGGGCGCGCGATACTTGATAGCCTGTGCGTTAGCCAGATCGCCATCAGTCGATTGTCCTGTTGAAGCACCTGTGAAGATGCCCACTTTGAATTCGCGTCCGGCCTCATGCTCTTTTACGGCAATCTTGGCCAGTTCCTTGGTTGTTGCTTTTGCTACGCCAGCGGGTGTGAATCCGCTCATAGCGATGTTTTCTCCGTTCTTAATCAGTGCTGCAGCTTCGGCAGCCGTCAATTTTGTATAAGCCATTTTTTGTGTCGAATATTGGATTTTGGGTGCAAAGGTACTAATTAGTGAGAACAATACAAAATAATTAGATTTATTTTGCGGGCGTACCTTATAAAATTTTAGCCATTATTTTTTGAATTATGGCCATGTTCTTTTGAATTTTAGCCAAAATTTCAAATGAACACTTTGGGAGCAGAAGGAGTATGCTTTCGTTTCATAATTACATTGCAATGGAACCAATCAATGAATCACGAAAAGTTCAGAAAAAAAATTCTTTTTTCTTGTTTAAAAATATTTTTTTTTATATCTTTGCAAACAGATACCTGATTCCACGTAAGCTGTTATGGGAAGCCATGAAAAGGAGGGTATCGCATAGGCATATGCGATACAGACAAGAGAAAATAATGTGATAATAACCGGAACTAAGAAAATATTACAATAATTAAAACAGATCTATTATGAATACCGAAAGCTATGACGATTTTAGAGCGGTCCAGTCTATGAGTCTTGTTCCGCCCAAGCTCCGAGGTAGGAGTCGCGTGTTTGTGCACGCCTTTTTCTTATTGTTATGCGTGATGTTCACTTCCCAAAGTGCTTGGGCGGATGATTACATGCAGAAAGCTGCCAACTACACTTGTATGCAGCAGGGAATGGACAAGCTCCGCTTCACCCTGCCTACGCAGAACGACCTGAGTATCAATGAAGGTATTCAGGAAGGAAAGGTCTATGTGTCAGTGAATGGTGGAGATCAAGAGCTGCTATTTGACTGGAAGTGTAACGACTACTCAGAACTGGACGAGGGCTATTGGATCAAAGCCTATAAGGGCGGCACCTTCCAGTTGGTAGGAAAAGCCACCTCGTATACAACGTTCAGTTCCAATAATGGATGGGTGAAATACGATTTGTACCATGACGATGATGACAAAGACCATCGTACAACCACGCTCGACTGGGTGGTCCCATACGAAATGCGCGGCAAGAACCTGAAGCTCTATGTGTGGGCACATGTGAACCACAGTGGTGCTGGCGACTGGCACGTTCCCTCTGCCAGTACGAAGCGACTGATGCTGGAATGGGATGCACCGGATGCAGCAGCTGTAGGCGTGGAGTTGTCGGAATTCATGCTGGCCTACGATCAGAAGCAGGTGGGTAAGATAATGGCTATCTATAACTTCAATGCCAAATCCATCAAAACGGCCAAGCTGCATTACACGGATGCCGGCACAAATGTCAAGAAATCAATCGATATTGACAAGAAGACGCTGGGCTATGTTTATCTGCCCATGACTCGTCCATACAAAGATCTCTATATCGAGGCCGATGTGATTGATAATGACGGTTATTCCGTAACCGTCAAATCAACGGTTATCCCTTCTGTCTCGATGGTTCACGTTCCATTGAACTTCAGTGCCAGTCTGACTACCAAAGGTACCGCCCTGCTCAGTTGGAGGGTGGATGATCCTGTGCAGCCGGATATGGACGAGAATGACGCTTTCGAGATACAGCGAAACGTGAACGGAGGCGATAACAGCTCGTGGCAGTCTTGCTCTACCGTTTTCTATGAAAATGGTCAGAGTACCTATACTTTTGAAGACGAAAACTTTCTGGATTTCTATAAAGGTAAGCCGGTTTACTACCGCATACGTCGTGTGAGCACAGGTGTCTGGACGTGGTCTGATGGTTCTGGCTGTGCCACGGCTATTCAAAATAATACGCCGATATTGCCACAAGTTGTTGACGCAACGGTTGCTCGCTCCACCAAGTGGGATGACGAGAGCCACGCTGTGAATGTAGCTTTTGGTTTTAAGCCTGACAGTGATTGTGATAAGGATGGCAACGTCGTCATTGACGGTAAGACATATATGGTTATCAGCAGCTCTATCGACTGGCTCCGCTTCAAAGATGCTGTGCAGGCCGCGAATGGACTCAAAGAAGTCAATGCTATCTTGAATGGTGATATCACTATCGACCAAGCGGTGGGATCTATAGAGAGTCAGTTCCGTGGCATTTTCGATGGTAATGGTCATACATTGAACGTCAATTTCAGTAACAGTATAGCACCTTTTATCGCGGTGGACAAAGTTACGATTAAAGACCTGACCGTCAGCGGCACGATTAACAGTAATGATAAATTTGCCGGAGGTCTGATTGGTCAGGTCCTGCAATATGGAAAGGTTACTATAGAACGTTGCGCAGTTAAGGCTGACATCGCGAGCCAGGTTGTCGGTGATGCCAGCAGTGGTGGTCTGATTGGTTTAATCAGTAAATATGCAATAGTTGACATCACCAATTCTTGCTTCGAAGGTTCCTTCCTGAGCGAGAAGAGTACTGACAACGGCGGTCTCGTCGGTGTCGCTGTGTCTAGTACTACCATTAAGATGAGCAACTGCTTGTTTAATCCGACTTCCTTGCCGTTCAACATGAAAGGCTGTTCTACCTTCGTCCGCCATGATGAAACTGCAACGGTGACGTTCGACAAGTGTTACTACACCAGGAGCTATGGTCAGTACGAAACCAGTGATCAGGCCTATTATATCATTCAGTCAGACAAGGATTGGGATCTCTTCAGAGAGATGGTCGCAACGTCTGCTAAGAATCAGGTGATTAATGCTATCCTGGCTACC
>Ga0265298_10007583_pt1 | contig 13169 bp, 9 predicted proteins | sample AusTroGonzalo_MG_3_FD_193486 | JGI IMG/M metagenome (GOLD analysis project Ga0265298, IMG submission 193486) | Bovine rumen microbial communities from tropical cattle in Woodstock, Queensland, Australia - Gonzalo_01 | ecosystem: Host-associated > Mammals > Digestive system > Stomach > Rumen ... | reverse complement strand
TCATAAGCGCCCTTGTTCGGACGAGGCTCGAAATAACCGCAGAGACCGATCCCCCGTTTCGGGGTGATGTCCTCTTTAGCAAATCCGAAACGCATGATGTCAATCCTTGACGGTGATGATCTTGCCGCCGTTCTGCGCGGACTTGTGGGCCGCTTCGCAGAGCAGCAGGTTGTGGCGTCCGTCGCAGCCGCAGAGGCGTTTGCCGGACTGCACGGAGGCGGCATGATTTTCGATCAGGCTCTGATAGATGTTCCTGATCGGAGCGGGCGCAACCGGCGTGGTCTTGCCGTCGAACTTGTCGATATCCATGCGCATTTTGACCGGTTCGCCTTTCGCGTGTCCGGAGAGCTGGAACATGGTGCCGTAGGAACGAAGCACCGCCTTGTCACCGTAAACTTCGAAACCGAGGTTGGAGAGCGTGCCGCCGAGGCCGCCGCGCATTTCGGAGAAGGCCGCATTCACGCTGCCCTGGGTGCCGTCTTCGAAGAAGAATTTGATGTAGGCGCCGTCTTCGGCTTTGATCTTCATGATCTTGGGATAGTAGACCGCGGCGACTTTGGTGATCTTTTTGCCGAACACGAATTCAGCCATGTAAAAACAATGGCTGGCGACGTCGCCGATGGGACCGCCCATCTCTTCGATCTTGGAGCAGCGCCAGGTGGCGGCTTCGGCCGGATCGTAGCCGTAAGCAAATTCCATGTGGAAGCAGCAGTCGTTGACCTTGCCGAGTTTGCCTTTCTGGACGATCTCGGCGGCTTTTTTGTTCCAGGCATTGTAAACCATCATGTGGTCGACGGTCAGGGAAAGTTTTTTCTTTTCGGCGAGCTTGATCAGCTTCAGCGCATCGGCGGATTTGGTCGCCATGGGTTTTTCGCTGATGACATGTTTGCCGGCCTCGAGCGCCTTCATGGCCAGCGGCACGTGGGACGCATTGTTGGTCGCCACATAGACGGCGTCGATGTTTTTGTCGGCGAGCATTTCGTCGAGCGTGACATACCATTTCAGTCCGAGCGCTTCGGCAGCGGCCTGCCGGGCGGGATTCAGGTCGGTGGCGCCGACCAACTGGGCTTTTTTGAGGGGGGCGAAACGGGATTTGTCACAGGCAAAACCTTCTTTCGCGACACGATTCTCGGCGATGCCGCCGAAACCAATCAGACCATAACGTACTTTCATTTGGAACTCCTTTCAAGTAATCAGTGATCAGAAATCAGTAATCAGTTTTTTGAATTTTCAAGGGATGTGATCAATCCCTGAAGCATTTTCGTAATTTCTTTGGATTCGAGAATAAATTTTTGCTGTCGGTGCGGGAAATATACCCGAGTTCACTGGCGAGGTAGAGCTGAGTCCGCAGTTCCGCTGAGGAACCTTTGGCCATATAAAGGAAATTGGCAAAGTCTTTGACGGTTTTGCGTTCCGCACTTTCCGCGATATTGGAAGGAACTGAAACGGCTGAACGGGTAAGTTGTGAATATAAACCCAGATCCCGGCAGGATTTCAATGCGGAATACAGATCGATGCAAAGCCTGCAGCTTCGTTTCCAGACTTCCAGATTCTCAAAATCGGCAGACATCAGCCAGAATCCATCTCATCCAAAAATTACGGTTCCCGAAAAACAAAAATCCGGCTGGAACAGGGATAATGTTCTGTGATCAGACATATCTGCATTCCTTCCGGATTTTCGATCTGGAGCAGAGACAGCATTCCGATCCGGAATCACTGTCCCTGTTCCTTGCCGAAGAATCTGTCTTCAGTTTTTCAGCCGCGGTTCCAATCACTCGCGGAACGCGTTCAACTGATTACTGAAAACTGATTGCTGGCGGCTTACTTCATGTAGGCTTTCGCGACTTTGATGAAGGCGTCAACGTAGGCTTTCATGTGCTTTTCGGTGTAGACCGGATGCGTGAAGAAGCTGATCGTGCGGTCGGTCAGCGAGTTCGCCATCGTGCAGTTGAACGAGGTGTAGTCGATCTTGCGGGCTTTCGGATCCTTGAACGGATATTTCGCAGTTCCGAAACCGTTCTGCTTGACGTAGGCCTGTTCCTTGTACATTTCCGGCCAGAGCACGCTGTAAACGGGCACGCCTTCAGCGGCCATCGCGGCGATGAACTTCGCGGTGGTGATGCCTTTCTTCAGCAGTTCGGGCTTGATCACGATCGGGCACCACCAGAAGCAGTTCTGACGTTCCTTGGTGTCGACCGGAGTGTATTTCACCAGCGGATGGTTCTTCAGCGCGTTGATCAGGTATTTGCCGTTGCGGATGCGGTTTTTCAGGTTCCATTTGTCGAAACGCTTGAGCTCGCACAGACCGATCATGGACTGCATTTCGGTCATGCGGAAGTTGAAGCCGACGCGTTTGTGGATGTAGAGCTGTTTGCCTTCCATGACAAGCAGGTTCTGTTTGGCCTGCACATCATAGCCATGGTCGCGGAAGGAACGGCATTCCCAGGCGAGATCGTCGTCGTTGGTAACGACCATGCCGCCTTCGCCGCCGGTCGTGAAGTGTTTGCTCTGGCAGAAGCTGAAGCAGCCGACGTCGCCGATCGTTCCGGCTTTTTTGCCTTTGTAGACGCCGCCGAAGCACTGCGCGCAGTCTTCGATGACTTTCAGATTGTGTTTCTTCGCGATCTTCATGATCGGATCCATGTCGGCGACCGTGCCGTAAAGATGGACTACGACAATCGCTTTGGTGCGTTTATTGATGAGCTTTTCGATCTCATTCGGATTCATGGTGTGGGATTCGTCAACGTCGCAGAACACGGGCAGAGCGCCGGCCTGCAGGGCGCAGAAGCTGGAAGCGATGAAGCTGTAGGAGGTGCAGATCACTTCGTCGCCGGGACCGATGTTCAGGGCGCCGAGGGCCACATGCAGAGCGGCGGTTCCGTTGGTCACGCTGATCGCGTTCTTGACGCCGAGCCATTTGGCCCAGGCCTGTTCGAACGCCATACCGACGCTGAAATGTTCAGACGCTTTGGTTCCCGGCATCTGGCCGGTCCAGTAGTTCACTTTGCCGGTCCGGAGCAGATTGGCAACGGCCTGAACGGTGGACTCTTCGAAGCAGGGCCAGGAGGGGAAGGCTTCCTTGAAGACTTTGCTGCCGCCGTCGATCGCGAGTTTTCCGGCATCCGCTTTCGGGGCGGCTTTCCTGGCCGCCGCTTTCGGGGCTGCTTTCTTGGCTGCCGCTTTCGGGGCTGCTTTCTTGGCTGCCGCTTTCGGAGCCGCTTTCTTGGCCGCCGCTTTCGGGGCTGCTTTCTTCGGGGCGGGTTTGGACGCTGCTTTGGCTTTCTTCGTTGCCATGTTGCATTCTCCTTGTGATTTCGGGTTGTTTGTGAAAAACTTGCGTTTCTCGGTTCGAATCCTCATACTATGCATAAGTTATCACATACAGCCTATATTCGTCAATACTGTTTATTTGCGAATAGTTATCATTAAATTGTAAAAAATCACTGTTTTACTGATAAAAATGTGCGATGACAGCGGAAGATGATCGGTCGAGGCGAAATCGAGCGCGAAAAACACCAACTCATGAAAACGGCATTTCCGCACTCAGTTTTCCGAGGCAGATTCGAGGCAAAGCGAACTCAGAAAAAGACAGCCGGCGAGTTGTTCGGGATCCGGACCACGTTTTAAGCCCGACCGGGAACCGAAAAAGGCGGCAGGGCGGTTGAATCAATAAAAAAACAGCAGAAAAACGGAATTTTCTTGATCCGGAGCTTGCGATTTGAGAATTTGGAATTATATTGATCAGTTGAAGAATTTTGTTTTTTAAATATTTTTTAGGAAGGAAAAAATGAAATACGCAGTTTTGAGTGACATTCACGGCAATCTGGAAGCATTGAACGCAGTGTTGGAAAAATGCCGGGAAGTCGGAGTGGATGAATACATTTCCCTGGGAGATATCGTAGGCTACAATGCCAACCCGAAAGAATGTCTGGACCTGATGCGGAGCCTGAATCTGGCCTGCGCCGTCAAAGGTAACCATGACGAATATGCCGCGGGCAGCGACAATACCATCGAAGGGTTCAATCCGCATGCGCGGGCGGCGGTGATCTGGACCAAATCGCATCTGCCGCAGGAAGACCGTGCCTGGCTGGCCACGCTGCCGATGCGTCAGACGCTGAAGGGGACCCTGATCACGGTCGTCCATGCCACGCTGGACAGTCCGGACAGCTGGGGCTATATCTTCGACGAGCATCATGCGGCGGACAATTTTTCGTATCAGTTCACGCCGCTGTGTTTCATCGGGCACTCGCATGTGCCGGTGGGCTTCTGCAAAAAACCGGTCATCGCCTTTTCCGACCGGATGATCCTGAGTCTGGATAACTGGGAATCGAAGAATGTGCCGGAATCCCAGTTCAACAAATCGGATTCGATCACACTTTCGATGGAACCGGGCTACAAATACCTGCTGAACGTCGGGAGTGTGGGACAGCCGCGCAACCGGGATCCGAGGGCTTCGTTCGCGATTTATGACTCGGATCTGAAAACGGTGACGAGGTATCGTATTCCGTATGATATAGCCTCGGCCCAGCAGAAGATCATGGAAGCGGGGCTGCCGGAACGTCTGGCCTCGCGGCTGTCGCTCGGCATTTGAACCGCCCTCCCGGGACCGCAAGCATGAAACGGATACTGATCATCAAGCCCAGCAGCATGGGGGATGTTCTTCACGCATTTCCCGCCGTGCATGCGCTGATGGCGTCCGATTCGGGACTGGCGGTCGACTGGGTCATCAATCCTGCGTTTGCGGAACTGCTGGATTATCTGCCGGGGATCCGGCGCAAGATCCTGTTCAGGCGGCGTGAACTGGGCCGTTTTTCCTCCTTCTTTTCCGCCGCGCTGGAACTGCTGCGTGAACTGCGCCGGGAAAAATACGACGCGGTGATCGATCTGCAGGGACTGTTCCGGAGTGCGCTGGTGGGGATTTTCGCCCGGGGCGGTCAGTTATACGGACCGGCCGAAGCCCGGGAAAAAGCCGCCAGACTGTGTTACCGGCGGAAACTCCGTTATCCGGAAAACACCAGCCACGCCATCGAAAAGAACTGCGCCATGATCCGGGATTTTTCCGGTCTGGAGCAGATATCCTGCCATTATCCGCTGCCCGAAGTGGAAAAATATTCCGAAGCTGCACAGCGTCTGCTGGCGCAAAAGGGTCTGCGGGGCAAAAAACGGATCGCCATCGCGCCGGGTGCGCGGTGGGAAACCAAGCAGTGGCCGCCGGAATTCTTTGCCGCGGCTGCGGTCCGGCTCGCCGCCCGGCTGCCGGAATATGAATTTGTCCTGCTGGGCAGTCCGGCGGAAAAAGAGCTGTGTTCCAGGGTGATGACAGCGGCCGGAACGGTCAGGATCACGGATCTTTCCGGACAGACCACTCCGGGCGGACTGGTCGAAGTGATCCGTCATTCGGAACTGCTGATCTGCAACGACAGCGGACCGATGCACATCGCGGCGGCGGCCGGGACGCCTGTGCTGGCGCTGTTCGGCCCCACGGATCCGGCGCTGACGGGTCCCTACGGTCCGCAATGCCGGGTCATCCAGCCTGAGCTGGACTGCCTCAGGTGTCTTTCCAAAAGCTGTCCCACGGAGCGTTGTCATTCGGCGGTGGAACCGGAACGGCTGACGGAAAATGCGTTTCAACTGTTAAAGCAGGGAGTCGGAAACAAATGAGAAACCAGGTTTGGAAGTTCGGTCCGGTCATTGCGCTGATACTGGCATTTTTCCCACTGTTCATTCTGCATGCGCAGATCGGACTCCGGGTGGAGATGTCGCAGCAGAATTATCTTCAGTATGAACCGGTGTTTGTGCGGGTCACCATGCGGAACCTGAGCGGCCATGCGCTGGCGTTCGGAGAAAACCAGGGGTTGCGCGGGACGCTGCGTTTTGAGATCAGTACCCCGCTTTCGGGCGGATATGCCATGCAGCTCAATCATGAGACGCCGCCGCTGAAAGGAGTGATCCTGGCGCCGGGGACTTCCCGTGTTTTCACTTTCAATGCCGCCAAATATTATGATCTGCGGCGGCTCGGTGTCTACAAGCTGAAAGCCGTCATCTCGCACCCGCAGCTGAAATCGGCCTATGAATCCGGCACGATCCAGTTTTCCGTGGTCAGAGGAACGGATGTCTGGAAAACCGTGGTGGGCATCCCGCAGTATCTGAGCGACAAGACGGGCGGCGGCAAGATCTCGACCCGGCAGTACAGGATCGTCACCTACAACACGGGGACCCGTTTTCTTTACATGCTGCTGATCGAGGACAAGGACCGGATCTACCTGATCCGGAGGCTGGGACTGGACCTGGGGTCGAATCTGCGTCCGCAATGTGCGGTGGACGACCTGAGCCGGCTGAATCTGCTGATCGCGGCCAGTCCCAAGGTTTTTGCCTTCTATCAGTATGACGTGATCGGAAACCTGGAGAAAAAAGAAGTCCGGATCAAATCCAACACGACGCCGCATCTGGTGGTGAACAAGGATATCGGCACGGTAATGCTCAGCGGAGGCCGACCGGCCAGACGCGATCTGGATTATGAAGAGCTCAAGGATCTGCCGTTTGTTTCAAGAGCGATGAACGATCCCAGCCGCGATATCACGGGGGGAAAGAGCATCATCGATGAAAAAGACGACGATTGAATGGAGTTAAACAAATTACACGATAAAGGATGAGTCGATTATGATGATGAGAAAACTGTTCCTGGGATTGACCGCTGCGGCGGCAGGGGTCTGTCTGTATGCGCAGCAAGGCGCCGTCCGTCCCCGTTCGAATACCCGGTTCAACACTCCGCAGGAAGCGGCCAGTTACTACGAAAATCTGGTGGGGCGGCTCGCCAGTCAGGTCCAAAGCATGCAGGATGAGAACGCGATGCTGACCGCCTCCAACGCCGAACTGAAACAGCGGGTCGCGCGGCTGGAACAGGACGTCCGTTCGCTCTCCAATGACGTTGCCGCACTGCGCAAACAGATCGCCGCCGACGCCGAAGTCCGCAAAAATCAGCTGAACAATCTGGCCAGCAAGATCACGGAGTCCACCAGGCAGGAAAAGAAGGCCCCCGTGATGCCGAAGCTGGTCCCGCAGCAGACAGACAATACCGAATATGTGGAACACGTTGTGGAAAAAGGGACCACGCTCAACGCCCTGGCCAAAGCCTACCATGTTTCGGTCAATGACATCAAGAAAGCCAACAAATTGAAAAACAACAACATTTATCAGGGACAGAAACTGCTGATCCCCGTTTCTTCCAAACGATAAACAATAAGAATTTGCGGAAACAGGGGGACCGCAGCAAATACAGGTGGTATCATGATCAAAGAAAGTTACGTCCGGCGGGTCACGCCGCTGGTGCTGTCGCAATTTTTCGGGGTATTCAATGACAATGCCTTCAAGATGTTCGTCGTGCTGGCGGCCTTCAACGGGATGCCGGGTTATTTTGAGGGCGCGGCCTTCATGTTCCTGCTGACCGCAGCGTATGTCCTGCCGTTCATCCTGCTGTGCGGCATGACCGGTCTGATGGCGGACACCATGCCCAAGCGAAGTATACTGATTCTGGCCAAGGCGGCCGAATTCGCCGTCATGGTGCTGGGGACCTTCTGTTTCATCAAATTCCCCGCCTGGGGCAAGTGGCCGCTGCTGGGAGTCATGTTCCTGATGACCGCGCAGTCGGCGTTTTTCAGTCCGGCCTATAACGGATCGCTGCCGGAAACCTTCCCCGAAATGGAAATTTCCCGCGCCAACGGACTCAGCGGCATGCTGACTTTCATCGCCGCGATCCTGGGCGCCGGAGCCGCGCCGGTCGTGTGGGCCTGGAGCGGACACAATTTCACCCGCTGCGGACAGCTGCTGTGCCTCTTTTCTCTGTTTGGCTTCATCGCCGCCTTTGCGGTGGTGCCGTCGGGCGGACGGCCGCGCCGTAACCTGGGAATTCTGCACAGTCTTCGCGAAGGCTGGCGCGGGCTGACGGAAAAACGGGCGCTGTGGGTAACCGTTCTCGGCGATGCGTTTTTCTGCGCGATCGGCGTAGTAATCCAGACTTTGACCATCCTGTATGCAAAATTCGTGCTGAATGCGGGTGAATGGGAACTGGCCGTGCTGCTGTGCGTCCCCGCGGTCGGCATGGGACTCGGCTGTTTCCTCTGCGGGCTGATGTCCGGAAAACGGGTCGAGCTCGGATTCGTGCTGCCGGCCGGAGTCGGCCTGGCCCTGTTCCTGTATCTGACCGGCGGACATCCCGGACCGCTCCTGCAGCCGATCCCGGATTATCCGAAACTGGTCTTCCACCTCTACCTCGTGCTGGAACTGTTCCTGGCGGGGATCTGCGGCGGCTTCTTCATCGTTCCGCTCCGGGCCTATTTCCAACAATGGGTGCGGCCGGAAAAACGCGGTGCGGCGCTGGCGGTGGACAATCTGCTCTGCTTCGGGGCGATCCTGGTCTTTTCCTTCCTGCTGCTCCTGCTGACCGCAGGCGCGGCGCCGGAACAGTATCAGATCCTGCCTGAAGCGTTCAAGGCCGTCAAACTTCCGGCCTTTGACCCGGTCAAGCTGTTCAAAGTCTCGGGGATCATCACGCTGGTTGCGACGATCCTCGGCGTGATCCTGCTGCCGGAACTGCTCTTCCGGACCTTCATCCTGATCCTGACCCATATTCTGATCAAACTCAAGATCACCGGCATGGAAAAGATCCCGGACCACGGCCCGGTGCTGATGGTTTCCAACCATTCCTCGTTTGTGGACAATCTGCTGATCAGCGCGTGCACCTCGCGCCGGGTCCATTTCCTCATGCACGAGGATTATTACCGGATCCCGTTCCTGTATCCGCTCGCGAGGTTCCTCGGTTTCATCGAGGTCCCGCGCGGCATCAAACGGCTCAAGACCATGATGGATACCGTCCGCCAGACCTTGCGCGAAGGCGAAGTCGTCTGCATCTTCCCGGAAGGCAAGATCACCCGGAATGGCCTCATGGATGAATTTTCCGCCGGCTACAGCGTGATGCTGCCGGAGGATATCAAAGTGCCGGTCATCCCGGTCCGCATCGGCATGATGTGGGGAAGTATTTTCAGCTACTATTACGGCAAGCTGAAACTCCGCATACCGCGCGAGGTCCCCTACCCCGCCTCGGTCACGTTCGGCGATGCCATTCCGGACGGCACCACGCCGTTCGAACTGCGTCAGACCATCTCCGAGCTCGGCGCCGATACGGAAATGACACCGCGCAGCAATGAACGCACACTCCATTACCAGCTGGCCAAGAATGCGAAACGTTTTCCGTTCCGCACGCTCATGTACGATTACGGCGGCAAATCCCTCACCTGCTTCCAGGTCTATGTCGGAGCGGCCGTGCTCAGCCGGAAATTCCGCGACCTTGTGGCGCCCGAATGCAAATATGTCGGAATCATGATGCCGAACTGCTGCGCGGCAGCCGTCGCCAGCGTCGGCATCCTCATGGCGGACAAGGTTCCCGCCGTGCTGAATTTCACCTCCGGCCGGGATGCGCTCCGCCACGCGATCAACAAAGCCGGCATGACCCACGTCATCACCAGCCGGAAATTCCTGGAAAAGATCAAATTCGAACCGATGCCGGAAATGGTTTTCCTGGAAGACATCGCCAAGACGGTCACCAAGTTCGACAAGATCAAAATGTTCCTGCTGGCGCTCCTGCTGCCGCATCAGGAATTCATGAGCCTGATCTCCCCGGAAACGCACCGTGATGTGATGAATACCGCGTTCGTCCTCTTCTCCAGCGGTTCGACCGGAATCCCGAAGGGCGTCATGCTCTCCCACCACAATTTCAACAGCGACATCAATTCGTTCATCAACGTGATGTACTGGACCCATAAGGACGTGATCCTCGGCACGCTGCCGATCTTCCACGCCTTCGGGCTGAATACCGCACTCTGGATGCCGCTGATGATCGGCAGCAAAGTCGTCTATGTGACCAGTCCGCTGGACTGCAATGCGGTTTCCAAGGCCTGCCTGAATTTCGGCGTCACCGTGCTGCTGGGGACTCCGACCTTCATCCAGTCGTATCTGCGCCGCTGCGATCCGGAGATCTTCGCGAAAGTCCGTCTGACCATTGCCGGAGCGGAACGTCTGCGCATGGATATCACCGAACGCTTCGACCAGGCCGCCAAAGGCGAACGGGCGCTGATCGAAGGCTACGGCTGCACCGAACTTTCGCCGATCGTGGCGATCAATATCGGCAACTCCGTGCTCGACCTGGGCAAGACAGTCGGCAAACAGGGAAGCATCGGACCGGCCATGCCGGGCATCTGCGCCCGGATCGTCGACCCGGTGACCCGCAAGCCGCTGCCGCCTGATACCGAAGGTCTGCTGGTCATCAAGGGCCCGACCGTCATGCAGGGCTATCTCGGCGAACCCGAACTCACTCGGCAAGCCGTCCAGAACGGCTGGTACAATACCGGCGATATCGGACGCATGGATTCCGACGGCTACATCACCCTCTGCGGCCGGCTCTCGCGGTTCAGCAAGATCGGCGGCGAAATGGTCCCGCACGAACTGGTCGAATGTGCCATCAACGAGATCCTGCATCAGGAAGAAAAGACTGCCGCGGTCTCCAGCATACCCGATCCGGCCAAAGGCGAAGCCCTGGTGGTGTTCTACACCAACCTCGCCAAGACGCCGGAACAGATCATCGAGGAAATGCGCTCGTCCAACATCACCAACCTGTGGATCCCGAAAGCGTCCAATTTCTACCATGTGGACGCCCTGCCCATGCTCGGCAGCGGCAAGCTGGATCTGGTCGCGCTCAAGAAGATGGCTGACAAATTGGCGGAAAGCAAAAAGTCCTGAGACGCGTGAGAAATGGTTCTGGCGCTGAAAATCCTGTTCGGGATCGGGAAGACTTTCGTTTTCTTCGGTCTCGGCGCAGCCGCGTTGAAATGGAAAATCTTCACCAAGGAGGAAGCGGTCCATTTCAGCCGGTTCGCGATCGATGTCCTGACCCCGTTCCTGACCTTTTACAGCATTGTCAGGAACTTTTCGCGTCAGGACGGTGCCGCCTTCTGGCAGCTGCCGCTGATCGGCTTCGGGATCGTGTTTTTCAACCTTCTCTGCGGCTATGCTCTCCAATACGGATTGAAACAGAAAACGCCGCGTCGGATGGCAACTTTCGTCCACCTCGCTTCGGTCAATAATTATCTGTATCTGCCGCTGATCCTGGTGGACAGCCTCTATGGGATGAAGGCAGTGGCGTATCTGTTCCTGATGAGCGTGGGAACGACGGTCGGATTCTGGACCTGCGGCATGGCGGCGCTGGCGGGATCCGACTGGAAAAAAGCGGTCCGCAACATCCTCAATCCGAACATCGCCGCGGTGGCACTGGCCATTCCGTGCGTGCTGCTGGAAATCCCGCTGCCCCCTGCCCTGCTGGAACTCTTTTTCGATATCGGGAAAGGCTCGATCGCGCTCTGTCTCATGCTGACGGGCTGTGCGGTTTTCTCCGCGGGAGTCCGGCTGATGGCTTTCCGTTACGATGCGGTCTACACGGTGATCGTCCGGCTGGTCATCCTCCCGGTCCTCACGGTCCTGCTGCTGAAACTGATCCCGCTGAAAAAAGAGCTCATGGACGTGGCGCTGGTGGTGGCGCTTATGCCGGCTTCCTGCGCATCGGCGCTGATCGTGAAGCAGTACGGCGGCAGTTCGGATTTCGCGGGACAGTCGATCATGTTCAGCACGATCTGTTCGGCAGTCACGATCCCGCTGTTCCTCTATCTGATCTCGTTATTCTGAATCCGGGATTTTTCCGATGGTCCGGGCTCTTCCATCGCATTTCAGAAAAAGAGATAAGAAAAAGTATTAAAAAACATCAAAAACATGTTCATTCTCTTGACAAACACAATCTATAGTGTTATATTTGATTGTTGAGAAATATTCTCTTCGAAGGCATGTGCAGCTATGACAATAAATTACAAAGATATTACCATTGATTCCAAATTGCATCTGATGATCAGATGCATTCTGCATCTGTTTCCCTTCTTGATTTTTTTCGTTCATTTTTATGTTGTTTCATTTGATTTTGACCCCAAGACAGCACCGCAGAAAACCAAATTATTTTTCGGGAGAAAAGATTCTTTTTCCGAGAAAAACAGCCGCGTCATTAATGGAAATATGGTTTTTTTTGCCTCGCAATACCCGATTAAATATTTCCGTCTGGACATTGATGAGCTGAATCAGAACTCCAATAATAATTATATAGATCTGAAATCATTGCAAATCAACGGAAATGTCCTGAAAGGAGAGCGATTGCTCAGGGCAATCAAATATGAGAGAGAAATGATGGTGGGACCTGCCGGCGATATCTGCCGTTTATATCTAATGATTCCGCCGGAATTCACATTTCCATATTCGACGCCTCGCATTCTTCCGGATTACCATATTGTATTCAGAATTAATTCAGATCTCAAATTCTGTGACTATTCGCTTATAGTTCTTTTCATTAAACTGGTTATTTTCTGTATTTTTCAGGCAGCCATATTTTATCAGACAAGACATCGCTGGAAACTGATTATTCCTACTGGATTTTTTGGTGCAGATTTTATTACAGGATTGATACTGCTGGCATTGACAATATATTATTGTTATCTTTTTTGACTGAGTGCCGCATGACCGCAAAAAGAGAAAGGAATTCACCTTGCAGACGCTGTTGACGATTTGGCAAAGACATAAGGCATTAGTAAAAAATATTTTCCTGTCGACTTTTTTTTGGGGAATCATCGGTCATGGTTATATGTTTTGCACGCATGCTGTTTCCCACGATTCCTTAGGAGAATTCGATGCTTCGGTATATGGGACCATTGTGAAACTTCAAGCCGGCAGATGGTTTGTTCCCATCTATCGTCTGGTATTCAGGACCCAGATCACGCTGCCGTGGATAATCGGTTTTTTAGGGGTTCTCTGGCTGGCGGGATCACTGTTTTTCATATGCAGGACATTCCGGATCAAATCATTTTTGAGTATTTTTCTTCTCAGCGGTTTTCTGACTGTAAATCTTCCTGTAATCGGACTTATTGCCACGTATATTCATGACTTCGACCAGGATATGTTTGCCCTGTTTTTAGCATCTGCGGCCGTATTCCTTTTATTCAGATACAACAGATACGGCTGGATATTCGGAGGGGTCTGCATAATTCTTTCTCTCGGGATATATCAACCCTATCTTTTTTCGATAA
>Ga0265298_10007580_pt1 | contig 13170 bp, 7 predicted proteins | sample AusTroGonzalo_MG_3_FD_193486 | JGI IMG/M metagenome (GOLD analysis project Ga0265298, IMG submission 193486) | Bovine rumen microbial communities from tropical cattle in Woodstock, Queensland, Australia - Gonzalo_01 | ecosystem: Host-associated > Mammals > Digestive system > Stomach > Rumen ... | reverse complement strand
AACTCGTTATTGGGAGCCGAGATAACCACCTCGTAGGTCACCACATTACTCTCGGTGGTAGCCTGCTGGCGCACCTGAGTCACCTTTCCCTCAAACTGGTCATCGGGGAAGGCATCCACAGTAAAGGTCACACGCTGTCCTTCCTTCACGCCACCAATGTCAGCCTCATCGATATCCGCAATCACACGCATGTCGGTCAGGTCCTGTGCAATGGTGAAGAGCTCAGGAGTGTTAAACGAAGCAGCCACAGTCTGGCCCTCCTCCACAGCCTTCGACAGCACCACGCCATCGATAGGACTGGTAATGGTGGCATAGCCCAGGTTGGTCTGCGCCTTCTGCACACTCTGTGTAGAGGTCACCACCTGCTCCTTGGCCTTGAGGTACGACAGTTTGGCTGTCTCATATTCATCAGCGCTTACCAAACCTTTATTATACAAGGTCTGATAGCGGTTGAAGTTGGTCTGCTCGTAGTTCAGCGTACTCTGTGCCGACGACAGGTTAGCCTGCGCCGTCTTCAGCTCGCTGGTCAGGTTTGTCTTGTCGAGCTCGGCAATCACCTGTCCCTTCTTCACCACCGAGTTATAGTCCACATAGAGTTTCGACACGATACCACTCACCTGCGTACCCACGGTAACACTGGTCACAGGTTCGATAGTACCCGTGGCGGTGATGGTGGTCTGGATGTTACCCTTGGTCACCTGGGCGGTCTCAAACTCTACCTTCTGTTCCTTCTTGCCGCCCGAGAGGAACTGATAAGCGACGATACCAATGACAGCGACGACTGCCACGGCAATCCAAATCTTCTTATTTTTCATATCTTTTGTTTTTTTATTTACTTCTTAAAATCACCCTGATAGAACTTCAGCAACTGCTGGTTCAGGATGGTCTGATATTTAGACTGCAGTTTGTTCTGCTGGGCATTGAGCAACTTATCCTTACCGTTCATCAGTTCAATGATATTCGTAAGACCCAAGTTAAACTTCTCCTCCAGCAAGTCATAACTCATCTGCTCACTCTCCACGGTGGTCAGGGCAGCACGGAAACGCTGCTGATTGGTGTTGGCATCCTGCCAGAAGCCCTCGATCGTCTGGTAGAGCGTCTTCTGCTGATCCTGCAGGTCCAACTGAGCCTGCTGCTGTTGAATCTTCGCCTTGTTCACCGACGTCTTCGTCTGACGCGCATCAAAGATAGGGATACTCAGTGTCAGTCCAGCCTGCGTGTTCACGTTGGTTTTCATCTGGTTGCCCCAGCCATTGGCCGACAGCGAGTTGGTACTGGTAGACACACCACCCGTCATATTGAGCGTGGGCATATAGCCTGCCTTCGAGATCTTCAGGTTCAGACCGCTACTCTCGATGGCCAGACGTGAGCTCTCTATCTCAGGACGGGTGATGAGGGCCTGCTGATACACATCCTGAAGCACGGGGATATCACTCAATGCCTGCGCATCGGTAGTCTCAGGAATCACCACGTCGAACGACTCATCGCCAGTCAGTTCCAGCAACTGCTTCAGTTGCAACTTATAATTGGCCATCTGCGCCTGGGCATCCACCACATTATATTCATCGGTGGCACGCTGAGCCGTGAGCTGAGCCAGGTCGGCCTTCGACATCTTACCCACCTCGAGCATCTCGCGTCCGCGCTCCTCGTTCTTCTTACTCGTTTCCAGGCTGGCCTTACTCACCTTGATACTCTCGTCCAAGTAGAGAATCTGCACATAGATCTGGGCAATACGCTCCATGATATTGTTGGCCGTCTCGTCCACCTGCAGTTCCGCCTGTTTCTCAGACAACTTATTCAGTTTCAGGTTGTTATAGTTCTTATTACCATTCCACACCGTCCACTGCGCATTCAGGTTATACGACCCGTTATGATAAGTCTTGTCAACCTTCGTATTCAGCGTACCGTTGGTCACCGTCGTCGTACCGGCATCCTGCCAGGGGCGATAACCCAAACTCTGATTAGCCGAAGCACTGACCGAGGGCAACAGGTTACCCTTGGCACCTTTCACATCCTCTGCTGCCGATTGTTGCTGCAGCCGAGCCTTTTGCAACGTGATATTGTTCTGCATGGCATGATCCAGACAATCCTGAAGCGACCATTTCTTCTGAGCAGAAACAGCCGATGCCATCAACGTCGCAAGCACTATTATTCCATACTTTCTCATATTATTCTTTATAAAACTGGTGCAAAGTTAAGAAGTTTTCTCGAATATAAAGCTAACTCCAAGATTAAAAAAACACAAAAAAAGATAATAAAAAAGGGTCACCGCTGTGACCCAACCTTTGTTAACCTTAAATCTAATACTATGAAAAACACGATGCAAAGATAGGGTGTTTTACTTACAGTTACAAACTTTTTTGCTCGTTTTTCTTATAATTCGAACAATAATTGATTTATATCAATTGAAATTGACTATCCTCAAGTGTAAAAACTACCTCTACACTTTGCATAAATATATTCCTCACAGTTCAGAAATCTTGCCCACACCACTCTCGTTAAGCTTCTTTACGGTGGGATTACCTGCATATTTCAGTGAGCCAACACCACTCACCGTAGCCTTCAGAGTATCAGTAGCATAGCACTCAATGCCACCCACGCCACTCACCTCGCCTTTCACACGACGGGCCTTCATGCCGCTGGCGTCAATGCTACCCACACCCGAACACTCAAGGTTAAGCCATGTGGTCACGCCATTCAAGGTGATGCCACCCACGCCCGAGCAGTCCACTGCCAACTTCTCAGTATGCAGACCACGCATCTTGATGCCACCCACGCCCGAGTTCTCCACCTTCAGCAGTCTGCTCTTCAAACTATCCACAGACACCGTGGCCACGCCCGAATTCTCCAGTTCGCGCAGCGAGGGTGTATAAATAGTGATATGTATGTCACGATCCTCAAGTGTGAAATTAGGCATATGGTTATTGTATTCCACCTCCAACTCCTGGTCGTTCACCTCACATTCAAAGAAATCCATATAGTTCTCAGGAGCCGACAGCACCACGCGATAGTCGCCAGCCACACTCTGAACAACCTTCACATGACCCACCACATCAATATCCACCTTGTCGAAAGACGACATCTTCAACTCCTTCTCCGTAATCGTCTTACTCGCCTCAAGCATCTTTCCCTTCGTCATCTTAATATCGATACACGACATACAAAACAAGAACACAGAACAGAGTGTCAAAACAGTAACTTTCTTCATAATCATACTTTTTTAGTTATTTACTTTATCCGTTAGACGCAAAAAACACGTTAATTGTTGCACCGGAAGCAAAAAAAAAGTAACTTTGCCGTCAATTATGGAACAAACAAACCAATACGTCAAACAATTCCCTGAGTTGATGAAGGGAAAAACCGTGATGTATCTTCACGGATTCGGCAGCAGTGGACAGAGTGGCACAGTGACACACCTGCGCACCATCCTGCCCAACGCCAATGTCATCGCACCCGACCTCCCCATCCATCCTGCCGAGGCACAGGCCCTGCTGAAAGAGCTGTGCGCTAAGGAGCAGCCCCGTCTTATTCTGGGCACGTCGATGGGTGGCATGTATACAGAACAGCTCTACGGCTACGACCGCATCTGCATGAACCCTGCCCTCTGCCTGGCCGACACCATGCAGCAGCATGGCATGACGGGCACGCAGACCTTTCAGAACCCACGTCTGGACGGTGTGCAGCAGTTCTATGTCGACAAGGCCCTGGTAAAGGAGTACCGACAGGTGAGCGAACAGCGCTTCTCAGGACTAGACGGCCTCAGCGACGAGGAGCTGGAGAAAGAGAAGAACCGCGTCTATGGCCTCTTTGGCGACAAGGACGATCTGGTAGACACCTTCGACATGTTTCGCGAGCACTACCCCAAGGCCGCCCATTTCCATGGAGAGCACCGCATGGACGACCGTTCCTTCATGCATGCCGTGGTACCCGTCATCCGTTGGATCGACGACCAGCAGGAGAACCGTCAGCGCCCCATTATATATATAGGTATAGAGACCCTCGTCGACGCCTACGACAAACCCAACAGCAGCAGCCAGAAGGCCGTTCGTCTCCTCATCGAGCACTATCAGGTATACTTCGTTTGCGAAGATAATTACCCCACGGCCAACCGCTGGGGACAGTGGCTGGAGGAATACATCAACGTGCCCGCCTGGCGCCACACCATCTATACCCATCGTCGCGACCTGCTCTATGGCGACTATCTGATCAGCAAGAAAAAAGAGGGCGACACGATGGCCACCCTCTTAGAGTATGGTTCCGACACGTTCAAGACGTGGGAGGATATCATTGAGTATTTCTCACGACTCGGCGGACAGTAAACACCTATTCCGCCTCAGTCGTAGGCAATAGCACCACGCCCGTCTGCTTCTTGCCGTCCATCATCACCCTGAGCGGACGCTCGAAGCGCACATGGCGCACATGTTCAGTCTCCTCGATAGCAGGCATGCTGTCGAGGATTTCTTTTTGCATCACACCGTCGCCCGTATAGGTATTGATGGTGAAGTAGCCCACACCAAACGAGGTAAGGTTCTGGAAGAAGTGCGTGCCCTGCGAGGGGTCCACATGATAGTTCTTCAGTCCAGCCTCCACAATGACGCGTGCTGCCGATATATGCGGCCATTTCACAGGGATGCCCAGCCAGTAGTCGCTCGAGCCCCAGCGTCCTGGTCCAATCAAAATATAGTTCTTATCCTCGTTCAGGAACTTGCGATTGATGGTCTCAATCTCATCGGCAATCATCGGATTGTTGGCCGCCGTGAAGTTCTCGTCGGTCTTCACATACACCACGTCGAACACATCCTCCGAGATACCATGACCCAGCGAGTTGTTCGAGCGCAGCAGACACTGCTCGTCAGGAATCTGCTGCAGGTCTTCATCAAGCACCTGCTTCGAGTCCACGATAGGACGAATTTGCAACAGATAGAACTCGCCCGTACGGTCATCGTTCAGGTTGCAGGCAAACTCAATCTCCACAGGGCGGCGCATCTCGTCCGAGCCGAACTTCTGCGACATCTGGAGGAGCTCAGGCAAAGGAAAGACACCCTGCTGCAGCACACCACAGAACGAGATAATCTTTCGTCCACCCTCGTAGATGCCATCACGAATCACCTGATCCATGGGGTCGTAGGTCGAGGCAATATACGTCAGCGAGCCGTCCTCATCAGCCTGGCGCACACGCATCTTCTTGATGTTAAAGCCGTCATCCACCTGGAAGTCGTCGCCCACATGACTCATATCCAGTGCATAGAAGCGCGTCTGCGTATCGCGCAACGCCGTCTCCATCTCGCTGGTCTGCAGCACCTGATGCGGATGATAAGGACTCACGCGCAGCGTCTGTCCGCCATCCACGATATATTTGCCCAATCCCAGTGCCAGCGAGGCAATACCCTCCTCGGCCGTCTCGTCGCCAATGGGATAGTAGTTCAGCGAGCGCAGCACGCCCGAGAACGTAGGATAGTAGAGGTCGCCATAACGATGACCCACCACCTCCTGCAGTATCACCGCCATCTTCTCCTGGTCGATAACGTTCTGCGTGGCCGTCATATAAGCCTTCGAGTCGCGATAATAAACCGATGCATACACACTCTTGATGGCACAGGCCAGCATGCGCAGCATCTCGTACTTATCGTCGAGCCAGGGAATCATATAGGTTGAGTAGATACCTGCAAACGGCTGATAGTGCGAGTCCTCCAGCAGCGAGCTCGAGCGCACGGCGATAGGCGTCTTGATGGCATCGAAGAAGATGAAGAAGTCCTCAATGAGGTCATCGGGCAACTGTGCCTTGAGGAAGTGCTGCAGGATCACCTCGTCGGGTGCATCACTCAGGGCTATCGACCACAGGTTATTATCGTCCATGAAACGGTCGAAGAAATCAGTACACAGCACCACCGTCTTAGGAATCTGCACAGTGGCGTTCTCAAACTGGTTCAGCTCCGGATGGCGCTTGATGATATTATCGAGGAATGCCAGGCCACGACCCTTACCTCCCAGCGAGCCCTCACCAATGCGGGCAAAGTGGGCATAGCGGTCAAACTTCAGTCGGTCGAACACAGCCACCACGCCGATGTTCTTCATCCGTCGATACTGCACGATGGCATCGAAGATAATCTGTCGGTGGGCATCCACGTCCTGCAGCTTATGCCAGGTGACATGCTTCAGAAACTGCGACACTGGGAAGATGGCACGTGCGCAGAGCCAGCGACTCATATGGTTACGACGGATGTGGTGCATCAGCGAGTCGTGGGGAATCTTAAAGATATTATCCTGCAACTCCTTCAGCGTTTTTACGCGAGCCACCTCCTCGTGGGTCTCAGGATCACGAAACACAAAGTCGCCAAAGCCCAGGTGCTCCTCAATCATCTTGCGCAGGTCCACATTAAACTTCTTCGAGTTCTTGTCCAGGAAGTCAAAGCCCTCCGACCATGCCTTCTCGCGGTTCTGCACCTCACTGCTCTCCAGTATCAGGGGCACATACTCATCATGCTGACGGATGGCGCGCAGCAACTTCAGTCCTGCCTCAGGGTCGCCCTCCTCCACATGACTCAGTCGGCCAACGGGCGTCTGCATGGGGAAGCGCGTGTCACTGATCACACCCAGCGTGTTCTCTGCATACTTCTCGTAAATCTGCATTGCCTCCTCATAGTTCGTGGCCAGCACCACCTTGGGTCGTCCACGCTTACGCTGGGCGGCAGCATGGGGGTTCAGGGCCTCCGTAGAAAAGTTTTTCGACTGCTGCAGAATATAGTTATAGAGGTTGGGCAGCACACTCGAGTAGAAGCGGATGTTATCCTCCACCAGCAGAATCATCTGCACGCCAGCCTCCTCAATATCATGTTCAATGTTCATCTTATCCTCAATCAACTTGATGATCGACAGGATAAGGTTCGTGTTACCCAGCCAGCAGAACACATAGTCGAAGATACTCATATCCTCGTTCTGCATGCGCTTGGTGATACCGTGACTGAACGGCGTCAGCACCACGCAGGGCACCGATGGCTGAATGCTCTTCACCTCGCGAGCCACCGTAAAGGCGTCGTTATCGGCCGTACCAGGCATACAGATCACCAGGTCGATGTTCGTCTCGTCCAGCACGCGGCGCGCCTCCTCAATGGTACTCACCTGGGTGAAGATAGGTGGGAAGCGCATACCCAGTTCAGTATACTCATCAAAGATTTTCTCGTCCACGCGACCGTCGTCCTCGAGCATAAACGCATCATAGGGGTTGGCCACTATAAGAACGTTGAAGATGCGTCGCGTCATCAGGTTGACGAACGACACATCTTTCAAGTAGAGGGAGTTAAACTCCTGTGGAACATTTGCCATATCTTGGGGTTTACTTCTTTTGCTTTACGGGTTGAAGAATACGCTGATATTCTGTGGGGTCGTTGAGAATGCGCTCGGCCTCCTTCAGCTGACCGTCGTAGTCCAGGCCAGCCTCCAGCGAACCCTTCTGATAGTAGTAGGCAGCGATGATATCCAGTTCCAGCACCTGCTGAATGGTCTTGCGATGCTTGTCCAGGTCGCTGGCCACATTGTGTTTCAGTTTCTTCTCCAGTGCGTCGAAAGCCTCCTTGGCATCGTCATAGTAGCCCTCGAACTTCGCCGTCTTCACCAGCTCATTAAACTGCTTCTGCGACACAGGGTCATAAGTAAAACCACTGTCGATCACTCGCTGACGGAACGCCTGCCAGTCAGCCTCAGTCAGGTGGAAGTCCTTGGCAGGCGCAATCGTGGGATGATGGTCCAGATAGTCCACCACATAGTCGAACATCACCTCGGTCGAGTCGACACCACTGGCCGACAGGTAGTAGGCGATGTTAGGCATTGTGTCGCTCTTCACCTCCACATCAGGCATGATGCCGCCACCGTCGCGCACCTCACGTCCGCCACGGGTATGAAACACGCTGGTCAGCGAGTCGGCAATGCGCTCCTTGCCATTGCGCTTATAGTTGATGGCCTGGATGCAGCGTCCGCTGGGAATATAATAGTGGGCAGTAGTGATCTTCACATTCGCGTTGTAGGGCAGGTCCATTGGCACCTGCACCAGTCCCTTTCCATACGTGCGCGTACCTAAGATAACTGCGCGATCCAGGTCCTGCAGGGCGCCACTGGTAATTTCCGAGGCCGAGGCGGTCTCGCCGTTCACCAGCACCACCATGGGCATCACCGTATCCACAGGCTCCAGGCGAGTCTTATACACACGGTTGGCCTGGCGCACCTTACCCTTGTTCTCTACCACCGTCTGCTCCTGTGGCACCCACAGGTTCACAATGTCCACGGCCTCCATCTCGCTGCCACCGCCATTGCTGCGCAGGTCGAAGATCAGGGCCTTGGCGCCTTGGTTCTTCAGGTCGATAAAGGCACGGCGCACCTCTTTGGCACAGCCCTCAGTAAACTGATTCAGGTTGATATAGCCAATGTTACCTGGGCGCATGCCGTAGTAGGGCAGCACGGGCAACTGGATATTGCGGCGCGTAATCTTGAACTTCATCTCCTTGCCTGTCGAGGGGCGCTTCACTTTGAGCACAAAGCTGGTGCCGGCATCGCCACGCAGGTGCGAACTCACATAGCTCACGTTCTTGTCGGTCATCGTCGTATCGTCGATGCTCAGGATGATATCACCCTTGCGCAGTCCCACCTCGGCGGCAGGCATGCCCTCATAGGGCTCGTCGATTACGGCATGCTTCAGGCGCGTGTGATACTTTATTAATGCGCCTATGCCTGCATACTTACCCGTGAGCATCATCTGCAGGTTCTTCGTCTCCTCCTCAGGGAAATACTCAGTATAGGGGTCCAGCGAGCGCAGCATGCCGTTGATGGCTGCCGTCATCGTCTGCTTGGGGTTCAGCGTATCCACATAGAAGAGGTCGAGGTTACTGTATAGCGAGTTGAAGATATCCAGGTTCTTGCCTACCTCCAACTGGTGGTTCTCTTGGGCCGAAAGGGTCATGGGTAGCATGGCCACCATCATCAATATTGTTTTTATACGTCTGTTCATATACGTCTTTGTTAGTAAACACCGCAAAATGGCGGTCATTCGTTATTTTGACTGCAAATTTAGCGTATTCTCCCCAAAAACACATCCTTTTTCCCCACTTTTTATAAAAAAATCACTTTTTTCTAAAATTTTTCTCGAAAAAGTTTGCGTAATTCAATTTTTCGCCGTACCTTTGCACCCGCAAATCAGAAATGACACGCACACTGCTTCAGTAGCTCAGTTGGTTAGAGCACCTGACTGTTAATCAGGGGGTCGTTGGTTCAAGCCCATCCTGAAGCGCCTAAAGGGAGTTAGAGAAATCTAACTCCTTTTTTTGTTTTGTTTTCTTTGGTCAGTCAAAAAATTTTCGTACCTTTGCGCTCGCTCTTTGCGAGCAAGCAAGTTATTCATCCATAAAAAATTATTTTTACCAATGAAACGATTATTACTATCACTTATCGTTATCCTAACTGCGTTGCACGTCAGCGCCTACAAGAAACAGTCCATAGACATTACCGTCAACGGCAAGAGTAGAAACATGGTGGTATTCACCCCCAACAGTCTGCCCGCCAACTCACCTCTCTTCATTGTGACGCACGGCATGAACCAGGACCCAGAATACCAGTATGGCTCCGACAAGATGTACGAGATGATCGACACGGCCAAGTTTGTCATTGCCTATCTGCGCAGCAACGGCAGCACATGGGACACTGGCGGCACGGGCGACCAGCTCTTTGTGAGCAAGACCATCGACGAGATGTACACACGCTACGAGATCAACAAGGACCGTGTCTACTGGTCGGGCTTCTCCATGGGTTCCATGCTCATTCACCATTGCATTGCCAACATGCAGAACAAGATCGCGGCCTTTGCCCCCACCAGCGGCATCCAGTTCTCTGAGTCGCCATGGAACAACTGCTCAAAGCCCGTCAACCTGCTGGAGTGTATTGCCTACGGCGACGATGTGTTTGGCTACGAGAAATATGGCATCCATGCCTATATCGAGAACTACGCCAAGCACGACAAGCATACCAGCTATACCAAGACCACAGGCTATAAGCCCATCAGCAGCTCCTGGTACGATGGCGACCTGGAGAAATGGACGGGCGGCCCCAACGGTGGCGAGGTGTGGCTATATTCTTATAATAATGGTGGCCACTGGCCCATGGACCTGAACCGCCACCTCATCTGGAACTTCTGCAAGCGCTTCACGCTGAACCAGCCCAACGCGCACTTCACCCAGCCTGCCGGCGAAACCACCAACCTCTGCATGGCCCCAAAGGACAGGGCCACATTCCCTGACATCAGCATCGCTGCCACGGCCAAGGCCAGGAGCGCCACCGTCAAGAAGGTGACCTTCTATGATGGCAAGACGTTCCTCGACTCGCTGACGGCTGCTCCCTATCAGGCATCAATCATTCAGCCCAAGAGTGGCAAGCACAATCTCATTGCCGAGGTGACCGACAGCAAGGGCCGTACTGGCAGTTCCTCTTGCCTGGTGAACAACGTCCTCACACAGACCTCCTACTCGCTGGTGCAGCGCTTCAAGACCGAGGGTTCCGTGCCACAAGACTGGTATGCCAGCGATGGTTCCACCAAGCGCATTGGTGGCGGACTGCCAGCCACCAGCGGCCCACGACTCCTGCGTTTCACCAACAGCACACGTGCCTTCCAGTATGGCCTGCTCATCCAAAACGCCACTGGCAAGGAGAAAGCCGCATGGGCCAAGTTTGGCACCAGCGAAGGTCGCTCCTCTCTCTATCTGCATGCCGGCCATTATATAATAAGGTATAAGGTGTGCAACTGGAACCGCCCCTCGTTCTCGCCCATCACCGTGGCCATCGAAACAGCCGAGGGCGAGGAAGCAGCCTCAACCACCTATACGCCCAACGTCAACATTGGCAACGACGTGGCCAACAAGTTTACAGGCGTCACCCTCCAGTCGTTCGAGTTCGACATCACCAAGTCGGGCTACTACGTCATCGCCTTCTATGCCGATGCCGCCCGCAATGCCGACTTCGTGTTGGGCACCATCAACATCCAGGCCATGAGCTTCGACACCACTGGCATCACCGATGTCACCAAGTCGAACAGCCCTGCCCCCACCCGCATCTACGACCTCAGCGGCCGTCGTGTGGCCAACAAGCAGCTGAAGCCAGGCCTTTATATTATTAATGGTCGTAAAACAGTGGTAAAATAATTGCGTATTCAAAGAAAAATTCGTACCTTTGCAGTCGATATGAAGACCAAAAACGGATTAATACTAAATTACGACGATGCGCCTATCTCATGGCGCCACTGCTTCAACGAGAAATGTGAGAAACGTGACAACTGCCTGCGATTCCAGACAGGACTGACCATACCCGACGATGTGGTGTGGGGCAATGCTGTGTATCCAACGGCCAAGAAGGGCAGCCAGTGCAAACTGTACAAGGAGATTCGCGTGATTCACGCTGCCTATGGTTTCAAACCCTTGTTTCGCGATGTGAAGCAAGTAGACGACACACCACTGCGCGACCAGTTGAAGGACTACCTAGGCGGACATGGCACCTTCTATCGCTACAACCGTGGCAACAGACTGCTCACGCCCGAACAGCAGCAATGGATCCTGAACCTCTTTAACAGCTATGGCTATAAGAAAGAGGATCTGGCGTTTGAGCACTACAAAGACGTCATCGACTTCTCGGAGGATTAAGCATCGTCTGAACAACTATTGTTTTGTTACAAAAAAGCGGTAGCCTGATTACCAATATTTGGTATTCAGGCTACCGCCTTTTGGTATCCACACTACCAGGCTTTGGTAGGCACGCTACCAACGCTTGGTAGCCAGGCTACCAAAGCCTGGTAGTGTGGCTACCAAGGCTTGGTAGTCTGCGTACCAAGCCTTGGTACTGTAGTGTTACTTAATGACTACCTTACGACCGTTGACCACATAGACACCCTTCTTCGTGGGTTTGCCTTCCAGTTTGCGGCCCTTCATGTCGTACCATACGCTGTTGGCGTCAACCTTGGCACTGTTAATGCTCGTGATCACCTCAACAGCATCCTTCGCATCCTGAACAGCCTTCTTCAGAGCCTCGACAGCATCGTCTACGGCCTTCTGTGTGGCAGCCTCGTCGGCCTGCACACCCTTGGCAGCATTGATCACCTCGAGCAATGTAGCAGCAATGTCGGCATAGTCGGCCTTGATGCTCTCATAGTAGGCAGCAGCATCCGTGATGGCTGCATCGAGAGCAGTCTTATCGGCCACGATGGTGAACTGAGCCTTCAGCTCGCCCTTGAAGTTGCCCTTACCAGTCACGGTGACGGTATAGGTGCCCACCTCAGTAGCCTTGTTGCCCGTTACCTCGTAGCTATCCTCAGGAACAACCAGGTTGCTAGCCATGACGCTTACCACCTGAGCCACCTGCTCCTGCTTGTTATAAACGAACTTATCAGCAGCCAACTCGAAGGCAGTGATCTCAGCCTGGGCGATGGTGAACTCCACAGTCTTGGTGCCCACGTAGTTGCCCTTACCAGTAGCAGTCACCTTAGCCGTACCTGCATTCACGTTGTTCTCGAAAGCAAGTGTATAGTCAGTATCCTCAACCAATACGGTTTCGCCAACCTTCACAGTGACAGCAGGCTTCTTCTCAGTGCCGTCGTACACAAACTCAGTGGGATCGAGGGTCAGAGCGAATACAGCCTCAGTATCAGGAACGATGCCATACTGAGCAGTCACCTCACCCTTGAAGTTGCCCTTACCAGTGATGGTAGCCGTATAGAAGCCCACGTTCGTGGCCTTGTTGCCCGTTACCTCGTAACCGTCGGCAGGCACCACCAGGTTGCCGGCCATCACGCTGGCCACCTGTACTGTCTGCTCCTGCTGGTTGTACACCAGACTGGTCTCCACCAATGTAGCAGCAGTGAGTTCAGCCTGGGCGATGGTCACATTGAGGGTCTTAGCCTCCACGTCGTTGTGGTTCTGGTCGCCAATCACCTTATAAGAAACAATGTACTCCTTGGCGTCAGTGCCCTGAGGCAGCGTGGTCGAGAAGTTCTCAGCATCGAGTGCATACTGCATCTCGCCACCCTCGGCAGCGCCAGCAGCAATCAGCGTCTGAGCCTGAGCCGTGTAGATCAAGCCTAACTTGATGGTAGGCGCTGTCATGGTGACGTCGGCCTTCTTAATGGTAAACTCAGCCGTCTTGGTG
>Ga0265298_10007579_pt1 | contig 13171 bp, 12 predicted proteins | sample AusTroGonzalo_MG_3_FD_193486 | JGI IMG/M metagenome (GOLD analysis project Ga0265298, IMG submission 193486) | Bovine rumen microbial communities from tropical cattle in Woodstock, Queensland, Australia - Gonzalo_01 | ecosystem: Host-associated > Mammals > Digestive system > Stomach > Rumen ... | reverse complement strand
ATGCTGTCGCCTGAGTGGATGCCGGTGCGCTCCACCAGTTCCATGATGCCGGGAATGAAGACGTCGGTTCCGTCGCAGATGGCGTCGACTTCCACTTCCTTGCCCACGATATATTTATCGACCAGGACGGGCTTGTCGGCGTCAATCTCGACGGCGGTCCGGAGGTAATGCCGCAGGTCCGCTTCCTTGCTGACGATCTGCATCGCCCGGCCGCCGAGTACGAAGGAGGGGCGGACCAGAACGGGATATCCGATCTCTTCAGCAGCCCGGACGCCCTCCTCGATGGAAGTGACGGCATGGCCCGGGGGCTGGGGGATGCCCAGTTCCCGGATGATGGCGTTGAAGCTGTCCCGGTTCTCGGCCCGCTCGATGGCGGCACAGTCGGTGCCGATGATTTTTACGCCGCGCTCCATAAGCGGCTGCGCCAGATTGACCGCTGTCTGGCCGCCCAGGGACGCGATGACGCCCTCGGGCTGCTCATAGTCCACCACGGCCATAACGTCCTCGGGGGTCAGCGGCTCAAAGTAGAGCTTATCCGATGTGGTGTAATCGGTGGAAACCGTTTCGGGATTGTTGTTGATGATGATCGCTTCATAGCCGGCCCGGCGGATGGTCTGCACCGCGTGAACCGTGCTGTAGTCAAACTCCACGCCCTGGCCGATGCGGATGGGCCCGGCGCCAAGCACCACGATCTTTTTCCTGTCCGTGCGGACGGACTCATTCTCTTCCTCATAGGTGGTATAGAAGTAGGGTACATAGCTTTCAAACTCGGAAGCGCAGGTATCGATCATCTTGAAAACGGGGACGATGCCTTCCGTTTTCCGCAGGCGGCAGATATCCGTTTCGCCCATGCTCCACAGCGCGGCAATCTCCCGGTCGGCAAAGCCCATGCGCTTGGCCCGGTACAGGGTGTCCGTATTGCCCACGTGCTCCCGCAGTTCCCGTTCCATTTCCACAATATTGCGGATCTTCCCCAGAAACAGCGGATCAATGGCCGTCTCCCGACAGATCTCCGGGATGGAACCGCCCTTCCGCAGCAGTTCTGCAAGGGCAAAGATCCTGTCGTCCGTGTCTTTGGTGATATATTCGCTGAGCTCTTCGGTGCCCAGGGCGTCAAAATGCGGATTGTGCAGATGGAACGCGCCGATCTCCAGGGAACGGATCGCCTTCAGAAGGCTTTCCTCGATGGTCCGGCCGACGCTCATGACCTCGCCGGTGGCCTTCATCTGGGTACCCAGGGTCTTTTTCGCGTCCGTGAATTTGTCGAATGGGAAGCGGGGCATCTTGGTGACCACATAGTCCAGGGCGGGCTCGAAGGAAGCGAGGGTATTGGCCAGCGGGATTTCGTCCAGCCGCAGGCCGACGCCGATCTTCGCGCTGACCCGGGCGATGGGATAACCGGATGCCTTGCTGGCCAGGGCCGAGGACCGGGATACCCGGGGATTGACCTCGATGATGTAATACCGGGCGGACTTGGGGTCGAGGGCAAACTGGACATTGCAGCCGCCTTCGACCTTCAGGGCGCGGATCAGCCGCAGCGCGCTGTCCCGGAGCATCTGGTACTCCTTGTTCGTCAGCGTCTGGGAGGGGCAGAAGACGATGCTGTCCCCGGTATGGATGCCCACAGGATCGAAGTTCTCCATGTTGCAGACGGTAATGGCCGTATCGTTATGGTCCCGGATGACCTCGTATTCGATTTCCTTGAAGCCCTTGACGGACTTTTCAATCAGCACCTGATGGACAGGGCTGAGAGCGAAACCGTTCCGGCCGATTTCGACGAGTTCCTCCTCACAGCCGGCGAAGCCGCCGCCCGTGCCGCCCAGGGTGAAAGCGGGGCGCAGAACCACCGGGTACCCGATCTGCTCCGCCGCGGCCTTTGCTTCCTCCAGGTCATAGGTGATCTGAGAGGGGATGACCGGCTCGCCGATGCTCTCGCACAGTTCTTTGAAAAGCTCCCTGTCTTCGGCGCGCTCAATGCTCTCGGAGGAGGTGCCCAGCAGTTCCACATGGCATTCCTTCAGGACGCCCTTGCGCTCCAGCGCCATGGCCAGATTCAGCCCGGTCTGGCCGCCGATGCCGGGCAGGATAGCGTCCGGCCGCTCCTTGCGGATGATCTTTGCGATGTATTCCAGCGTCAGGGGTTCCATATAAACCTTGTCGGCGATGGCAGGGTCCGTCATGATGGTGGCGGGATTGCTGTTGCACAGGATGACCTCGTAGCCTTCCTCTTTCAGGGCCAGGCAGGCCTGGGTGCCCGCATAGTCAAACTCCGCCGCCTGGCCGATGACGATGGGGCCGGAGCCGATCACCATGATCCGGCGGATATCCGTTCTCTTAGGCATGATGTTTCGCCTCCTCCATCAGCGCGATAAAGCGGTCGAACAGATAGCCGCTGTCCTGCGGCCCCGGGGCGCTCTCCGGGTGATACTGCACGCCGAAGGCGCGGTCATCCGGGCAGGCTACCCCTTCCACCGTGTTGTCCAGCAGATTGATGTGGGTGGCTGTAAGCGGCGTGTTTTCCAGGCTGCAAAGATCCACCGCGTAGGAGTGGTTCTGGGAGGTAATCTCAATTTTATCCGTCCAAAGGTTTTTGATGGGATGGTTGCCGCCCCGGTGGCCGAACTTCAGCTTGTAGGTTTTCGCCCCATAGGACAGGGAGAGGATCTGATGACCCAGGCAGATGCCGAAGATGGGAAGCCTGCCGTGCAGGGACCGGACGGTTTCGATGACTTCCGGCACATCCTCCGGATCGCCGGGGCCGTTGCTGATGAACAGCCCGTCGGGGTTCAGGCTGAGAAGTTCCTGTGCCCGCACATTCCAGGGCAGGACGGTCACGTCACAGCCATGCCGGACGAGGGAGCGGATGATGTTTTCCTTCATTCCGCAGTCAATGGCCGCGACGTGAAAACGGCCGGCCTCGCCTGTGTATTTTTCCGCCTCTTTGCGGCTGACGCGCTTCACAGCGTCCGTCGGCAGCTGATACGCTTTCAGCCGGATCACCGCCTCGGCGGTATCGGCGGCGATATCGGTGATCATCGCCCGGCAGGAGCCGTGGTCCCGGATATGCCGCACCAGCCGGCGGGTATCGATTCCGCTCAGGCCCACGACCCGGTACTGTTTCATCACGTCCTCAAGGGGCATGATGCTGCGCCAGCTGGAGGGCTCCGGGCAGTACTCCCGGACGATCAGGGCACCGATGGTGGGGGTTCTGCTTTCAAAATCTTCCGCGGCAATGCCGTAATTGCCGATCAGCGGGTAGGCCATTACCACCCCCTGATCGGTATAGGAGGGGTCGGAGAGAATTTCCTGATACCCGACAGGGGACGTGTTGAACACGATCTCAAAGAAACGTTCTTCCCCGCAGCCAAAGCCCGTGCCGTAATAAACGGAGCTGTCCTCCAGGATCAGTTTCCTGTCATATTGATGAAGTACCATACTTACACCTGCCTTCGGAGGAGTTTGAAAGTGCCCGCCGGAGAACCCATGCCAAAAAAGAAAGCCGACACCCCTCTCCGGGGCATCGGCACCATTGCCAATTCCGGTCCTTTCGAACCGCAAGGGAAGAGTATCATGGATTTCCGGAAAATTCAAGAGAGATTTGGCGGGAAATGGGGGAGATTCATTTGCAGGATTCTTCCCGCGGCGCGGAGAATAGGAAAAATAGGTAAAACACCTGTAAAAATATCATAGAACAGGAGAAGACGGCAATGAAGAAAATTTTGGTTTTCCTTCTGGTGGCAGCGCTGCTGCTTCCTGTTTCCGGGCTCGCCGAAAACGGAAAATACACCGTCATCGACGCTCATCTTCACTATCTGGACTTCCTCCAGCAGACAGACGGTTTTGAAGCGCTGGTGAAGAAGATGGATGAAACGAATGTTTCCTACGCGGTTATCTTCGGTATGGGGATGGCCAAGCAATGGGACGAAAACGCGCCCAAAGCGCCGACTTATTACCTGAGCAACGATTCCCGCTGCTATTATTATACCGCCACGGACTATGTCATGATGATGGATTATCTGGCCCAGCCGGAAGAAGTCCAGTCCCGGTTTTTCCCGTTCATCTGCGGCATTAACCCCAATGACCTGTATTCCGCCAGCCTGCTCCGCCGCCTGCTGGAGACCTTCGGCGACAAGATTTACGGCATCGGCGAAGTCATGAGCCGGCACGACGACCTGACCGCCCTGACCTACGGTGAGCCGCCGAGGGCGGACCATCCGGCCTACCTGAAGATCTACGACCTGGCGGCCGAATACGATATTCCGGTGCTGATTCACCACAACATCGGACCCTCCTACACCGATGAGCCGCTCTATCTGGACGAGATGAAGAACGCCCTGGCCTATAACCGGGACACCGTGATTATCTGGGCGCATACCGGCATCTCCCGCCGGGTGACTCAGTCGACCCACATCCAGGTGGTGGAGGAAATGCTCCGGGACAATCCCAACCTGTACTACGACATTTCCTGGGTCGCCTTTGACGATTATATCAACGTCAGCGAAGACACGCTGAAGGCCTGGGCGGACCTGCTGATGAAGTATCCGGACCGGTTCATGGTGGGGAGCGACAAGGTGGGCCACTGGGAAGGCTACGAAGGCGAAATCTGGAAGTATGAACCCCTGCTGGATCTGCTGGACGAGGAAACGCTGCTGAAGGTCACCCAGACCAATATCCTGACCCTGATCCATGTGGATCCCGCCACCATGCAGCGGGAAGCCGCCCTGGAGCCTGCCGCGTAAAGCGAAAAAGAATCATATTCAAAACCGGACGGGAGCGATTTCCCGTCCGGTCGTTTTTGGGTAAAGCCCGGGGTTATGCCGCGTCCGGCACTTCCTCGGCAGCATACTGCTGCTGCAGTTCGTCGTAGGCATTCAGCGTACGGTCAAACAGGGCCAGCAGGTCCGCTTCGGAAATCAGCCCGTCCGCGTTCGTTTCAACGCCGTCAAAGCGAATATCATACCGCATGGGGGGATTCTCCAGCGTCAGCATTTCGCCGCTTCTGATCTGCTCGGTGCTGCGGTACACAATGTCCACCCGGTACCAGGCATTTCCCGCGCTGTCGCGCCACCGCTCGAACAGCACCTTTACGCCGATGGGCGTCTTGGTTTCGATGCTGCCCGGCAGCGCGTAGTCCTCCACGCCCAGGGCGGTGAGCATGCCGAGCACGGTGCAGTCATGGGCGCAGAAGAAGGAGAACTTCCTGTCATGGTTTTCAAGCTCTTCCTTGAACTCCCGGATCAGGGGGTTCGTGATGTTCACGGCCACCAGCGGCGCGCCGTGCTTCAGCTCCAGGCAGGTGGTCATGAACTTGCCCAGGGCTGCCCAGTTTTCATCCGTCAGTTCATGGCCGAAGGCCGCGTCGAGCGCGTCGGGGGCTTCGTAGTACTGCAGGATCAGGGCGTCCGCCACCTGATAGACCGACTTGATCGCGCCGGTGATGTCCGGCTCCTTGTTGGCTGCCATCCAGTAATCGCTGGCATCATTCAGCACATCGCCGTACTTGCCGCTCTGGTAGATGGGGCTGTCCTCCATATCCACGGTATCCATGATCATCCGGATCACGTCCCGGTTCTGTTCCGCGATGCCTTCAAAACCCGCGTCGCCGCCCATGGCCGCTACCTGCGCCGTAGCGTCTTCATTGAACTTCTCGCTGTAGAAGTGCAGTACGGGCTGCATGAAGTCCTTTGTTCCGGCGCTGTCACCGGGATGCTCCACCACGGTGTCCGCCGTGGGCAGCATGCCCGCCGCGAAATACTTGGCTGTGGCGCGGCAGCGCTGCTTGTCCCGGGCATTGAAGCGGACTTCGCCTTCCTTCGGAATGGCGTTTTCTTCAAGCAGACCTTCCTTGGCCAGCCACTTCCGGAAATACTGGCCCATGCTGGTTTCCTCGACGCCGCCCTTCAGGGTCAGCTCGCTGGAGCCCGCGGACCATTTGATCCAGGTATAGGGCGTCAGCTCATCCGGCACGGAACCGTTGCTGGACAGCGGGGCCCGCAGGTTGTGGCGGCTCAGCACGGTTACCCGCTCCAGCTGGTACGCGGCAAACGGGTTCTTCGCCACGCCATCGCCGTAGATCGTCAGGAAGTCATCCCGCATGGAGATGGTTCCGATGCCCTGGGCCTCGAAGGAGGCCTTCTTCTCCGCGGCGTCCGCGGGGTCGCCCCACTCGCGCACATTGTCGTCCGCGAGCACCATGTAGGCCGCGCTCCGGTAGGGATTGTTGGAAATCGTATAGACCGCCATGGCCAGATCGCCGCCGGAATTCCCGAAGGCGAGCACCGGCTGCCGGCCGATTTCCCGGACGATGGCGTCCACCTTGCTGGTCTTGGCGTTTTCGCCGTAGTAATTGCCGTCGAACACGATCTTGTCATCGCTCCGGAAGGTGTAGTCCTCGTCCTTGACGTCGCCCTGGTTCGTGGCGGTGTAGCCGTACTCCGTGCCGATCACCTGGGACGGGGGAATGTTCAGCTCGCCGGCGATGAGCTGGCGCACGATGTTGCGTTCCGTGGCCGTGACAATATAGACGGTAAAACCGTTTTCCTGCAGCTGGTCCACAAGCTGCAGCATGGGCCTGTACCAGGCTTCACGCCGGGTCATGCCGGTGAAGCCCCAGGCTTCGCTGGCCTTAAAGTCCTCCACCACCGCGGCAAGCTCCGCCACGGTCATACCCTTGTAGGCCACGGCCGCCGCCGCGGCCTGGCGGGTGCTCATGCCGCTGGGCTTCGCGCTGCCAGCGGCGTCCCGGATCTCCCGCGCCACCGCCACCACGTCTTCCGGCAGTGAATCCGCGTGCTTCAGCGCGTAATCCGCGAACACCATGTACTCAAAGCAGAAGGGATCGGTTTCGCACATCAGCGTCCCGTCCAGGTCGAACACGGCGATCCGGTGCCGCACGGGAATGTAATCGGGGGAAGCTTCGTCCGTGACAGAGGCGAGATACTCGGTCAGGGCATTGCGCGCCGGAGCGTCCGTGCTCCACAGGGACCAGGGATCCCCGGCTGTTTCCGCGGACGCGAGGCCCACAGCGCAGGCCAGCGCGAGCAGAATTGCCGCCAGAATTGCCATCCGTTTTTTCATCATCAATCCTCCTCGTTGTGTTTGCCCATTTTTCAGAATGAAATCAAATCCGGCATGTTCCGAAATTAAACAGCGCTTCCGTAAACCGGCCACCGTGAAATGCCCGGGTTGGATCCTTCTTTTATGATGGGAGCAAAGCAGATCGCTTGCAGTTTTCCATATTATACCGAAAAAAACCGATTCGGTCTACTCTGAGTTTAGAACAGGGCCGGCCGGGCAGGTCCGGTTTCCGCCTTGTGGGATTATTTTCCGTGTTCCTTTTCCTGTGCCTGCTGGCGGCCCTTGTGCCGGCGGCATCGGCACCTACGGCTCGGAGGGCTTTGAGCTCTGCGGGTTTGACCTGGAGCGGGATGCCCACAAGGCGGTGGTGGAATGGATCACCGGGGACCGGGTCGCCTATGCCCGCAAAAAAACGTCTCCTCCGGACAACCGGAGGAGACAGTTTTATTTACCGGATAAACTTTTCAGGGATTATCAGATGACGAGAAGGAAGGCGGCAGTCACATCGATGTAGGTAACTTCCACTTCATTTCCGTCTTCCACGATCACGACCATAAAGTCGTCCGTGACAGCACTGACGGCCTTGCCCTTCAGTTTGCCGTCGTCGTCAACCGCGTAGATGCCGTTGCCCAGCTTGGACAGATCCAAATCCGTGAATTCGCCGTAGATCGCGGTCAGATCCTGCCTGGCCTGATCGAAGGTCACAGCGCCTTCCACAAAGCAGATACGGATCGCAACCAGCTCGTCATCGACAAACATATAATGCTCATCGGCGAACTTGCCGTCCACAGAAGTGTTTTCAAACTCCAGCTCGGTAAAGGTCACCGGTCCGTGGGTGTGCTCCGTGTCGATCTCATAGGCAGCGCTGCCGATGGCAGCGATCACTTCGGCCATAGTCATGCCAAAGGCCGCGCCGGTTTCGAAGGCAGCCGTCTTATGCCGCTCATCAATGTGGGAGTGGCCGTCAATGGCCTTGTGAATCTCATCAATCACGTCGTGGAGCAGATTCAGGATATCCAGGGCGCTCTGCTTCCGGCCTTCGCGGCTCTTGATGTATTCTTCCAGTTTCAGAGCCTCATCTTCGAAGCGCTCAAAGGCCTTTTCATCCACTTCAGGATTTTCCGCGGGCGCGTTGCCGGCCTGTTCCAGATACTTCATGACGAAGGTGTTGGCTTTCGCAAACATCTCGAACAGTTTGGAATCTGTCGCTTTGACAGCGTCGGTCAGGACTTCGTTTTCCTGGGCGGATTCATACACGGCCTGGACCATTTTGCCGACGATGGTGAGCTTCTCAGCGATATCCACATCTTCCGCCTGGGTCCTATCCGTGACGGAGGCTGTGATGGCCACAAGCATCATGGCAGATACGAGGTCGAACTCATCTTCATCCACGTTTCCCTGCTCTTTGGCGGCGGAGAGAAGTTCCATTACCTTTTTCATATCTTTGGATTCTTCTTTCCCATCCTGTTCCATGACCTCAATAATCTTTGCAAACACTTTCTCCATGGCGCCAAACACGGAACCCTTGTAAGAGTCGGCGTCTTTCGCTTTCGCCTGGGCTTCCGTCATGTCAACACTGATCACGGCGGTTACGATATCCTCCAGGATATGATCGCACAGCGCGTCCAGATCAATCGCTGCGGTATTGGCAGCCGTTTCGGCCATCGCGGGGAGCACGCCAACGAGCATGCACAGGGTCAGGATCATTGCAAGCAGTTTCTTCATGTTTTCTTTTCCTTTCATTATTGATTTTTTATATGCTGAATAAGCGGAGCCTGCGTCCGGAAGGGGACGGCAGGGGCGCTTTCCGGCTTTCGTTTTACCGTTCGGTCGTTTTGCTTTGAGATAACGAAGCAGATCGTATCACAAACAAATTATGGTTACAAGAGAATATCAGAAAAAGTAATAAGATGCAACCAAAATTTAACAAACAGGAACCTTTGGCCATTAAAAGAAATGCGGAAAACGCGCGAATATCTGAAATGCGCGTGGTTTTCGAAGGCTTCACAGGATGACCGGGAAGAGAGCAATCCGGCACATTGGTTTTTCACGTGCGCTTACCGGACTTTATTATGTAACGAAAAACAAACAGGATCCGGGATCCGTTTCCGGACGGCGGACGCACCGCACGTTTTTTGCTGTTTTTTTCCATGCTGAAATGATATACTTTTTCAGAGATTCAGAAAGACCGGGCCTGCCCGTTGTCGATCGACGCGCTGCTGTCCATTGACCTGCGCGGCACCGTTCTGGGAACATGCGAAGCGGTCAGGATCATGGAAGGACAACCTTCCGGCGGGTATATCTACAATCTGGAAGGCTATGGCAGTAACGACGCGATGATGCTGGGACTCAATATGTACGGAACCGGCAAACGCGCCGTGACACATTTTTCAAGGGCCATGGCCATGGAGCTTGAGGAGAGAAAAAGCAAGGTGAAGGTCGGGCTGCTGTCCCCGGGAATCATGATTACTGACTTTACCGTCAAGGCGCTCGGTGGAGAACAGGATATAGAACTGCCGGACAAAACAAAGAAATTCTATAATGTTGTCGGAGATTACCCGGATGTGGCAGCGGCATTTCTCGTGAAGAAGATGCTTTCCAACACAAAGAATAACGCGCATATTCAATGGCTCACGACGGCGAAGGTGGCCAGGCGTTTTATGACAGCCGCGTTTCATAAACGGGATTTTTTCGGGGAATAAGGGATTGAAAAATTCCAGCAGCCATTGATCGGCCGCCGGAGTTTTTTTGTACCTGTTTTTTACTTCACTTTCCGCCTGACGGGACGCGGTTTACCGCTGGCTCTGATTATTTTTCATAATAGGCTTTCAGCAGTTCCGTGACCATGTCTTCCGAACCGGACAGGATAAAGCGGGCAAAGCCTTTTTCCATGTTGAACTTAAAGACGATATCGCGGCCCTTTTTCGTGATCAGCCCGCCGAAGAAGGCGGCGATCTCCGCTGCTTCCGCATCGGATACCGGAAGATCCATGATTGTGCAGATACGGTTTCCTTTTTTGAAAGGATCGGAAAGGAAATCGTAGACGACGGCGTTCCGCTTGGCGGCGATAGCCTGCTTTACGACAGCGTTGGACATGAATTCATCCAGTTCTTCTTCCGTAAAGCTCCAGTTTCCGTCAATCTTTTCTCCGTTCAGGAGATTCAGCTTCAGGTAGTTGCGAAGGGTCCGGGTGGTGAGTCCGGTAATCATTGCGACTTCATTCAGATTGTATGCCATGGTTCATTCCCTCATTTCTTCTGTCTCTGTTCTGTCTGTGTTGTGTCTTTGTGGTCAGGCCTCAACCACAACCATATTCTAACGGACAGGAAATGAGGTTTCAATTTGAAAAGCAGGCTGTTTTTCATAGCAAAGGGGGGATTCGCCTTTGCTTATTTGTTTTCGGGCTGACCGACCGTTTCCAGGACAAATGCGACCGACCTGTTTTCCGAATCGATCTCATCCTGGCCCCAGAAGCCGTGATTGGCACCTTTATACCGGACCAGTTCAGCGTTGGGGAACACTTCCACCGCCCGCTCCGAATAAGAGATGGGGGCGATGGAATCGACGGTTCCGTGAAGGATCAGCACCCTGCCGGGATAATTTGCGATCACATCATAGATATCAAAGGACATGGCGTCGGCATTGTAGATCCGGCCAAGGGAAACACCCATCAGGCTGATGGTTTCCGGAATGGCGTCCGGGTCGGGCGTCTGCTTCCAGGCGTTGTCCTGCAGGACGTAAGCGGGGTAAAGGGCAATCAGCCCGGCAACGTCCTCCGGCCGGGTTCCGGCCACATAGGAAGAAACGAAACCGCCCTGGCTGGCCCCGAGAAGGAAGATACGGTCCGGATTGATTTCCGGGCGGGCGCGCATGGCGTCCAGCACGGTGTTCAGATCCGCCGCCTCTGTCAATACGGACATTTCTTTCATGGTTCCGCTGCTTTTGATGCCGTATCCGCCGCCGACAAAATCAAAGGAGTAAGCGGCGATCCCATGCCGGGCGAAGGCCTCCGCGTAGGCACTCATCTGGGTATGGTTACCGCCGAACCCATGGGAAAGGATCACCAGGGGAAGCGGCCCTTCCGCATCCGGAAGGAGCAGTTTTCCGTAGATCTTCAGCCCGTCCCGCTCCAGAATGACCTCCGACGAAGAGAAGGAGAAGGTTTCGCCTGAGGCTTCCTCCTGCTGCGCCCAGGCTCCGGGCGTCAGCATCAGCAGAACCAGCAGCATACAAAGCAGTTTCTTCATCACGTTTTTCCCCCTCATTGAACAATCCGGCAGCGATGCCTCCGCTTATTATAAGGGATTTCCGCCATAGGGAAAAGTCTCCGGCATGAAAAAGCGGCCACAGGGACCTTTCCCTGTGGCCTATATGAAAGCCTGACCCCGTTTCCGTTATAGCGGGTTCTGCTTACTCCGTTCGTAGGTGACAATGACGCCGAAGCATCTGGCCTGATTGGGGCAGACCGCGATCACGCGCCAGCCGTCAGCGGCCATGCGGTTCATTTCTTCCGCGGCCCTGCGCAGGGGATAGGTTTCAACTCTGTACTCGTACACGGATTATGCCTCCCGATCCTTTCTGCTCCGGCGGAGCCGGATCGCATTGAACAGGGTTCCGGCCGCGACGAACAGCAGGCCGATGATCAGCGCCCATGTGGAAGCGCCCGAATCAAAAATCGAAACCAGAATAAAGGCGAGGCCCATGATGCCCAATACCAGGCCGGTGACTGTCATCCGGGTGTTGTACAGCTTCTTATCCATTACCCGTTTCTTCTTTTACTCTTCCGTGCGGTTACGGCCCATGAACAGTCCGAGCAGCAGTCCGAGCAGAAGGCCTCTGCCCAGGAAGCTGCCGTGGCGGTGCCAATGATGGCGATGGCAGTGACGGCCACCGAAAATCATGCTCCCCAAGGCCAGGATACCAAGCAGACGCAGCATTGTGAATGTTCCTCCCATTTCCGTCGTTTCGCATGTACCGGTCATTCGGTACGTATAAAAAATAACCTGTTTTCATCAGAAAAAACAGGACGAAGAGGGAGAAATACATACCGTTATTTTTCCTTGCGGAGAAGAAGCCGGGAACGCATCGGCTGCAAAGGCAGGATCAAACCGGTATTCAGCCGGATAAAGCGGATTGAAAAACTCCTATGCCGTAATCTTCGTGACGGTCATAGGAGTTTTTCCTGCGGTTATACAGTTTCTTGCTTTCAACGGTTTTTGTGACCGGGCTGAAATCCCAGGTAACACGCCGCTGACGGTTGAGTTCCTTCTGAGCTTTCTTGCTCAGCTTTTCTTTGGGAACAAACTTAGCCATGATCATCACTCCCTTCCCATGGCGCAGACGCATTGTATCATAGGCGCGGGAGGGGAGCAAGGGAAATTACTGCTTTTCCGGGCAGAGCGAAAACGGATCTTATTTCCTGATGTGCTTGATTACGTTGATGGCAAATCCGGAGGGGGACACCATGAACTCGGATCTGGAAGAACCGGTTTCAACCTGCTGTCCGGAATTGCCGTTCTTAAATCCATGCCTGGCAAGGATGGCGGTGGCTTCCTCAAGATCGTCCACATTCATCCGGATGATCGTCATGTCCCGGTGAAGAACCTGTGACTGGACAACGTCCACATGGAAGCCGTTGGGATCCTTCATTCTGACGGACGTGTAATCAAGATCGTTGTTTACGGATTCCTTGCTGTGCGTTTTTTCAAAGCCAAGTTCCTCGAACAATTTGATTGTGGAAGCCGCGTCGCTGGAAACGATGAACGGATTGAAGCTGGTAATCTTCATGAATCAGGTCTCCCTTCTGTTTTTTCAGACTTTTTCTGCGGTTAAGTATAATGCCCTTTTGAAGGAAAAACAACAGCGGGTTCGATACGGAAACGGAAATCGCAACCACTGCGGGTGACCGCATAGAAACTGGACGCAAGGGGATAGGTTTCGTTTTCATTTACTTCAATCGGACAGGTTTTTAACACATCGTCCAATGGTGGCAATGTGCTTGTTTATATCGTTTTCTAATTGCTTAATCCCATCCATAACATTATCAAAAGCAGGGATTTCTCCAAAGAACATGGTCCTCATAGCTTCATAGTCT
>Ga0265298_10007578_pt1 | contig 13172 bp, 3 predicted proteins | sample AusTroGonzalo_MG_3_FD_193486 | JGI IMG/M metagenome (GOLD analysis project Ga0265298, IMG submission 193486) | Bovine rumen microbial communities from tropical cattle in Woodstock, Queensland, Australia - Gonzalo_01 | ecosystem: Host-associated > Mammals > Digestive system > Stomach > Rumen ... | reverse complement strand
GAAGGCGAAGCAGCGCGAGTTTGCGGTGCGGTATATCTGCGAGAACAACCGACTTTCGGATATGAACACGCGAAACGAGCGGCGCCTGCTGAAGCTGGGCGACGCCTTCTGGAAGGCATACTGGGACGCGGACATGCGCTGCGGCGTGAATGAGGGCGACATCCGTATCAAGGATATCCCGGTGGATGCCATGTTCCCGGACCCGTCGATCAGAGACGGCACGATCCAGGACGGGCAGTACCTGGACTACGTGTATTCCATGCACAAGGTGAAGTTTTGCCAGGTCTTCCGCAGGGATCTGGAGAAGCTGGGGATCCGGCAGGAAGACATCATGGCAACGGATTACGTGGACGGCCCCGGCGTCTTCGATATGACCACGGCCATAGACGATATGGACGATACCGTGCAGGTGCTGGAGCACTGGTTCCGTCAGCCGGAGGACACCGCCGACGACAGCGGCAACCCGGTGCCGGCGGGCGCCGTGGCGTGCTCCATCCAGGCGGGAGGTAAAGAGCTGCGGTACATCCCGAATTACTGGGAGCGGACCTGCAAACAGAATCAGCTGTTCCCGTTCGTCCATTACTGGCGGATCCAGGACGAGAACCAGATCTGGAACAAGAGCGAGCTGTTCCCAATCATGGACCTGGTGGACGCGGCGGACCGGAAGCTCTCCATGGCGGTGCTGAACGACGCCTTCCTGTCCAACGACATCATCCTGGTGGAGGACGGCGCACTGCAGGACGGCGAAGAGCTGACCAACGAACCCGGCGCCGTGGTGCACCTGAAGCAGAACGGCATGGGCAAGGTGCAGAGGCTGGGCGGCGTGCAGACCATAGGATCGTCCGCGGTGACGCTGGACTGGTTCAAGGGGCAGATCGAGCGCACGAACCGCAACTACGACACCAACATGGGCCAGGAGGCCAGCCACATCGACACAGCCACGGGCATGGCCATGCTCAGAGCTGACGCCCAGACGCAAGCAAGCCTGAAGACCGCAGACAGAAACGCCGGCTTCGAGCGGCTGTACGAGCTGCTGGACTGGCTGGCGCTGGAGTTCTTCGACGACGACCGCATGCTGTTCATAGGAGCGGATCCGGCCAAGGACAGGGAAGCGACGGCCATGAGCTTCAACGCCGACAGTTTCGCGTCCATCATGCCGGAGGTGTACGACCTGGACGGCAACGTGGTGAGAAAGGCGTGGACCTACTTCCCAAAGGTGGACGTGACTATTACCGCTTCCGATTCCCTGGTGCGCGGCAAGAAGGCCACACTGGACGCGCTGAACGCGCTGGCCGCATCGCAGGTGACAGCGGCCAACTGGAGGATCCTGGCGGCGGAGCTGGATCTGCTGGATCTTCCGGGAAAGCAGGGGATCATAGACGAGTGGGAGCGGCAGTTCTCGCAGCCCATGATGCCGCAGCCGCAGGGCGGCGGTCCGGTGGGAGACATGTCCCAGCAGGAAGGCGTCGAAGGAGCGCAGAACCTGCCCATGCTGGGCGGAGTTCCGCAGTGATCCGGAGGTAAAACGAAATGGCATTTTGGAATAAAAAGAAGAAAGACGAAGAGGAGAGCACACAGCCCTCCTCTTCCGCCGATTCCGCGCCGACTTCCCGCGCGGCGCGTGCGGTGAGAGATCTGTTCAACGCCACCGTACAGGGACAGCAGAAGGCCGTGCAGGCCGATCAGGCCGTGGCGCAGGCGGGCCAGAAGAAACTGGCCGACGCGGCGCAGAACCTTTACGCCGCCACCGTGCAGGGACAGCAGGCGGCGACACAGGCTAATCAGGCTGCGGCGCAGGCGCAGTCTCAGCGCGTGCAAAATGCGGCGCAGGGAATCTACAGCGCTTATCAGCAGCAGCAGGAGCGGGCCGCGAGGCAGCAGATGGCGCAGCAGCAGGCACAGCTGCAGGCTCCGTCTCAGAGAGCGCAGAACGCCGCACAGGGCCTGTACAGCGCGTATCTGAATCAGCAGCAGAGCGGAATGCCGCAGATCCAGGCACCAACGCAGAGAGCGGCTGAAGCGGCGCAAGGCCTGTACAGCGCTGGGCTGAAGAATATCGGAACGCGCCGGTACAACAGCGCACCGGAACAGCGCGGCAATCTCTCCGTGAATCCTGCAGACAGAGGACGGGTGCAGAATCCCGACGGATCCTACTCCACCGTGGACACATTCTCCCGCGAGGAGGACGGCATGGAAGTGCTGGTGCCTTCCGTGATCAAGGTCAACGGGCAGTGGAAGCATGTAGACGAGGACACGGCATGGCAGCATTATCTGCAGACCGGGGAGAACTTCGGCAAGTTCCGTACACCGGAAGAGGCGGACGCATACGCCCGCCAGCTGCACGAATACCACGAGAACTACTACGCCGATAAGGATGAACAGGACGACGGAATCCTGGCGAACCTGTTCCGCCAGCAGGCGGGTGAGCTGGCCGCACAGGAGAATGTGCGGCAGGGCATGACTGACAGCCTGAAGAAGGCGGGGAGCGCCGTCTTCAACTTCGTGCCCAACAGGCTGGCCGCGAACTTCAACGTATCCGACGAGGACCAGATGCGGTATCAGCTGCAGCAGGCCGGATATTCTGACAAGCGTATCGACGAGATGATCGCCTCCGGATTCTTCGACCCGACCGCGTATTATAAGAAGGCCCAGGACGCGGACTTCTACGGACAGATGAGAGCCAATTACACCGTGGGAGATTTGACGCAACAGGCGGACATCCTGATCGGGCAGGGTATCATCACCGGGAATCAGGAGTTTATCGACAGAGGCAACGAGCTGCGGCAGAGAGCCGCGGACTATGCCGCACTCAATGAGGAAGCGATAAGCCACGACAGCGGAACACTGGGCAACATGATTGCCAAAGACCTGGCACAGTATGCGCCGCAGGCAATTTACCAGCAGATGGCCGCACTGCCGTATCAGCCGATTGCAGCGCTGGGTGAAAAGGGCGAAGCTGTAGCGCAGATGCTGGGCAGCGGATCTCTTTCCTATACGACCATGGCAGGCAGCGCCTACACCAACCTGATCGAGCAGGGCGTGGATCCGGAGAAAGCGGTACAGATGGCCAAAGACGAGGCCACCGTATCCGCAGCGATCGAAATGGGGGACACCTTCACGGACTGGGCGTTCGGTCCCGCGAAAGATCTCAATCCCTTCGCAGGTATAGGAGAAAAGATGGCGCGCTCTTTGGCCGGAAAACTCGCGGTTGCCGTCGGAAAATGGGCGCTGAACGTGGGACAGGAGGCAGCGGAAGAAGGGTCGCAGGAGATCGTATCAATGGCGAACGAGCGCCGCGCGGCAGACAAGAACGCAAAAGGCGGGATCTGGGAGCTGCTCGGTTATGTAATGGACGAAGCCAAAGAGACGGCTCCGGAACTTTACGACGCTCTGAAAGGGGAAGGAGTAACCGATCGGGCAGGGCGCGTGATCGAGGCAGGCAAGGGCGGAGCGGTCATTGCCATGTTCATGGGCCTGCTGGGCGAAGCCGGAGGCGCGATCAACAAAAGAGCGAATCAATACAATGCCGAGGTGAGACAGGCGCTGGATGTGATCGCCGCGAACGAGGACCCGCAGGCGCTGCGGCAGATGAACGATCAAGAACTCACGCAGGCAATCGAGACGGCAAAAAACTTTGAGAATAATGCGGCTGCACAGGTGCTGCAGGAAGAACTGACGCGACGCGATACGGAGCGGGGGGAGAAAACAATACCGGCAAGAACTGTCGTTCCGTACGCAGACAACACAACCAGAAACCGGATGCAGTCGGAACTGCATGAACGCATGGTCGAAGACGGGAACGTAATAGACCTTACGGACAGCATGCAGGGAATGGATGAATTCTATCCGGATCTGCGGAGAATGCCGAAGAAAGAAAGAAACCCGATCCTTCGGCAGAAGATAACCGAGCTGAAAGATACCCTCTTCAAGTACCTGTCATCTTTGAGAGGAATCGACTTCGATTTTGATATCAACGGGACAACGCTCGAAGCACGCCTGTACAATACCGGCATAGAGGAAGTGATGAAGAACATCACAAGAGAAAAGGCCGGTATGCTATCAACAAGCGAACAGATATTCAGATCGGCAGAATATCTGTACAGCACGGAAGACAAAAAGGGTAGCCAGGACGTTCAAGCATGGGATTATTTCTATGTTCCCGTAAAAATCGGAGACAGTGTGGTAGGTGTAAGAATCGCCGTAAGAAGCCTGGCTAACAGAGGAACCAGCGAACCGGCGCAGATCTACAACTGGGGAATAAAAAAAGATGCAACCTTGGGCGGTGGTGGACGCTTGCCTAACGGCAGTATTTCCACCGGTGCCTCATCAGATGCATCTGTTCAGAGCCTGAATAGCTCTGAGATAAATATACCACAAGCCGCAGAAAATATCAATAGCGAATTGTCAGAGCAGGCGCCGACTGCGAGAGCACAGGAAGCCGCGCAGCAGATGGCGCAGACAGAGCGGGTACCGGGGCTGACGCTGGCTACGGAATCCGGGACGATCGACGGCAAAGCATACGAGGCAGTAGACGAGAGCACACTGACGAAGAGCCAGCGCAATATCATAGAGGCGACACAGGCAATAGCCGAAGCGCTGGGGCTGGATGTGACGGTCGTCAATGCGCGGGGAGATCTGGGCGGCGCCTATATGGGCGGCGGCAAGATTTATCTGAACATCGCGTCCGGAATGAATCTGAGCAACTTCAGCAAAGCGATCGGATCTGCGTCCATGTCCCACGAGCTGACGCACTGGATGGACGAATACGCTCACGATGATTTTGAAACGCTGAAGCGGATCACAATCGGGTCCATGAGCGAAGAGCAGCTGAACACTCTTGTGCGGGAACAGATGGCCATGCAGCCGGGGCTGACGGAGCCGGAAGCCCTGGACGAAGTGGTAGCCAATGCCTGCCAGCCGCTGCTGAAGGACAGCAAGGCGTTTGAACAGCTGGCAAGACAGGATATGTCTCTGGCGGAGAGGATCCTTGACTTTATCAAACAATTCGCAGACAGGATCAGGAATGCTTTTGCGGACGTGGACTTCAATGATAATCTTCCGGTGTTCCATGCGGTGCAGGCCGTGGAAGATCATATCGACGAAATGCAGACGGCTTTCGATAAAGCCCTGTTGTCCGCACGGGAAAACATGGCGGCACAGAACGCGGAGCCTGATGCGACGGATGCAGCCCTCCGAAACAGCACGCCCCGTTTCCAGATGAACGGCGAAGTGGAAGCGACGGATCAGCTGGTGGCCGTACACAATAAGAGCATCAGCGGGCTGCGGCGCATGCTGAGAAGAGGAGGCATCCCGTTCCCGTCCATCGCTATCAAGAAGGCCGGATCTTCCCATGAGGGCTTCGGAGATGTTTCCATCGTGTTTCCGAGATCCACGATAGACCCGCAGGTAAACAGGCAGAACCGCCTGTACAGCAACGACGCCTGGACACCGACGGAGCCGCTGACCGAGTACGAAGTGGATATCCCGTATAAACTGAAGAACAAGATCGCGGAAGCTGTGGGAGAGGATATCTTCAGCGCGCTCAACGGATACAGCTACCTGGATGACGGAGAAGTGGCAAAGGGCCTGATGAACTCCCAGGGCGATCTGTTCGACGCGCTCAAAGGGAGAAGCATTGTAAAGTATGCTTATCTCAAAAGCATAGGCCAGGAGCCGAAGGCGCCGGGAAGAGCACAGAGACTGGACGGCTTCGGGAAATACAAGAATGAACAGCTCATGGCCATCTTCGACGCGCTGACACCGAGCGAGATAGAGAACCTGAGCTATAACAACGGGGACGATCAGCGGGTCGCAGATATACTGAATGAACAATTCAGGAGCCAATTCCAGGAAGGGACCTCTGCCTTCAAAGCCCTGCTGAGCAAACCGCTTTACCAGGCAGACAAAGTAAACCTGAACGCAATCAAAGATGCCTGGCGCAAGTATGCAGACAACGGCTACAGCATACTCATGGAGCCGGATTCACAGGCGCTCGACCGGACGCTTCGGGACAATACGGAAATTGAAAACGATCCGGGATTCCGGGAGTGGGTAGAGAAGACATTCGGCGGCGTCGTGAAAGGGAGCGGCATACCGAACGGAAAAGACCCGTACACATCCAGCGGAAACCGCCGCAGCTTCAAGCAGACACATGTGCCGGCAACGCTGGAGAATATCGTGGCGCAGATGCGGAAAGAAAATGAAAAAGGCGTCGGCGTCATGGGTGTAAACCTGAGAGGAGCGGCAACCAAAACATACAATACCGTGGAGGAAATGCGCGCCGACAGCGGGAAACTGCTGGGCACCAGGATCTCTGACGACGAGTATGACAGCTACATGAGCGAGTTCCACGGTAGACTGCATGAGATGACGAGGCAGGCTTCACCGTCGGAGCGCTGGGAAACCCAAGACAGCACGGAGCAGATCCTGCTCGAAACACTGAGAGACGCCAAGAGCAAAGAGCAGATGGACCGCATGCTGAAAAAGGAAGCACGGTGGATCAATCTGTACGATGGACTGACCGACCAGCTCTGGCAGCTGAAACAGGACGTGCAGGATATGCCGGCCCCGTACTTTGAGGCGAAACCGAGAAGGATCGTGTATCCGGAAGAGGCGCTGGCTTATATCCTCCCGGATACCGCAGGGCAGGACATCCAGAACGAACTCAAAAACAGGGGCTTCAACGTCATGCTTTATAAGGAGGGCGATGAAGCCGACAGACTGCAAAAGCTGAACAGCGTACCAAAAGCGCGATTCCAGTCCTGGGAAGGGATGATGGAAAGCGGAGACATCCGCCGGCAGCTGGCCGAGGCGGAGCGGGAGTACATGGAACACTCCGACGCCAACGACGCCGAGTATGATTACCGCGCCCAGCTGGACAGGATCAACGAGCTGCGCCGGCAGGTGCAGGAAGCGGACAGCGTAAACGCAGAAGCTGATAACATCAACGCTGAAGCTGATACGAACCCCGCCGTGGAATCCCTGGAGCGGGAAGGCAGGGTGAGCAGAGGCGCCGGCTATGACGCCGAACGGTACGGAGATCCGAACCCGGAGCGGGGCCAGATGGGCAGCGACGGCGTGCGGACCTGCAACACCACCGAGGATCTGGAAGCCGAGCTGATGGACGTGGGCGAGGCGAAGTACCGCAACGACACCGGGGAGTACGCCGCCAGGATCCGCGCCAAGAGCGACAGCGGATACCTGCTGACCATCAACCGGGACGGGAAGAGAGACACATCCCGGAGCTTCGGGAACATGGGAGAGGCCGCAGCGTATGCCGCGTCGTACATCGAAGGGCAGACGCAGGCCCGTACCGACGCCGAGCTGGACGCCGAGAAGAGCGCGCCGGTCCGCAGACAGGAGCCGATCGAGGCGCTGACCACCGGGCAGGTGCAGGACGAGGCCAAGCGGCAGAAGCAGAACAAAGCAGCCGAGGCGAGCACGCAGTCTCTCCGCGACAGGATCCGCAAGACAGACGAGGAGATCAAGGCGCTGCGCCGGCTGGAGAAGACCACGGGGCTGACCGAGACCCAGGCGAAGCACAAGGCGGACCTGCAGGAGACGCTGGAGATCCTAAACGACGAGCTCACATCCCGGAAGGGAAGAGCCAAGGCCAAGAAGGAAAAGGTGGAAGTCAAGGGCAACAAGCCCGTGAGATCCGCAGCGGAAGCGAAGAACAAGCTGATGGATCTGTTCCACACGGCGGCGGGCCAGCGAGCCGACACCAACCGAAAGCTGGACGCCAAGCTGGCGGAGATCGTATCCAGCGGGAAGATCACAGAGCAGAACCGGCAGGACATCCTGGATATGCTGATCGACGCCGGCATGGTTCAACAGGAAGCGGAGCAGGAGTTTCGCGACGTACGAGACTGGCTGCGGGGATCCCGCATCTATGTATCCGAGCACGACCGCGCGGACTTCGGAGACGACTGGGAAGGACTGCGCAAGAGTGCCTGGGCCAACGGGATCTACCTGACGAACAACGAGAGCGACCGCAGCGTGGACAGCCTGGTGGGCGAGCTGGCCGAGACCTTCGGGACGAACATGTTCCCGACGGACGACGCCGCGAGCGATATGCTCCGCAACCTGATCGAGCAGGCCGGGAAGGGCCGGAGCTCCATGATCACGTTCGCCGAGGCCGTGAACAACGAAGCGCGGATGGAGCACGTGGATCCGCAGGAGATCTGGGACGATCTGTCCAGGCAGGTGGACGAGACACTGAAGACTTACGCCGAGAAGGCGAAGCTGGAAGTGGATCTGAAGGACCGAACCGCTTCCATGCTGGCCACCGAGCGCAAGCGCGCCGAGGACCGCATCGAGCGCATGGCGCAGCGCCGGCGCGAGGGCGAGATCCGGGAAAAGACCTTCAAAGCGATCCGCCGGCTGAAGAAACTCCGGGGCAAGGCGGCTGCGGACGTGAAGACGCAGATCGACGAAGCCATCAGGGACATTGACACCCAGGCCAGACAGCTGACCATCAACGGGCTGGAGGATCTGCAGGAGCTTGCCCGCGTATACGACGACGCCAAGAAGGCGGCGGGATATGTGGACGCGGAGAACCCCGGCAACTTCATCAGCAATCCGTATATTGAGGAGAAGCTGAACAGGCTGACGCAGAAGCACATCAACGAGATGGACATCGACGATGTGATCGAGCTGGGCCGCGTGGTATCCGCGCTGGAGAACACCGTAAAGACCAACGGCAAGATGATCGGCGAGGCGTTCGACTCCGAGGTGAAGAACGTGGCCGAGGCCGTGAACGCCGAGGTGCAGAGCTCCAAGGGGGCTGGTGTAAGCGGGCTTAAAGGATTTGCACAGAAATGGTTTAAAGAAGAACAGCTGGCACCGAGACGCTTCCTGGAGATGTTGGGCGGATGGAAAAAGGGCGCCATGGCCGAGCTGGCGGACAGCCTGGAGAAAGGCCAGACGCGCATGCTGGACTTCCAGCGCCGCGCCGCGCAGAGCATGGATCCGTTCATGGACAAGCACAAAAAGTGGCTGAAGACCGCCAGCGGGAAGAACGCAAAGTGGTACACCTACTCCGTGGCCAATGGTATGGCTATGGACGGGAGCGGGATCACCGGGCAGACCATAGAGATTACGCCCATGATGAAGGTGAGCCTGTATCTCATGTCCCTGAATGAGGACAACCTGCGCCACATCCAGACGGGCGGCCTGCGCATCCCCAATAAGGCCCTGTATCTCAAAGGCAAGACGCAGGAAGCATTTGCCCAGGGACAGCAGGTGAAGATGCAGCCGCAGGCCGTACGGGCCATTGCCTCCACACTGACACAGGAAGAGAAGACATTTGCGCAGTACCTGCAAAAATTTTTCGACACTCAGAGCAAGGACGCCATCAACGAGGTAAGCCTGAAGCTGGACGGATTTGAGAGGGCCGACGTAGAGAATTATTTCCCGATAGAATCCTACAGCAGTTATATCAAATCCGACGTGAGCGGTGAGGCGAGAGCCGCGACCGTGGAAGGCATCGGATCCATTGCCAACGAACGTGTACATGCAGGAAACCCGATTAAACTTGACGACGCTTATGATGTATGGATGCGCCAAGTGGAAAAAGTATCTCGGTATTACGGTTATGCGATTCCGATCCGAAACTTCCAGGCGGTGAACAACTACGTGTTCCATGAAGAGGGGAACGCCTTCGCGGGATCCATCAAGGACACAATCAACCGCAAGTGGGGAACCGGCGCGGAAAGCTACATCACAAAAATGCTCAAAGACATCCAGAGCGGAAGCCAGCGCAATGGCGATCTGATGAGCAGCGGAATGGCAAAGATGCGCAGCAACCTTGCTGGAGCGACACTTACGCTGAACGGGAAAGTGGCGATGACGCAGGCAGCATCGTATCCCGGCGCCGCGCAGACCGTGGGCTGGGACGGACTGGCCGCCGGACTGGTGAGCGGGCCGGTAAACGAAAAGCTGATCGAGAAATATACTCCGCTGCTGTGGTACCGTTCGCAGGGCTACAGCACGCAGGAGATCGGTGACGCAATAAGCGCACAGAATAAAACAGTGGCGCAAAAAGTGCTCGGGATAAAGCTGCTTAACTGGATCCAGGGCGTGGACATTCTTACAGTAAGACGGCTATGGAAAGCAGCAGAGTACCGCGTTACCAAGGACACCGGGTTGAAGCCGGGAAGCAAAGAACTGATCGACAGCGGTATGGACCCGTACTATCAGAAGGTGGCCGAGGTGTTCAACCGGGCTGTCTATGATACGCAGCCGAACTACACAGAGATGGAAAGGGCGCAGATCCTCAGGTCCGACAGCGACGTTACAAAGTTCTTCACCATGTACAAGACCGTGCCTCTGCAGTATTACGGCATGATGACTGAAGCGGTGGGACGCCTGCAGGCTGCTCAGAAAAGCGGAAATAAGGCAGAGATAGCAACAGCAAGAAGATATGCGGCGAATACATTTGCCGGCCTTATCGTGGCTAATGCCGTATACTCAGCGATAGGCAAAGCAATGAAAGGATTCCTTTACGGGAAAAAGGATGATGAAGACGAAGAAGGCACGGCGAACGACCTGAAGCAACTGGGCATTGACACGGCAGAAACATTTGCCGGCAGCGTGATCGGCGGAGCAGAAGCGTGGAGTCTTATTGAGTCAGCGATTACAGGGAAAAAGTGGAACGCGCCGCAGATGAACATACTCACTGCCGTAGAAGACATATGGACAAACATGCAGAGTGTGTTCAAGGCATGGGATTCGGAAGACCCTCAAAAGATTGCAAAAGCCGTAAGAGAAACCGCAAAGAATGTATCCGCGGCCATGGGCATTCCACTGAAGAACATGGAAAACCTGATCCTTGCGATAACGCGATGGAGATCTCCGGAAGCGGCCATGCAGTACGATGCCATGTTCGGAGGCATAGACAAAGGAAGCCTGAAGACTATGGACCCCGGCATTATCGGGAGTGCCACGTCTCTGATCATGAACAATCGGACGGGCGTGAACATCGACCGGGACGCGACGAACGAGCTGAGCAGACTCTATGCAGCGGGATTCACAGAAGCGATTCCAACGGCCATGAAAGACAGCTTCGAGTATGGCGGGAACGAGGTGAAGATAAAAGACAAGCGCAAATACAGCGAAACCTGGGGCGGCGTGGTCGGAGACAGCCTGGAAGAGCTGACAGCCAGCGACTCGTACATCAACGCGGACGACAAGACAAAGACAGATATGATCCGCAAACTGTACCAGTATGCCACGGTGCAGGCCCGCATGGGCGCAGATCCGGAATACTCTGCCGAAGGAAGCAGTACATATGGATGGACCGAGAAGGCGGACGACGCGATGGAGAGCGGCATGGATCTTCCGACCGTGATCGCGGCCATGTCCACCATGAACGCCATGACCTCCGACAAGGTAAACGGGCAGGTAGTAAAGTCTCTGAAATCCAAAAGGGTAGAGTACATTGACGGACTGAAGCTGGACAATGAGCAGAAGGACGCGCTCTATGAAATGATGGGCTACAGCAGCGGGCTGGAGCAGGCGCCCTGGCACAGCGGGATCTCCGCCGAGGCCGGGTATACCACCGGGACGCCCAAGCCCGCGATCAACGAGGCGGCGCGCAAGAGAGCCGTGGAAGCCAATTACAAGCAGCTGACCGAGAGCGCGGCGTACAAGGCGGCGGACGATCTGACAAAAAAGGCAATGATCGAGAAGCTGAACCAGTACGCGGAAGTGCAGGGGAGAGTGACAACGGATCCGAATTATCTCCCAACGGGATCCGAAGGCTGGACCATCTGGGCGGAGGCGGCGGAGAAGGCCGGCATCGACCTGATCAGCGCGATCGACTACGCCACGCAGCTGGACAGCTTCAAAGCCGACTACAACGAGTACGGAAAGGCGATCTCCGGATCCAAGAAGGAGAAAGTCGAGAAGTACATCAACGGGCTGGATTTGACCAACGACCAGAAAGACGTGCTGTATCTGAAGCTCTACACCGACAGCAGCCTGAAGTACACGCCATGGCACGGCGGCAAAAAGAAAAAGCGCCGCGGCGGACGCCGGGGATCCGGGAAGAAGAGCGCGGCAACGAAGAAGCCCGTGAGCGTCGGCAAGATCACGCCGAAGTACGACACCGGGCTGGACATCAGCAAACTGTTCGGCACGACGGGAACCAAGAGCGGGAAGAGCAGCGGACTGGCCACGGATCTGGCCGAGATCGTGAACGGCGGGCTGGATATCAGCGAGCTGTTCAAGTACACACCGACACAGAAAGCACCGAAGGGAAGGACGAGCGTAGACTTCAAACTGTAAGAGACGGGGCCGGGCAGCCGCCATCTTGCCCGCCCTCCTCGCCTGGGACAGCAGAAAGGGGATAGCCCCCGATCATTCGGGGGCGTGCTGTCGAAAGGTGAGGAGCGGCATGGAATACACCAACAGCGAAGTAAGGGACCTGATCGAGGAACTGATCCACTCGGAGCGGGACAGAGCCATCCTGCGCCGCCGGCTGATAGACGGGATCCGTCTGGAGCCGCTGGCAGAGGAATTCGATCTGTCTACCGTGCAGGTGAAACGCATCGTCAGCAGAGAACAGAGGCGGATCTTCAAAATGATCCGGAATTGAAACGAAAGAGAGCCGTGGGCGTTATCGTCCGCGGCTCTCTTTTTTGGTAGCATATCAGGTGAAAGGGGGGATGGGCGATGTATGAGAATCCGTACAACGCGACGCTGCAGGACCAGATCGGACAGCTGAGCAAACTGCTCGGAAGCCAGGCGTCGCCGCCGGAGATCCTGCCGAAGCCGGCGGCAAACAAGTACGACTGCGTGGACGGCCTGGAAGGCGCCAGGGCGTACCTGCAGAAGATGCTGGCCAGCACCAAGCATATCGTCTGGGATTCGCAGCGCGACGCCTTCTACGTGCTGCAGAAGGACGCCAACGGACAGCCGGCGCGGATCCAGATCTGCGCGTTCACAGTGGAATACGAGCCCACGATGGAAGAGAAGTATGTAAGCCGGGAAGACTTCAATGCCCTGGTGCAGAAACTGGACAGCCTGCTGGCACAGAAAGGAGTAACGGACAATGGCTAATTCCCTTATGAATATCCTCGGAGGCATGGGCGGCGGAAACGGCGGCATCTTCATGAAAGCTGTCGGCGCCATGATGAGAGGCGAGAGCCCGCAGCAGTTCATGCGGAGCC
>Ga0265298_10007577_pt1 | contig 13173 bp, 12 predicted proteins | sample AusTroGonzalo_MG_3_FD_193486 | JGI IMG/M metagenome (GOLD analysis project Ga0265298, IMG submission 193486) | Bovine rumen microbial communities from tropical cattle in Woodstock, Queensland, Australia - Gonzalo_01 | ecosystem: Host-associated > Mammals > Digestive system > Stomach > Rumen ... | reverse complement strand
GCTGAATGTGTATGCAGTGTTTCAACATGGGATTCTCGATGCTTCGGACGGCTACGTTCGGTTTGCGACGGAAAACTCCCGGGAACTCCGCTGCCGCACCCGCTTTGTCCGCGGCCTCCCGCCTTGCAATTCTGCACTAAGTGACGAACGTTACACGAAAATCCGTCTCCGCTTTTGAGGATTTGTCTAGTGCCGTGCATTCCCGTGTGCATGTCCGGCGTTTCCTCTCAAACAAAAAGCCCCGCGTCTGCGGGGCGTCTTGAATAGCTTTTGAAATCTATTTCGCTTAGTTCGTGGCTTGATCTTCAACACATTCGGAACGCTTGATTGCTCTGCGGATTTCGAAGATGTTGCTGATGTAGTGCATGAAAGAGAGCACGCTCACCGAGAGGAAGCCGATTGCATAAAGGGCAAGGAACGGTCCAATGATGTACTTGCTGGCGTTGATGTATTCGAGCAAACCGAAGATGCAGTAGATACCCACGATAAGTTCGAGGAGTGCCATCCACGGGAACTTCTGGGCGTAGTGGCTCTTTGCCTTCTTCTTTGAACCACCGTTCTTCGGGGTGCGGACAAAGCTGCCCTTTGTGCCGAGAACTGCGGCGAACACAGCGCGGGAGTTGCTAACGGCGATGCCAACGCCAAGAGCCATCAAGATGGGGAGCGAAAGCAAACGGATCTTCCAACCTGTATAGCCGGAGCAACGCTGGGCGACAAAGTAAAGAACAGAAGGAGCGATGGCTGCTGCAAAGATAAAGGCGAAACCGACGGTGTAGGCCCAAGTGGGGAGATGGCCGACCGGTTCAAAGAAGGCGAGCAGCGGCCAAGCGCAAAGGGCGGTGAACAACATACAGGGGTGGATCGAGTAGTGCGTCGTGTGGAGGATGGCGGCCAGCTTCACGCGGAACGGAACCTTGGAACGGAGCACCTTCGGCAAAATCTTGATAGCGGTCTGGATGGAACCCTTTGCCCAGCGGAACTGCTGAGCCTTGAACGCATTGATGTCGTTCGGAATTTCGGCCGGAACAATCACGTCGAACACGAACTTCATCTTCCAACCAGCAAGCTGGGAACGGTAAGAAAGGTCCATGTCTTCGGTGAGCGTATCGCCTTCCCAGCCGCCACCGCCGTAAATAGCGTCCTTGCGCCATACGCCTGCGGTACCGTTGAAGTTCATAAAGAGCTTGCCCCAGCTACGTGCGGACTGTTCAATCACAAAGTGACCGTCAATACCGATAGACTGGGCGAGCGTAAGACCGGATTCGGTGCGGTTCAAGTGGCCCCAACGGCCTTGGACGAGACCGATTTCCTTGTCCATGACGAGGTAGGGGACCGTCTTCAGGAGGAAGTCTTTTTCAGGAACGAAGTCGGCATCGAAGATGGCGAGGAATTCACCCTTTGCAACGGCCATGCCTTCCTTGAGGGCGCCAGCCTTGAAGTCCTTGCGGTTCGTGCGGTGGATGAGCTTGATGTCGTAACCACGGGCGGCGAGTTCAGCAACTTTCTTCTTGGTGACTTCGTAGCATTCGTCCGTAGAGTCGTCCAAGACCTGGATTTCGTGCTTGTCCTTGGGGTAGTCGATGGCGCAGACAGCCTCGAGGAGTCGTTCTACGCAGTTGGCTTCGTTAAAAACCGGGAGCTGGGTCGTGACCTGCGGGAGGTCTGCCATGGAATGTTCGCGGTAGTACTTCAAGATCGCTTTGCGGTCTGAGAGTCGCGTCTTGCGGCTGTTCTTGAGGAACAGGTAGATGCTGTAGTAGCAGCTAAACCCGTAAATCACCAATCCCACGCCTGCGATAACGTAGACGACGAACATTGCGTAAAGGAGAATTGTACTCATTCTACTGTAACCTTTGCATTTATTGAATGCTTGGGGCCAAATATAGAAACGCAATGTGAACTTTGCTACATTTTTAGGGAAATTTGGCCCAATTTTTGCTTCACGAAGTATAATTTTACATTGGTATGAAAACCCTACTTTACATTGGCTTTTTATGCAAAAAAACGCAGAAGAACGCAATAAAAATTTAACATCGCCGGTCGTTCGCTGGATGGAAGCGAACCGTGGAACCGAAGGTTTTACAGAATCTTTACGTAAATTGTTAATGTATGCGTGCGTGGAATGGATCCGTCGCGGAACTTCGGCACTTTTGACCCCCGAAGAGGCTATCTCGAAGATTGTTTGTTGTGCGCTCCCAGAGTTTCCGGTGGGGGAATGGTCCGAAAATCCCGAAAAATATATGGACGAAATCGCCGATTTTTGCGAAAAGGTGAAAATTTTGCCTTTGCCGGCCGCTCTCCAAGGCGAAATTCCGTCTGTTTTGGACCTCCGCGGGGTGAAATGCCCCCTCAATGCAGCCCGTTCGAGAATTGTCATGTCAGGGTATCCGGCCGGTAGAACGCTGAAAATCTTGCTTGACGAAGGCTCTCCTATTGAAAATGTGCCCGGATCGCTCATTGCCGACGGCCATAAAGTGCTTTCCCGCGAAAAAAAAGGCAATTATTGGGAAATCTCGGTGGTCAAATCGGATTCAATAGTATAGATTGTTTATGTGGAAAACAGAGTATTAGTTATTGGCGATGAATTATTTGGGCCCAAGGGCGAAGCGGCGAACCGTTTTGTTGAGGCTGTGCTTTGCCGGGAACCCTGTCGCCCGATACAGTTTTCCTTGAATGTGCCTGTTGCGGTGTCGTTATCGCAAATCAAGGCGCGCCTTTCTTCGGACGTTATCGGGAAAAATGCAGGCCGCATTATTGTGGGGCTTGGGCTCCGGGAATTGAATCAAGACGGGGCTGATGGCGCTTCTGTCGCCAATCTTTTGCTGCTTTTGGTGAATGACCTCGTGAATAAGACGCAATCGCGCCTGTTTTTGCTCACGATTCCTCGCGAAATGTTCCCGATTGCCGTAAATGAGATTGATTTTTTAAATACTTCCATCCGCGAAATTTGTGCAATGAATAAAAATCGTGTAGAATTGCTCGATTTTGCTCAGTATGCTGATGATTTTAAGGAAAAACAGATGGCTCGAGGCAAGTTCGGGCGTAGCCTGTTTATGGAAAATGGCGAAGCGACATCGCTTTGCAACATGCTTTTGGCCCTGTATTTGCAGGATAAACTTGTAGAAGATTTAAAGGAGATGTAATTATGGGTCTTTTTGACAATCGTTTTGCTAGTAAAAATGCGGCCATGAGCCGTGCGTTCTCCATTGATTCTGAAAAGGATAAGCAGAAAAGAAATTCCGTGCGAGAACCGGCTGCCCCCAAGATGGGGATTTGCGATAAGTGCCATAAGGAGGCTTTGCTCCGTTCTTACCGCTCCCGTGAAATGTCCATGTCCGATGGTGCCGCTAGTTTTGGGACGGTGGTAAAGCACCTTTGCGAAGATTGCGCGCCACGTTCCAAGCGTTTTGAAGACACGAACGTCCCTGCGATGGACAAAAAGCAGGTCAAGAACTTGATGCGCTCCGCGAAGAAGGGACTATTGTAGGTTTGAGGTCGCCCGCTACGGCGGGCTTTGGGGTGTGGGCTCGGTCGCTAGGCTCCCTTTGAGCTATAATATATGCACCTCCGGTGTCAAATTAAAACTCAGAGCTTTGCTATGCAAAGCGACCTCTTACCTCACTCCTCATACCTCATCCGTAAACAATATTTTATAAATAAATCTTACCCCCCTTAACGAAATTGATGTAAATTCCTAAATTTGGGTCTCGAATTTAATATGGAGACCTCCAATGTCTGATATTCACGCCAAGGAATCTGTCAAGCAATATCTTGATGGCGTCATTTCGACAATTACCCCGGAATTCGTTCGTTCAATCAAGCGTGGCTACACACGCAAGGATTTTACCAGCGATTTGATGTCGGGCTTGATTGTGGGCATTCTGGCGCTCCCTTTGGCAATCGCATTTGCTATTGCTTCGGGTGTTGGGCCGGAACAAGGTCTTTACACAGCCATTATCGCTGGCTTCATTATTTCGCTGTTGGGCGGTTCCCGCTTCCAGATTGGTGGCCCGACGGGCGCTTTCATTGTGATTGTTTATGGCATCGTAAGCCAGTATGGTTACGATGGCCTTGCTTCGGCAACACTTTTGGCCGGTATCTTCCTTGTTATTTTCGGTCTTGCTAAGTTCGGTGCGATTATCAAGTTTATTCCGTATCCGGTGACGGTTGGCTTTACGGCCGGTATCGCGATTATTATTGCTCTTGGCCAGGTGCCGAACTTCTTCGGCTTAACGTTTGCGGGCGCTGACCCGGCTGATGCTGTGGGCAAAATCAAGCTTTACGTTTCTTCGTTCGGCTCGATGAACATTTACTCTGTAATCGTGGGTGTGATTGCTCTTGCGGTTTGCATCCTTTGGCCGAAGATTACTACAAAAGTTCCGGGTTCCCTCATTGCAATTATTGTTGCAACGGTAATGGTTAAGGTTTTGGGTTGGGACGATCCGGTGAATGGTCACGGTGTGGTGACGATTGGTATGAAGAACCACATCCCGAGCGGCTTCCCGGTTCCGCACCTCCCGAATATCAGTCTCGAAATGATGCAGAAGGTGTTCCAGCCGGCTTTGACGATTGCAATGCTTGGCGCTATCGAATCGCTCCTCTCTGCAGTGGTGGCTGACGGTATGACGAGTACAAAGCACCGCTCCAACACGGAACTTTTCGGTCAGGGTGTCGCAAACATTTTGAGCCCGATTTTTGGCGGTATCCCGGCTACAGGCGCTATTGCACGTACTGCAACGAACATCCGTAACGGTGCCGTGAGTCCGATTTCCGGTCTTGTTCATGCCGTTGTTTTGCTTTTGATTATGCTTGTGCTTGGCAAGTATGCCGAAATGATTCCGATGGCTGCTCTTGCCGCTGTGCTTTTCCAGGTTGCTTTTAACATGTGCGGTTACCGCAGTGTGATCAAGATGTTCAAGGCTCCGAAGAGCGATGTGACTGTGATGCTCGTCGCATTCTTCCTCACGGTGATTATCGACCTCACGGTGGCTATCGAAGTGGGCGTGCTCCTTGCTGCTGTGCTCTTCATCAAGCGCATGAGCGATGTGGCAGAAGTCGAGGCTGTTTCTTCTGCGTTGAAGGACGATGACGATGAGGCTGCTCGTAATGAACTCAGCCGCCAGGTGCCGAAGGGTGTGCTTGTGTACGAACTCGCAGGTTCGCTCTTCTTTGGTGCGGTCGATAAGTTCAAGGAAACGATGAACCGCATTTCGGAAAAGCCGAAGATTTTGATTTTACGTATGCGTAGTGTTTCGAGTATCGATGCTGCCGGTATCAATATGATTGAAGACTTGCTCAATCGTTGCAACCGCGAAGGAACCCAGTTGTTGCTTTCGGGTGTGCATGCTCAGCCTGTGGTGGCGCTCACACGTGCTGGAGTGCTGAAGCAGCTTGGCGAAGAGAACGCTCTCGGTAATATTGATGCCGCTCTCAACCGTGCTCGCGAACTTTTGGGTCTCCCGATTGTAGATGCTTCGACGGAAACAGTGGCTGCTCCGACGGTTTCTTGGGAAAAGAGCCTCGACAAGCCGTGGATGCCGGAAGAATCTAACGCTGCGATTGCTGAAGAAACTCCAGAAGTTATCGCAGAAAAGATGATGGATGAACCCATCAAGAAGATTGAAGAAAATAAAAAGTAGTTGAATAGTTTGTTCTTAAAAACGGAACAATCTGTTTCAAAAAATGTAATTTAGTTTGTTCGCTCCTTGCATAAATGTGAGGAGCGTTACTATTTCAAGACGAAATGTAAATAAAAGTTTAAAAACACTTTAGACCTGTTCGATATTATATTATTTTTTACGCAGTAGATTGGAATCTACAACAAAAAACGAGATGAGAATGGGTTATTGGGACGAAAACCGTTACTTGGAAGAAGACAAAAAACGGACTGCTTTCGAAGAGTTCGTGGTGAACTTTGTAGTAGCCTTTAGCGGTTGCGCTCTGCTATTCCTCATGAACATTATGTAAGTCGTTGTGTCTCCACTTATTGTGGAGATTTTTTTTAAGGCCGTAATTTACATTATTCCGAATTGGATATTGAACATGGAGAATTTTCTTCATGTTTTTTGTTTTATCGAATACATTTAAAGAGTCGGTTGTTCATCTATCGACAAAGAAGGAGATAATTCAGGGTGCTTGGTTGCTAGGGTGGTGTGGGTACATTGCTTGTGTGTGCTTGCGACTTGTGTCGCTATTAGGGAACGAAAGGTAATGAGAGGCTTCACAGCAATGTATAAAATCCGTCGGAGAGTTCTCCGGCGGATTTTTTTATTAGCTGTCACTCGCGTCGCTTGCCTTACTTGGTTGTCGACTCTCGTCTTTCGTCTATAGCGAGCTTGCAAGCAATCCTGCTTCATTCGCCTTACGCATTTGTCGTCTAAATCTCCGCCATCAGCCTTTTCTTAGCGGGGCTGTCCGGGAGCGGCAAGAATGTCTCTTGCGCAAAGGAGCGCATGAGCATTTCTTGGGCAGCCTTTTTCGGGATGCCGCGGCTCACGAGGTAGAACATCTGTTCGGCATCGAGCTCGCCGACGGTGTTGCCGTGTGTGCATTCCACGTCGTCGTGGTAAATCTTGAGCACCGGCTTCACGGACACGCTTGCATCTTCGCTCATGAGGATGGTGTTCACGAGCTGGCTGGAATTGACTCCTGTGCAGTCGTAACCGACGATGACGCTTCCGTCGTAGCTCACGTGCGCGTTACCCGAAAGCAGGTTGCGGGCAAGCTGTGTGCTTGTGGTGCGTGGTGCTTCGTGATAAATGGTGAGGCGGCTATGCTGCGAGGCGTTACCATCAAGGACATGGAGGCTGCGGTAATCGAAGTTTGCGCCTTCGCCTTTGAGGTGGCATTCGACGCTCACGCGGCCAATGGCTGTATCTCTGCAAATGCTCGAAAAGCGGACGTTGGCGCCTGCGGCCTCTCTGATGTTGAAATGTCTAAAGCGGAGCGGCAAATCGCAGGCCGGGTTTGCAAAGAAGATTTCGACGTCGGCATCTTCGCCAATGTTGATGTCGAAGCGTTCGGCGGCAATGTCGTGCGTGACTTTGTTGTCGAGAATTTCGAGGCTCACCTTGGCGCCTTTGCCAATGTCAAGGACGGTGTGGCCAAAGTCGTTGTTGCACTTGAGCATGGCCATTTCGGCGGCGCCTGCCACGATTTCGCGGACCATGGGGCGGGCAAGGTTTGCAATGGGGAGGAGGGCCGCAAAGTCGGCTTCTTGGGAGGCCGCGGCATTTTCAGCCGGGGCTGCTGGAGATGCTGCGGAAGCTGTTGTGGATGCCGCAAAATCTGTACCCATAAATTCCGGAGTCGGGATTTTCGCAACCGGGAAGAAGGACCAAAGCTCGTTATTGCGCTTGGGCATGCCGAGTTCGCGGAGGCGTGCTATCGCCTGTTCCGCGGTGGGCAAGTTCTGTATAAATTCAGCGTTCATTATGCGTCCTCGACTTTACTTGGCTTCTTCAATCCAGTCGTAGCCTTGATCTTCGAGCTTGAGGGCAAGTTCCGGGCCACCGCTCAAGATAATCTTGCCGTGACGGAGCACGTGAACATAAGTGGGCTTGATGTAGTCCAGCAAGCGCTGGTAATGCGTGACGAGGATGACAGCCTTTTCGGGCGACATGATGTGATTGATGCCGTTAGCTACGATGCGGAGCGCGTCAATGTCGAGGCCGGAATCCGTTTCGTCGAGGAAGCTCACCTTCGGGTCGAGAATGGCCATCTGGAGGATTTCGTTACGCTTCTTTTCGCCACCGCTCATGCCGTCGTTCACGCCACGTTCACGATAGCGGGCGTCCATTTCGAGCAAGTCCATCTTTTCTTCGCAGAGTTTCTTGAATTCTGCATCGCCCATTTCGGGGAGGCCGAGGAAGGCTCGCTTGCTGTTGAGCGCCATCTTCAAGAATTCGACGTTGTTCACGCCCGGAATTTCGGTCGGGTACTGCGTGCTGATGAAGAGGCCGGAGTTGGCGCGTTCGTTGATTTCCATCTCGAGCAAGTTCTTGCCGTCGAGTTCGACGGAACCGCCATCCACGCGGTAAGCGGGATGACCTGCAATCACTTTGGAGAGCGTACTTTTGCCGGAGCCGTTCGGGCCCATGATGGCGTGGACTTCACCGGGTTTCACCTCGAGATTGATCCCCTTCAGGATCTGGGTGCCGTCTTCGATACTTGCTTTAAGGTTCTTGATGGATAACATATTTCCTCTTTTATTTTAAAATCTTGCGGGCTTAGCCAAAATCGTCCATGGCTCCGAAATCGTCGTCGGGAACGTAGGGCTCGTCATCAGGGACGTAAGGTTCTTCGTTCGGATCGTATGGCGCTTCTTCGGGAGGTTCGCTTGAGCCGTATTGCTCGTCGCCATCGAACGGAGGCGGGGCTTCCATTTCTGGGGGCATTTCGGGTTGCGCGAACTGTGCGGGTTGCGTGGCGGCTGGTGCATGCTGCGGTGCGCTTGGTTGCACGGGAGTCGGCGCGGGTTGCGAAAATGCTGGCGCGGTATTGAACTGCGCGGCTGGTGCGTTGAACTGCGCGGTGACTGGCGCGCCCATCGATAATTCATTAATTGCGGTGTAAAGGTCGATGAGCGGAGCCTTGCTCAGGATGACCTGTTCGGCAAAAACGTCCGGCGTAATGGCCGAAATCTTGCGCTTCTTGGCGATGGTCTGGATGCCCTGCGTGTACTTGTTCAGCTGCATACGGAGACGCATGCCCTCTTCGGAATCGAGCGGGATGAGCTTTTTGTAGCGGTCGCAGAGGCGAAGCGTGAGTACGGCCATCGTGTCGTAAAATTCAAGAATCTCGTTCGGAGTCTTCCAAGTTTCGTCGGGGAGCTTTTCGAGGAAAAGCTGCAATTGCGGCGAAAGCGATTCGTACAAAATGCGCGGCGAGAATGCACCCGTTTCGGCATACTGCGCGAGAATCGACTGGATAAATTCATCAATCAGCGGAGATTCGAAAATCATGATTCCGCTGGCGGCAAAATCCATGTCGAAGTATTCTGCGGCACGGTCGAGAAGAGTCGGGTTGCGGAACAGCAAGTTTGCAAAACGCACTTCGATCGGCGAGAGCAGTTCCCACGGAACGCTCACTGGCGGGGCAGCGGGCTGGCTCGGGGCTTCGGCTGTGTTCGGCTTTTCGGTATGCTTCGGGTGCGAAACTTTGATGCCTGCGAGAGAACGCGTGGTGCCGTAACGTTCGGCCACGAGCTTCAAATATTGATTTTGAAGTTCCTTGTTCTCGATGCTCTTGATGAGCGTCTTCGCTTGCGTAATGAACGCGGCGCGGTCTTCGGGGCTCTGGTTCGGCATTGAACGACCGAGATAACTGAGCCAGTCTTCGGCATAGCGGAGCGCTTGTCTAAACGCATCCGGGCCTTGCTCGTTCACGAAGTTGTCCGGGTCAATCTTGGTTCCGTCCGGGCGCGAGAGCGCAAAGACTTTTGGCGTGAGCCCCTTGGGGAGCACGATTTCGAGACTGCGGCGAGTGGCGTTTTGTCCGGCGGCATCACCGTCAAAGACGAGGTAAGCCGTTTTCGCATAGCGGGCGAGGATGCTTGCGTGCATTTCGGTAAGCGCCGTTCCCGATGCGGCAACGACATTCTGCACTCCGCTTTGGTAAAGGCTAATGAGGTCAAAATATCCTTCGACGATAATGACCGCATTTTCCTTCATGATGGCGTTGCGGCTGTGGTTCAGCCCGAACAGAATATCGCGCTTGCTGTAAAGTGCGGTTTCCGGGCTGTTCATGTATTTTGCCGGCTTGAAGTTCCCGTTTGTCGCGGGATCGCTCAAGTCTCGACCGCCAAAGGCGACGACGACACCGGAAAGGTTCTGGATGGCAATCATCAAGCGATCGCGGAACTTGTCTGCGATACCGCCATTTTCTTTTTCGACGGCAAGACCCGCCTTAACGCAATCGCGCGGCGAAAAACCGTTGCGTGCAGCGTACCCGATAAAACCTTCACGCCCTGTCGGGGCATACCCGATGTGGAACTGTTTTCGCGTGGCTTCGGAAACGTGACGCTTGTTTAAATATTCGAGAGCCTTAGGACTTAGCGTGAGCTGTTGCTCGAACCATTCGCAGGCGAGCTCGTTCAGCTTGCGGACCATCGTGCGCTCTTCGAGAACTTCGGTATTGACATTGTTGCCGAGGTTCGGGAGCGAAAATCCGACGAAGTTTGCGACCCATTCTACAGCGCCCTTGAAGTCCAGTTTTTCGTGTTCCTGAATGAACTTGAAAACATCGCCACCCGCTCCGCAAGCAAAGCACTTGTAAATGCCCAGCGTGGAGTTTACCGTCATGGATGGGGAATGGTCATCGTGGAAAGGGCACACGCCGACGTATCGATTGACACCGCTTTTTTTGAGCGGCAGAAACTGCTGAATGACCAACGCGATATCCGCTTGGTTCTTGAGTTCCTGGATGATTTCGTCGGAGTAGAAAGGCATGGCACAAAGATAGAAATTTTATAGGGATGAGGTCGGGCTTTGCCCTTCGAGGTCGCTTCGCTTTGAGGTTTGAGGATTGTAGGAAGAATCCAGTGAAGTTCTTTCAGTCATGGCCGACGCTTTTGCTTTGTCATCCTGAGCGAAGTCGATGGATCTATAGAATCTCCCTATTACTACAAATTTTATTTCGTGTTTAAAATTTTCTATTTTATCTTTACAAAAGGAGTGCGAATGAGATTTTTTGAGATGTCATCATGGACCCTATCGTCTGACGACTCCAGGGTGACAAAATTACCGCGTCATCCTGGAAGGAGCCTTTGGCGACTGATAGGATCTATTATTGTAATCATGGCCCTTGTCGCTTGTGGCGGTGACAGCGGAACATCTGCAAATAACGACAAGGACACTGAGCTTGCCGAAGTGTCTAGCAGCAGTCAAAAGGCTGTTTCGTCATCGTCTGTTAAGGCGTCTTCTTCATCATCAGTAAAGGTATCTTCTTCTTCCGTCATCCTGAGCAGTAGCGAAGGATCCAGTGCATCTCGTAGCTCATCCAGTCAAAAGATTGCTTCGTCTTCATCATCTGTAAAGGTTGCATCCTCTTCTTCTGTCGCACCTGCATCGAGCTCAAGTAAAAAAGTAGAGTCCTCTAGCAGCGAGTATGTTCTGTTTGACCATTCAAAAACGCATGCTGCAGATTGGGAAATCGGTGAAAATCGCTATAAGACTTTTGTGGATCCTCGTAATGGGCGTAGCTATTATTATATCACTATTACTGGCAGAGATACCAATCTTACAACAACAACGGTAACCGTAATGGCAGAAAATTTAAATATTGGTAAGATGGTTCTTGGTGAAAACGAGCAGAATGACGATTCTGAAATAGAACGCTACTGCTATAATAACGATACTACAAAATGTGATGAATTTGGAGGCTTGTATCAGTGGGCTGAAATGATGCAACTGCCGAGCCGCTGTAATACCGAAAATTGTGCTGATTTAATTCAGAAAAATCACCAAGGAATATGCCCTGAAGGATGGCGTTTGTTTACATATAATGATTATAGAATTGTAAGGTTCTCTGAAGGCAATGATGAACATGGTGTAGATGGGTTACGTTCTGGATACCGCTTTAGTGGTTACAATACGACAGGTTTTTCCCTTGTTGGTGCTGGAAAACGAGAAAAAAATGGTAAGTTTAGTAGACTGGAAGAAGTTGCTTATTGGTTTTATCCGTTAGAAAATGACTACGATCGTTCGCTATATGCTCATTTTGCATATATAGCTATGTCGGGTGCTTACGGAGTAGGCGCTGATAATGGCGATGAAAAAACATACGGCCTATCCGTTCGTTGTGTAAAACTCGAATAATTACCCTTATAAAATATTAAGGCGGATTATATCCGCCTTCCTTGCGTTATTCCTCTTCGAGGCTTGGCTTGTTCGCCTCGGATATAGGAACATATGCATATGTTCCTGCATCGCTCGGCTCCTATGTCATTCCTCTTCGAGGCTTGACAGCTGCGGAAATCAAATGCGAGTCTGCAAGCGGCCTCTCGCTTGATTCCCTTGCAAAGAGTAAAAATCGGTCCGCTGATGCGGACCATTTTGCATATTCAAAATTTTTACAAAAAAAATTAGTCCAAATGCCTCGCTAAAGCGTGTTAATATAAAGGGTAGAGACATTCTTTACCTGCGGTCTCAGCGTAACTGAGTGAAATAAACAAATATATTGACAAATAAATAAAAATATTTATATTTATCATGAAATTCATCGAAATTTGCAAGTATGCAGAAGATAGAGGATGGGTTTTGAATAGGATAAATGGTTCTCATTATATCTATGTGAAGCCAGGGAAACGGTCTGTACCTGTTCAAAAACATTCGAAAGAAATAGAAGGCGTTTACTTAAAACGGATTTTAAAACAATTTGATTAGAGGTGGCTATGTACTATGCTGTAAAGATTGAAAAAGATAAAGATATGGGGTATGTGGCCACTTTCCCGGATCTTCCTAATGTAAATGCGTTTGGCTCAACGAAGAATGAGGCTTTGCGTGAAGCCAAAAATGCTTTGGATGGAGCTATGGAAAGTGATCTGGAATTGGGTTTGAGTTTCATAAAGCCTAAGACTCTTCCTGACGAAGACAAGGGGCTTTGGGCTGTTGAATTGTCGCCAAGAGTAGAAATTGCGTATAAACTTTATGAAGCTCGTCGTGGAAAAAAGAAAAATCAGGTAGCCAAATTAGCGGGCATTAGTCCGCAGGCTTATCAGCGATTTGAAACGACAAAGAGTTCCCCTTCGATAGAAACTCTTTATAGGTTAGCTCATGCTTTGGGGAAACAACTTGTAATTGATTTTGTCTGAAAACTCACACGACCGTCTTGGTTTTCCAGCGGCCGCTTTTCCAGCGCCAGGTGTTGGCGAACGAGCGGTAGAGTTCGTCGGCGGCCATGCCGAGCCAAAGTCCGGGGAGCCCAAGGCCTACAACGAATGCGAGGATGAGCGAGGTGGCAAGCCCGAGCGTCCACATCATGCCGCTTCCGACGATGGCGGGGAACTTGGAATCGCCTGCGGCACGCAAAGATGTCGTGAGGATGAAGTTGACGGCCTTGAAGGGTTGCACAGCGACATCGCACCAGAGGCAGATTTTGCCGAGGCGGATGACTTCGGGATTGTCGGTATAGAGTCTGATGAGGTGTTCGCCGAGGAGGGCGACTGCGACGGAA
>Ga0265298_10007575_pt1 | contig 13175 bp, 10 predicted proteins | sample AusTroGonzalo_MG_3_FD_193486 | JGI IMG/M metagenome (GOLD analysis project Ga0265298, IMG submission 193486) | Bovine rumen microbial communities from tropical cattle in Woodstock, Queensland, Australia - Gonzalo_01 | ecosystem: Host-associated > Mammals > Digestive system > Stomach > Rumen ... | reverse complement strand
GAAGGCTGCTCTGCAAGCTGCCAAGGACGCTGTGAACGACATCCTCTCTGCCATCGAGACGGCTCAGACAAAGAGCAACGATCAGTGGTACGACATGAAGGGTCGCAAGTTGGAAGGCAAGCCCACCAAGAAGGGTGTGTATGTACTGAACGGCAAAAAGGTCGTGATTAAGTAATCATTTTATTTAATACATGAAATAACACTCTTAGCCTCCTCGCCATTTTCGTAGGCGGGGAGGCATTTTTTTGCATAACTTTTCATGTAATAACTCCTAGATATTTTTTATATGTTGCCCTTCAGTCAAGTTATAAATTCTTTATAATGAAACAATTTGACTGAAGGAAACTTCTTGTCAGTACACCAATGTTGAAAGGTGAAAGGCCAATCACCTTCCATTGGAAAAGCAATGTTTGACAATAGTCAGACGATTGTTTTACAAAAACCAAATACCCGTTTGACAATGGTCAAACAATAATAAAATCACAACTTAGGGCAAATAAGTTGATGGCTTAGAGATGAGAATTCAACTAGCTAAAAACTTTCATAAGTTGACATAAGAAAAGGGATAAAAACACTTGATTTCGGTCTTTCAAAATTGTAACTTTGCAGCAGAAAACAATTCCCAAAAACTTATTTGCACCATGTATAAAGAATTGAAGTGTCTTGGCGAGATGCTGAAGAACAGTACGTATCTGGCCGATTTGAAAGAACAGAATGATTTGTTGCGTCAGAAGATGAAGCAACAGAAAAATAATCCCGAAAATCTGTATCTGCAACGACAGCACTTTATGTTGAGGCCCCAGCAGGACATGAAGAGGTGGGTGACGGAAAATTATGATATGCGCCATAACATAGTGACCGATGTGTATGAGTATCGGCATAAGAATGAACCATGCTGGACTGTGATTGACCGTCGCCAGTTGAATACAATTGCCAACGAGGTGGCCGATGCGGGCATCTTCTGCCTTGACAGTCAGGTGAAACGCTATGTGGAATCGGCCAGTTCCGTGGATTATCATCCGGTAACCGAATATCTAGACAAGGTTCGTGGGATGTGGGACGGCAAGACGGATTATGCCGACGACCTGCTGCGCCGCATCTCTACCGACCCTTATTTCCTGCGAATGGGCAGAATATGGTTGCGGGCTGTGGTGGCTCAGTGGATGCATTGGGACGAGAAACATGCCAATGCTGTGATGCTGCTGTTGGTGAGCGAGCGACAGGGTATGCAGAAGAGTACGCTGCTTCGCGAACTGATGCCGGAGTCGTTGCGCGATTATTATACAGACGATTTCTCGCTCTCGTCGAAAGGGAATGCACAGCGAAAAATGGTGGAGTTTGCCCTCATCAATATCGATGAGTTCGACAAAGAGCCTGTACGCAAGATGGCGGAACTGAAAACGCTGATGCAGAGTATGAAACCCAGTTTCATCGGTGCCTACAAGAAAAATTTCAACCGTCTGCCTCGCATCGCCTCGTTTGTGGGAACAAGCAACCATAAACAGCTACTGTCTGATCCCACAGGCTCTCGACGTTTCTTGGTGGTAGAGCCTGAAAACAAGATTTGCGTGGATGGCATCTGTCATGATCAACTCTATGCCCAACTGATAGAGGAGATAGAAAGCGGCGAACAGTACTTTTTTACCAAAGAGGATGAGGCTCTCATGGAAAGCCATAATCGCCCATATCGTAGACTGAACGCAGAAGAACAGCTGCTCACGAAGTTTTTTCGTGAAGGTCATGAAGGCGAGAAATATTGCAGACTCGGAGCCTCGGAAATCCTAAAGCATTTGAATGAGCACAACCACACACTGATGCGAAATATTTCTGTCACCACGATGGGCAAACTCATAAATGGTTTAGGATGGCATCCAATACATACTGAACTGGGGAATGTATATAACGTGGTAAAGCTTTAGAAAACATCATTCAGCAAAAATATCTGATAATCAAAGCCTTATACACAACATGAAGGGAGTATTATTATATGCCAACTCGTTTATAAATGTAGGTTGTGCCCTCCTTATAACGAGTGAACTTAGGATAAGGTTCGCTGACCAGTTGATTTGCAACAAGACTGGCTTTGTATTTCGTAAGATGGAAAAGTTTTATCAGTGTGCGAATAGTGAAATAGCCATGCTGTCGGCAGTAATCAGTAAGGGTGGCTATCATTTGGTTGAGGTCAACATCGTTTGACTGCCATTGTTTCTCTCGTTCAAAGGACACGGCTTCTTGACGCACACGGTTATTGAACGCCTTGTCGGCACTAAAGCCAATACCATCAACCATCAGTTCTCGAGCCGTGATAGCCTTTGGATCGGTATAGCCTTTATGCTTTGTGCCTATCTTCAGATAGAAGGTGCCCAGTCCCTCGAAATGGATGTCGAGTCCCTTGAGCAGTTGCTCGGGTATTTCCTTTTTCAAGGTCTCGAGTATCAACTCAAAAGTGCCGGCACTGATAATAGACGTCTGCTCAATATGATCGCGCAAATAGCGTCCGTTCACGGTTTGACTGACTCGACGAGCATGATAGGTTGTTGGTTTACCTTCAATATGGGGCGTAGGATGAACATCGTAAGCTACGCGGTATTTTTTTGTTGTTTTTGACATAAATTCTCTTTTAGGACACAAAAGTACAAAACAATTGCGAAAATTCGATATCAATTACAACTTTTTTTCGTAACATTGGCTTCGCCGAAGTTACTAGCACTCAGAAAAGCTAAAATATATTTGGCTTTTCATTCGTTTTTTCGTAACTTTGCGCTTTCAACGCTAAGTTACTGGCACTCGAAATAAAAAACAAACGAGATTTATTTTGTTCTTCCCTCGTTTTTTCGTAACTTTGCACCCGCTAAGAAATTAAGAAGAAAAATACGAGATGATTACAGTTACGAATCTGGCGATTCAATTTGGAAAAAAGGTTCTCTATAAGGACGTGAACCTGAAGTTTACGAGTGGAAACATTTATGGAATTATCGGTGCCAATGGCGCTGGTAAGTCTACCCTCCTCCGCGCTATCAGCGGAGAGTTGGAACCCAACAAAGGAACAGTGGAGATGCTGCCTGGCGAGCGTATGAGCGTGCTGGAGCAGGACCACTTCAAATACGACGAATTCTCGGTGATGAACACCGTGCTGATGGGACACCAGCCCCTTTGGCAGAACATGAAAGAGCGCGAAGCCCTCTATGCTAAGCCCGAAATGAGCGAGGAGGACGGCGTTCGCGCTGCCGAACTGGAAATGGCCTTCGCCGAGATGAACGGATGGGAGGCTGAGAGCGAGGCTGCCCAGCTGTTGCAGAACCTGGGCATCAAGGAGGATGTACACTATGCGCAGATGTCTGACATCTCGAACAACGAGAAGGTGCGCGTGATGCTGGCTAAGGCGCTCTTTGGACACCCCGACAACCTGTTGCTCGACGAGCCTACCAACGACCTCGATCTGGACACCGTGCAGTGGCTGGAGGAATATCTCAGCGGACTGGAGCAGTGCGTGCTCGTTGTATCACACGACCGTCACTTCCTTGATGCTGTATCAACACAGACCGTCGATATCGACTTCGGCAAGGTGACTCTCTTCTCGGGCAACTACTCGTTCTGGTACGAGTCTTCTCAGTTGGCTCTGCGTCAGGCTCAGAACCAGAAGATGAAGGCCGAGGAGAAGCGCAAGCAGTTGGAGGAGTTCATCCGCCGCTTCTCTGCCAATGTGGCAAAGTCAAAGCAGACCACCTCACGCAAAAAGATGCTGGAGAAGCTCAACGTCGAGGAGATCACACCATCAACACGAAAGTATCCTGGCATCATCTTCCAGATGGAGCGCGAGCCGGGCACACAAATCCTTGAAGTGGAGGGCCTGAAGGCTGTGGATGCCGACGGCACCGTGCTGTTCGACAATGTGAACTTCACCATCGAGAAGGGTCAGAAAACGGTGTTCCTCTCGCACAATCCCAAGGCGATGACGGCTCTCTTCGAGATTATCAATGGTAATCGCGAGGCACAGGCTGGTACATACAAGTGGGGCGTGACCATCACAACGGCCTATCTGCCACTGGACAACACAGACTTCTTCCAGAGCGAGATGAACCTGGTGGACTGGCTCTCGCAGTGGGGACCGGGCAACGAGGTGACAATGAAGTCGTTCCTGGGTCGTATGCTGTTCAGAGAGGAAGATGTGCTGAAGCATGTCAATGTGCTCTCGGGTGGTGAGAAGATGCGTTGTATGATTGCTCGCATGCAGCTGAAGAATGCCAACTGTCTGATTCTCGACACGCCCACAAACCACCTCGACCTGGAATCTATTCAGGCTTTCAACAACAACCTGATTCAGTTCAAGGGAAATATCCTGTTTGCTTCACACGACCATGAGTTCATCAACACGGTGGCAGATCGTATCATTGAGCTGACTCCCAATGGCACCATCGACAAACTGATGAGCTATGATGACTACATCTACGACGAGCAAATCAAGGAGCAGAAGGCAAAAATGTATGCCCAGTAAGCATTTAGGCACGATATTTGCCTTCAGCAGATAAAAAACGAGAATACTATGGACGAAAAGAAACTGAATAATGAGGAAGAGGTGCTGACTGACAATGAGGCAGCCCTGAACGATACTGACGAAATGGCAGAGGAGCAGAATGCCGATGCCGAAAAGACGGAAGAGACCGCAGAGGTGGACCCACTGGAGGCTGCTCAGAACGAGATTGTCGACCTGAAGGACAAATACCTGCGCACCATGGCTGAGTTTGACAACTTCCGCAAGCGCACCATGAAGGAGCGCACCGAGTTAATCTTCAATGCCGCCGAGAAGACCATCACGGCTCTTCTGCCCGTCATCGATGATATGGAGCGCGCCATCGCCAACGGCGAGAAGACGGAAGACCCACAGGTGCTACGCGAGGGCATGCAACTCATCTATCAGAAGTTCATGAAGGTGCTCGAGGCTCAGGGCGTCAGCAAGATCGAGACCGAGGAGGCCGACTTCGACACCAACCTGCACGAAGCTATCGCTTTGGTGCCTGGTATGGGCGACGACAAGAAGGGCAAGGTCATCGACTGCATGGCCACAGGCTATAAACTGAACGACAAAGTAATCCGCTACGCTAAGGTAGCTGTTGGACAATAAGCATGGCACAGAAAAGAGACTACTACGAGGTGCTGGGACTGGACAAGTCGGCCTCGGAAGACGACATCAAGAAGGCATATAGAAAGATTGCCATCAAATATCACCCCGACCGAAACCCTGGCGACAAAGAGGCTGAGGAGAAGTTTAAGGAGGCTGCCGAGGCCTACAACATCCTGCACGACCCTCAGAAGCGTCAGCAGTACGATCAGTTTGGCTTCGCAGGTCCTATGGGAGGCGGAGCAGGCGGATTCGGTGGTTTCGACGGTGCGTCGATGAATATGGACGACATCTTCTCGATGTTCGGCGATATCTTCGGTGGTCACGGCTTTGGCGGATTCGGTGGTCGCGGGGGCGGTCGTCCCCAGGTGCACAGAGGCAGCGACCTGCGTCTGAAGGTACGCCTCACCCTGCAGGAAATCAATACGGGCGTCACCAAGAAGTTCAAGGTGCGCAAGGACATCACTTGCGCCCACTGTCACGGCACTGGCGCCGAGGACGGCAGCAGTCGAGAGACATGTCCTACTTGTCACGGATCTGGCGTCATCACCCACACCACGCAGAGCATCTTCGGCATGATGCAGACTCAGGGGGTATGCCCCACCTGTCATGGTGAAGGTCAGGTCATTAAGAACAAGTGTCATGAATGTGGTGGCACGGGTGTGACCAAGGGTGAAGAGGTCGTAGAAATCAATATTCCCGCTGGCGTGGCTGAGGGTATGGTGGTCAATGTGCCCGGCAAGGGTAATGCTGGACATCATGGCGGCGTAGCTGGCGACATCCAGGTATATATCGAGGAGGAAGAGAACGACACCTTCGTAAGAGATGGCAACGACTTGATATACAATTTGTTGCTCGACTTCCCCACAGCAGCCCTGGGTGGCGAGGTGGACATCCCCACCATCGATGGCAAGACACTGAAGGTGAAGGTGGAGAGTGGCACTCAGCCTGGCAAGACGATGCGCCTCAGGGGCAAGGGTCTGCCTGCTGTGCAGGGTTATGGCAGAGGAAATGGCGACCTGGTGGTCAACATCAGCGTGTATGTGCCCAAGACTTTGTCGCACGAGGAGAAGGCTGCCATCGAAGCGTTCAAGGGCAGCGACAACTTCAAGGGCGATAAGCAGACGAAGGAAAGCATCTTCCAGCGATTCAAGAACTACTTCAGTTAAAAACAAATTTCAAACCAAGGACGATGACCTACCAAGAAGCAACCGAATATCTGTTCAGTCAGACTCCCAGCTACGAAAAGCAGGGAAGCACTGGATACAAGGAAGGACTGGATACCACGCTCAAACTCGACGAGCACTTCGGACATCCACACCAACAATTCCGTAGCATCCACATTGCTGGCACTAACGGCAAGGGCTCGCTATCGCACCTCATTGCGGCAGAATTGCAGGCGAGTGGTTATCGAGTAGGTCTATATACCTCACCCCACCTCGTTGATTTCCGCGAGCGAATCCGCATCAACGGAACACCCATTGACGAGAACTATGTGGTGAAGTTTGTCGAGGATGAAAAGGAATTCTACGAGCCACTGAATCCCTCGTTCTTCGAACTGACCACAGCCATGGCGTTTAAATATTTCGCCGAGAAACATGTGGACATCGCTGTCATCGAAGTGGGATTGGGCGGACGACTGGATTGCACCAATATCATCACGCCAATTCTTAGCATCATCACAAACATCTCTCTGGATCACACGCAACTCCTAGGCAATAGCCTGGAGCAAATTGCCTTTGAGAAAGGCGGCATCATCAAGCCTGGTGTTCCTGTTGTCATCGGCGAGGCAACGCCTGAGACACGTGCGGTGTTTGATGCGCTGGCTGCCGAGCAGAATGCTCCAATCTATTATGCAGAAGACGAGCAGGAGATTACCTCGGCAGAAGAGACACCCGAGGGATACATACATTATAAGGCAGTACACCTCGGAGAGTTTGATTGCGAACTGACTGGCGACTTCCAGCCACGCAACATGAACACGCTCGTGGTGGCAATGCACAGACTCGTGGAAAGAGGCTATTTGGCAGACTGTATTGATGAGAAAAACAAACAGCTCATTGCGGAAGAAATGAGCAATGCGTTCAAAAATGTCACCAAAATAACAGGACTCATGGCTCGCTGGCAAACCGTCAGAGAGAATCCAAGAGTGATTTGCGATACAGGACACAACCCCGCTGCATGGACCTATCTCGGTAAGCAACTGGCCAATCTGAAATGTCACGAGCTTCATATCGTTTTTGGTATGGTAGAGGACAAAGATGTATATAGCGTCATGGCACTTCTGCCCAAGAATGCACGCTATTTCTTCACTAAGGGTTCGACCAAAAGAGCCTTCCCAGAAACCTCTCTGAAGATTTTCGGAGACCAATTCGGACTGAACGGCGAATGTTACCCCACAGTGGAAGAAGCATACGAAGCAGCCATGCAAGGTGCTACAAGTGAAGATGTTATCTTCATAGGAGGAAGTACTTACGTTGTGGCCGACTTTTTGAAAACGCGTATTTAGTTGTTTTTAACACCAAATTTTTACCGATTTGTTTGCACAAGTCGGTATTTTTTTGTTCCTTTGCAGAAAGAATACTTTAACTAAAAACATTGTAGTATGACAAACTCAACAGAAAATGCGAATCTCTGTGGTCTGAAGAGAGAAGACTTCCAGACCACTATCAATGGTAAGAAAACCGATCTTTACATCCTTCGCAACCGTAAAGGCTACGAAGTGGCTATCTCAAACTATGGTGGTGCTATCTGCGCTATCATGGTGCCCGACAAAGACGGTAACGTAGCTAACGTGATTGAGGGACATGCCAATATCGAGCAGCTCATGAGCGGCAACGAACCCTACTTGTCAACACTCATCGGACGTTGGGGCAACCGTATCTGCAAAGGTATGTTCACCCTGAACGGCAAGGAGTATCAGGTGGCCATCAACAACGGACAGAACCACCTGCACGGCGGTCTGAAGGGTTTCAACGCTAAGGTTTGGGACGCCCGTCAGATGGGACCTCGCTCACTGGCTCTGCACCGTGTTTCTTCATACGGAGAGGAAGGTTACACTGGCGAGTTGGATGTAACAGTGGAGTTTACCTTCACCGATAACAACGAACTCATTCTGGAATATCTGGCAACCACCAACAAGAAGACCATCGTGAACCTGACACACCACGCATTCTTCGCTATCGCTGGTACTGCCGCCCCCACCCCAACAGTAGACGACATCATCTGCGAAATCAACGCAGACTTCTATCTGCCCACAGACGATACCGCTATTCCTACAGGTGAAATCCTGAAGGTGGCTGGCACACCATTCGACTTCCGCACACCAAAGGCTATCGGCAAGGAAATCAATGCTGACGACGAGCAGATCAAGTTTGGCAACGGATACGACCACAACTACGTGCTGAACAAGCAGGAGGAAGGTGAGTTGAGCTTCGCTGCAAGACTGACAGACCCCAAGAGCGGTCGTACACTGGAGTGCTATACCACCGAGCCTGGTATGCAGCTCTATACAGGCAACTACCTGGACGGATACAAGGGTGCCAATGGCGCTACCTTCCCCCGTCGCTCGGCTGTTTGCCTGGAGACTCAGCACTTCCCCGATTCACCCAACCGTCCCTACTTCCCCAGTGTTGTACTGAATCCCGGTGAGCGCTACAAGCAGAAGACAATTTACAAGTTCGGAATAGCAAAATAATCCGAATACCGTTTAGCCATCGTAAATCAGAATACTTAACTTGAAATAAGTAATATGTTTACGGTGGCTAAACCACGTTTTTAGAAATACTAACAATTACTTATAAAACGAATAATAAAATGTCACAAAAACAAACCCAGAGTTATCTGTTTCCTCTGATTATTGTGTTCATTGTGTGCTTCCTCATCGGATTCATCACAACAATGAACAATTCTATGATTGAGTTCTGTAAAGAGGCCTTCCAACTGAGCGACACTCAAGGCCAGTTAGTAAACACCTTCTTCTATGGTGCCTACTTCTTCTCAATCCCATTCGCTATGATGATGAACAAGATTGGCTACAAGGCTACACTCGTTCTCGGTCTGGCTGTCGTTGGTTGCGGCTTCATTGCCAACAACCTAGGTGTTACTGCTGCTCTTGGCACTGCCAACGTCTACACCGTATTCCTTTGCTGCATGAGTATTGTGGCTTTGGGTGTGGTTATGCTGCAGCTGGTAGCCAACCCCTATGTCATGGTGCTGGGAAAGAAAGAAAGTGGTGCTTTCCGCATGACTCTTTCACAAGCACTTAACTCTGTAGCTACCACCGTAGCTCCAATCTTCATTACCTATGTCATCATTGCAGGCAAACCCAAACTGCCAGAGAATGTGCCTGGACCATTCCTGATTCTGGGAATCTTCGCTTTGGTGATCGCTGCCATCCTGTTCTTCATTAAGTTGCCCGATCCCGACATGGATAAGAAGGAAGACGCAGAAGAAGCTGTGGCCGATACGAATAAGTATAAGTCAAGCGTATTCAAGTACCCTCACGTTTGGTTCGGTGCTTTGGCTATCGCTATGTACATGGGACTGGAGATTGGTATCCCCTCAATGCTTCCCGCATACTGGAAGGCTGACCCCAACCTCCCAGGTTCTGCAACAGACTATCTCCCCTTGTATTGGGGCGGCATGATGGTAGGCCGTTTCGTTGGCTCTGCTATCTTGGCTAAGTTTGAGGCTCGTAAGTTGCTCACGGCTTGTCTGATTCTCGGCGCATGCTGCGTAGGTATCTCATTCTTCCTGCCAGGTATGGCTGCAGTATATGCAATGCTGGCTGCTGGTCTGTTCCACTCAGTGATGTGGCCTCTCATCTTCAACCTCGGTTTGCAGGAACTTGGTCCTCACACCAAGAACGCCTCTGGCCTCATCAACATGGGTGTGCTCGGCGGTGCCACACTGCCCCTCGTCATGGGTGCTATCGTTGACAATCCTGCTCTTGGCGTTGGTGTTGCCATCATGCTCATGTTCGTTTACTACGCATACGTCCTCTGGTTCTGCAACTGGGGTAGCAAGATTGGCATCAACGTGAAATAAGGCAAATTACCTATTACTAATAATAACTAATAAACACATTGAATAATTATGATGGACATTGAATTTGTAAGAAGTCGCTTCATCAAGCACTTTGATGGAAAAACGGGAAATGTTTATACTTCTCCTGGCCGTATCAACCTGATTGGTGAGCACACCGATTATAATGGCGGATTCGTTTTCCCAGGAGCTGTTGACAAGGGTATCGTCGCTGAGATGCGTCCCAACGATACTGAGGACACTGTGATGGCTTATGCCATCGACCTGAAAGACCGCGTGGACTTCAAGTTGAACGACCCCGAGGGTCCCAAGGCTTCATGGGCACGCTATATCTATGGTATCGCCCTGGAGATGAAGAAGCTGGGTGTGCCCGTGAAGGGCTTCAACATCGCTTTCGCTGGTGATGTGCCCCTCGGCGCTGGTATGTCTTCAAGCGCTGCTATGGAGAGCTGTTTCGCTTGCGGTCTGAACGACCTCTTCGGCGACAACAAGGTTTCTCAGTGGGATATGGTGCTCGCTGGTCAGGCTACTGAGCACAACTACTGCGGTGTGAACTGCGGTATCATGGACCAGTTCGCATCTGTATTCGGCAAGGCAGGCTGCCTGATGCGTCTCGACTGCCGTAGCCGTGAGTTCGAGTACTTCCCATTCAAGCCCGATGGCTATCGTCTGGTATTGCTCGACTCAGTGGTGAAGCACCAGCTGGCTGGTTCTCCCTACAACGACCGTCGCAATAGCTGCGAAAATGTGGTGAAGCACATCCAGGCTAAGCATCCAGAGGGCAAGTTCGAGACTCTGCGTGATTGCACATGGGAGCAGCTCGAGGAAGTAAAGGCCGAAGTGGGCGAAGAGGACTACAAGCGCGCTAAGTTCGTGCTGGGCGAGAAGGACCGTGTATTGGCAGTCTGCGACGCTCTGAACGAAGGCGACTACGAGAAGGTTGGTGAGATGATGTACAAGACTCACGAGGGTCTGTCAAAGGACTACGAGGTGTCTTGCGAGGAGCTCGACTTCCTGAACGACATCGCTAAGGAGAACGGTGTGACCGGTTCTCGTATCATGGGCGGTGGCTTCGGTGGTTGCACCATCAACCTCGTTCGCAACGACCTCTACAACAAGTTTGTTGAGGATGCTAAGCAGAAGTTCAACGCAAAGTATGGACACGAGCCCAAGGTCTATGACGTTGTCATTGGCGACGGCTCACGCAAACTTTGCTAATAACACACAAACGCAAAGGAGTTAGGGAGCATTCCCTAACTCCTTTTTTCAACTAATCAATACTATGTTTCAAATCGATCGCTCATATATTGACCACATCTCTTTAGAATGCATTCAAGGCCGCATCTGGGACATCCGCATGGACCACAAGGACGACCCCACCCTGCCCAAGATTCAGAACTACAACATCACGGAAGAGGCTTTTGAGGCTTATCTAGAGAAAAAGCAAAAGTTCGAGGATTTTCAGGACTCATGGCGCAAGTATCGCTATATGATTTTCGGATTGGCTTTCGTGGTACCCGTTGCATTGTTCAGCCTACTGATAAAGGACAAGAATATGGCAATGTATGCCTACGCCACAGGTTTCTTGCTGTGCATGCTGATTTATATGATATACCTTTTAATCGAAGCGGCAAAAGCAAAGCATTTCAAGAATAACCCCTACGAGACTTTCATCAAAGCATTGCTCTCATGGGAAGCTAACAACAAATAATCATCAGGTATCGTCAAGACACAAAAGATATCAATGCGATTCAATTGGACGCTTTTTATCACCATTCTATTATTGTGCGGATGTGACAAGAAAGAAACGTCATTCCTTCTACCATCCACACCCACTCAACAGTTCTCATTTGAGCTTCCCAAATCAGATACTGCCACTATTCATCGTCGTCATCGACTCATCAAGGAAGAATTGAATTACTACCTACAACGCCACGATGTGATGGATGAAGGCTTTGATATGGTGGCCAGATATGCAGAAGAAGGCGACTCTACACTAACTGCCTATAAACCACTCGGCGACTGGGCGCCATTCGGATTTATCAATCTTCCACACTCAAGAAAGGAAGGAAAATATATCGTCACCGATCCATGGAAACGTGTCATCATCGGCTACTTCCACAACGACACGCTGGTGAGCGGCATCCGCATCGACTCGCTGGGCACTTACGCGGGTCAGTTTAACCGTCACATGCAAGCCAACGGGCACGGCTCCTATCAAGAAGCCAACGGTACCTACTATGAGGGGCATTGGCAAAATGATCGACGCCATGGCTTTGGTTTCAGCGTGTCGCCATCAAGTATGAAGGCCGGCCAATGGAAGGGAAATCGTTTTCTCGGTGAACGTATGCTCTATACCACAGAACGCATCTACGGCATCGACATCTCACGCTATCAACACGAAATAGGCCGCAGACGCTTCGGCATCAACTGGAAGCAATTGCGCATCACACATCTGGGCAGGCGCATCAGTGAACAAAGGGTGAACGGCGAGGTGGACTATCCCGTTTCATTTGTTTATATCAAATCAACAGAAGGCATATCCATCAACAATCGGTATTTCAATGCCGACTACCTGAGTTGCCACCAACAGAATATCCGTGTAGGAGCATATCACTTTTTCTCTACCCGACAAGACCCTGCAGCTCAAGCCAATCACTTTCTGAAAAAAACGCAGTTCAGAAAAGGCGACATGCCTCCGATGCTTGATGTTGAGCCCAGCGATGCCCTCATCATGCAGATGGGCGGAGCCGAAAAGTTGTTTGAGAATATTCGTATATGGCTAAGAATTGTGGAACGAAGAACTGGTACTCGCCCTCTTCTCTATGTGAACCAACGCTTCGTCAACACTTACCTCAACAGCGCACCTGATCTGAAGAAAAACTATCATTTCTGGATTGCTCGCTATGGAGAATATAAACCCGACATCCATCTGGCCCTGTGGCAACTTAGTGCCGATGGCATGGTTCGTGGCATACAAGGTCAAGTAGACCTGAATGTTTTCAACGGC
>Ga0265298_10007574_pt1 | contig 13175 bp, 9 predicted proteins | sample AusTroGonzalo_MG_3_FD_193486 | JGI IMG/M metagenome (GOLD analysis project Ga0265298, IMG submission 193486) | Bovine rumen microbial communities from tropical cattle in Woodstock, Queensland, Australia - Gonzalo_01 | ecosystem: Host-associated > Mammals > Digestive system > Stomach > Rumen ... | reverse complement strand
CTGCGGGGCCGGTTCTTCTGTTTCCGGCGGATCAGGCAGATCGGGCTGCGGGACAGGCTCTTCTGTTCCGGGCGGATCGGGCTGATCAGGCTGCGGGGCGGGTTCTTCCGCTTCGGTCAGGTCTGTAGGGGTAACCGCGGCCGTTTCCGACAAAGCGGGTACGCCGCAGATACCGGCCAGCAGCACGAGGCACAACAGCACAGCCGTCATGTTTCGGAACCAGTTCCGGAATTCCTTCATCAATCAGTACTCCCTTCTGTTTCCCGGCCCGCGGCACGGGATATCCGGATCAATTGCCCAGGTAGGCTTTCCGGACGTCATCATTCTGCAGCAGGTCGGCGGCGTTGCCGGACATGGAGATGACGCCGGTTTCAAGCACGTAGGCCCGGTTGGCGACGGAAAGCGCCATCTGGGCGTTCTGCTCAACCAGGAGGATGGTCACGCCGGAGGCGTGCATTTCCTGGATGATCTCAAAAATCTGGTCAACGAGGATCGGGGCGAGGCCCATGGAAGGCTCGTCAAGCATCAGCAGCTTCGGGCGGCTCATCAGGGCGCGGGCCATGGCCAGCATCTGCTGCTCGCCGCCGGACAGGGTGCCGCCGATCTGCTTTTCCCGCTCCTTCAGGCGGGGGAAACGGCCGAACACATCCGCGAGGGAAGCCTCAATTTCCTCCTTCGGGCGGCTGTAGGCGCCCATCTCCAGGTTTTCCCGGACGGTCATGTGCTGGAAAATCCGGCGGCCTTCCGGGCAAAGGCTGAGCCCCTTGAACACCATTCTGGAAGCGGCGGTGCCGTCCACAGGAATGCCTCCGAGCACGATGGATCCCTGGCGGGGTTTCAGCAGGCCGGCGATGGTGTTCAGGGTGGTGGACTTTCCGGCGCCGTTGGCGCCGATCAGGGTGACAATTTCGCCCTCACGCACTTCCAGGGAGATTCCCTTGACGGCGTGAATGGCGCCGTAGTATACATGCAGGTCCCTGACCTTCAGGAGGGGCAGTTCCTGCTGCTGTCTGTTTTCGCTCATCTTCAGCCCTCCTTCTTCTTGCCGAGATAGGCTTCGATGACGTCCGGGTTTGCCTGGATTTCGTCGGCGGTTCCCTTCGCGATGATCCTGCCGAAGTTCAGCACGCAGATGCCTTCGCAAACGCCCATAACCAGGCTCATATCATGTTCAATCAGCAGGATCGCGATGCCGAAGCGGTCCCGGATTTTTGCGATGTTTTCCATCAGCTCTTCCGTTTCATGCGGGTTCATGCCGGCGGCCGGCTCATCCAGCAGGAGCAGTTTCGGCTCTGTGGCCAGGGCCCGGACGATTTCCAGGCGGCGCTGGGCGCCGTAGGGCAGGCTGCCGGATACTTCATCGGCCAGGTCCTGCATACCGAATATATCCAGCAGTTCCATGGCCCGCTCATGCTGCCGCTTTTCCTGTTTCCAGTAGCGCGGAAGGCGGAGAATACCTGTAATCATATCATATTTGATCTGGTTGTGCAAACCGATACGTACATTTTCCTCCACGGTCATCTTGTCGAAAAGGCGGATATTCTGGAAAGTGCGGGCAATACCGAGGCGGGAAGCCTGGACAATGCTCATGCCGTGCAGGTCCTGGCCGTTGATCAGGACCGCGCCGGTGGTAGGCTCATAGACCTTGGTGAGCAGGTTGAAAACGGTTGTTTTGCCGGCGCCGTTGGGGCCGATCAGGCCGGCGATTTCCGTTTTGCCGATGGTCAGGTTGAAGTCATCCACGGCTTTCAGGCCGCCGAACTCAATACCCAGATGCCGGGTTTCCAGCACGGGGATATCATCCACATCCCGCTCGGGGACGATGGAATGGGAAGGAACGGGGACCATCCGGGTGTCGGAACGGCGCTTTTTCGCTTCCGTCATTGCAGGTCACCTCCCGAAACGGATTTGGGCTTTCCGCGGAACAGGGATTTCACCGGCCCGAAGAGCCGGTTGATGAAGGAGCGGATCAGCGGATTGTTGGTGAAGATCATGACCAGGATCAGCACCACCGCGTAGACCAGCATGCGGAAGTCCGCGAACTCGCGCAGGACTTCCGGCAGGACGGTCAGGAAGGTGGCGGAGATGACGGAGCCGAGCACGTTTCCGAGGCCGCCCAGGACGACGAAGACCAGCACGTTGATCGACTGGTTGAAGGTGAACTGGGTCGGGACAACGGTGGAGGAATTCAGCCCGTAGAGGGCGCCGGCCATGCCCGCCAGCACAGCGGCGGTCACAAAGGCCATCATTTTGTATTTGGTGACGGAAACGCCCATGGATTCCGCGGCGATCCGGTTGTCCCTGGTGGCCTGGATCGCGCGGCCCGCGCGGGAATTGACCAGGTTCAGGACGATAACCAGCGTGATCAGGATCAGGATAAAGCCGGCGGTGAAGGTGGAGATCGGTTTGATCTTGACCGCGCCTTTGGCGCCGTCAACCAGCATGGTAACGCCTTCCGGGAGCTTTTTGTTCAGGAAGGAAAAATGGAGTTTTCCGTCCGCTGTGCCCACGTACAGCACGTTGACCAGGTTCCGGATGATCTCACCGAAGGCCAGCGTTACGATGGCCAGGTAGTCGCCGCGGAGGCGGAGGACCGGAATGCCGATCAGCACGCCGAAGATCCCCGCGATGATGCCGCCGGCAACGATGGCCAGGATCAGGCGCAGGGTCGTATCCTGCATATCAAAGGCAGCCAGCAGCCAGCCGCTGACAATCGCGCCGGTATAGGCGCCGATGCTCATGAAGCCCGCGTGGCCGAGGCTCAGCTCCCCGGAAAAACCGATGACCAGGTTCAGGGAGACCGCCATGATAATCCAGGCGCAGATGGGCACCAGCAGGCCCTTCAGGGAACGGCTGATGGCTTTTGCACCGATCATATTCTGCAGGACGATGTAGGCGATGATGACCAGGGCGAAGGTGACGAGATTGTAGATGAGGCGCCTGCGTTTTGCTTTTGTCATTCCGATCACCTCACACTTTCTCGCGCATGGGCTTGCCCAGCAGTCCCGCGGGCTTGACCAGCAGCACGATAATCAGCACGGCGAAGACGATGGCGTCCCCCAGCTCGGTGGAGATATAGGCCTTGCCGAAAATCTCAATCAGCCCCAGCAGGATGCCGCCCAGCATGGCGCCGGGGATGGAGCCGATGCCGCCGAATACGGCGGCCGTGAAGGCTTTGATACCCGGCATGGAACCGGTGGTGGGCTGCAGGATCGGGTAGGAGGAGCACAGCAGCACGCCGGCGATGGCTGCCAGCGCGGAGCCGATGGCAAAGGTGAGGGAGATGGTCCGGTTCACATTGATGCCCATCAGTTCCGCCGCGCCGCGGTCCTCAGAGACGCAGCGCATGGCTTTGCCGAGCTTGGTCTTGGATGTGAAGAGGGTCAGGGTGACCATGATCACCACATTGGCCAGGATCGTGATCAGCGTCGCGGAAGAAATGTTCAGCTGCCCCAGGCGGATATTGCTGCCGTTGATGAAGGTGGTGGGGAAGGACTTGGGGTTCGCTCCCCAGATCATCAGGGCGATATTCTGCAGCAGGTAGCTCATGCCGATGGCGGTGATCAGGACGGCCAGGGACGTGGCCTGGCGCAGAGGACGGTAAGCGAAGCCCTCAATGGTGACGCCGAGCAGGGTGCAGAACACCATGGCCAGCAGGATCGCCAGCACAGGGGGGATGCCCCAGTACTGCAGGCCGCAGAAAGCGATATAGGCGCCGACCATAATGACGTCGCCATGGGCGAAGTTCAGCATTTTGGCAATGCCGTAGACCATGGTGTAGCCCAGGGCGATGATGGCGTAAATACTGCCCAGGCTCAGTCCGTTAATCAGGTGATCAAGAAAAATCATACCGGTCGTTTCCTCTCAGACACAGGATAAAGAAAACAAGCGGGACCGGTCCCGAAAAGGACCGGTCCGCGAAAATGCGCCTGTTGATCAGTCGCCGAATACGTAAACTCCGTTGACGATGGTGGCGGCCATAGGCGTTTTGGTAACAGCGCCGGACTCATCCCAGGTCATGGTGCCGGTGAGGCCTTCGACTTCGATTTCCTTCATGGCGGCAATCATCAGGTCGCAGGCTTCTTCAGGAGCCATATCAGCGGTGATGCCGGCTTTCTCAGCGGCGGCGACCAGGATGTAGATGCCGTCATAGGCATCCGCGGCGAACTGGATGGGAGTCTCGCCGAACTTGGCCTGGTACTTGGAGACGAAGTTCTGGGTCTTCTCATCCTCAGCGGTGGCGACGAAGGGGGTCAGCAGCATGACGCCCTCAGCCAGGGAGGTGTCGAAGCCTTCCACGCTCAGGATACCGTCCATGCCGTCCACGCCGAAGAAGATCGGCTTGTAGTTCTTGTCGGCGGCAGTCTTCAGGATCAGGGAAGCGGGGGTGTAGTACATGGGCAGGAAGACGATTTCAGCGCCGGCTTCCTGTGCCTTGCCGACCTGCACGGTGAAGTCGGTGGTCTCATCGGTGAAGGTTTCTTCGCTGACAATTTCCAGGCCCAGCGCAGCGCCCTTTTCCACAAAGGTGTCACGGATGCCGGTGGAGTACACGTCAGCATTGTTGTAGATCACGGCGACCTTGGTGCCCAGCTTGTGATCGGCGATATACTGCGCGGAAGCGGCGCCCTGGTTCGGGTCGGTGAAGCAGACCTGGAATACGTTGTCCTTATCCTCGATAACAGCGGTGGAGGAAGCAGAGGGGGTCAGGAAGAACACACGGTCGGTGTACCCCTGGGCGCCGGCGGCTTCGCAGGGCTTGGAGGTGGTGGTTCCCAGGATCATCTGGGCGCCGGCATCCAGCGCGGCGTTGTAGGCGTTGATAACCTTTTCCACATTATGCTCGTCATCCTGGCAGATCAGCTCGATCCGGTATTTTCCGCCGGCGGCGTTGATCTCATCCACGGCGATTTCGGCACCGTGCTGGGTGGCCAGGCCGTACAGGGCGGCGGCACCGGTGGTGGGGCCGATATGGGCAATCTTCAGGGTGATGGGTTCCTCGGCGAAGGCGGCGCACGCAGTCAGCGCGAGCACAAGCGCCAGGGCCAGAGCGATAAGCTTCTTCATGGGTTTTTCCTCCTCATCAAAAAAGGTAATAAAGCGCCGGCAAAAAGCACCCGCGCTCTGTATCGCCCATTATACACGGAAATCACGGCGAGTAAAGCGCTGCAGCTGTTCATATTTTGTATTCTGTGACAATTGTTACAAATTCTTGACAGAATTGTGCTTTCCCTATAAAATACTATAGATGTGCTGTATCCACCCATATTGAAGCGTCCGACGGGTTTCCCGGCGGGGGGAAGGAGGAAGGAGCCGCAGGGCTCCGACACAATATGAACAGGAAACGCTTGTTCCTCGCACTGGCACTGGGGATTGCCCTGGTATTGCTTTGTGCAGCCGCCGCGCTTGCGGACAGCCCGATCAAGGTCTCCATGGAGCTGAGCAACAATAAGTTTTCCGCGCCGAAGACGGTTACCGTCAACATCACCGTAACCAACGTCGGCGACGGGGACCTGCCCGGCCCGGTGACGCTGTATTATCCCAGCGGCAAAAAGGTGGAAGACTTCGGCTCTCCCACGCTGTCTGTCGGCTCGAACAAGCGCTGGTCCGGAGAATGGACAGTGACGCAGGCGGAACTCGAAGCGGGAAAGGTGACCTTTTCCGTCCGTTATTCCGCTTATGACGGCCCGCTCGGCGAGGACGGCGAGCCGACGCTGAAGAGCCATAAGGTCAACTTCTCCAAGAAGATCTACTATACCGGGGCGGAACCGGAAATCACCGTCAACAGGACCATTGCGCCGCCCACCGTCGCCCAGAAGGGCCAGGAAGTCAGCGTGACCTATGAAATCACGAACTCCGGCACGGTGGATATCACGTCTGTGACCATCAAGGAAAACAGCACCATTTCCGCCAAATCCGGCACGATTGAACATATCGCCGTGGGCGATACCGGCAAATATACTTTCAGCACCACCATGGGCACCAAGGACCTGACCAGCGCCGCCACGATTTCCTACAAGGCCGGCGGCAAGACCTACACCTCCAAGGTGGAAAGCGCCACGGTCAAATACGGCCATGTCGAACTGTCCGCCACACTGAAGGCGGATAAAAAAGGCGGCGCCCCGGGTGATACGGTGAAACTGACCCTGACGCTCAAGAATTCCGGCAACCTGGACTTTACCAACGTGACCGTCACCGATCCGTCCCTGGGCACCGTGTTCAGCGACGTGACCGTAAAAGCCGGCGAAACCGTGACCCTGGAAAAGGAAGTGACCATCACAAAATCCCAGGAACTGCTGTTTACGGTCAAGGCGGATGACACAACCGGCAAGGGCGTGGAAACCGCTACCGGCCGGGTCAGCATTACGGCGATGGATCCGACGCAGCAGATTGTGCTGAACGTGGAGGCGGCCGCTGACAGGAACACGGTCTACAAGATTCCCGGAACCGTGCGCTTTACGGTCACCGTCCGCAACGACAGCGCCGTGGAAGTCAAGAATATCAATGTGTACGCGATCGACGTCCTGCTGTACTCCTTTGACAGCATTCCCGCGGGCGAAAGCGCCTCCTTTGTGCGGGACGTGGACGTCAGCATGGCGGGTACCTTCCAGTTCACAGCCCGCTGCAGGGACGCGCTGGAACAGTCCCTGAGCTTTACCAGCAACCCGGTGGCCATTTCCTATTCCGAACCGACGGCGGTTCCCACCGAGGCGCCGCTTGTGACGCCGCCGGCCCCGGCCAAGGTGCCGGTCCCGACGGACCAGCCCGAGCCCGAATGGCTGAACCGGGCGGAGTCGATCGCGGACGGCGCAAAATGGGTCCTGGCCGCGGTGGCGGGCGTCCTGCTGCTCCTCCTGCTGATCGGCGCGGTCCGCCGCGGCAAGAGCCGGAGCGAATCCAAAAAAGCGATGGATCACCTGGAAGGCGCGAATTACCGTGATTACAGCGCGGTGCCGAAACGCCGCCGCCGCAGCGAGATTTCCAACGGCGGAACGGAAGCCGCCGGATCCGCTGAAGAACCGCAGCAGCAGGAAGCTGTTGAAAACACGGTCCAGAGCAGCGAACTGATGGCCGAAACCCTGAAGCGCCTGTATTCCGAGAAGGCGGAGGAAACCGCGCAGGCAGCCGCCGAAACGGTCCAGGCGGCGGAGGAAGCCGCGGAGACGGCTGAAAACGCAGCCGGGGAAGCGGCTGAAGCTGCTGCCGAAAAAGCGGAAGAAAAAGTGCCCGAAGTCACTGAAGAAGTGAAAGCGGCCGCGGAAGAAGCGATCAGCTCACGCCGCCGCAGGGGACGGAAATCCGAATAACAACTGAGCGTTCCATACGCCGGAGCCGAAACGGTTCCGGCGTATTTTCTCTTGCGCCGATCCCCGCTTCAATGATATACTAATCTGTAATGTTTTGCCCGTCTGACAATCTATTCCGGACGGGACAGTCAAGGAGAAACGGATGCTGGATTTTCTGAAAAACCTGCTGGGATCGGGCAATGAGACCCAGCTTAAGAAACTGAACAAACCGGTGGAAGCCGTCATGGCACTGGAAGAGACATACCGCGGGCTGACGGATGAGCAGCTGCAGGCAAAGACCGCGGAATTCAGGCAGCGGCTTCAGAACGGGGAAACGGAAGACGATATCCTGCCTGAAGCGTTCGCCACGGTGCGCGAGGCGGCGGACCGGGTGCTGGGAATCCGCCCCTACCGCGTCCAGGTGCTGGGCGGCATCGTGCTGCACCAGGGCCGCATCGCGGAAATGAAAACCGGTGAAGGCAAAACGCTGACAGCCACGATGCCCGCGTACCTGAACGCGCTTTGCGGCGAAGGGGTCCACATCGTGACGGTCAACGATTACCTGGCCCGCCGCGACAGCGAGTGGATGGGGAAGGTTTACCGCTTCCTCGGACTGAGCGTCGGCCTGATCGTGCACGACCTCGAACCGGCGGAGCGCAAGGCTGCCTATGCCTGCGACATTACCTACGGCACCAACAACGAACTGGGTTTTGATTACCTGCGGGACAACATGGTCATCCGCCGGGAAAACCTGGTCCAGCGGGGGCACGCTTTTGCCATCGTGGACGAGGTGGACTCCATCCTGATCGATGAGGCCCGCACGCCGCTGATTATTTCCGGCCAGGGGGAGAAGAGCACCGAGCTGTATGACCGGGTGGACGCGGTGATCCGGACCATGAAGCGGGATGTCCACTTTGAGGTGGAGGAAAAGAAGAAAGCGGTTACCCTGACGGATGACGGAGCCCGGAAGGTGGAGACCGCCTTCGGCATTGAAAACATCAACGACCCGGAAAACAGCGAACTGAACCATCACGTTCACTGCGCCCTGCGGGCCCATAACCTGATGAAGCGGGACGTGGACTATGTGGTGCAGAACGGGCAGGTCATCATTGTGGATGAATTCACCGGCCGTCTGATGATCGGGCGCCGCTATTCCGAGGGACTGCACCAGGCGATCGAAGCCAAGGAACACGTGAAGGTGGAGCGGGAAAGCAAGACCCTGGCCACCATCACATTCCAGAACTATTTCCGCATGTATAAAAAGCTGTCCGGCATGACCGGTACCGCCAAAACGGAAGAAGCGGAATTCCAGGGCATTTACTCGCTGGACGTCGTGGAGATTCCCACCAACCGGCCGAACATCCGCGTGGACATGGAAGACATGGTCTACAAGAACAAGGCCGCGAAATATGCCGCCGTGCTGGCGAGCATCGAGCAGTACCACGCCAAGGGACAGCCGCTGCTGGTCGGTACGATCAGCGTTGAAGTCAGCGAAATGCTCAGCGAGATGCTGCGCCGCAAGGGGATCCCCCATGAGGTGCTGAACGCCAAGAACCATGCCAAAGAAGCGGAGATCGTTGCCCAGGCAGGCCATTGGGGCGCCGTGACCATCGCGACCAACATGGCTGGCCGCGGAACGGACATCCTGCTGGGCGGCAATCCCGAGTACCTGGCCCGCAAGGCGCTGCGCCAGGAGGGCGTTGAGGAAGAAATCATCGAGGAAGCCGTCGGGCACAGTGAACAGGTCAGCGAGGAAGTCCTGGAAGCGCGGAAACGCTACGGCGAACACTATGCCCGGTTCAAGGCGGAGACGGATCAGGAGCACGACCGCGTGCTGCAGACCGGCGGCCTGCATATTATCGGTACCGAGCGCCATGAAAGCCGCCGGATTGACAACCAGCTGCGCGGCCGCAGCGCCCGGCAGGGCGATCCGGGTTCCACGCAGTTCTTCATCAGCCTGGAAGACGACCTGATGCGCCTGTTCGGCAGCGAGCGGATCGGCGTGATGGTTGACCGGCTCGGGCTGAAGGACGATGAACCGCTGACGGCGGGGCTGCTGACCAAGCAGATCGAGAATGCCCAGAAGCGGATTGAAGGCCGCAACTTTGAAACCCGCAAGCACGTGCTGGAGTACGACAACGTGATGAACCGCCAGCGCGAAGTGATCTACGGCCAGCGCCGCCGGGTGCTGATGGGCGAAAACGTGCGCGACAGCATCCTGCGCATGGCGGACCACGTGATCGACGTGGCAGCCGGCCGCTGGATGAACAGCGAAGACGCTTCCGAGTGGGAATGGAAAGAAGCGACCAACTACCTGGAGAACCTGTGCAACCACCACGGGACGCTGGAAGCGAACCGGAAGACCGCGGAGCAGGACGAGAACAGGGAAGGCTTTATCGCCGCGCTGAAGGAAGACGCCCATGCCTTCTATGAAGAGCGGGAGCAGCTGCTGGAGAGCCTGCATGTGGATATGCGCGAGGTGGAGCGGGTGATGCTCCTGCGCAGCGTCGACAGCCGCTGGATGGACCACATCGACGCGATGGACCAGCTGCGCGACGGTATCGGATACCGCGCCTACAGCGGCAAGAACCCGGTGACCGAATACCAGATCGAAGCCGGGCACATGTTTGAGGAACTGAACCACCTGATCCGGGAGGACACGGTGCGCCGGGTCTACCAGACCAAGGTGGAAGTAACGCCGGAACGGGTGCAGACCGCGAAACCGACGGAAGCCCGGGTGGCGGGCGACGGGCCCCGGCAGCCGAAGCGCGCGAAGCCTTCCGCCAAGATCGGCCGGAATGATCCGTGTCCCTGCGGGTCCGGAAAGAAGTACAAAAACTGCTGCATGAACAAAGAACAACAGGGGAGCTGACCCCTTCGGGCCCAAAGCAGGAAAAGGTGCGAAGGAAAAGGACCTTTGAGACAGACAAGGAGCTATGAGGTTATGCTGGAACTTGAACAATACGCCCAGGACATCACGGGCATCCGGAAAAGCATCCTGGCGGCGGGGGAAGCGCTCCACATCGATCATATGAAGGAACAGATCGATGAGCTGACCGAGGAAATGAACCAGCCGGAATTCTGGAATGATACGGCGCGCTCCACGAAGGTGAACCAGAAGCTGGGCCACCTGAAGAACAAGCTGGCCCATTACGAGGGACTGCTGAGTGCCGCGGATGATATCGACACGATGATGGAACTCGCCAGGGAAGAAAACGACGAGGACATGGTGCAGGAAGTCGGCGAGGAACTTGCCAAACTGAAGGAACAGGCGGACGCGCTGGAACTGGAAACCCTGATGCGGGGCGACTATGACGACTGCGACGCCGTGCTGAGCCTGCACGCGGGAGCCGGCGGCACGGAGGCCCAGGACTGGACCCAGATGCTGTACCGGATGTATACCCGCTACTGCGAGCGGATGGGCTTTGAGGTAAAGCTGCTGGACCTGCTGGACGGAGACGAGGCGGGCATCAAGAGCGTGACCTTTGAGGTCAGCGGGGACCATGCCTACGGCTATCTCCGCGGAGAGAAGGGCGTACACCGCCTGGTGCGCATCAGCCCCTTCGATTCCAATGCCCGGCGGCATACCAGTTTCTCCAGCCTGGACGTGGCCCCGATGCTGGAGGACGACGGGGACGAGATCACGATTGACATGAAGTATGTCCGGGTGGACACCTACCACTCCTCCGGCGCCGGCGGCCAGAACGTCAACAAGACTTCTTCCGCTGTCCGCATGACCTATGTCAAGGATGACGTGACCATCGTGGTGGCCTGCCAGACAGAGCGGGACCAGGTGCAGAACCGGGCCACCTGCCTGAAGATGCTGAAAGCCCGGCTGCTGGAACTGAAGGAACGGGAAAAGGAACAGCAGATGGCCGATATCAAGGGCGAGATGAAGAAGATTGAATGGGGCAGCCAGATCCGTTCCTATGTGTTCCAGCCCTACACGATGGTGAAGGATCACCGGACCAACTATGAGAGCGGCAATATTGACGATGTGATGAACGGCAACCTGGAAGGCTTTGTCACGGCGTACCTGAAGATGCAGTAACCGGCGGGAATCCCGCCGGGATATCCCATGAGCAGCGAAGGATGATGGTTGAATATGGACCGGACAAAAAGGGTTATTTCCACGATTGCGGGGTTCTTCCTTCTCTGGACCCTGGTTTGCTTAATCGCGGCAGTCGCGGTGTGTAATATCGCCGGGGACAGGGTGCTGCTGTCCGGAGAAATGCTTCGCTATGCCCCGCCGCAGGTTTCGGGCCTTCCCGAAGCGGAATATTCCGAAATGGGGCGGATGATCGCCGATTACCTGACCGGGAGAAGGCAGGATTTCCAGTATACCTACAAGGATGAGGACGAAAAGGAAATCACCTGTTTCCAGCCCCATGAGGCGGCGCACATGGCAGACTGCCGCGGGCTGATCCGGACAGCCGGGACGCTCCGCTGGATCCTGGCGGCCGCGGCGCTGGTTTTTTTCGCGGTCGGGATTTTCCTCCGGGAGAGCCGGAAAAAGTTCGTAGCCGGGATTGTGGCCGGATTCGCGGCGGTGGCGGCGGTTTTCCTGGCGGTGCTGCTGTGGGGACTGGTGAACTTTGACGGCCTGTTTATCACCTTCCACAAAGTCCTTTTCAACAATGACGGCTGGCTGCTGGACCCGAAGACGGACATGCTGATCCGGCTGATGCCGACACAGTTCTTTGTGAGCATGGGCGTCCGGGTGCTGCTGGCAATCGCGGCGGCTGCGCTGGCGCCTTTCAGCGCGGCCCGGACGATCCAGCTGGCAATGGAAAAGAAAGAACAGCAGGAGGCGCATGACGCGAAAACAGCGGTACCTGAAACATGACAGAGATGAATTATGAAGCCATTTCCCGCAGGAAGGCGGCGGAACTGAAAACAAAGGATACCGTGAGGATCCTGGCCCTTGAAACCAGCTGCGATGAAACCGCGGCGGCGGTGGTGGAAAACGGCCGGCGTATCCTGAGCAACGTGGTGTTCAGCCAGATTGACCTGCATGAACTCTACGGCGGCGTGGTGCCGGAAATCGCCAGCCGGGCGCACATGGAAGCCTGCGACCGGGTGGTGGACGAAGCGCTTCGCGGGGCCGGCATGACCCTGGCGGAGACGGACGCGCTGGCGGTTACCAAAGGGCCGGGGCTGGTCGGCGCCCTGCTGACGGGCGTAAACTGCATGAAAGGGCTTGCCTTCGCGGCCGGAAAACCGCTGGTGGGCGTGAACCACATCGAGGGGCATGTGAGCGCCAACTACCTGAGCCATCCGGACCTGGAACCGCCTTTCCTGTGCCTGGTGGTTTCCGGCGGCCACAGCCACCTGGTGGAAGTGTCGGATTACGGAACCTACCGCCTGCTGGGCCAGACCGTGGATGACGCGGCCGGCGAGGCTTTTGACAAAGCGGCCCGGGCGCTGGGACTGCCCTATCCGGGCGGGCCGAGGATTGACGCGCTGGCGGAGGAGGGCAATCCGGAAGCTTTCACGCTGCCCAGCCCGAAGACGGAAGGACGGTATGACTACAGCTTCAGCGGGCTGAAAACCGCTTTTATGAACACGGTGCACACGCTGGAGCAGAGAGGGGAAGCCATTCCGAAGGCGGACCTGGCGGCCGGTTTCCGCCGGGCGGTCTGCCGGGAACTGACATCCAAAGCGCGGCTGCTCCTGGAAGAGCGCGGAACGGACGGATATAACGGATTCGCGCTGGCAGGCGGCGTGTCCGCGAACCGGGAACTGCGGCGGATGGCGGAAGCGATGTGCGGGGATCTCGGCATCCGGCTGTTTATGCCGGAAATCGGGCTGTGCACGGATAACGGCGCGATGATCGGCAGCGCCGCCTACTACAGGCTGATGAACGGCGAAATCGCCGGGCTGGACCTG
>Ga0265298_10007573_pt1 | contig 13176 bp, 9 predicted proteins | sample AusTroGonzalo_MG_3_FD_193486 | JGI IMG/M metagenome (GOLD analysis project Ga0265298, IMG submission 193486) | Bovine rumen microbial communities from tropical cattle in Woodstock, Queensland, Australia - Gonzalo_01 | ecosystem: Host-associated > Mammals > Digestive system > Stomach > Rumen ... | reverse complement strand
CCCGGCCGATGGTCTGCACCAGCGAGGTTTCACTCCGCAGGAAACCTTCCTTGTCCGCATCCAGAATGGCAACCAGCGCCACTTCCGGCAAATCAAGGCCTTCCCGCAGCAGATTGATGCCAACCAGTACATCATACTCTCCCAGGCGCAGATCGCGCAAGAGCTCCATGCGCTCCATCGTCTGAATATCGCTGTGAAGATACCGCACGCGGATATCAAGATCCTTCAGATACTCAGTCAGGCTTTCCGCCATACGCTTGGTCAGCGTTGTGACCAGGATGCGTTCTCCTTTCCCCGTAACCTCCCGGATCTCCCCGACCAGGTCGTCCACCTGGCCGGTCGCCGGCCGCAGAATCACCTGCGGGTCCAGCAGGCCCGTCGGCCGGATGATCTGCTCGACCACCTGCTCCGCGCGTTCCCGCTCATACGGCCCGGGCGTCGCGGAGACAAATATGGTCTGGCCGATGCGTTTCTCAAACTCCTCAAAGAGCAGCGGCCGGTTGTCGTAGGCCGAGGGCAGACGGAACCCGTATTCCACCAGCGTATTTTTCCGTGCCCGGTCCCCGTTGTACATAGCCCGGATCTGCGGCACGGTCACATGGCTTTCATCAATGATCACCAGGAAGTCCCCCGGGAAGTAGTCCAGCAGCGTATACGGCGCGTCCCCCGGTTTCCGGCCGTCAAAATAACGGGAATAATTCTCAATGCCCTGACAGTAGCCGATTTCCCGCATCATCTCAATATCGTAGCGGGTACGCTGGGCAATCCGCTGCGCTTCCAGCAGGCGGTTCTCCGCCTCAAATTCCTCAATGCGCTTCTGAAGATCCTGTTCGATCTCCCCGATATGTTCTTCCATGTGCGCCGGGTCTGTCGCATAATGGGTCGCCGGAAACAGCGCCGCGTGTTCCAGCGTCGCCAGAGCGTGACCGCTCACCGCCTCGATCACGGAAATACGCTCGATCTCGTCCCCGAAGAGTTCCACACGGAGCGCCTTCTGATTCTCGCCCGCCGGGATGATCTCAATCACGTCGCCCCGGACCCGGAATGTGCCGCGCTCGAAATCGGTATCGTTTCGTTCATACTGGATATCGATCAGATCCCGGATCAGCTTTGTCCGGCTGTATTCCATACCCGGGCGCAGGCTCAGCATCTGACCCTCGTACTCGCTGGGATCGCCCATGGAATAGATGCAGCTGACAGACGCAACAATAATCACGTCCTTCCGCTCCCGCAGGGCCGCCGTGGCCGAGTGGCGCAGACGGTCGATCTCGTCGTTGATGGACGCGTCTTTTTCGATATAGGTGTCGGAAGAAGCGATATAAGCCTCCGGCTGATAATAATCGTAATAGCTGACAAAGTATTCCACCCGGCTGTCCGGGAAGAAAGCCTTCAGCTCGCTGCACAGCTGGGCCGCCAGGGTCTTATTATGGGCGATCACCAGCGTCGGCATCTGCACCTTTTCGATAACGGAGGCCATGGTGAATGTTTTGCCGCTGCCCGTGACGCCCAGAAGGATCTGATCCTTGAGGCCTGATTTGATGCCCTCCGCCAGGGCCTCAATAGCCTGGGGCTGATCTCCGGATGCCGCGTAGGGCGCCTTCAGCACAAACTGGTCCATGCCTTCTCCTCATGCTCCGGGTACCGCATCGTGACAGTCTCCCCGTCCTTCGCGGCCCATGTTCTTTCAAAGATTTTCCTGGTTTCCGGCAGATACGCCTCCGGATCCTCCAGACTCGTGCTGAAGTGGGTCAGCAACAGCGCCCCGGCATCCGCCTTCCGGGCAATCTCCGCCGCCTCGGCAAAGATCATATGATGGTTCTTCAGCGCCTGCGGCATCTTTTCCTCATCGCCGTACATCCCCTCAAGGATCAGCAGGTCCGCATCCCGCGCATGCTTCTCCAGCGTTTCGCAGGGGCGGGTGTCTGTCGAAAAGACCAGCGTAATGCCTTTCCGGGGTTCGCCGAGCACCTGCTCCGGCCGGATCCTCTTCAGTCCCAGATGCACCGTCTCCCCCTGCTGCAGCCGCTTCCAGTCCTGCACGGGCACGCCCAGCGCCTTCGCCTTTTCCGGATCAAAGGCCGCCTTCCGCTCCAGCGTCAGCCGGTATCCGAAGCACGGAATCCCGCCGTGATCCACCGGGAAAGCCCGGATTTTCAGGCCGATCAGCTCCGCCTCCCCGCCCTCCGGGGGCAGTTCGTGCAGAAGCACGGTAAAAGACAGCGGCGGCACGATGACACACAGCCCCTCCACCACCCGTTTGAGCCCTTTCGGGCCCCAGATATGGAAGGGCTGGTCCCGCCCGGCTTTTTCCAGGCTGAGCAGCAGCCCGGCCAGGCCTGTGCAGTGGTCTCCGTGAAAATGGGTCAGCAGCAGACCGTCCAGGCAGCGGAAGCCCCAGCCGAGCCTGCGGATGCCGACCTGGGTTCCTTCCCCGCAGTCGATCAGCAGGCTCTGGCCGTTCACCCGGACGTAGAGGGAAGACAGCGCCCGCTCCGGGATCGGCAGTGTGCCGCCGGTCCCGAGTGTACAAAACTCAAGCACTGTCTTCACCTCTTTGGGAATTCACAATTTAGAATTCAGAATTATTCTTCCGGTTTTACTTCCTGTTCCTGAGGCTGTTCCTGAGGCTGTTCCTGTTCCTGATCTTTCCAGGCAATGATTTCGTCATACAGCGCGAGATACTTCCGCGCCGAAGCCTCCCAGGACACATCTTTCCTCATGTTCCGCTGCACAATCTCGTCCCAGTGCCAGCGGTCTGTAAAGTAGACGGTCTTGGCATTGTTGATGGCGTCCAGCAGTTTCACCGCGCTGTACTGCGTGAAAGTAAAACCGTTGCCCTCGGACCAGCTGCCGTCGTAGGGCGTGACGGTGTCCTTCAGGCCGCCGGTCTCCCGGACGATCGGCACCGTGCCGTAACGCATGGCGATCAGCTGGGTCAGGCCGCAGGGCTCGAAGAGGCTCGGCACCAGCAGCGCATCAGCGCCGGCATAGATCTGGTGCGCCAGGGCTTCGTTGTAGGAGATATAGGCGCAGACGCTTCCCTTGTTCTCACTCTCAAAGTAACGGAACGCATTCTCATAGCGGGGATCACCGGTACCGAGAATGATCACCTGGGTGTTGCCGTCGATCAGATGCGGGAAGATGGCGTCCACCAAATCCAGCCCCTTCTGGTCCGTCAGGCGGGAGATCAGGCCCAGCACCATTTTATGCCCGTCCTGCTCAAGCCCAAGCTTTTCCTGCAGGGCGCGTTTATTTTCCTTCTTCCTGTCCAGCACATTCTCCGTGCCGTAGGGTTCGGCCAGCAGCTTATCCTTCTCCGGATCCCACTGTTCCACGTCAATACCGTTGACAATGCCGCAGAGCTTCGGGCAATGGTGGCGAAGATGCGCGTCCAGGGTTTCCCCGTAAGCGGGTGTCTGGATCTCCTCTGCGTAGGTCTCCGAAACCGTGGTAATCTTGTCCGCGAAGGCAAGGCCGCCCTTGAACATGTTAGCCTCATCCTCATTCTGTTTGAGGATCGGATAGTCGAACAGGTCATCCTGCAGACCGGACCAGTATTTCAGGTGCTGGATGCTGCAGATACCCTGGAACCGGAGATTGTGAATGGTCAGCACGGAGCGAGCCTTTCCCACCGGTGTATTTTCGAACTTTCTGCGCAGGTAGATCGGCAGCAGGCCGGTCTGCCAGTCGTGGCAGTGGATCACATCCGGCGCCCATTCCAGATAGTTCATGACTGCCGGGGCGGCCTTTGAAAAGTAGCAGTACTTCGGGATATCTTCCCACAGGCCCGTATAAGGATTGCCCCAGTCAAAGAACTCCCGGTTTTCGATAAAGTCGTAGGTCACGCCGTCCAGGGTCAGCTCCATAATACCGACAAAGAAGGTGCGGCCTTCCAGCGTCAGGTCCATCATGAAGGAACCGCGGTATTTCATCTGCTCCTTGTACTTTTTCGGGATGCACGCATACAGCGGAAGGAACACCCGCACCTCGCACCCCTCGCTGACCAGGGCCCTGGGCAGGGCATACATCACATCTCCCAGTCCGCCCGTCTTGACAAACGGGTAGCATTCCGAACCGACAAAGGCTATTTTCCTGGTTTTTTCTGCTGCCATAAACTGATTCCTCCTTCTGTCGTATGCGGGCATCGCCCGCTGTATAAACCTTACCCGCAAATCCGGCGGCTCTTTCTATTAGTATACCAGATTCCGCGGATGAAAGAAATACAGGAATTTTTCGCATATATATTGTAGAAACTGTCATTTGCGTATAAAATAGAAATGTTATCGCCTTCAGAAAAGGAGTCGCGGGAAATGAGAAAGCTCATTGAATTCAGAAATATCGTCAAAAAATTTGACGGGCAGATCGTCCTCAAGGGCGTCAATCTGAACATCTATGAAAACGAATTTGTGACCCTGCTGGGCCCTTCCGGGTGCGGAAAGACCACGTTGCTGCGAATCCTGGGCGGATTTCTGGAGCAGGATGAGGGGACCGTGATCTTCGACGGCCAGTGCATCGACAATGTGCCGCCCTATAAGCGGGAGATCAATACCGTGTTCCAGCGCTATGCCCTTTTTCCCCACCTGAACGTTTACGAAAACATTGCCTTCGGCCTGCGCATCAAGAAAACCGGCGAGGATATCATCTCCCAGAAGGTCAACCGGATGCTTTCCCTGGTCAACCTGGAAGGCTACGGCAAACGGAACGTGACCAAGCTCTCCGGCGGCCAGCAGCAGCGGGTGGCCATCGCCCGCGCCCTGGTGAACGAGCCGAACGTGCTGCTGCTGGACGAGCCGCTCGGCGCGCTGGACCTGAAACTGCGCAAGGAGATGCAGCGCGAGTTGAAGCGGATCCAGCAGGAAGTCGGCATTACCTTTATCTACGTCACCCATGACCAGGAGGAAGCCCTGACCATGAGCGACAAGATCGTGGTCATGAATGCCGGCGCCATCGAGCAGATCGGCACCCCGCTGGAAATCTACAACGAGCCGGCCAACGCCTATGTTGCCCGCTTTATCGGCGAAAGCAACATTGTGGACGGCACGATGATCCAGGATTACAAGGTCCGCTTTGATGACAAGACCTACGAGTGCGTTGATTTCGGTTTCCGCCCGGACGAGCCGGTGGACATTCTGATCCGGCCGGAGGATTTCAAGGTTGTCAAGCCGCGGGACGGCGTCATGCGGGGCGAGGTCAAGAGCGTTGTCTTCAAGGGCGTTCACTATGAACTGATGGTGGAAACCAGGACCGGTACCAGCAAGACCGTCAAAATGAACGTAGTCTCCCAGCACGATATTGTGAACAAGGAAGCCGGAGAAAAGATCAGCGCCAACGACTTCTATGTCGACTCCGATGACCTGATCAACAAGGAAATGACCGACCAGGATTTCATCTCCATTGCCAATGCACAGGCCTGGGACGATGAGAACCGGGACATCTCCCTGACCCATGTGTCACACAACATTGAGAACCGGCCCGGCATCTACCTGATTACCTTCGGCACGGAGAAGAAAACCGAGGTCACTGTCAAAGTATACGTGGTTCATCCGGAATATGTGGAGGATCCTCGCCATAACATCGGCATCAGTGCGCTGGATTTCTTTATCACCGCGGACGAAATTATGGAATCCATGGCTATTTCCACCGACCTGAAGACCTGGGCCAGCGCGGAGGCCTGGAACCTGCAGGACGACTCCCCCGTTGAGATCACGGATGTCAAGTTCGACTTTGACCCGGCCACGATTCAGGAAGGTTCCTACGATATCACCTTCGCCACTCAGGGCCGGGAATACAAGGTAGAGACCACCTCCGCCCATGAGGCGGGAGACCGGGTCGGCCTGTTTTTCGGGCCGGACGATATCCACGTAATGCATAAGGAAGTGGCCGACGCATGAAATCCTTTTTCAGAATGAGCTACCCCTACATCCTGTGGATCGCAATCTTCATCGTTGCACCGATGTTCATGATCCTGCTCTACGCCGTGACCCGCTCCGGCAACGATACGCTCACCTTCACCTTTACGCTGGATAACTTCGCCCGGTTCTTCTCTGATCCGGACTTTATCAGGGTATTGCTCAACAGCCTGCGAATCGCGCTGTTTACCACCATATTCTGTCTCCTGATCGGCTATCCGGCCGCGCTGCTCATCGCAAACCTGTCGGAAAAGGCGCAAACCATGATGCTCATGCTGCTGACCCTGCCCATGTGGATCAACATGCTGCTGAAGACCTACGCCTGGCGCGGCATCCTGCTGAACACCGATTTTGACAGCGAACTCAAGGTGTTCATCGGCATGGTCTACGATTTCCTGCCCTTTATGATCATCCAGATCCATACAGCCATCGCCAAGCTGGATCCCAATTTACTGGTGGCTGCCTACGACCTGGGCGCCAATAAGTGGAGATCCTTCCTGAAGGTCACCCTGCCCCTGAGCGTGCCGGGCATCATCAGCGGGATCACGCTGGTCTTCCTGCCGGCCGTTTCCAGCTTTGTCATCCCGAAGATGCTGGGCGGCGGCGATTATGTGCTCATCGGTAACCTGATCGAAATCTATTTCCAGCAGACCGGCGACTGGAACTTCGGCAGCGCCATCTCCCTGATCATGGCCCTGATCATCATCATCGCCATGTGGGCCACGAAGAAACTGGACCGCACTGCGCAGGAGGATTGACACATGAGAAAGAGCCGAGCTTCCAGGGTGTTTTCCTCCGCCTACCTGATTGTGATCCTGCTGTTCATCTATCTGCCCATCGGTTATCTGGTCCTGTTCTCCTTCAACGAGGGGAAATCCATGACCAACTTCTCCAGTTTTTCCCTGAAATGGTATGAGGGCATGTTCTCAAACCGGATGATGATTGAAAGCATTACGACCACGCTGATCGTCGCCGTCGTCGCCACCGTGGTCTCCACCGTCGTCGGCACCGTAGCCGCCATCGGCCTGAGCAAGGCGAAACGGATCATCCGCAGCATCGTCCTGGAGGTAAACAACCTGCCGGTCATGAACCCGGATATCGTCACGGCCATCGGCCTGATGCTCCTGTTTATCTCCGTGAAGTTCCAGCTGGGCATGGTCAGCCTGATTCTCAGCCACATTTCCTTCTGTATCCCCTATGTAATCCTGACCGTGATGCCGAAGCTCCGCCAGCTGGACGACAATGTGGCGGAAGCGGCGCTGGACCTGGGCGCAACGCCCTTCAAGGCCCTGACCAAGGTCATCATTCCCCAGATTCTTCCCGCTATTATCTCCGGTGCGCTGATCGCTTTCAGCATGTCCCTGGACGATTTTGTGGTCTCCTATTTCAACACCGGCGCCGGGATCAACACGATCTCCATGTACGTTTATTCCATGAAACGGTACAATCTCAGCGTCAACGCCATGTCGACCCTGATTGTCGCAGCCGTGACGGTTATCCTGATTCTGGTAAACCTGATCCCGTGGATCAAAGATAAAAAAGTCCAAAAGGAGGAACCCTGAAATGACCAAAAAACTGACCGCTGCCCTGCTCCTCATCTGCCTGGTACTCCTGCCGATATGCTCCCTGGCCGACGGTACGCTGAACGTGATGAACTACGGCGAGTATATTGATGACCAGGTCATCTACGACTTTGAGAAAGAATTCGGCGTCAGGATCAACTATTCAACCAATGATACCCCCGAAAGTATGTATACCAAGCTGCAGACCGGCGTTTCCTTTGACGTAGTCGTAACCAGCGACTACATGATCGACCGACTGATCAAGGAAAAGAAAATCATGGAGCTGGACAAAGGCATCGTAACCAACCTGGATCAGCTGTCCGGGGACGTAAAGAACCTGTACTTTGATCCGGAGAACACCTACAGCGCTCCCTATCTCTGGCAGAACGTGGTGCTCTGCTATGACACGACAAAGATTGACCCCGCCAAGGTGGAGGAAAAAGGCTGGGCTATCCTGCAGGATCCGGAACTGGAAGGTCATGTGTTTATCTATGATTCTCCCCGGGATATCTTCATGATGGCCCTGAAAAGCCTCGGCTACTCCGCAAACACGGAGAACCGGGACGAACTGACGGAAGCCTACGACTGGCTGGTCAAAATGAACCAGACGATCCACCCCTCCTATGTCGGCGATGAGATGATCGACGGCATGGCCCAGGGCGAAAAGTGGATGGCCATGATGTACAGCGGCGACGCTACCTTCGCTTCCATGGAGAATGAGAAGCTCGCCGTCTGGGCGCCTCTGGACGGAACCTGCATCGCCTACGACAACATGTTCATCCCCACCAATGCGGCCAATCCCGAACTGGCCAACCAGTTCATCAATTACGTGCTGGATTACCCCAACAGCATGAAGATCACCGTGGAAACCTGCTACACTTCCCCCAATCAAAAAGTGATTGAGGATGTCACAGGTCCCGGCGGTGAATTTGAGGGCATCGACAGCTACGTTCCCCGCACCGGCTATGAAAAGGACGAAATCTACACGGATAACGAATTGCTCCGCACCGAAACGCCGGAACTGCTGGTCAAGGTTAAACTTCAGTGACTAGTGGCTAGTGGCTGATGAAAAGTGCAGAGTTGAGAGTGAAGTTTCTTTATCTCCACTCTCAACTCTCTGCTCTCCACTCTGAAAAAACGGAGGTGTTATCAAATGGAAACCAATGAAAAACGTCCGGTGATTTTTTCGGGCATCCAGCCCAGCGGCATGCTGACCCTGGGCAACTATATCGGCGCGCTCCGCCGCTTTTCGGAACTGCAGGATCAGTACGACTGCATCTACTGCGTCGTGGATGAGCACGCCATTACCGTCCGGCAGAACCCGGCGGATCTCCGCCGCCGCTGTCTGGAACTGACCGCCCTGTATCTGGCCAGCGGACTTGATCCGCAAAAGTCGATTCTCTACTGCCAGAGCCATGTCAGCGCCCACGCGGAACTGGCCTGGATCCTGAACTGCTTTACGTACATGGGCGAGCTGAACCGGATGACCCAGTTCAAGGATAAGTCCGCCAAACACGCGGACAATATCAATGCGGGTCTCTTCACCTATCCGGTGCTGATGGCCGCGGATATCCTGCTGTACCAAACGAGCTATGTACCCGTCGGTGCGGACCAGAAGCAGCATCTGGAACTGACCCGGGATATTGCCCAGCGTTTCAACGGCGTCTACGGTGACGTATTCACCGTTCCCGAACCGCTAATCAGCAAGACCGGCGGCCGGGTCATGAGCCTGCAGGAGCCGGAACGCAAGATGAGCAAGAGTGATCCGGAGGATACCTTCATTTCCCTGGTTGATGATCCGGACACCATCCGGCGGAAGATCAAGCGTGCCGTCACCGACTCTGAAAGCGAGATCCGCTTTGATCCGGAGAATAAGCCCGGCGTCAGCAACCTGCTGAACATCATCAGCGCCCTGACCGGCGAAAGCACGGACGACATCTGCACCGCCATGGCCGGCCAGGGCTACGGCGCCCTGAAGGCCCGTGTGGCGGACTGCGTCATCGAGGCCCTTTCTCCCATGCAGGCCGAATACAGGAAACTGATCGCCGATAAGGAATACCTGATGAAAGTCCAGGCCGAAAGCGCCGAAAAAGCCGCATATCTGGCTCAGAAAACGTTGCGGAAGGTACAGAAAAAGATCGGCTTTGCTGCACGGTAAGAGGTTCCGAAAATGAAAAAAATAACTGCTCTGCTATTTGTCTTTATATTGATGATTTCGTTTGCCTGTGCCGACGGAATTATCCCCAGCCAGCGCATCTGCCAGGTCTGCGGCAATCCGACGGAAACCACCGAGTGCCTTGCCTGCGGTTCCCCGAAGGAATGCTGGGTTTGCTATGACTGCCTGACCAAAAATCTCTCCGACACCTGTATGAAATGCGGAAAGAGCCGGAAAGACTCCCTCGCTGCCCAGGCTGCGGATCCCCGCGCGCTGACTGCCTGGCCCGCCGTCAGCAGTCTGGCAGCCGAAGGCGATCCGGAAAATCTGCTCCGGTTAGGCACATACTACCAAAGAGGAATCGTGGTCGGGCAGGATATTGACCAGGCCCTTGCGCTTTTCCGGAAATCCGGTGAAGCAGGATATGCTCCTGCCTGGCTGTACATGGGCAAGTTGTATGACGGCGGAATCGACGTCGCCGTGGATTTGGCCTCTGCTCTGGACTGCTATCAGAAAGCGGCGGATCTCGGCAGTGCGGAAGCCTGCTGGTACGTCGGTTCCTTCTATGAGGAAGGCGACGGTGTCACGCAGAGTTATTCCCTTGCGCTGGATTACTACCAGATGGCAGCAGATAAAGGAGATGCCGACAGTCTGATGAGCCTGGCCAGCTTTTATCTTCAGGGACTCGGTGTCGAGGAGGATCACGAAAAAGCCCTGCAACTGTATCATGAAGCCGCCGATGCCGGCAGCCATCTGGCCTGTGATTATCTCGGTTATCTCTATATGACGGGAACCTACGTCGATAAAGATGTTGAGGAAGGGTTCAGATGGTATCGCAAAGCCGCCGATCTCGGGAACGCTCGCAGTATGTATGCTCTGGGCTATGCCTATCAGTGTGGCCAGGGTGTGGAAACGGACCTGAAGGAAGCCGCGAAATGGTATGAAAAAGCTGCTCTCGCCGGCCACCAGAACGCGCTCCTCGTCTGGCGCACCCTCAACCACTGATATTATCATTCTGACCTTTTGATCAAGAACACCGGCGCCGTCAATGGTGCCGGTGTTTTCATACACATTCAAGCCGGAGGGGTCAGGAGATCGGTGTTTCCGTCGGTTCCGGAGTGATATCAGGAGTTGTTTCCGGAGCATCATTCTTTTTCAGCGTCTCTTCCGCCATCATATCAATCAGTTCCTGGGTCAGTCCGCCGTTGGCCTTCAGCCCGTGATCCTGCTGGAAAGCCTTGATGGCCTTTTCCGTTCTGGCGAGAAACTTGCCGGTACACTTGGTGGTATAGTATCCCAGATCCTTCAGCGTCCGCTGGACCCAGTAAATTTCCGGTCCTTCGGCTCTTACCTTCAGGACTTTTCTTCCGATATCAGGTTTCTCCGCGGCATTGTATTCCGGTTCCGCCGTCGGCACGGGCGTATTGATCGGTGTGCAGGATTTCTTATCTATCGGCGGAAGCTTCAGGGCGTCACGCAGTTCCGGATCCGGTTCCATACCTTCCACAATGGAGACCACGGTTCCCTTGCCCACATTGTCATAAATCCACTTGGCATCCGGCACGGACAGGCGGATGCAGCCGTGGCTGGCCCGCTGGCCCAGCATATTATAGCTCTTGATCTTCATCGCGGTGTTGCTCACCGCTGTATAGATCGGAGAATGGAATGCGATACTTGAGTTGATCCGGGTCCAGTATCTGGCATAGCTGTTCCCCCACTTCGGAAAAATACACCAGGTGGCATGGCGGCCATTCAGCACCCAGTCGCCCACATCGCTGGGGGTAGCCTTCATGCCGGTAGAACACAGCATCTGGCGTACGACAACCGTATATTCGCCCTGGTCATCCCGGCCGTAAACTGTCGTAACCTGGTTCGCTACATCCACCGTGATCGCGAAGGGCACCGGTGAAGGAGACGGCGTCGGCTTCGGCGTCGCGTCCGGCAGGACCGCGTGCGCATCGTTAAAGATCACGTTCCAGGTGGTTTCATCCACAACACCCGTAGATTCAAGTCCGTTCTGGGTCTGAATTGCCTTGACCGCCCGGACCGTATATTTCTGGAAATTGCCGCTGATCGGGCCTTCATAGTAGCCGAGCTCCGCCAGACGGGTCTGCATTTCCTTGACAAGCTTGCCCTTGGAACCGCTTTTCAATTTCTTGGTATATTCCACCGGAACATCCGGAACCGGAACGCTGTTCTCGTTGTCGTCCACCAGATAATTGGCCAGGTTCGGCACCGGAGTATCCGTGTCTGATGCTACATCACTGCTGTTCAGGATCTTCCCGGCCTGGATCATCTCCTGCAGATCCGCATCTGCGACACCGGTTATCTCCAGCCCGTTCTTCTTCTGGAGCTGTTCAACCGCCTTCTGCGTGGATTCCAGGAAATTTCCGCTGATTTTTCCTTTATAGTATCCCAGTTCGGTCAGCTGTGTCTGCAGCTGTTTCACATCCGAGCCGGTTGAGCCGAAGCGCAGGGGCCGATGGGTCATGGAAAAAAGAATCGACAGCGTCCGCAAATCGGCCACGCCGGTCTGGTCCAGCCCGAAATCAGCCTGAAAAGTTTCCACCGCTTTCCGGGTTCCCTCCCGAAAGCGTCCGGACAGATTGCCGGTATAGTATTGCAGATCCTTCAGACGGGTCTGCAGTGCTAGCACGTCGTCACCGTTATCGCCGTACTGCAGGATCCGGCCCTGGTTGATCTCCTCTTCGACTTCCGGATCCTCGTCTTCCATCATATCAACAGGAATCGGATTGGAGTCATCTTCCTCTTCTTCAGCTTCCAGCGGTACAGGATTCGAATCGTCTCCGTCATCCGCGTCTTCCGCCGCGGCAAACACGCAGCCCATCAGAATCAGCGCCAAAAGGAAAGAGATCAATCGTTTCATAAGTACACCCCATCATGTTTTTCTCAGCTGTCCGAAGGTCCAGGCAAAAACGCCGGTGACGTCTTTGCGGGAAGGACGGAAAAGCCCCGGTCACCCCTGCGGAGCGAAACAAAATCTCACTACACCGAATTGTTTCAGTATAGTGAGATTATTTTAATACTTCTGTAATGTTTTTGCAAGCTTTATCTTCCGTGGAACAATGGGCCTTTCGCATACCGCCAGTGGGTTCGTAACGCCCGGAAAACTGTCCAGTGGACAGTTTTCAGTGGAGAACGGGCGGCAGCCCCGGAAAGATGAATGCGAATTTTCTCACTCTTCCATTGCTGGGATAAAGTGAGCGATTTGTGTTTATTACCTTATGATGGTAAAATAAAATATATGATGTGCTCCCGCTATAACCAACAAATGGCTAACAGCGTTAAAAAAAGGTATTAGGTGAAGATGATTACGGTAAGCTACAACAAGTTCTTACACGAGGCAACCCGGATCGCCCGTGAAAATGACACACCCATTTCCGGCTACTTCGAGCTTACGCCCTTGTGCAACCTGGACTGCAAGATGTGCTATGTCCACCTCTCCGATCCAGCCGTAAAGGAGCGGATGCTGTCCGGCGATCAGTGGACCGGCTTCATGGAGCAGGCGATAGCACACGGCATGCTAAAT
>Ga0265298_10007570_pt1 | contig 13177 bp, 9 predicted proteins | sample AusTroGonzalo_MG_3_FD_193486 | JGI IMG/M metagenome (GOLD analysis project Ga0265298, IMG submission 193486) | Bovine rumen microbial communities from tropical cattle in Woodstock, Queensland, Australia - Gonzalo_01 | ecosystem: Host-associated > Mammals > Digestive system > Stomach > Rumen ... | reverse complement strand
AAAGCAAGAATATACGATTATCTCAGCCAAACTCCATAAGACGTACTGCCACCAGTTGATACGCATATCAATACAAACCGCTTTCATCAGTCCTCGCGATATAGCAATGACTCCGATGAGGATAGACGTCAGCATCAGCGTATTGAAGATGACACCTAAGCCTGTTCCCAACAATTGGTCTATCCATGTGCTGTCATAGATCAGAATGAACCCTAAAAAGAATATGGGCATGACCAATACATGAAGCAATATGGTCGTGATTGACAATAAAGAATGAGGAATTTTGTTCATAATTTAGTCATCTCTTTTGTTGTGACGAAATAATATATATCTATTTTTCGTCCCTATATTTATGTTTTAGTCACAAAATGGACTATTTTGGTCACTTTTTTTAATCCCTTATCACAATTAGTTGTGCAGGTACTCAAAAAGCAGTAATTTTGCACCGTCAAACGATAAAATATGGCATATATGAAAACTGTTAAACGAATTGGATTTGACCTTTTGGTCGCGCTATACTGTCTTCAATTACCGGCTTTGATTGCATATTTGGTAATGCAGTTATAGTGAAAAATGTTAAATTGTTAAACCGTTAAACTGTTAATATTATGGACAAGACTGTTATTATTCAGCCCGAGAGCGGCTTACAGTACGACTGGCAGGCTATCGCCTCAAACCCCGGTGATCATCACGAGCCTCAAATGGATTTAGTAGCGTACAAAGCACTATATATTAATAGGATAGCGCAGGCGCGCGCGCAAGGTTTGGAACCGGTACTGGTCAGCCTTCCTATCATCGATGAGAACCGCTATTTCTCGTATATCACTCGCGGTATGACTACTCGTGAGCGTAAGAATGTGCTGTATTGGTTGGGCGGCTCGGTAGAGCGGCTGCGTAATATTCACGCGCTATATAACCTCTCTTTGTTCCGATTGGCTTCCACTCAATGCGTTCATCTGATTGATATCACCTCGCCGATGCTCGCGAGTGCTCATTGCGAGCAACTCCTCGAGCAAGACGGCGTGACGCTGTCCCCAGAGGGACAGGCGTTGGTGGATAACGAGTTAGCGTCTCTTGTTAGCCGCTTTGGCTTGCTCGCGGGCTAAACGCTGCTGCTCGCGCTGCATATTCTCCAAGCGTTGCATAAAGCCGGACTTAGGTTTACCGGCTTTTTTCTTTTTATTAGCCTCCATCTCCTTGAGCATCTTCTCGTCATCGAGCGTCCAGCGGAAGATCATGGTCTGCAGGATCGTGATGAAGAGCGACAAGAGGTAGTAGTAGCTAAGACCGGCGGCGTAGTCATTGAAGATGAACAGGAACATGAGCGGCATAGCGTACATCATGTACTTCATGAACTTCATGTTCGGGTCGGTCGCCTGCGACTGCATCGTGATATAGGTATAGCCGATGTTACAGATCGTCATCAAAAGACAGAACAGCGACAAGTGGTCTCCTAATAACGGGATGTTGACTCCCCAATGGAAGACGGCATCGTAGGTAGAGAGGTCATCTGCCCACCAAAGGGACTTGCCACGCAACTCGATAGCGGTAGGCAAGAACCAGAACATCGCCATCAATACCGGGAATTGGAATAGCATCGGCAGACATCCGGACATCGGATTAACGCCTGCCTGCTGATATAGTTGCATCGTTGCCTGCTGGCGTTCCTGCATCTTGTCCGCTGGATACTTGGCATTGATCTCCTCAATCTGCGGACGCAACGCGCGCATCTTCGCGCTCGACTTATAGGATACGAATACGAACGGCAGGATAATGAGCTTGATGACAATCGTCATCAGCAGGATGACGATACCGATATGCAGCCCCCATCCGGTGAACAGGTCAAACATCGGAATGACCAGCGCCGTATTGATCCAGCTGACGATTTTCCATCCCAGCGGTACCAGTTTGTTGAGATATAGACGATTCTCTTTCTCTACATCCTTGTCGTACGCTTTGAGTGTGTGGTAATGGTTCGGACCACAATAGAAACGGAAACCGGTAGGCATCTTGCCGCTCAAGTCAAAGGGTACGGATGTCTTGGTGTTGTACTCCTTGATATAACCCGAGTATTTGGACTGTACGGTAGAAGCGAATTGGGACGAACTGAACGCATCGTCGGCAATCAGCACGGTGGAGAAGAACTGGTCTTTGTATCCGATCCATTTGACGCGCGCGGATTCTTTGGCGTTGTCGTCCTTGCTCTCGCTCAGTTTCTCCATGTCTCCGCCAACGAGCATATATTGCAGTTGGGCGTATCGCTCTTCGAACTTACGTCCCTGTTCCTGCTGCGGAATGAGTTGACGCCAGTGAAGTTCAAGCGAGTTGATGTTCTGCGCCAGTTCGGTCTGCATGTTATGCGGCTCGACAGACAAATGTACCATGTAGTTGTCCGACAACTCATAGACAAAGTCTAACCATGCGTCTTCGCTGGTGGTCGGCAGGCGCAGAATAGCTTTACCGGATTGCTCCACCGGAACCGGTGTAAAATAGAGGTTCGATGTTTGCAGAATACGATTGTTGGCGGTGATGAGCGTCAGCGCAAAATCCGCTTCGTCGGCGCGGAAGAGGCACAGCGGGTTGATGCTGTCGCCCGAAGCGTGATACGCAAGCAGTTCCGCACGCTCGATGCGTCCGCCTAAGGTAGAGAGCGTCAGGCGTACATGTTCGTTCTCCAGCGTAACAAACTGCTCTTCACCGGTCGCCGCAGAAGCAAACGTGCCGTACGCGGCCTGAATACGTTCTTGCAGTTGTTCCGGATGAACCGTTTCTGCCTGTCGTTCGGTAGAACCTGCAATAATCTGCAGGCTGTCAGAGATACGTTGCGCTTCTTGCTCGGCCAAGCGGACCAGGGCAATCGAGTCCTGTACGCGCTGGCGCTCCGCCAGTTCTTCTTTCGACGGGCGGTTGAGCATAGAGAAGCCCACGATAATTGCGGCTATCAATAAGAAGCCGATCCAAGTGTTTTTATCCATTTTGTATATATGTTAGTTTCTTTCGATTTTCAATTATCAATCTTTTTTCAAACGTCCGAACATCACTCCTACATAGAGTCTCGGACCACTCGGGTTGACAAAATTACTCATACTGACGTTTTGCGTCAAAATACTCTTCGATGAACCAAACGGCAGCAAATAATCGATACGCATGATAATCGCCATATGGTCATTTATTCCAATCTCGAGTCCTACGTACGGGTCGAGGAAGAAGAACGGTGTCTTGGAGTACGACGCGTTGTAATTAATAGTGTCTCCGGCTGTTGTGACAACTTGCACGCAGCCGTCTGCGTCCGGAATGAAAAGTCGTTTGGTGGCTCCTCCTCCGATCGTCATACCGATGATAGGGCGTACTCGTCCCCATTCGGTGTAATAATCGCATAGGGCTCCTCCCCATCCTGTACGGACGTTAGAACCGTTATGCATTGAACTCATGGGCATGGTACTGACGAATCCTTCTGCTCCCACATGAATATGGTTGAGTAAGTGAACGCGCAGCGAACCACCCAAACCCATGCAAAAACCACCTTTGGGAAGGTTTTGTACATCGCCTCCTAAGGCGGTGTTACCGAATACTTGTGACGGGTCGCTGGCAAACAGGTATCCTCCATGAACCATCATACCGCCACTGAATCCGCTGAATACAGGCGAGCCTGATGACTCCTTCTCCCTGGCACTCAAGCCAAGGGGAAGGAGAATCAGAGCTAAGATAATCAATTGTTTTTTCATTCGCTGATGATATCAAATGCTACGTCCATCATGTTTGTGAACGTGTTTTGACGAGCTTCTGCACTCAGTGCTTCGCCGGTCAAAATATGGTCACTGACGGTGCAAATAACAAGTGCTTTCTTGCCGGCACGTGCTGCGTTCATGTACAGCGACGGAGCTTCCATCTCATCTGCCAGTACGCCCATTTTGGTCCAGTTACCTCTGCGCGGGTCTTCCGAATAGAAGATATCGCAAGCCAACACGTTACCTACATGATACTTATAACCGCGTTTCTCGGCTGCGTCCACTGCTTTGCGGCAGAGCTCGAAGTTAGCGAGCGGAGCGAAATGACCCGGCAGGTCATATTGAGCACCGTAGTTGCTGTCGGTGCAGCTGCCTTGAGCAATCACGAGATCGCCAAGGTTGACGTGCATCTGACGGGCACCGCACGAACCAACGCGGATGATCGTCTCTACATCGTAGAAATTGAACAACTCGTACGAATAGATACCGATGGACGGAATACCCATACCATGACCCATAACGGTTACTTTTTTACCTTTGTACGTTCCGGTGTACGCCAACATGCCGCGTACATTGTTCACCAAAACCGGGTTTTCCAAAAAGCGCTCTGCCATCAGTTTGACACGCAGCGGGTCGCCCGCCATGATCATTGTTTTCGCGATTTCACCGTACTGCGCACCGATATGCGGAGTCGGACAGTTTTCTTTTGCCATAATTGTGTTTTTTTTAAAAGGTTAATACTATATTTAATTATCAACTTTCAACTATCAACTATCAACTATCAACTATCAACTATTCTTATACCACTCGATAGCTTTCGCAAGGTCGTCAGGGGTATCGATACCGATGGTCGGGATCTCGGTGACACCGACGCGGATACAATAACCGTTTTCCAGCCAACGCAGTTGTTCCAGACGTTCTTTGATTTCCAACGGCGACTGAGGCAGTCGGGTGATCTGCGCCAGCACATCTGCGCGGTAGGCGTAAATACCGATATGCCGGTAGTGCGAACCGTCTGGGCAGGCAATGACCTGACGTGAAAACATTCGCGCCTTACCGGTCGCTTTGTCCCATTCCACTTTCGGCGTATTGGGATTTTCCAATTCTTCCGGCCGGTCTTTATCCGTGAACGGCCGTACCAAAGTAGCGATCTGCGTGTCCGGAGTATCGAAACAATCCATCAACGCCTCAATCTGCTCGGGTTGGATAAAAGGTTCATCGCCCTGAATATTAATGACGACGGTGTCGGTGTCGTTCTGTTCGCGCCAGATAGGGGTAGTAATCGCTTGATAGGCTTCGAGGCAGCGGTCGGTGCCACAGGTATGGTCGGCACGAGTCATGACCACTTTGCCGCCAAACGCTTCAACCGTGTCGTAGATACGTTCGTCGTCGGTGGCGACCAAGACTGTATCCAGTGCTTTGCTTGCTTGCTCATAGACGCGACGGATCACGGTCTTGCCGCATATGTCTGCCAACGGTTTACCCGGAAAACGAGTCGAACCGTAACGTGCCGGTATAATTCCAATAAATTTCATATAACAGTTTAACTATTTAACGTTTTGATGCATCAAAACCATTTTAACTATTTAACGCTTCTATCAGCGATAGAAGCCGAATGGCTCCATTAATGGTCTTCACATTTGTAATCGAGACCATTCGCCTGCCGGTTTTGATGCCTTTCTTATCTCTCTCTTCATGCAACAAGCATCGCTCTGGCCGCGAAGCGGCATATTGGATGATGTGTCCGAACTGCTCCGATTGCCAGTACGCCTCTTTATGCTGCACGAGATAAAGCGTCATTCGTTCCCCCTTGAGCAGTATTTTCTCAATACCCAACCGGCAACACAGCCACCTTAGCCGTACTACATCCAGCAGTTCATTGGCAGGGTCGGGTAGTACACCGAAGCGGTCGATGAGTCGTTTGCGGAAGTCCAATAGCTGCTCTTCGCTGTGGATAGTATCCAACTCGCGGTACAGCGTGATACGCTCGGATATATTCTCGATATAATCGGTCGGGAAACAAACCGGTAGATCCGTCTCCAACTGCGAATCTTGACACCAAAGGTGCTTGCCATCATTGAGCGAAGCGCTCATTTCATCATTGAGTGGCTCTGCCACGCTCATTTCTTCTTTCAACTCCTCCACCGCCTCATTCAATATCCGCTGATAGGTCTCGTAGCCGAGGTCGGCAATGAAACCGGATTGTTCGGAACCAAGCATATTTCCAGCGCCGCGGATGTCCAGATCTTGCATTGCAAGACTGAAACCGGCCCCGAGTTCAGCGAACGTGCTGAGTGCTTCGAGTCGTCTGCGGGCATCTTCGGTCAGCAGCTCCTTCTCCGGTGCGATGAGGTAACAATACGCTTTGCGATTACTTCGTCCGACCCGTCCACGCAGTTGATGCAGGTCTGCCAGACCGTATTTGTTGGCGCTGAAAATAAGGATCGTATTCACGTTCGGTATATCCACTCCGGACTCGATGATCGTGGTGGACAGCAAGATGTCGTAGTCGTAGTTGATGAACGCTTCGAGTCGTTCTTCCATCTCACCGGGCGGCAGTTGTCCGTGAGCTACGACGATACGTGCCTCGGGACACAGCCGGTGGATACGCTGCTCAATACGCGGCAGCATATCGATATGGTTGTTGACGATGAAGATCTGTCCGTTACGCGCCATCTCCAATTCGATGGCCTCTTTGATGATGTCTTCGTCGTCGATAGTGATGAGTTCAGTCTGAACGGGGTATCGGTTCGGCGGCGGAGTTGTCATGACGCTCAAGTCGCGTGCGCCTAATAGCGAGAACTGCAACGTCCTCGGTATCGGCGTAGCGGTCAGCGTCAGTACATCCACGTTCGCGCGCAACGATTTGAGTTTCTCTTTGGCGGCAACGCCGAACTTCTGCTCCTCGTCAATGATGAGCAGCCCCAAGTCGTGCCAGTGAACGGACTTGCCGATCAGTTTATGTGTACCGATGAGGATATCGATCTTGCCGGCTTGTAAGTCTTCCAGCAGTTCTTTGATCTCTTTGGGCGTTTTGAGTCGGCTGAGGTACTCGATCCGAACCGGCAAGTTCTTCATTCGCTCGGTGAACGTGTTGTAGTGCTGCAGAGCCAACACGGTCGTCGGTACCAGAACCGCTACCTGCTTGCCGTCTGTGGCTGCTTTGAAAGCCGCACGCATCGCTACTTCGGTCTTGCCGAATCCTACATCACCGCACACCAGCCGGTCCATCGGCATCGGGCTCTCCATGTCGCGTTTGACATCCGCGGTCGCCTTCGCTTGATCCGGCGTGTCCTCATATAAGAACGAAGCCTCCAACTCGTGCTGCAAGTAACCGTCCGGTGTATAAGCAAAACCTTTCTGCTGTTTGCGGGTTGCGTATAACTTGATCAGGTCGCGAGCAATGTCTTTGACTTTGTCTTTGGTACGCTCTTTGAGCCGTTCCCATGCTCCGCTACCCAGCCGCGCGATCGTCGGTTCAGAACCCTCACGGCCTTTGTATTTGCTAATGCGATGCAAGTTATGGATACTCACGAACACGTTTGCCCCGTCGCGGTAGTTGAGTTTGATCATCTCCTGCGGCTTGCCGTTGACCGGTGTGGTCACGAGGCCGCCGAACTTGGCAATACCGTGGTCGCTGTGTACGACGTAGTCGCCTATCTGCAGTTGGTTGATCTCACGCAACGTGATAATGGCTTTGCCACGTCGGGCGTTCTCGCTGCTCAGCATCACACGATGGTAACGCTCGAAGATCTGGTGATCCGTATAGCAGCAAATCTTCAACTCATGGTCCACAAACCCTTCGTGTAACGAACCGTTGATCCCGACAAAAGAGATATTGGCATCTTGAGCCTCAAAGATAGCCTTGAGACGGTCTAATTGCTTTGTTTGTTCTGCTAAAATATAGATCTTATAGCCGTCGTCTAAATGTTTCCTGATATCTTCCGTCAGGATATCGAATTGCTTATGGAAGACAGGCTGAGGTACCGTATCGAACTCAATCTTCGTGTACTCCGGGAACGTACTCTTTTCGGCGATCTCGAGTGTTCTGTGCTCGTCACCTTTGATGACGAGTCCTAACCCTTCTAATTTAAATTGGACAATAGTCCAATCATTGCTCACCCATACAAAATCCTCCGTCAAATATTCCGGTATATAACTCTTGACTCCTGACTCTTGACTCTTGGCTCCCACAATCTCCGCGTGTTCGACCTTGTTCTTACTCAACTGGTCTTCGATATCGAACTCGCGGATCGAGTCTATCTCGTCTCCGAAGAAATCCAAACGATAAGGATTGTCGTGGCTGTAACTGTATATATCAACGATGCTGCCGCGTAGGGCGTATTGTCCGGGCTGGAACACAAAATCCACGTGCTCAAAACCCAAGTCCGACAACTGTTGGCTGAGGACCGATTGCTGAATCTCCTGCCCGACGGACAATGAAAAACGGATAGCAGACAACTCTTCCTTCGCCGGTACGCTTTCCGAGATCGCTTCGGGATAAGTAACAACGATAATCTGATTTCTGATTTCTGATGTCTGCTGACTTAACGCGCTCAACGTCTCCGTCCGCTGTATCATGGCCGCTTCGTCCACAGCTCTGCGTTTCTGAGCAGCAGGGAAGAAAAATACCCGTGATGCTGACTCATTCTCCTTGGTACATTGCCGGAGGTCACCGTAAAGATATTGGGCCGTCTCCGCGTTGTCCGATACAATAAATAAGGGCGCGTCTACCTGCTCAAGCGCGAGCGCGCGTGAAGAAGCGTGTAAACCGGACACGAGAACATGTCTGTCCCCTTTATGCTTCAATCGTTCACCAATCGCCTTCATCTGCGGGTGATGAGCGAACACTATTTGCAAATCGCCTATACCCAATGTGTCCAAAAAGTGTGCAAAGGTACAAAAAAAATCTTATATATGCAAGCGCGCGCACGTTTTTTTTGCGAAAATATTCACTTTATGGCCCCAATATCGCTTAAAATTCGAAAAAAAAGTAAAAAAATCGCTCAATTATTTGCGTATTTGAAAAAAAAGCAGTACTTTTGCAGCGTGAATGGATTGAGGGGACCCCGAAAAGGTCTCCTCATTGTATAAGAATATGCTAAAAGAAGATTTAAAAAACTGGATTGAAGAGTATCTGAAGGATGCGGATTATGAGTTGATCACGCTGAATGTGTCGGCCGGTAATGACATCCTCGTAGAGGTCGATCGCCTCGCTGGCGTAGATGTCGATTTCTGCGCAGAACTAAACCGATTTCTCGTTGAGAAAATAGAGCAATCATCAATAAGCAATCAGCAATCAGACTTGGACTACTCCCTCGAAGTAGGCAGCGTCAGCCTGACCGACCCGTTCAAGACGAAGATGCAGTACGAGAAAAACCTCGGACACGATGTGGAGATATTGGCGAAAGGCGAGAAAGGTGAATGGCGAAAGTTCAAAGGACAGCTCGTGTCGGTTGATGATGATACCTTCTCTGTCGATATCGAGGAAAAAGTAGCGGTCGAGGGTAAAAAACGCAAAGAGACCCAAATAATTACCCATACCTGGCGCTACGACGAACCGAAGTACGTCAAGTACGACCTCAAGTTCTAAATGACCAAATGGTAAATGACTAAATTGTAAATATATTTATGGCAACAAATGCAAAACAAGAATCAGTTAACCTGATTGACATTTTCTCGGAGTTTAAAGACTTCAAACGTATTGACAAACAGACGCTCATCACGGTTTTGGAAGAGTCGTTTAAGAGCGTGATTGCAAAGATGTACGGTCCGTCGGCAGACTATACCGTCATTGTGAACCCTGACAAAGGCGACCTCGAGATCTACCGAAACCGTCTCGTGATGGAAGACGGCGACGTGGCCAATCCGGACACACAGATCGCGCTGAGCGATGCGCTCAAACTGGATGACGAAGCGGAGATCGGTGAAGAAGTAACCGACCGCGTTGAATTGGCTTCTTTCGGACGCCGAATGATCCTCAACCTGCGCCAGACGCTGGCATCGAAGATCCTGGAGCTCCAGAAAGAAGTGTTGTACCAGAAATACCGCGACATGGTGGGACAAATCGTTACCGGTGAGTTGTACCAGGTTTGGAAAAAAGAGATGCTGCTGCTGGATGAAGAGGGTAATGAACTCTATTTGCCGAAGCAGAATCAGATACCGACCGATTTCTATCGCAAAGGCGATATGGTTCGTGCCGTGGTCGTACAGGTAGATAACAAAAACCAAAACCCGAAGATCATCCTTTCCCGTACGGCTCCGCTGTTCCTGCAACGTTTGTTCGAGCAAGAGGTTCCGGAAGTCAAAGAGGGACTGATCTCGATTAAGAACATCGCCCGCGTTCCGGGCGAGCGTGCCAAAGTGGCAGTAGAGACCTTTGATGACCGCATCGACCCGGTAGGAGCTTGCGTCGGCGTCAAAGGTGCCCGTATCCACGGTATCGTACGCGAATTGCGCAACGAGAACATCGATGTGATCAACTATACGCCGAACATCAACCTCTATATCCAGCGTGCGCTGGCGCCTGCGAAGATCTCTTCTATGGAGATTGACGAGGAGAACAAGAAAGCCAAGGTGTATCTGTTGCCCGACGAGGTTAGTCTGGCAATCGGTAAAGGCGGTTTCAACGTCAAACTGGCTTCTATGCTGACCGGCTACGAGATCGATGTTTACCGCGAGATAGGCGAAGAAGACATGGACGATATCTATCTGGACGAGTTTAATGACGAAATCGATCAATGGGTCATTGACGCGTTCAAAGCAATCGGTCTGGATACGGCGAAAGAGGTGCTTGCTACCAGCAAGGAAGACCTGCTCAAACGCACTGACTTGGAGGAGGAGACTATCGACGATGTGATCCGTATCCTCGAAGCAGAGTTCGCAAACGATTAACCTAACCCCTCGTGCGGCACGAGTATAAACAACGCCGAGGGTATATGGCAATTAAGTTAATTAAAGCATGTAAAGAATTAAATATCGGTATGGCAACTCTCACCGCTTGGTGTGAGAAGAACGGCCATTCCGTGGAGTCTGATCCGAACGTGCGTATCGACGACGACCTCTATCTGCTGCTGGCCAAGGAGTTTAACAAAGACATGGCGGTCAAGATAGAAGCGGATCGTCAGGCAGCGGAACGCCAGGCGCGAGAGGAAGCGGAGCGTGCGCAGAAAGCAGCGGAAGAAGCGGCTCGTAAGGCTGCGGAAGAGGCTGCTGCGGCTGCTCGTGCAGCGGCGGAAGCGGCAAAACGCGAAGCCGAACGCAAAGCGGCAGAACAGAAAGAACGCGATGAGCGTATAGCTGCTGAGAATGCAAAACGCGAAGCGGAACGCAAAGCAACGGAGCAGAAGACCACCACGGAAAGCCCCAAACCTGCCGTAGAAGAGAATCCGAAACCCAAGAAAGAGATCTTTACCTTGGGTAAACCGGAACTAAAGAATGCGCCCAAAGTGATCGGTCAGATCGACTTGGACTCGATTGATACTTCTACGCGTCCTGCCAAGAAGAGCAAGGAGCAGAAACGCAAGGAGCGCGAGGAACGTCAACAGGCACAGCAGGCACAACAGCAGGCTGCGGCGGAGAAACGTAAACGCGAGCGCTTCCAGAAGAATGCTGCGAAAGTAGATCCGAACGACAAACGAAATCAGGTAGGTAAGAAGAACAAGAAGAACCAACCTCGTGAGGCTACGCAGGAAGAGGTGGATAAGGCACTCAAAGAGACGCTGAATCGTCTGCAACAGAAGCAGAATAAATCCAACACCTCTAAATACAAACGCGAGCGTCGTGAATTGGAGCGCGAGAAGCAGGAACTCGAGCGAATGGAAGCGCAAGAGCAATCGAAAGTGCTCAAACTGACCGAGTTCGTGACCGCCAACGACTTGGCCGTCATGATGAATGTGCCGGTCAATAAGATCATCGGAACCTGTATGTCGCTCGGCCTCTTCGTATCCATCAACCAGCGCCTCGATGCCGAGACCATCAACCTCGTGGCCGAAGAGTTCGGTTTCACGACCGAGTACGTAGCGGCGCACGTGGTAGAGGAGATCAACGCTGACGAAGTCGTTCACGACGAAGATATCGAGCCGCGCTGCCCGATCATTACCGTCATGGGTCACGTCGATCACGGTAAGACATCGTTGCTCGATCATATCCGTAACGCGAACGTGATCGCAGGTGAGGCGGGCGGTATCACCCAGCATATCGGTGCTTACAACGTCAAACTCAAGAACGGACGTCATATCACCTTCCTCGATACTCCGGGTCACGCAGCGTTCACCGCTATGCGTGCGCGTGGTGCTAAAGTGACGGATATAGCGATTATCATCATCGCTGCCGATGATGCGGTCATGCCGCAGACTATCGAGGCAATCAACCATGCTCAGGCGGCCGGCGTACCGATGGTATTCGCCATCAACAAAGTGGATAAACCGGGCGCAAACCCCGATAAGATACGCGAACAACTCTCGAATATGAACATCCTCGTCGAAGATTGGGGAGGTAAGTATCAATGCCAGGAGATCTCGGCTAAGAAGGGTACCGGTGTGTTCGAGTTGCTGGAGAAAGTACTGCTGGAAGCAGACATTCTCGATCTCAAGGCCAATCCTAAACGTCGCGCCAAAGGTTCGGTCATCGAGTCCTCGCTGGACAAAGGACGCGGATACGTGGCTACGCTGCTCGTGCAGGACGGAACGCTCCATATGGGCGACATCGTACTCGCCGGAACGTTCCACGGACGTATCAAAGCGATGTTCAACGAGCGCGGACAGAAGATCACCGAAGTACATCCGGGAGAACCCTGTACGATCTTGGGTCTCAACGGTGCGCCGCAGGCAGGTGACGAGTTCAACGTACTGCCGACCGAACAAGAGGCACGTGAGATTGCCAACAAACGCGAACAACTGCAACGCGAGCAATCGATCCGTACGAAGAAACACGTTGGACTCGAAGAGATCGGTCGTCGCCTCGCTATCGGTGACTTCAAGGAACTCAATATCATCGTCAAAGCCGACGTGGACGGTTCTGTCGAGGCCATCAAAGACTCGCTCATCAAACTCTCCACGGAGAATATCCAAGTCAACGTCATCCACGGAGCGGTCGGTGCCATCTCCGACAGCGATGTCATGCTGGCGGCCGCTTCCGATGCGATCATCGTCGGCTTCAACGTGCGTCCTACCGGCACGGCACGCAAGATGGCGGAGACCGAAGAAGTGGATATCCGTATCTACTCGATCATCTACGATGCGATCAACGAGGTCAAAGCGGCTATGGAAGGTCTCTTGGCTCCGGAGGTTAAAGAAGAGATCACTGCTACCCTCGAGGTACTGCAGACCTTCCATATCTCCAAAGTGGGTACGATTGCCGGCTGTATCGTGCGCGAAGGTAAGATCAAACGCGGAAATAAAGTACGCGTCATTCGTGACGGTATTGTTATCAAGACCGCTGAACTCGCA